>Ga0182015_10000033_pt1 | contig 168332 bp, 154 predicted proteins | sample 712P3MmetaG_FD_120478 | JGI IMG/M metagenome (GOLD analysis project Ga0182015, IMG submission 120478) | Permafrost microbial communities from Stordalen Mire, Sweden - 712P3M metaG | ecosystem: Environmental > Terrestrial > Soil > Wetlands > Permafrost | place: Sweden: Stordalen | collected...
CCTTGCTTTGCGACACGCACCGAGACTGTGCCGTCGATGGGGGCGTAGATTTTTGTGTAGCCCAATTGCGCCGACATTTCCGCTTCGGAAGCGCGGGCTTGTTCGAGCTGAGCGACGGTGGTGGTAATCGCGCTTTGTCGCGCGTCGACTTGTTTGCGATTGGCTTGCGCGACGTCGACGGAGGAAGATGCCATTCGCACCGCTTCTTCCAGGGCTTGGATGTTGGCTTTTGAGATTCGTACCGCTGCTTCGGCATGGTCGCGGTCTTGCGCAGATACTTCTCCTTTATCGAAAAGCTGCTGCATGCGTTTCAGATCTTGCTGGTCGCGCCAGAGTTGGGCGCGTGCCGGTTCGAGCTGAGCGCTGGAGGAAGTCACTCGGGCGCGCGCCTCGGTGACTGAAGCGTCGGTTTGGCCGTTGGTCCAGGAATAATTGTGATTGGCTTCGTTGACCTGAGCTTCGAGACTGCTTACGTTCGCTTTTGCGGCCACGAGGCTTGCTTTCAGTTCCGAGTCATCGAGTACGGCGATCAGATCGCCTTTTTTTACCGCTGTTCCTTCGTCGACGTTGAGCGTGACGATGCGACCGGTGATTTGCGGGCTGACGATTACTTCGTTGCCGTCTACCACGCCGATCAGTGCAATGTCGTGGCCGCGCGGGGTGGTGAAGTAGTAGGCAACCACCGCGACCAGGAAGATTACCAATAGCATTGTGAAGAATTTACGGCCGGTCATCGGCGCCTCTCTTGGGAGCGAAGTAAGCCATGATCGAGAAAATCGAGCAGCGCGCGTTTGCGCTCTATCAGAGCTTGTGGTGCCAGCAGGTCCTGGCCCGCTACGCGGCTAAAGATTGGGGACGCCGCGAAATAGCTGGTGGTCATGCCCATGATGGTGAATGCGGTGTGGTGCGGGTCGACGCGGCGAAATTCGCCAGTTGAGATTCCAGCTTGCAGGATATGTATGAGCTGTTCGTGAAACGGGCGGAGGAACTGCGTAACGATCCAGTCGAATTCTCTGGTGGATTCCATGGCTTCGCGGTGAACCAGCCTAGGGTAGTTTGGATGCGATGTCAGGAAATCGAAGTAGGCGACGATGAATTCGCGCAATTTTACGCTTGGAGAGGCGTGTTTTTTCGGCGGTTCGTAGACCCCGATGCGAAGTTGCCGGAAAAGATTCTCGAGCACGGCGCGATGCAGGCGGCGCTTGTTTCCGAAATAGTAGTACAGCATGGCTTTATTCGCATGCGCAGCCGATGCAATTTCTTCGGTGCGCGCGCCGGCCATGCCTTGCGCGGCGAAGTGCTGCTCCGCGGCGGCGAGAATTCTGCGGGCCGTAGCCGGGTTCTGGACTTTTTTTCTGCCGCGACGCATTGTTTTTCTTAGACTCCCACGCGCTTCATCATTTACTCGTTGTAATCGCTCCGGCGGCGCACTAAGCGATAGTTCGATGGCTGCATGCCGGAGCTATTGCTCATGGCTGGGTGTGCCACAAAGGTACACGCCCGAGGATCTATATATTTAACCAACTGGTTAGTTTAATCGCGCTCCGGGCCGGCGTCAAGTGAATGGATGCCCATTTGTTATACGGATGGGTGTGAATTGTAAGACTAGGCGTCGAGCGCGCCGGATGCGCCTGCGGGTAATTCTATCGAGTATTTAGTGCGGGCCTTTTCGCGATGCAATTCCAGGGCCAGCTCGATCAGGCGATCAATCAATTGTGGGTACGGTAGTCCTGACGCTTCCCATAATTTGGGATACATGCTGATGGAGGTGAAGCCTGGGATGGTGTTCAACTCGTTGACAAAAATCTTGCTGCTTCGCTTTTCCAGGAAGAAATCGCAGCGGGCCATGCCTGTGCCGTCGATTGCGCGGAACGCCCGGACCGCGTACTGCTGGAAAACTCGCACCTGTGTTTTTGTCAGCTTCGCGGGAATCAGCAGCTTGGTTCCTTGCTCCAGATATTTGGATGCATAGTCGTAGTATTCGCGATGCGGGACGATCTCGCCAGGGATTGAGGCGCTTATATCGTCATTGCCCAGGACCGATACCTCGATTTCACGGCCGCTGATGCCACGCTCGACAATAATTTTCAATGCGAATTCGGCGGCCAAGTCCATCGCTGGGGCAATTTCTTTGGGTGCGCTGATTCGCGTCATGCCGACCGACGATCCCAGCGTTGCCGGCTTTACAAAAAATGGGAAACGGAACTTCTTCTTGATTGCGTGCAGGACCTTTGATCGCTGCTGTTCCCACTCCGCACGGCGAACCGCCAGGAATGGGACGACCGGCAGGCCAGCTTGCGCGAAGAGGCGCTTCTGGACGTCTTTGTCCATGCCCACCGCGGATGCCAGCACGCCTGCACCTACGTACGGCAATCCTGCTAGTTCCAGCAGGCCTTGTACTGTGCCGTCCTCGCCGAAGGTGCCGTGAAGGACTGGGAATACCACGTCAACTTTCACATCGGGCCGGCCCGTTGCCGATGGCGTGAGCGGGACCAGCGCGGATACGCTGGGGTCAGGAGCCAGCACGACGCGGTCGCCGGATTTCAGAACCTCGGCCAGCATTTTCAGCGAAGCGCCGCCGACCAGCCAGCGGCCTTCTTTTGAGATGCCGACGGGAACGGCTTCGTATTTTTCCGGGTTCAGGGCGCGAATTACCGATGCGGCAGAAGCGAGGGATACTTCGTGTTCGCCAGAGCGTCCACCGAAGAGGACTGCGACGCGTAATTTCTTTTTGGAGCTCATCGCCGGGGCGCCTTCTCAAACAGCGAAATGCGTGAGCGCAACATCACAAGATTTTCTTTCCGAGGCCGGAGAGCACAAGTTCGACGCCCAGCAACGCGGTGGTGTTGTGCACGTCGATGACGGGATTAATTTCCACGAGTTCGAATGAGGCCATCAATTTGCTGTCGGCGATCATTTCCAGCGCAAGGTGGGCTTCGCGATAGGTTACTCCACCGCGAACCGGCGTGCCGACTCCTGGGGCGTCGGTGGGATCGACGAAGTCCATATCCAGACTGACGGCGATGCCTGCTGTATCGTCACCCGCGAAACGCAGAGCTTCCGACATCACATCACGCATGCCGCGCTCGTCTATATCGCGCATGGTGAAGACGTGAACGCCGGAGTCCTTCACCAGGCTGCGCTCTTTGGAATCGAGATCGCGAATGCCCACGAGGGCGACACTGCGGGGCTCGACCATGGGATTGATGCCTGCGAGATCGGTTAATTCCGGCGGGCCATAGCCCATGATGGAAGCGAGGGGCATGCCGTGAACATTGCCCGACGGCGAAGAATCCGGAGTATTCATGTCACCGTGCGCGTCCAGCCAGATCATTCCGATGCGTTTCGATGCTTTATTGAAATACGCGGCAGTTCCGGCCGCGGTCCCCACGGCGATGGAATGATCGCCACCGAGGACCAGCGGAGTCATGTCCTCTTCGAGGGTTTTCTTCACGGCATCGGCCAAGCCTTTGCAGGCCTGGGAAATTTCGTCGAGGTATCTGGCGCGTTTTTCTCCGTACGGTTGCTCTTCCGGTTGCGGAACGATCACGTTGCCGCTGTCTTCCACCAGACGGCCTAGCTGTTTGAGGCGCGTTTGAAGCCCTGCGACGCGAAGCGCCGAAGGGCCCATATCAACACCGCGGCGGCTTGCTCCCAGGTCCATCGGCACACCGATAATGCGAATTTTTTCAGGCATATTTTCTGTTTTCGCGACCCCTGGAAGGGGAGGAACCCTAAGGATAAACGCGATAGAGCATCCGTGGGAAGGGGATGACCTCGCGAATGTGCTCCGTTCCGCAAATCCAGGCAACGGTGCGTTCCAGGCCCAGGCCGAAGCCCGCGTGCGGCACGCTGCCGTAGCGGCGCAGGTCGAGGTACCACTGGAATGATTCCTCCGGGAGGTTGTGCTCGTGCAAGCGTTTGACCAATGTATCGTATGCGGCGAGACGTTCGCCGCCGCCGATGATTTCGCCGTAACCTTCGGGCGCGATCATGTCGAAGCTCAGAGAAAGTTCGGGGCGGGCAGCGTCTGTGGCCATATAAAACGCCTTCATTGCCGCTGGGTATCGATGGATGATTACCGGGCGGTCGAACTCTTTGGAGATGATCGTTTCCTCATCGCCGCCGAAATCGTCGCCCCATTTCGCCGGATTGCCAGCTTTTTGCAGGACTTTGATAGCTTCGTCGTAGGTGATGCGTGGGAAGGGCGGCGTGATTTTGAGCAGCGTTGCTACGTCGCGCTCGATCAGCGCGAGTTCGCGGGTGCGATTTTTGGCAACGGATTGCACAACCGCGCTGACTAACGATTCGCCCAGCTGAATCATGTCCTCCAGGTGCGCGTAGGCTGCTTCTGGCTCCAGCATCCAGAATTCCGTGAGGTGCCGGCGTGTTTTGGATTTTTCGGCGCGAAATGTCGGACCGAAGGTGTAGACCTTACCCAGAGCGGCGGCCAGAGCCTCGACGTAGAGTTGGCCGGACTGCGTGAGATATGCTTTTTGATCGTCGATGTAATTCACTTCGAAAAGCGTGGTTGTGCCTTCGCAAGCCGCTGGAGTAAAAATTGGCGCGTCGGTGAGCGTATAGCCCTGGGCGTCCATGAAATTTCTGGCGGCGCGCTCTACTTCCGCGCGAATGCGCAGGATGGCCGCCTGGCGTGGCGCGCGAATCCAGAGGTGTCGGCGATCGAGCAGAAAATCGACACCGTGTTCCTTCAACTGGATCGGGTACGGCTCCGTGTCCAATACTCTCTGGAATACCTCGACGGCAGTGACACCGATTTCAAAACCTCCTGGCGCGCGAGGTTCGGCGCGAATCATGCCTGCGATGATTACGCTGGATTCCTGAGGCAGGCCCTTTAGCGCGGCGAAGGCTTCTGGTTGTTCCTTCAGCGAGACAACGCCTTGCATGATTCCCGTGCCGTCGCGAAAAATCGGGAACAGGAGCTTGCCGGACTCGCGAAGGTTATAGAGCCACCCGCGGATGGTTACATTGCTGCCCGCATGAGCGCCTGCGTGTTCGATTGTTATGGTTGGAATCGCTGCCTGGGTTTCCTGGGTCATTGAGTATTTTGTTCGGCGGTCCAGCGTGTGAATTTATCGCTGATCAGGACCGCTCGGCTTCGGTTCCTTGGGTGGAGAGTTTTTCTTCGAATTTGTCGAATGCTGCGCGAATCTGGTCTATTTGTGGCGCCGCGTTCTGTTGAGCCTTCAGTTCGAACACCATTGGAAGCGGCGGTGCCATACGCGCGAACGCGGCCAAGGCAGAATCCCAGTCGAGGGTGCCTTCGAATGGCAGGAGATGCTCGTCCTTTTCACCGTGATTATCGTGGATATGCGTCGTGACAATACGATCGCGCATGGCGTCAAAACTGGCGGTGACGCCATCTTCGAGATGGGCATGACCTGAATCAAAACAAAGTTTCAGATCGTGGAGGTGGGTGTCCGCGATGAAGTGCTGCAGAGATGATGGCGAGCCGAGTTCGTCTGTGGTGTTTTCCAGCGCTATGGTGACGCCGCGGGCTTTAGCGAACATCGACAAAGTTTCCAGGGATGTAAAGGCGGCGTCGAGTTTGCGGGGATCCGTCGACTGATGGCCGTGACCCATATGCTGGATCAAGTAGCGGAAGGGGATTCGCTCGGCGACGTCCAGGGCGCGCTTGATTTCGTCCACAGCGTCGAGGCGGCGAATTCGTTCCGGGTCTGAGATGGAAATCGGGATACCGCTGTCGCGTCCAGGGGAACTGACGCGCTCAGTCGGAGAGTGCAGGGAGTGCAAAGTCAGGCGATATTCGTTTACAGCGTCAGACATTTCGCGGACGGTTTGAGGCTCGCGATAGTCGAAATGCTCCGTGGAACAGAAAATTTCAATGGCGGGGAAACCTCCTTGCGCGATTTCCGCGAGCAACGCCGGGCTCAGAGGCTGATTTAAGAATCTGTATGTGGACAGTACGCGCTGCATTCAATCCTCAAATAAGGAACACTATGGTCGACGGAAATTTGCGTTACGTCAATAGGATGTGAGTGATTAAGGTGCTGAAGGGCGTTAGTCGGAGGCTAACAGAAAGAGTACGGTAGCGATGAGGCCTCCCAAGAGGAAAGCCATCACGATCCAGACCGCGAAGGGCAGGCGGCGATTCATCAGACGCGAGGGGGGAGGAACGGGGACGCGGTCAGCGAAAGAATCGTCGGTGTATTCCGAGACGCGGGATTGAGCACTTCGAACAGACGGCGAGATCGTAGTGGGATGGAGCGGACCGCCGGTGAAACCGCCTTGCATAACCGAAATATTAACACCCTGTAAAAGATTGTCGCAATAAAGTTACTGCGATGGGGGCTGCGGAGCGCGGGGCAGACTTTTGGCGGGATTGCTGGCGTGCGGATACAAATCGGTGGATTTGAAAGGATGCGCGAGAGTCAGCGGACTAACATTGCGACTAAACTGAGAGCCGCTATAGCACCTGCAATGATCGCTACTGCCACCCATTTTCCCAGGTGGGGATGAGATTCGGGGAGGCCGAGCATGTGAATGGAAGGATCCGGTTCGTTTGAAAATAATTTGGCCTTTGGCACGTTGCCGGAAGACGAGGGAGCGGCTGCGGGCGACGAAGGTCCGGGTGCGGTATCTGCTGCTTCCACATATTCTTTCGCCATTAACGCGATGGTAACAAAGTCATTTCCAAACACAAGATAATAAGCCTATGTGGGGTAAAAATTTTGGTGAACCTATTACCCGCGGGCTTAATTGATGAGCACTTTATGGGGATTCGCCATTCAATTCCGCGATTATTTTGGGCAGGATCGCGAATTTCGCGAATGCCGTGTCGTTTGTCAGGTATTCCAGGCCGCAGGAGGGACCAAGGTAGGCGCGCCCTCCATGGATTTTTGCGAAGATGCGTTCTACGAGGCGAGCTACTGCTGAAGGGTTTTCCATGTGCGCCTGGCGACCGTCGATCAAGCCCAGCGCGATTGGCTTCGGCGATCCGGATGATGCGGCTTTATTGATGAGCGCAGCGCCGTGGGTAAGGTCCATGCCGACGATGTCCACTGGCAGTTCCAACAGTTTTTCGTATAGAGCCGTGCAGTCGTTGAAATAGGTGTAGAGCGCTAATTCAAGGTGACGAGACGCCTTTCTGCTTTTGTCGCGGGCCGCCAGCAGCGGCGCTAAGGATCGTTCGAAGATCGGCCAGTCGTTGGGAGATTGCAGGATCGCGGGTTCGTCGATTTGAATCAATTCCGCGCCGGCTATTGAGAGAGCTTCTATTTCCGGCGCGAGAACTTCAGCGTACGCTTGCGCGCGAGATTCCAAGGCTGCTGGACCACCGGAGTCGCCGTTGTCCGATCGCGAGGAAAGAGAAAATTTCGCCAAAGTGTAAGGGCCAATGAGGATTGGCTTGATAGCCAGCTTGCCTGCTTTATTCTTGGGTGTCGCGATGTGGCCCAGGGCGTTCCGCGCGAAACTGTATTCGTCGACGATCAAATGGCCGCGCCTCAATGGCTGGCCTGCAAACAGCGGCTGGCGGCAGTTTATTCCCGTATCGAAAAAGGGGATTGTATCTGCGAATTCGATGTTATCCAGTTTGCTTGCGAGATAGGAGATCGGGTCGTTCCAACGGATCTGGCCGTCTGTCACCACGTCCAAGCCGGCTGAGACCTGCGCGGCTATCGCTTGTCGCGTTACTTCGTTTTGTGCGTCCAGGAGGTCTGCGGTGGTGCGGTCTCCAGAGCTCATGGCGGTGATGGTTTGCTGCAACCATTGCAATTCGGGCGTTTCACCGACGCGTGGATAGCCGCCCGTGCTGGAAAGGTAGAGTCCGGGAGAAGTGATGCTCATTAACTAGCCTCGGAATTGGCGAAAGGACTGGAAGAAAGTTAGTCGAAACATTGGGAAGCGTCAAGGCCGCGGCGTCGGGCTGTGAAGGCGCATGCGCACTCTTCACACTTCGTGCTCGATAGCAGCCGAAACTCGAACGCGACTGCCAACTCCGTTATGGTTGCGTTTGATCCCCTACTGAGAAATATGTGCAATCCGGGTGATGGAAAACCAGCGCGCTGACGCTTGCTTCCGGGTCCATCATCATTCCTTCCGTGAGATGTACGCCGATTTCCTCGGGGCGTAAGAGCGTCCAAATGCCGGCCTGGTCTTCCAGATTCGGGCACGCCGGATAGCCGAAGCTGTAGCGTTTGCCGCGGTATCGCGACGTAAATCTGTCGGGCATGGTGGTCGACGGGGGATCGGGGAATCCCCAGTCTTCGCGTAGGCGGCGATGGAGCCATTCTGCGCAGGCTTCCGCGGTTTCAATGGCCAGAGCTTGCAGGCCGTGCGAAAAAAGATAGCGGCCGGAGGCTTTTGCTTCTTCCGATTTTTCGCGGATGCCCGCGCCGGCGGTGACTACGAAGAGCGCTACGTGATCGCGTTGGCCGTTTTTTTGCGGCAAAACGTAATCGCTGAGGCAAAGTTTGTCTGCCAACGCCTGGCGCTGAAAATAAAATGTGTGGACGGGCGCGGGTGCGTCCGGCGCGAACAGTGCGACTGCATTGCCTTTACGCTCCGCTTCAAAGAATTGCCAGACTGCTCCAATTTTCATGAAGCGCGTGGCTTCTTGCCGGACTTCCTCCATGCTGTTGTTGAGCTCGATGGCGCGTGGGTCGCGGTCCGCCAGCGCTTTTTCAAAATTACCGCGGAAACCGAGGTGACGGCCGAAAAGCATGTAGGGATTGATGTAGCTCCAGACTTCGTTCAGGTCCGGGACGTTGCGTACTTTGCGATCGAGGTACGCAACCGAGGGAATCGAAAAGTCGATGCGGATGCGCGGCGAGCGTTCTTCGCCTGCGTCTTCTACCGGGCCCGCCGAAGGTTCTTCCAGCACGGCAACGCCTGCGTGCGTGTGTTGCTGCAGTACGCTCTGGCGGCGAGCCGGGTCGCTAAGCTCATTCATCAAACGCAGGCCTGTCATCGCGTCTTTTGCGTAGCAGACGGCTTTGTTGTATTGAGGCGCGATTTTTGTGCGCGTGAATTTATCGGAAAGCGCCGCACCCCCGACCAGGAGCGGAACTGTGATGCCCGCTTCGCGCAGATCGGTTGCGGTGATGACCATTTGCTGCGCACTCTTTACCAGGAGGCCCGAGAGGCCAATTGCATCCGGCTGGTGTACGCGATGCGCGCGGATTAATTCCTCGGGCGGGACTTTGATGCCCAAGTTGATTACGTCGTAGCCGTTGTTTTTAAAAATGATCTCAACCAGGTTTTTGCCGATGTCGTGAACGTCGCCTTTTACCGTTGCCAGCAAGACTTTGGCGCGCTTTTCCGTATCCGCTTTTTCCATGAACTGCTCGAGATGCCCTACTGCCGTCTTCATGGCTTCAGCCGATTGCAGGACCTCCGCGACGATTAGTTCGTTGTTGTTGAAGAGGCGGCCCACCTCACCCATTCCGGCCATTAAGGGGCCGTTGATGACGTCCAGAGGCGGGATTTTTTCTTCGAGTTTGCGATTGAGGTCGTCGATCAGACCATCTTTGGAGCCTTCAATAATGTAATTTGCCAAGCGCTGATCGAGGGGCAAATCCGCCGCTTGCGCCTTTTTTCTACCGCCTGCGGCGCGAAAGTGTTCGGAGATCGCCGCTATATGGAACTGATTGATCGCGGCTTTCTGTTCTTTGGATTGCTCGCGCCAATCGGCGGGGGCGGACCGAACTGTCTCGGTCTGCGAATGTCCGGCGGGGATTTCCGCAGGTGGTTTGTTGAAAATTAGATCCTCGGCTAATTTACGCTCGCGCTCGGGGATGGAGCCGAAGCGATCGATGCGTTCGGCGTTGACGATTGCCAGATCGAGCCCTGCTTTGGTGCAGTGGTAGAGGAAAACGGAATTAACTACTTCGCGGGCGCCTGCGGGCAGTCCGAAGGAAACGTTTGAGATTCCGAGAACGGTTCGAACGTAGGGGATGTGCTGCTTGATCAGGCGAATTCCTTCGATCGTTTCCGCCGCGCCGCCGATGTAATTTTCGTCGCCCGTGGCGCAGGGGAAGACCAGTGGATCGAAGATAATGTTTTTTGCGTGAATTGCGAATTTTTCGGTCAGCAGTTTGTAGGAGCGTTCCGCGATTTCGAGCTTTCGCTGGCGGGTGAAGGCCTGGGCCTGAACCGGATCCTCGTCGATGCAGCCGACAATCACCGCTGCACCGTAGGAACGCGCCAGGGGACATATGCGCGCGAATTTTTCTTCGCCGTCCTCCAGGTTGATGGAATTGACGATGCTTTTGCCCTGGCAGTAGGTGAGGGCGAGTTCGACGCCACGAGGATCGGTGGTGTCGATCATGACCGGAGCTTTGATTTTGCGAATCAGCTGATCGTAGAACGGCGGAATGTCACTCATTTCCTCGCGATCGGTGCTTTGCAGGCAGACATCGACGATGTGTGCGCCGCTTTTAACCTGGCGGCGCGCGATTTCCGTGGCTTCTTCCCATTGCTCCGCGGCTACCAGATTCTTGAACAGGCGCGAGCCGATCACATTGGTGCGTTCGCCGACGATCAAGGGCCGCGTGCTTTCTTCGGCTTCAATCACGTCGATTCCCGAATACACGGCGCGATGATTTTCGTCCAGAGGCCGCCGGGGCTTTTTGCCTTCCGCCATGTGCGCGATGGCGCGAATGTGTTTTTCTGTTGTTCCGCAGCAGCCGCCTACTATATTTAACCAGCCGCGGCCGACGAATCTTCCAAGCTGGTCGGACAAGGTTGTCGGCGTCTCGCCGTACAGGCCTTCTACGTTTGGAAGACCGGCGTTTGGATAGCAGGAGACTGCGCGGCTGGTCAGGCTTTGCAGCGTTCTGATGTGATCGGTCATGAATTCCGGGCCTGTGGCACAGTTCAGTCCCAGAGAAATTAAATCGAGATGATCGAGCGAAGCCCAGAGAGCTTCGACGGTTTGTCCAGCCAGCATCGTTCCGTTCTGTTCGATGGTTACGGAAATCATCAACGGAATCGGCTGGCCCAAATCGCGGCTCAGATCCTGAACCGCCAGCACTCCGGCCTTGATGTTGCGGGTGTCCTGAGATGTCTCCAGCAGCAAGACGTCCGCGCCGCCTTCGATGAGGCCGTTTGCTTGCTGGTGATAATTGTCTCGAAGTTGCTTGAAAGTGACGCCGCCTGTGACGCTGATTGCTTTTGTCGTTGGCCCCATGGAGCCTGCAACAAATCGCGGTTTGGCGGACTTCGAAAATTCGTCCGCGGCTTTTCTGGCCAGTTCCGCCGCGACGCGATTAATCCTACGAGCTTGATCGCCAAGCCCATATTCCGCCAGGACCAAGGGAGTGCCGCCAAAAGAATTGGTCTCGATGATGTCCGAACCCGCTTCGAGGTATTTGCGGTGAATTGCCGTGACCACATCGGGGCGAGTGAGTACGAGATTCTCATTGCAGCCTTCGAGTTCGGGACCGCCGAAATCCGCAGCGGTGAGATTTTCCTGCTGCAGCATGGTGCCCATCGCGCCATCCAGGATCAGGATGCGTTCACGGAGCAATTCGCGAAGGGCCAGGCCCTGTTGGATCAGGTTCCTCATCTATTCAATAATTTTACCTGAAGAATACAAACGAAAAGCGTGGCAGTGGAGACCCGCAGACCGAAGGGGAAACAGGTGGCCTGGAGCGATAGGGTTTTCAGGCTTTATGCAATGCGTGAAGGCGTTTCACTCACCGTACTGCTAAGGAAATCGACCGGCACATCGCGGGGAAGCATGCCCGCCGCGGCGCCTCGCGCGAGCAATTCGCGGACGGCGCGGCGGCCGTCTTCACCATAATCGAGCGTCCATTTGTTGACGTACATGCCTACGAACTTGTCGGCCAGGATCGGGTCCATGTCGCGCGCAAACTGCAGGGCGTAATTCATCGCTGCTTCGCGATGATCGAGAGCGTACGAAACGCTGTCGCGAATCACACGGGTTACCTGGCGTCCCAGGTCTTCGCCCAGCTTGCGACGAATAGCGTTTGCACCCAGGGGCAGCGGTAATCCGGTTTGTTCCTGCCACCATTGGCCCAAGTCGACTACCTTATGCAGGCCAATCTGCGAGAAAAGCAGCTGGCCTTCGTGAATCAGGAGGCCTGCTTCTACTTCTTTTGAGCGGACCGCATCGAGGATCTTGTCGAAGGGCATCGTAACCGTCTCGACATTGGGCTCGAAGAGTTTCAACGCGAGATAGGATGTGGTGAGCGTGCCGGGAATCGCAATTCTTCGGCCGGCCAGGTCGGTTTTCTTTATGGGATGGCCGGCGACTACGATGGGGCCGTAACCTTCGCCGAAGCTTGCGCCGCAATCCATCAAAACGTATTTATCGGCAACGAACGGATACGCGTAAAAGCTGATGGCAGTGACGTCGTAGACTTCTTTTATTGCCGCTTGATTCAGCGATTCGATGTCCGAGAGCGTGTGCGTGAATTTCACGCCTGGCAGGCGGACTTTGCCAGTAGCCAACGCGTAGAACATGAACGCGTCGTCGCTGTCTGGCGAATGGGCTAGCTTAATCTCTTCTGTTTTCGGTGACGCTGCCGGTGTGGACATACTGGGGTCCGTCCTGGCGCTCAGAGGAAACGCCCACTCGTAAGGGTCGGCTCGGAAGACAATACTGCGAAGTTTGTCTTGCCCGCCGCGATTTTCGCTTAGGCGTGTACGTCTGCCGGCTTGAGTGCCGAATATTTGCAGGCAGAGAATACCATAGGGGAGTGTGGCGCGTATAGACGGTCGTTCCGGGCGCTGGGAGAATCTTCGTGGCCGGTGTGCGCCGTGGCGATTGGCTGATTCGAGCGAAGTACAGCTTGCGTGCTAAGGGGTTTTCTTTAGTGTTCCTGGTTTTTCGCTTGGAAGGACCCAAGCGGCAAGTGAGTTGATTACATCTTCTGAAACATGGCCTGGCTTTTCGTACTCCGAGGGCGAAGAGCGGCCTGCGCCTGTCATAAACAGGTGATTCAGGTCTGGATAGATTTTCAGTGTAACGTTGGTTCGTTTCGATAGCGGCGCGCTCCACGCTTCGAAATTCGATGGCGTGACCTGATAATCGCGGCCTCCTTGCATGATCAGTATGGGTATTTTGAGTTTTTCTGCTGTCTTCAGCGGATCGTACTGGCGGAGGTCCAGCCAGTAGGAGCCGTATGTTGTAACGCCTAGAAAAGGTACCGTGTCATCCGGCTTCAGGCCGGGGCTTTCGATCTGTTTAACGCTTTCTTCGACCGCTGCGATCCGCTTCTGCTCGTCTTCGCTTGGCGTCCCGTTGGCGGACGCCAAGTAATGAATTTGTTCCAACACTACCTGCTCGATGGGTCTGGTATTGGCGCCTAACATCGCAATGCCTGCGATCTGGGAATCCCCCGTGGCAATTCTGGGGGCCAGATATGCGCCGAGACTATGGCCTACTAAAAAGACTTGCTTCGGATTGATTTTCGGCTGCCCCGCTATGAGAGTCACGGCCGCGCGCGCATCGCTGATTACTTCGTCTTCGACTGTTAGTTTCGTGGGATCTTCGGAGCTTTGAAGTCCGTATTGTTTTGTGCGCTTGGTGTAGCGAAAGACGGAGACGCCGTGACTGGCGAGCCCCCATGCGAGATCCTCGAATGGCTTGTTAGGACCGACCGTCTCGTCTTCGTCATTCGGACCTGACCCGTGCACCAGAATAATTGCGGGGAATGGGCCATCGCCTTTGGGCATGGTCAGCTTGCCCGGCAGTTCGAATTTTCCGTTTACCAGCGTGAGCGGCTGCTCGGCGAATAGGTTTTGTTTGGCGTAGGGCGGCGGAGTCCATGGCGGCGGTGCAGCCTGATGTGGATTGAATCGTAAGCCCGCAATTTTGCCGTCCGCATCGAAGGCAATGGTGGCATCAAGGATTGCATTTTGGAATTTGCATTCCATTGTTACTACCTCGAGCTCCTGGACTTTCGAGGGCTGCGTGTCGATGATGGATTGGAATGCGCCCGCTTGCAGAATCAGGCTCGGCCAGCCAGCCGCAAGCTTGCCTGGAGGCAGTGCCGCAGCCATGCGCGCGTCGAATTGCGATTCTACTTTTTCAAACTGGCCGGCAACTAATTGCTGGATGACTTGCTGCGCCATGATAATTCTGGCGGCGGCTACTTGAGAGGGAGGCTGTTGTTCGGTCTGCCGGTCGGCCGCTGAGACTGCTGCGATCGATGTTAGTAGGAGTAAAAAAGCGAGAATGCCGAGTTTCATATTCGGTTCATTGCACCGGCGAGCGAGGCGATGGGGGCAGCGGCGAAGCGTGATGTGCTACCAGCAACCAGCGATCTCCGAGGCGCACAAAAATATTGGTGGCTTGCACCATTGCGTCCTCAAAACCGTCAGCGAAGGCTGTGGTGACGTGCTGAGTGCAGGAGACCCAGCCAACTTCGCCTTCAATTCGTACCCAGACGCTGCTTAATGCGATGCGAACGCGTTTGGCGTTGGCGAAAAGACGGGCCCAACGTTCGCGCACTTCGTCCCAACCGAGCAGCAGGTCCCAGCCGGGGTGCACGCAGGTTACGCCATCGTCGTGCGACCAGACCGCTTCCATTTCGGCCAGGTCCAGGGATTCGAAGGCCGCGTAAAAGCTTGTATTTGCCGTGCGCAGGGCGTCTTCAGGGCTTTGCTTGTGTGGAGCTGTTTGTGCGGACATGATTTGAAGTCCAAAAGTGAAGTTACGAAGTGGCCGTTAGCGATTCTCTTGCGCCTGTTAAACCGATTCTCGCTGCGAGTTTCGCCGCGAAAAGTTAAAACCCTCGATGGCGATTACTATCAGGGCCATTTTGATGATTTCGCCGGGAAGGAACGGCAGGGCGCCTTGGCGCAGCGCGGTCTGCCAACCGAGGCCAATCCCTAGCGCCAGCCATGCGCAGCCGCCAGCGAAGATTATAACTTCTCCTGCGATTAATGCGGCGACCAGCGGGAATTCCGCAATGCGCAAATTCTTTTCGGTCCAGCGTGCGATTTGTGGGGCGCGTTCTACCAGCCAGCCCGTTGCGAATGCGGCTGCTGGGTAAGAGATCAAGTATCCTGCCGTTGGACCCACGAAACGCGCCGGGCCCGGTAGACCTAGCGGTTGAAATACCGGCAGGCCGGCTAACCCTTCGAGTAAGTAAAGAACCAGCGCGATGCCGCCTCGCCTTGAACCAAGCAGAACGCCCACAAGCAAAACGCCGAAAGTTTGCCCGGTGATGGGCACCGGGGTCCACGGCAGAGGGATTACGATTTGCGCGCAGAGCGCCAGCAGGATATTTGCGACCGCGATTCGCGCGACGTCTGCAGCGATTCCTTTTGCCGGATATATCCGGTCAGCGACTACTTTCGACTGTGACATCATTCTTCTTGATTCCTCTGCGTGGTGTAACGGGTACTTTTTGCGAAACGTAATCGAACAGTGCGGAAACTGAGGGGCATTATACCCGAGGCGGGGAATTGTCACTCTGACTTTTCGGTTTCGGTCTTTTCGCCGGCGATTAGGGGATCCTCGTAGGTGCTTACGGCTCCGTGCTTGTCCTCGCCGTGAACTTTTCCCGCTGTGTCCATAAAAAACGAGCGGCGGCCTATCTTTCCATAGGCTTCGGGCGTGGCCGCGAGCTCGAAGGCCGTGTCGTTTCCGTTTGCATCTGGAGAAATGCGATAGCGGAATACGTAGCCGCCGTGTTTTCCGGCCGCGAGATCGGCTGAAACCAGCGATGCTTGTTCCGGCGAGATTTGGTTCTTGGGCGCGGGACCTAATTCGGCAAGGGATTCCGGTAATTTGCCGAATGCGCGTTGGTAGGTTTGTATTGATTCGGCTAAAGACCGAAGAGTGGCGACGGTGGCATCTTCGTTTGCCGCCAGATCTTGCGCTGCCCATTGTTTTGAGAGCTGCGGAATATCGAATAGGACGAGGCCTAACGATAGCAGCCGCCAGCCGCCAGATTCACGGACTAGCCCGAAATCGGCTTGAGCGCCGTCGACGACTGTGATTGGGATAAATGCCAGATTTTCGTGCACGCGCGGCGTACCGAAGCGGAGTTCGACCGTGCTTTCGGCGGCCCGGCAGCGCAGGACGGTGTGATTTTGATTATCGGAGGAAATCAGGGACTTCCCGGCGCTGTCTGAAAGCGAGAGACGTTTCATGAAGGCGATGCGCTGTGTTTCGGGCAGAGCCAAAAATGCGGCGCCATTCTCGCCGGACAGGTAGGTTGAAAATTGTGTCTCGTTGGCGCGGCAGGCCGCTACCAGAGCTTCGGTCAGAGCCGCTGCTGGATCGGTGCTAGCGGATTGCGTTGCCGATGCCGATTGCTGCGCCGGTGCAGGTCTGGCGGCGAAAGCGGCTAGCGTAAGGGCTGTTGCGACCGCCGCGGCTCGCAGCGATAGTGCGCGCGGATAGAGCTGTTTCATGATGGATGAGATTTGGCTTCTGCCAGGATGGTTGCAAGGCTGTGCGTGAATTGGGAGCGTGGCATTACTTGCGAAGAGCCTGCTTCGCGCGCTTGTTCGGCGAGTTCGACTTCGACGTGAGAATAAAAAGCGATTAATTTCACGTCCTGCGCGGCTGCGCGAACGGAGCGGATTGCTTCCAGTGGTTTGTTGCGGGCGTTGAGATCCACAATTACCAGGTTTGGAGCCTGCTTCGCGATTTGGGCGAGTAGCGCGTCTGGCGTGGCGTAGGATTTTACTTCGATGCCGATGTGCTTCGCTGTCTCCAGGATTTTGGCCTGGAAGAATAAATCGTCTACAAACGCGAGAACGCAAGCCATACGGATTTACACCTCTATTTAGACGCCGGCACCGGGAAGTATCGCTCTCGGTTTAACACGCGTGAGTCGCGGGCACAAGTGCGGGCTTCGACAAGCTTCGCCTAGTGAGGTATAAAAGAATTTCGTACTTCCCCTTGGTGGAGGAATCAAATGGCCGCTTCTCCTAGTCCGGACGCGCTGCCGGGCCTTCCTGTTCTGGAGCAAACTCCGATTATCATTGAGAAGATTTTGTGGTCGGCCACCGAAGAGCAATTGCAGTGGAAACCCGCCGCTGACCGCTGGTCGATCAGCGAGGTGCTTGCGCATCTTGCGGAGGTGGAGGTGGTGGGATTTCGCGAGCGCATCCAGACGATGATGGAAAAGGATAATCCTCAGCTGGAGGCTTACGATCAGAACGCGGCGTCTGCATCCGGCAAGTATTCGACTGCCAGGGCGCGTGAGAACCTGAAGAAATTCTGTCATGAGCGCGACCGTAGTTTGTCGTCGTTGCGTTATGTGCCGGTGAGCGTGTTGGGGCGTAGCGGCAACACACAAAGATTGGGCGCGTCACGATAGGACAATTGATGAATGAATGGGCGTTTCACGATCTCGGGCACATTCGGCAGATCGCCGATGTTTCGCTCGAGGGCATTTTTCCCCGCGATTGGCCCGTTTCAGCAGTTCTACACGATTAAGCCTTAGAGCGCGGCCAGGGCGAACAGCTTGCGCGAAAGATTTTCCTTCACTATGGAAACTATCGCACGACGGATCCTTCTGACGTTTGATCAACTCCAGCGCGAATCCGTGGATTTACATGTGCTTTTTGAATTTGTCGGCGGGAATGTCCCGGCACAGCGTGAGGCTGTGCTGGATTCCGTTATCGATCTCACTGAGCAAGGATTGCTCGAGGCGGATGGCCGCAGCGATTTCTACCGGCGAACCGAGGAGGGGCGATTGGTTGTGGCGTCGCCGTTGGACGTTACTATGTATATGCGCGACGGCTGCCATCTTTGCGAGGAGGCTAAAACGATCATGAAGCCAATCCTTTCCGAATTTGGCGCGAAGCTGCACGAGATAGACATTGACGACGATCCGAAATTGCTGGAGCGCTATACGAATGATGTTCCAGTGATATTCGCCGGGCCGGAGTTTTTCGCGCAGCATCGGGTGGATCCTGGACTTTTGCGACGACGCCTCAAGAGTGCGAAGAATCAGGCGTGATTGAATTAAGGGACCTCGCAGTACATGAGAACGGATGGGCGGAGACACGCAGTGCGCGGGGAATATTTGCGATGAGCTAGTGCTCTACTTCCTCATGAACTCCCACACTATCATCGGGCACGTCGCCCGGCCGGCCTTTCACACGATCATATACGCTGAAGGCGCAGGTTGAGCCGAGCGCTTCGTTGTAATAGGTGGACACGCCCAGGGCAGTGCGCAGTTCTTCGTTAAAGCGGCGCAAGTCGCTAAGCTGTTTAACATGCACCGGAAATTTTTTGTTTTCGCGGACGATCAGAAATTTCTGGTAGCCAGCGTCCCATAGCGTGGTGAATTGTCCTTGCATCATGATGCAGGGAATTTCCGTCATCTGAAAACGGCCTTCGGGGGTCTTGCGAAGTTCCGCGCCGCAATCGTATTTCTGGATGCGGACTACACCGCCGGAATTGCGCACCAGGAAACCTTTTCCTGAGAGAGATTCGACCACCGGTTGATCAAATTGTTTGTTTACGTACCACATGGGGGTCCTACAAGGATAGGGATCAGTGCACCAACTGTAAATATAAAAATCAGGGGCGTGGGCGATTGCTCAGGTTGGCGCGCTATGGGAGTATAGGGCCGTTCGGTCCACGAGGGTGACTCCGACCCAGGGTGCTAAAATTAGCTGGATACAAGGGATTTGTAGGCGCATCTAAATGCTCGGGTAGAAGCTTAATTTGAATGCTTTTTCAAGGGATTCTTAGGAATTACTGATATTGAACGCCGCTAATAAATCGTCGGTTATGCCCGTTGCGCCTGTTGCCGCGCCCACGAGTGGGGTACATCTGCTCGATCGCATCGGCAACACGCCGTTATTGAAGCTCGGGCGGATTGTATCGGATTTCCCTGGGGTGGAGATTTACGCCAAAGCGGAATGGTTTAATCCCGGTGGATCGGTAAAAGATCGCGCCGCTTATTCCATGGTGCGCGAAGGTGAACGCACGGGTGAGTTGCGTCCCGGGAAAGTGATTCTGGATGCTACCAGCGGGAACACAGGAATCGCCTATGCCATGATCGGCGCGGCGCTCGGTTACCGCGTGAAATTGTGCGTGCCATCGAGCGCGTCTCCGGAGCGCAAGCAAATTTTGCAGGCTTACGGCGTGGATATCGTTTACACGCCGGGTGACGAAGGGACCGACGGAGCGATACGGCGCGTTCACGATATTTACGAATCGGATCGCGAGACGTACTTTTACCCGGATCAATACAGCAATCCCGCGAATCCCGCTGCTCACTATGCGACTACCGGTCCGGAGATCTGGAATCAGACGCAGGGAAGAATTACGCATTTAGTGGCGGGGCTGGGGACCAGCGGAACTTTTGTCGGCACGGCCCGGCGGCTCAAGGAATTCGACCCCAAGATTCGCTGCATAAGTTTTCAGCCCGATTCTGGCTTCCATGGCCTGGAAGGGTTGAAGCACATGGCAACCGCGATCGTTCCGCGGATTTACGATTCTAAAGTCGCGGATGAAGATCTTGGTGCGCCTACCGAGGCTGCGCATCAACTCGTGAAACGTCTTGCGCGCGAGGAAGGGATTCTCGCGGGTGTAAGTTCGGGTGCGGCGCTGTGGGCATGCATGGAAGTCGCGCGAAAGTTGCCGCAGGGGGAGGGCGCGGTGATCGTGACGGTATTTCCCGATTCTGGCGAAAAATATTTGTCCGAGAGATTCTGGAGCGAACCGTGAGCGGCGCCATGCTAAGAATTAACGATGAGCTGGCGGGGCAGATTCGGATGCACGGCGTGGAAACTTACCCGCATGAATGTTGCGGCGCCATTCTTGGACGCGACGCTGACGGGGACGGCCCAGGCTCGCGCGAGGTGCTCGGTTTGATGCCGCTCGCTAACCGTCGCGATGATTCGCCGCGGAATCGTTTCGAAGTGACCCCTGACGATGTGCGGATGGCTGAAAAAACCGCCGCGGAAAGGAAACTGGAATTAATTGGGTGGTATCACTCGCATCCGGATGCTCCGGCGCGGCCCAGCGAATTCGATCGGGAGCACGCTTGGCCCTGGTACAGCTACATTATAATCAGCATGCAATCCGGGCAGCCGCGCGACATGAATTCATGGCGATTGCGCGACGACCGTTCCGGCTACGATTCTGAAGCGATTGAATCCTCGGCGCGATCCGCGAGCATCTAAAGTTTTAAAGACACAGATCAGGTTTTAGGGCTGCGAGTGATTTGCCTGCATTGAGTAGCTCTCATTAAAGGCTGGCGAAAAAAGCCATAAGCGGTTGTTCCGAGTAAGCGTATTTCGCCAATTGCTAGATCAATAGGAGGACGGCGAATGGCAGTGAAAGTGATCATTCCAACGCCTTTGCGTGCCTATGCGAATAGGCAGGAGAGCATCGAGCTACAGGCAACGACCGTGGCAGGAGCTCTTGAAGGGTTAACCGGGAAATTCGCAGATCTGAAAAAGCATTTGTATTCCGACGACGGGCGACTGCGAAGCTTTGTGAACGTTTATGTGAACGATGAAGATATTCGTTATTTGCAGAAGGATCAGACGCCGCTTCGCGACGGGGATATTGTAAGCATCGTACCGTCTATAGCCGGCGGCACCGGTAAGTAATTCGGGAGCTTTACTATGGCGACAAAACCAGAAATTGCAACGCAATCAGTGCCAGCGAACGCGCCGGTCACCCTTTCGAAGGAAGAAGTCCTCCGCTACAGCCGGCACTTGATCATGCCGGAAGTGGGCATGGAGGGTCAGCTCAAGCTGAAACAGGCTAAGGTGCTGTGCATCGGCGCGGGCGGGCTTGGCGCGCCGCTCGGGCTTTACCTTGCGGCTGCTGGCGTCGGGCGCATTGGCCTGGTCGATTTCGATACTGTCGACTACACGAATCTGCAACGACAAATTTTATTCAGCACCAGCGATGTGGGGCGTCCCAAGATCGAAGCTGCGGCAGCGCGGCTGCATGATTTGAATCCTGAAATTCGGATCGATCGTTTTGAAACGCATCTCTCCAGCGAGAATGCGCTGGATATTCTGAAGGATTACGACATTGTGGTCGACGGCACCGATAATTTCCCCACCCGCTATCTTGTGAATGACGCCTGCGTGCTGCTTGGAAAGCCTAATGTTTATGGGTCGATCTTCCGTTTTGAAGGGCAAATAACAATCTTTGGATATCCCGCGGGGCCTTGCTATCGGTGTTTGTATCCCGAACCGCCTCCGCCTGGACTGGTTCCTTCTTGCGCGGAAGGCGGCGTACTGGGTGTGTTGCCTGGAATCGTGGGCGCGATCCAGGCTGCTGAGACACTGAAACTGATTATCGGCAAGGGCGAATCTTTGGTTGGGCGTTTGCTGCTTTTTGACGCTCTGGCCATGCGGTTTCGCGAATTGAAATTGCGCAAAAACCCGGATTGCCCGGTGTGCGGCAAGAATCCCACCGTGACGAAATTAATCGATTACGCGGAATTTTGCGGAATGCGTGGCGAGGAAGCGCCTGCGCCGCAAACGTCCGTTCCAGAAATTACTCCGCGCGAGTTGAAGGCACGTTTGGATCGCGGAGACGATTTATTCATACTCGATGTACGCGAGCCGCATGAATATCAGATTTGCAATCTGGGCGGGCATTTGATTCCGCTGGGCGATCTTTCGAAACGAGCCGGAGAACTCGACAGCTCGCGCGAAATCGTAGCGCATTGCCGCAGCGGGAAACGTTCGGCAGAGGCAGTGGAATTTTTGCGTACTGCCGGGTTTCGCAAGGTGCTGAACTTAAAGGGTGGTATTCTTGCATGGTCGGACGACGTGGATCCCTCCGTGCCTAAGTATTGAAATTGCGGAGTGCACTGGCGCGAGTTGCACAGCGTGGCGATTGATGACAAGTTTCGATCGGAGGATCGATGGCAGACATTAAGGTTACGGTTGTAAACAATGGTCCGTTATTAATTGACGGAGAAATCGAAATGGTCGATCAGGAAGGACACGTATACGGGTTAGGCGGCCGAACGAAGATCGGTTTGTGCCGTTGTGGTTTGTCTGAGCGCAAGCCTTTTTGCGACGGTTCGCACAAGCGGTCCACGTTTGAAAGTGTCGTCCAAGCCCACGAACTCCCCCCACCTCCAGCGAAGTCCTAGCTACCCAGAAGGAATCGCTCTCCTTGGGATGTAACATTTTTACCCCTAGCCGAATCAGCAGATCAGATCCACGGCTTCTGGCTATCTGTTCTGTGCATCTATACATAAATAAGTAAAAGGCTTAGATGGTACTAGGACCTATAGTTCGAGTGGCACCTTATTTGCTGGAGCATAGCGGGGCAGTAGACGACGACTTAGGGGAAGTGGTGCATCGACGGGGACACATCTGGCTGGGCTTGCAGCGATTTCGTCTGACTTTATTGTGGGCGATGGTCGGCGGAGCTTACCTCGTGTCGCTTTGGATACTGCACAACTCCTCATATATTGCTGACCCGCTTCTTGATACCTACCTTCAGATGGCCGGCAGCCTTATAGCCTTCACCTTCGCCGCAAATGCTCTGGTCCGGTTTCGCGGGACGCACGATCGGATCTCGCTGATTCTCGCTTTCGGATTTGTGCTGGCGGGACTGATTGAGGCTGGTACCAGCATGACGTTGTATCGCGGCGCTCTTGTTACACCGTCACCCGGGAATCAGATTTCTGTGGCGTGGCTTGCCGGGCGGACCCTTTTGGGAATCGTGCTCTTGGCTGCGCTCGCGGTTGAACGCCGAATCCCAGTGGCTCGCGATCCTGCCCGAGAAATGGCTGGAGCCACTCTGATTGTTGGCGGCGTGGCCTACCTCACCAGCGTTTTTTATTTCATGTTGCCGAATGCGCCCAAAATTCATCCCGGGGCTCTGATTTCACGTCCCTGGGATCTTGTGCCGGCGGCGATCTATCTGGTGGCCGCGATCGGATTCGCGCGGCGGTTAAAGCGAGCAGGGGCCTACCTGGATCGCGCACTTTGTATCGCTGCAGGATTGAATGTGCTGTGCCACTTGACGATGAGCGAGTCCCAGCATCATCTGGACGCGCCTTATACGCTGGCGCATTTCATGATGGTGATGAGCTACGTCATCGTCCTTGGCGGAACGCTGCTGGACAATGCGCAACTATTCGATCAAGTGAGCCACATGGCTGCTTCTGATCCACTCACGGGGCTCGCGAATCATCGGCGGCTGGTTGAGGTATTGGAATCGGAAATTCAGCGATCAATACGTACGGGCAGAAATTTCGCTGTTTTGTTATTCGACCTTGATGGATTAAAGAAAATCAACGACAGGTTTGGGCATTTAACTGGGAGCCAAGCGATAAAGCGATTGGGAGCTGCTTTGTGCAACAACAGCCGCGCGATTGACACCCCGGCTCGTTACGGGGGCGATGAGTTCGCTTTGATACTGCCAGAGTCGGGTGAAGCCGAGGCCGCACACGCTGCTTCGCGAATCTGTGAACAACTGCAGAATGACGGGCAGGAACCTCTTATCACCGTCAGCGTTGGGCTGGCCGTGTACCCGCAGGACGGGACCAGCATAGATAAGTTGCTGGGAGCGGCCGACAGTGCGCTGTATCGGATGAAGGGAAAGGGTCAGAAGACATTTCGACTGGGGCAGGTGGCCGCCTGTTTATAAATAAAGGACCCCGCATGCGGTTTAGGATCGGATCCCCAAGAGCATTTCCGTCGCCACGTCGGGAAACGCGGGTCCCGATGGAAGTGGGTGTGCAGATTACCGGGCATCCTGCGCTGCCTGGCACGGAAACCACCTTCACCGAGAATGTGAGTTCACGCGGAGCGCGTGTTTTAAGCGCCCGACGCTGGAAGATCGGCGACCGGTTGACGATTGCGACGCTCACCGGTTCGTTTCGGGCCGTGGCTCGCGTCGCGTATTGCCAGTTGGTGCCGGAGACGGGGTTCGCGGTCGGCCTGGAATTCCTTGAGCCAAAAGGCAACTGGGTCGTCGCCGATTCAATGGCAGGTTAGGCGGCGGAACTTCGCGGCGCAAAGCTGCCCCGCGGAATCTACTGCACGAATCCGAAATTTGTGTCCGGCGCGGGTCCGGAGCCTTCCGGTAACGTCCCAAACTGCGATTCAAATCTTGCAACGTTTTCCTTCAGCGCTTCCAACAGCCGTTTTGCGTGGGCCGGACTTAGAATTACGCTGGAGACCAATTTGCCCTGGGGGACGCTGGGGAATAGATAAATGAAATTGAGCGTGAACTCCTCGCCGTTGTGATGGATCACCGCCAGGTTGGAATACTGGCCAAGCAATTCCTTTTCATCCGCTTTAATTTGCACCTGCTGTTTTTGTTGTGGCGTCGGTTGTTTTGGTGCGTCGCTCATCGATTGCGCTCCTATTAGTATTGCGAAGTCACTATAGCAGAGCAGGGAATCGGTTCGGCTTGGATTTTTAGATACATGGAAACAGTTGGCACCATTGACGAGTGCGGAAGTTAAGCGTAGTTTATACAAAGAGTTCAGCAAGGTTAACTATGGAAGAGCCGAAGAAAAATTGCACAGTGCTCGGCAACCAGCCGGCCCATCCCACAACTCAACCTGCTGTTGAATCGCCGGTCGCTACCGAACTGGTTGGTCTGGTCACTCATGAGGACGTGGATCGCGCCCGCGATCGGTGGGAGGTTGCGCTTGCGCGGCGTGACGGACGCTCCAAAAAATTTGGCGGATTTAGGCTGCTGTGGCTGCTGATCGGACCCGGCGTTCTGGTTTTTCTCGGCGAGAATGACGCTCCCAGCATGCTTTCTTACTCGGCCGATGGGTCGCGCTACGGCGTGGGCTTTTTTGTGCCGTTCATCGTGCTGACTTTTGTCATGGGCTTCATCGTTCAGGAAATGACTGTGCGGCTGGGGGCTGTCACGCACCGAGGGCACGCCGAGCTTATCTTTGATCGTTTCGGAAAATTCTGGGGATTTTTTGCGATGGGCGATTTGATCTTCGGGAATTTTCTTACGCTTGTTACGGAATTCATCGGCGTGCGCGCTGGATTGGGTTTCTTCGGTATCCGGCCTGCTGTGGCTGTGGGGGGAGCGCTTCTTATAGTAATGGCTGCGATCACGACCGGGCGGTATTGGACTTGGGAACGAATCACTTTGAGTTTGGCAGTTTTTAATGGGTTGTTTATTCCGGCGGCGATTCTGGCACGGCCTGATTGGCACGCCGTGGGTCACGCGATGGTTACTTGGCTGCCGTTTCCTTCCGGCGGACGTTACGAAATCATGTTGCTGAATCTGGCCACGATCGGAGCGACTGTTACCCCCTGGATGTTATTTTTCCAGCAAAGCGCCGTGGTGGATAAAGGAATGCAGCCACGCGATATTAATGCCGGGCGCTTCGATACGGTACTGGGCGCTTTGCTTGCTGCGGTTTTTGCGATTGCGGCGCTTCTTGCCACTGTGCCGCTGTTTCATCACGGTATTAACGCTGCGGATTTTCAGGCCGCTCAGTTTGCTGAGGCGCTTGAACCTTTAATTGGTCATGCGGGAGCGGCGCTCTTTGCGCTGGGAATTTTTGAGGCTGGAATTGTGGCGGCAATCGCGATTTCAACTTCGTCTGCGTATGCTTTTGGCGAAGTTTTGCAAACCGGGCATAGTTTGAACCGGCCATTGCGCGACGCGTGGCCGTTCTATTTGACTCTGTTTGGTTCCGCTTGCTCTGCAGCGGCTTTGGTGCTGATTCCGAAATTTCCAATGGAATTTGTGGTGTTGACGGTTAACGTTATCGCGGTTTTGGCGATGCCTCCTGCGCTGGCTTTTCTGCTGCTGCTTGTAAACGACCGGGAAGTGATGGGAGAGCATGTAAATGGATTTTGGGCTAATTTCGCCGGGGTTACCGTCACCGTGCTGTTGATTTTTGCTGGGCTGGGCTTCGGAGTCGCCACTGTGTTTCCAGGCTGGTTGGGTGGCTAAGCGATTCTTGATTGAAATGAGCCGTTCGAGAGTGCATTGTATTTATAAGGTGGGAAATTGAATTCACGATCCGTGGGAGTTCCGGAAAATCAGAGCGTTCTTGGTCCTGTTGATTTAAATTCGGAACAATTCACTTTGCAGGATCCGCGCGCGGTCCTGTCGCTGCTGGAGGCGGATCAAGTGGTAGCGGCCAAGCGGCGGACTCATTTTGGGAAACGTAATTTCTCGTTTGGGACGCGCGTTTTATTATGGGGTCTGCGCGTATACGTGGTGGCGATGCTTATTATCGTGCTTATTTCTGTTGTACGAGCGGTGCACGCCGTGCATTAAATCGCGTTTCCCAGTCGTAGAAGCCTTCGGTTGTTTTGAGAAGATTTCGCCGCGGGGACATTCCACAGGCGTCTTGTTTGAACGTGAACTCCGACAAACTTTCTAATGGCGAAAAAATACCTGGACCGACACCGAAGGTGTGGGTGATTTTTGTTGTGTTTGTAGTGGTGGCTATTGTGGGAGGGTTTGTCGTTTACTCGCTGAGCGATTGGCGCGTGCCCGCGAGAGCTAAGGCGATGCGAAATCCGGTGCCGGTCACGCCGCAGGCGATTGGCTTGGGGATGAGCATCTACCTGGACCACTGCCAGAATTGCCACGGGGAAGATGGCAACGGGAAAGGAGAGCGCGCCGAGAAACTTTCGGTTGCACCTTCAGATTTTACCGATGCGCAAGCGATGAGTTTGCAGTCGGACGGGGAACTTTTCTGGAAGATTTCGCAAGGGCACCGCCCGATGCCGCCATTCAAAGGCAAGTTGAGCGACGAGGAGCGCTGGGAAGTCGTGGATTACATTCGCACGTTTGGGCAACCGCAAATCGCCCCGCCCGGTGTGCCCGCCTTCACCGGTTCGGATCAGGGCACCGCACCCAAGTAGAAGTGCGGAGCCCGCCGTGATTTAAACAGCAAAAGTGGATTTTAATTCTTCAGTTTCGACAACGCTTCGGAAACTTCTTTCAGGTCCGGTACGGTGGGAATGTCGTAATTTTTGAACCAGGCGACTTTGCCGGAGCGATCGACGATCGCGATGGCGCGTCCCGTGATTCCTTTGTCCGCCAGATAAACTCCGAATTTTTCGCCGACTGCGCCGCGCGGTTGAAAATCTGCCAGCAGCGGGTAGTGGATGCCCATTTTTTCGGCGAATGCTTTGTGCGACCAGGCACTGTCTACGCTGATGCCCAGGACTTGCGCGTCGAGTTGTTCGAAACGCTTCATGTCGTTAACTAAGCAGGCGTGCTCATTGGTGCATACCGGACTCCAATCGAGGGGGTAAAAAACTACCACTACGTTTTTCTTTCCTTGAAATTCCGAAAGCTTCACTTCTTTTTGGTTTTGATCTTTTAATGTGAAGTCTGGAGCTGCGGCTCCTACTGAGATTGCCATTCCCGATCCTCCTTATTTGTTTGCGAATTATCAAAAATTGCCGATTGCTGCTCGACGTCATCATGATAGCTGATGAGTTCGGCGCGTACAAATTGATGCGGATAGCGGCAGACGGAGTCGGGGGCGCTTTTTGGGCGGGGTCTGCTACTATACGGTTTCCGGCGTTGACGCCCGAGTTTTAATTGCGGAGTGCTGCGCGGGAAGATGCCGCTATACCCTTCGTGCCTGAGGGCCAAGAGGCCGCGGCGCAACATTAAAATCTTGGACCTGCACCGCTGCCCTTCGTGCCTCAGGCTAAAAGGTTGGGGCGGTGCGCTAGTATCTGGGGAACCTGAGTTACTTTGAGACGGCTTTCTTATGAAGAGGCGTATCCCGGAATTGAATTTTTGCCGCGCAGCCGGAATTGGTGGGCTTGGCTGAAGGGAACACCGCCTGAATGCGTTCACCTGGGGGAGGAATGCGATTGGATCGCGACTTTGCTTCCGGACACGCTTTATCTGCGCGGGAAGCGAGGATTGCGACGAGAACCGGTGCGGCCTGAGGTCACGCTTTGCCGCGAGTGTCTGACCGATGTAGTGCAGGAAGAGCTGGAATCTTTTTCCGGGCGCATTGTAGCGTTCGAGCCGGACGCTGAGATTTTTACGCAGTATTTTTTTGTGGGCCTGGACGATTTTGAGGCTGCGGGATTGCTGCAGGAAGTTTCTGGCGCTATAGAAATGCGTTTGGACCAGCTCGATCAGGTCTGCTCGGAATGCGGGCAGGCTGCGAAATGGCTTTGGTTTTCGCGCGGGCAGGTGGCCAGTCTGGATGAGGTGGAGCGAATTGGCGCGGCGCCGGGCAAATGGTTTTGCGCGAAACATGGGGCGCGAAACTTGCTGGGCGCGTTCGAGCGGATGCATGAGGCGAATATCTTTTATATGAATTTACCGTACGGCGAAGCTGGGGCGTACGTCTGGATCTGACGATGGAATTGCGGGAAGTTGTCCAAAAATATCTGGCTGTGGCTGGCGGGTACGGAAAGCAGGTGCCGATCGCGGCTCTGGGCATTTCGCATGCGGAAGCGGAACAGGCGTTTGACGTGCTGGACGAGGATTATCTGATCAGCCGTTTTTTCCATTTTCACATTGGGGACGGCGAGCGTTTTCAAATCAATGGATTTCCGCAGACGGACATATTGATCGAGGCTGAGATTCAAGAAATTCTGTGAGCGTTCCGAGCGGGCGAAACTCGAAGGGTCCCGCCTGCCCTTCGAACTCACAGTGAAAAGGCGGCCGCTACAAAAACCGGCGTCGCGAGGCCTCAAAATATTTTGCCTATCGCTTGAGATTTTCATTTTAGCGGCGGGTGGAAATCGAATTCGGGATCGATATCAACTGGAATGCCGGTTGTTTTTGCCAGCTGTGCCGCCAGTTCTGGCGGCATTGTGCCGTATTTCTTGAACCATGTTTCGGTGCGGACGCGATCCCCGGTAGCCTCCTGCTCGAGCAGCTCTTTCGCCAGCGACGCTATAGCCGCGGGCATTTTCGCAAAGTCAATTTCGTAGAGTCCGGTGGAGGCGTCGCGGCGGATGGCTCCTTGCTCGGTGTAGTAATTGAACTGCATGATCTGGCCCTCGCCGTGGGCCTCCGCTACGCCGAAGCGTACGGTGCGGAAGATTCCGGCGACGTAGGATGCGTATACTTCATTGAGTTTTTCTTTTGGCACCGCGTTGCGATCGACCAGCCATTTTTCGCAAAATTCGCCGACGACGTCCGCCTTCGATTCTTCGAGGGCTGAGTAGGCGTGACCGATGGCCTCATTGATGTCGACTCTACCTTGCGCCGTACGTGCGTAGGCGGGGCCAAGGCCGTGCGAAACTTCGTGCATGATGGTGTCGGTGAGATAGCCATCGCCCGTAGCCATCGCGGCCTGGTCGGGGCGCATTACGCGTTGTGCGAGCGGCAGGATGATGTAGCTGACGCGAGCGTCCATGAAATTCTTCCAGAAAATCTTCTTGGAGCCTTTTTCTTCGTGAATGCGCGGATCATTCGGGAGATTGTCGGCCACGGCCTGGTAACCGTGCAGCAGATCGCCCGCGCGGTAGGGCGAGTCGACAACTTCCATGGGTGATTGCTTGCCGCGCTTGGTCGGCAGGTCGGCGGCGGCCAGCGGAAGCGCTTCTTGCAAGTCGGGCACGTATTTTTCGTACAGTGCGAGCTTCTGGCTTTCGGCGTCGTTGCGAATCATGACGGACGCGCCGTAAGTGGCTTTCACGCCGAGAAGCGAGTCTGTATAGGTTTCGTAGGGAGCGAAAATTATATCGAATTTTGGGTTCCGCAGATCGAGCCAGGCAATGTCGCTGGCGAAGTAGTCGTCGGAGAGAAGCGCATCGGCGCGGAGGCGGAGGAATTCAGCGAAAGCTGGATCGTCGCTCAGGGCTGCGGCTTCGCGTAAATCTTTGGCCATGGGCTCGAGAAATTCGCGATATTCGACGTGGTAGGGAATGGCGGCGAGTTCGGATCCGGTGGAATTTGGTTTGTCCCGGACTACGGTTAACGGCGAATACAGCTCCGCTTTTTGGGCGGGGTGAGCGGCGACATAGGCGTCGAATATTTCTTTTGTCATGTCTGGCGGGAAGAAGCCGCGGCCTGGAGGCATCGGTTCGCTTCCGACGAACGGTTTTTCATCGTCGATCAGATCGAAACGGCTGCCGTTGATTTTTAAGTAGCGGCGCAGGAGCTGGTCCTGTGGATTCTTGCTGTTCGCCAGCGAGAGATACAGCTTGAGTCCTTCCGGATCGCTTTGCCGCCAGTAAATGCAATCGAGAAGGCCGGAAGCGTCGACCAGTTTTTCGACCATTTGTTTTTCGCGAGCTGAGAGGCCTTGCGAGTTGAAGGGCATAGGCACCAGCTTGAATTTCGCTACACGGTGGGCTAAGTCAGGGACGACGGAAGGTTCGGTGGCCTGCTGCGGGGAGCGGGCGAGGGCGGTTAGAGCTAGCAATGTGCAGACGAAGATTGCGGCGACGGAACGTTTAGTCATAGGGGCCGCATTCTATCGTGAGGGGAGAGCGAGCGGGTAGGTGAGAGATTTGGCGCGCGTCGCGGAGGGCAAAAAGTGTTGCAAAAGGGCCCGAATAATGACGATTAGAATTGGGTCCAAGTGTTTGTTTTCTGTCAGTTATGGCGATTTCTAATCGGCCGCAGTGACGATTAGAAAATGCATTGGCTAGTGACGGGTAACAGAGGCGGTGGGGAACAAATTCTGTTTCTCCCAGGCGAGTTGAGGCCGGCGTCCGGACAGATTGGCCGGTGCGTTGTGGTGTTCGCGAGTTATTGCCGTTAGCCATGCCCGCCCTGCAATGGCGCAAAATAAAGACTTGACCCATGATAACACATTGGTTAATATAAGGCAAGAGGGAAGCAGGGCATAGGGGGCCGTTCCCGTTTTGGGAAGGCGTGGACAAAGTGGTTGGGGTTACGGGGCGATTGGGTGGGTGTCGCGCCTACGGCGCTTGCCCGCCTGCTGGGTTGCAGCATTGCGGGGGCTGCAGCCGCGCACCCTTTGCAAAAGCGGCAAAGAGTGCGGCACCCTCAGAAACAAAGTTCCGGGATAAAGGCTAAGGCATATCTGGGGCGTCAATTGAACTTATGTCGCGCCTATGGCGCTTGCCCGCCTGCTGGGTTGCAGCATTACAGGGGCTGCAGCCGCGCACTCTTTGCAACAGCGGTAAAGAGTGCGGCACCCTCAGGAACAAAGTCCCGGCGAGCAGAGAGCTACTTGGCCGTTACTGTGGTGCGTTGCAGGCGGTTGTGCAGGGATTCTTGTTCGTCGCGAATTTCCTGGGGCAGGCGGGCGCCAAATTTTTCGAAGAATTTTGCCGTGGCTTCGTTTTCTTCGACCCAGTCGCTGGAGTCCACGCGGAGCAGTTCTTCGACTGTGTCTTTGCGGATTGCCAGGCCATCCAGTGTGAGGGAGCTCGGAGTAGGGACGTAGCCGATGGGGGTTTCCGTTGCCGCGGCGCGGCCTTCGATGCGGTCCAGCATCCATTTTAAGACGCGAACATTTTCGCCATAGCCTGGCCATAGGAACTTGCCGTTGGCGTCCTTTCGGAACCAGTTTACGTGGAAAATCTTCGGGGGATTTTTCAGCTTGCGGCCCATTTCGAGCCAGTGGCCAAAGTAGTCGGCCATGTTGTACCCACAGAAGGGGATCATGGCCATGGGATCGCGGCGCGGGACACCGACTGTACCGGTTGTGGCTGCGGTGGTTTCCGAGGCCATTGTGGCGCCTACAAAAACTCCGTGTTGCCAGTTGCGGGATTCGTAGACCAGCGGGGCCAGGCGCTCGCGCCTGCCGCCGAAAATTATCGCGGAGATTGGGACGCCTTGCGGATCTTCCCAGTGCGGGGAGATCGAAGGCGAGCGTCTGGCTGGGACCGTGTAACGGGAATTGGGATGCGCGGCGGGACCGTTGCTGGGATCCCAAGGCTCCCCCTTCCAGTCGATCAGGCCATCGGGAGGCGGAGTGCCCATACCTTCCCACCAGGGCTCGCGGGACGGGCTGATGGCGACGTTGGTGAAAATGGTGTCGCGGCGAAGAGCGGCCATAACATTTGGATTGGTTTTCTGGTTGGTGCCGGGGGCTACGCCGAAGAAACCGTTTTCGGGATTGACGGCGCGCAGGGTGCCATCCGATGCGATGTGCATCCAGGCAATGTCGTCGCCGACGGTCCACACCCGATAGCCCTGGGATTCCAAGGCTGAAACCATCATGGCCAGATTGGTTTTGCCACAGGCGCTGGGGAAAGCTGCGGCCATGTATGTAACTTTGCCCGTGGGGTCTTCGAGGCCGAGAATCAGCATGTGCTCAGCCATCCAGCCTTCGGAGCGAGCCATCCAGCTGGCGATGCGCAACGCAAAACATTTCTTTCCGAGCAGGGCGTTTCCGCCATAGCCAGAGCCTACGCTCCAGATCAGTTTTTCTTCAGGGAAATGCATGACGAAGCGGCGTTCGGGATCCACTCCTGCAAGAGCGTGAAGGCCCGGCACGAAATTATTGGTATCGCCAATGCGATCGCGTGCGGCCTGGCCCATGCGAGACATGATGCGCATGCTGGCGACTACGTAGCGACTGTCGGTGATTTCGACTCCCAAGCGGCTGTACGGAGAATTTTCCGGTCCCAGGATGTAAGGCGCGACGAACATGCTGCGGCTCTTCATCGAGCCTTCGAGGATCGGGCGGACTTTTGCCTTGGCGTCCTCGGGAGACATCCAATTATTGGTGGGGCCGGCGTCGTCCTGCTTGCGAGTGCAGATGAAAGTGACGCTCTCGGTACGGGCTACGTCGTTGGGGTTGCGGCGATTCAGGAAACAATGGGGGTAGGTTTCCGGATTTAGCGCGGTGATGATGCCGTCATGAATCAGGCCTGCCAAGTAGCGATCGTTTTCGGCGTCGGAGCCATCACACCAGACTATTTCGTCGGGCTGGGTGAGCTTGGCGGATTCTTCGACCCATTTTTCGAGTGGCGTGGACACCAGGCCTCCGAGGCTGAGCGCGCGGGAAAGCCGCCTGAGAGGCGGCCCGAGCTGGCTACTTCCTATTTATATCGCAAATAATAGGAATTTATAAGTCAAATGTCGGGAAGCGATGTGGCGAGTTTTGGAGATTCGCAGGGGTGAGTGGGTGCGGGGTAAACGTTTCGAAATGGAGCAGGTGTTATAATTTGCGCGCGATGTACGCGCGAAAGCTGGATGCGGAACTTATTATTGGCAGCGAACGGCGAGCTGTGCCGCTGGATTGGCTCGATAGTTTTTGCATGAGGAATTTTACTGGCTCGGCGGAATTTGACGACACTTTGCCTGTTGGGGAGGGGAAGTTGGAGACTGGGCTTTCAGTGGATCCTGAGCGACTGTCCGCGGCGATGAGCGAGTGGTTCACGAAACGCGGGAAGGGGAATGGTCAGCCGGTGAAGATTGAGTTGCGCGAGACGGTGAGATCGTGAAGATGGTTTTGCGTTTGTGCGGCGTCCGGAATTTGGAAGGTTCGTGCGAAAAGAAGAGCCGAACCCTTCCTGCGTATGATTGGGGCGTTGCAGCGGTCATCGCAGGAGAAGTTCGGCTCCTCACAAATGCTTGGACGCGAGTGCGGAGTGAGGGTTAGCAGTGGGTGTGACAGGGTTCAAATAAAGTGTGGGCGGCGTGCGGCGATATTATGAGCGCGCGAAGTGTTCATTATCGGGCGATGCGGATAGCTTCGCCGGCGTCGTCGGGGCGATTAGGGCCGCGTTCGAGCAGCGATTTAATCCTTGGCAGGAGTTCGAGAGTTGCGGCTTCGCCGGCCGCGATTAACTGCGGCGACTTCACGAATTCATCCCATAGAACGTGATGAACGTCAGGCTCGATGAGCACGTCTGTAGCGTCGCGCCAGGACTGGATCGCTTTGCTTTGAATGATTGAGAACGAGCGGGAAATGACTTCGATGGTATTGCGGGGCTTCTGGCTCAGCAAGCCGGGTTCGAGATGAACTGAAATCACTACTTCGGCGCCCATGGCACGGACTGCCGGGGCTGGGACTTGTTCGGTGAGGAAACCGTCTACCAGATAATGGCCGCGGTATTCGACTGGGAGGAAAAGACCGGGATAGGCGCAGGAAGCGCGGAGTGGCGGACCTACTTCGCCATCGGTGAAATGAACGGATTCGCCTTTGAGCAGATCGGTGGCGACGATGGCCAGCGGGATGCGCATCTGGTGGAAATATTTTGCGGTGGAGAGGCGGTTGAGGAAGTCCTGCAGGCGATCGTTGGAAGCCATGCCCATGCGGGAGAGAGTCCAGCGACCGAAATCGCGGAAGCGGGTGATGCTGGCCTGGCGCGCCATCTGGGCGACCGAAGTGCCGCTGGCATAGGCGGAAGCGATGAGAGCCCCGACACTAGTGCCGGCGATGAAATCGATGGGAATTTCATTTTGTTCGAGGGCGCGCAAGACACCGACATGGGCGATACCGCGGGCGAATCCGCCGCCGAGAGCGACGCCGATTTTCGGACGTTCACCGGGGCCGTAGGCAAACGTGCGTAAGCCACGAATGGCCTTGCCCAACCATTTTGTTTTGGTTCCGAGCTCAGCCATGGAACTTCCTATAGAACATTTTAACCCACTTCGCGGGTAGCGGGCTTGATGGTTGACCGTCTCGTAGTGCTTTTGTAACCTCGGGAGTTGCGCAGGGGTACTTATGAAGCGTGGTATTGAACGAGTGGCGGTGCTGGGAGCCGGGACCATGGGTGCGCGGATCGCAGCGCAGCTTGCCAATGCCGGTATCCCCTGTTTTCTTCTGGATATTGTTCCTGCTGAATTAAATGCGGATGAAAAACGGCGCGGATTGAGTTTGGAAAGCGCGGCGGTGCGCAATCGGATCGTGCTGGCGGGGCTCGAAGCCGCGAAGAAATCGCGGCCTGCCGCGTTTTTCACGGCGGAAGCAGCGCGTTTGGTGACAGCCGGGAATCTGGAAGACAACATTGGTTGGTGCGGGCAGGTGGATTGGATTATTGAAGCTGTCGCTGAAAATCTGGAGATCAAGCGGAATTTGTTCACGCGAGTGGAGGCCGTGCGGAAGCCTGGAACGATTGTTACTTCCAATACTTCCGGGTTGCCGATCCACACGATTGCGGAAGGCCGTTCCGCGGATTTTCAGGAGCATTGGGCTGGGACGCATTTTTTCAATCCGCCGCGTTATATGAAATTGGTGGAAGTAATTGCGGGGCCGAAGACGCGGCCGGAGGTGCTGGAATCGCTGGATGAGATTTGCGATTTGCGATTGGGCAAGGGAGTGGTGCGCGCGAAAGACACTCCGAATTTCATCGCGAATCGCATTGGGACCTTTTCGATATTGAATGTGCTGCGGCAAATGCTGGAACTGGAAATGACCATCGAGGAAGTGGACGCTTGCTGCGGGCCGGCGATCGGGCAGCCGAAGTCGGCGACGTTCCGAACCGCAGATTTGGTGGGGCTGGATATTCTGGCGCATGTGGTGCGGAATATTCATGAAAACGTGGCGGGCGATGAGTCGCGCGAAATTTATAAATTGCCGCCGGTGGTGGAGGAGATGCTCAAGCGCGGGTGGCTGGGCGATAAGACCGGTGGTGGATTTTACAAGAAGGTGAAGAAGGGCGGCGGTGAGTCGGAAATTCTGACTTTGGACTGGCAGAAGACGGAGTACCGGCCGCGAGAGAAGGCGAAATTCGGTTCGATTGAAGCCGGGAAGGGGATCGAAGGCACTCGCGAGCGTGTGCGCGCGCTGGTGGCGCCGGCGCTGGAAGGCAAGGGCGGCGACAAAGCGAATCGATTGTTGTGGTCGAGCCTGAGCGAGACTTGTTTGTATGCGGCGAGGCGGGTGCCGGAGATCGCGAATAGCGTGGTGGACGTGGATCGCGCGATGCGCTGGGGATTTGCGTGGGAGCTGGGACCGTTTGAGGTTTGGGACGCGATTGGCGTGGAGCGGATGGCTGCGGCGCTGGAGCGCGAGGGTAAGGAGTTACCCGCGCTGGTACGCAAGGTGCTTGATTCGCCTGGGAAATCTTTTTACGAAACGGAGAAGGGGACGGCGCGATATTTCGATATGGCTTCGAGTGCTCTGAAGCCCGTGGAGGAGGCAGCCGGGATTATTATTTTGAAATCGTTGAAGGAACGCACGCCTGTGGTGCAGAAAAATGCGGGCGCCAGTTTGATCGATCTTGGGGATGGAGTGGTTTGCTGCGAGATCCATTCGAAGATGAATTCCATAGGCGGCGATTTGGTGGCGATGATTCACGCGGGGATCGGCCGGCTGAGCTCGGATTTTCATGCGATGGTGATCGGGAGCCAGGCTGCGAATTTTTCCGTGGGCGCGAATTTGATGCTGGTGTTTCTGAGCGCGCAGGAAGGCGAGTGGGACGATATTCATATGGCGGTGCGGCAATTTCAGCGCGTGAATATGGCGATCAAGTATGCGCCGGGGCCGGTGGTGGTGGCGCCGCAGGGGATGGCGCTGGGCGGCGGGTGCGAGATCAGTTTGCATGCGGCCCGGATTCACGCAGCCGCTGAAGCTTATATTGGTTTGGTGGAGACGGGAGTGGGGTTGATCCCCGGGGGCGGCGGGACCAAGGAGATGTTGATTCGCGCGAACGAACATTCGGCCGGCGGGGAGAACCTGGATTTATTTCACGCGTTGAAGCCCATTTTTGAAAACATCGCGATGGCCAAGGTTTCATCGAGCGCTGAAGAGGCGCGGGGACTTGGTTACTTGCGCCCTTCCGATTTGGTGGCCATGAGTCGCGACCGGCTGATTGCGAATGCCAAGGAGACTGCGCTGGCAACGGTGCGCGCCGGGTATCATCCGCCGGCGCCCGCGGAAATTCGTGTGCTGGGGGAAGAATTTCTGGCTGCCGCGAAATTAGCCATTCATATGATGGTGCGCGGGGAGTTTGCCACTGAATATGACGGCGTGGTGGGGCGGAAGCTGGCTTCGATTTTGGCCGGCGGGACGATTACCGCCGCGCAGAGCGTGCCAGAGCAGTATGTGCTGGATCTAGAGCGGGAGGCGTTCGTTAGTTTGTGCGGGGAGCGGAAGACGCAGATGCGGATGGCACACACTTTGAAAACGGGGAAACCTTTGCGGAATTGAGTTGGTTGGCGCGGGAAATTGCCACGGCAATCAGGCGCTGCCTTGGCTCCGTGTAAAAAGGCCGCGGCAGTACAGTGAAACCTTTAGTACAAAACTTTGTGTTGCCCCGCGTGTTTCGAGTACAACTTTTTACCGAGTGATGGGTTTGTAACTTCCGGTGAAACCTATTGTGAGTAGTTTGTATCTAAGTTTCTGAATTCCGCGTAGTTTTGTTGGGTGCAAATTGGGACTGCATTTCGTGGAACTTTTTTCGGCACGCCCAGGAACAGAATCCAGCCACTTTCGTCGATTGCGCTGCGAGGAAACGCTTGCAAGCCCGCGTTTGAGATGTAGGCAAAAACTTTATGGCGATAACATTTAATGGAGAACCTCCGATGGTCAGGAATATTCGTCTGATAACACTTGTTGCGGTTGCGATTTTGGGATTATTGGGCATGACGGCGTGCAGTAGCGGCGGCGGTTCCAGCAGCGTTTCGGTGACAGTGACGCCGGCGACTGCGAGCGTCCCGGTAAATGGGACGCAGAGTTTCACCGCGAATGTGATTGGCAGTTCGAACGCGGACGTGACGTGGGCGGCGACTGGCGGCGGAAGTATCGATTCGAACGGCGTGTATACCGCGCCTGGAGCTGTGCCCAGCGGCTCCGTGACGATTACGGCTACCTCGCAGGCCAATTCGAAAGCCGTGGGAACGGCGATGGTTACGGTGACAAATTCGCAGGGGATTACGGTTGCGCCTGCCGGGATTTCGCTGCCGGCGGGAGGCACGCAGGCTTTCACTGCAACGCCAGCTGCGGGTGTGGCGTGGTCTGTGAACGGGCTGGTGGGCGGCGATTGCGTCGCGCCGGCGATTAACGCCACAACTCAATGCCACGGGACTATCGATGCGAATGGTACTTATGTGGCGCCGCTTTCGCCGCCCACCGGGCAGACTGTGACGGTTACTGCCGCTGCGACGGGACTTTCAGGAACCGCGTCGGTGACGATTTTGTTTTCGTCAGCTTCGCTGACAACGAACGGCACGAAGGGGCAATACGCCATAGCGATGACGGGTGTCGATTTCACGGCGGGCTACCCGGTCGATATCGCCGGCAGCATTAGCACGAGCGGATCGCCGGGTTCGTTAACAGGAACAATCACGGGCGGCGAGATCGATGTAAACAGCGGGACGTTTGGTCTTTCCACGGCAGCTGCGGTTACCGGCGGCACTTTCACCGTGGGAGCGCCCGATGGCCGGACGATGCTGACGCTTACAACGGCGGCGTCGGTGTTGCCGTCCATCACATTTCAGGTGACGCTCGCTTCAAATCAGCATGCGCTGCTGATTGATTTCGATACCACCGATACCGGCAGTGGAACGCTGGACGCGCAGAATCCGAGTGTGTTCGCAACCTTGCTGAACGGAAATTTCAGTTTTGGTCTTTCCGGAATCGATTCGGCAAATATCAATCCATTGGTTATCGCCGGTACCTTCGTGGCGAACAATGGATCTATTCCGGTTAACACCGTTAACGCGCCGGTGAACGTGCAGGATTTCGAGGACATTTCGTTCTCAACTCCCGTGGTGATTAACGACCAGACACTCAGTGGTTCCTATACTGCTGTGCTCGATGCGAATGGGCGCGGCACGATGGCCATGAGCAGCAGCACGCTGGGAACAATTAACCTTGCCTATTACATGACGGATCAAACGCACTTGAAGGTAGTGGAAATCGATCCGGCGCAGACTTATATCGTCAACGGCGATGTATTCAGCGCGCCGACGACAACGACGGGGCTGACGGGTGGAGTGGCGATGACTTTTGGCGGACTGGCAAATAGCAGCTCATACGCCGGAGGAGCCGTATTCACGCTGAGTTCCGGGTCAGTGAGTACCGGAGGCGCAATCGATATCAACAACCCTGGCGGAAGTTCCGCGCAGGTGAATAATCCAATCACCAGTGGAAGCTACTCAGCCATGTCGGCTGCGGGATCGGTGCCCGGACGATACACGCTTTCGGTGACAACCAAGCGAGGCAGTGCGACGTTCGCAGCATATACATTTACTACGCCTGGAACGACCGGCGCCGAGATAGTGGAAATCGATAACAATACTCAGGGTGCGAGCGGTATCGCTTACCAGCAGGGCTCCTCAAGCGCGCTGCAAGGGAGCTTTGCGCTAAATCTGAGCGGTGTTGGAACTTCGAAATCAGCAGGCTCCTTCGAACAGGATTTGACGGGGCAGCTTGTGCTGACCGCGAACAACACGACTCCGTCGGGTTCACTTGATTTCAATAACGGTGCACAGGGTGGGCCGTTCCTGAGGTTGGGAATCGCTTCGAGCAGTACGATCGCTGCGCCGACGTCGAATGGCCGGGGCACGATGACATTGAAAGCAACCATCAGCGGAACATCGGCGACGTTTAACCTAGTCTATTATGTCGTTAACGCAAACACTGTTTTACTGTTTGATTCGGACAACAACCGAGTGGCGACTGGGACGCTTGATCGCCAGTTCTAAAGGCGTATAGCGTTCCAGCAGATAGTATTCGAGAAGCCGTTTCGCTGCGGAAAGGCGAAGGCGGGCGGCTTCTCGGAGCAGTTTTCTCCGGATTTTGAAACTCCTTCCAATTTTGAAATTTGATTTTCTGTTTTAGTCCAATCGTTACGAGCCCGCGCGTCTTTATTTTCCTGTTTTGGTCAAACATCTTGATTTCATCGGCACTGGCCGATAGCATCAGTCGCTTTCCAAGCATGTGATTTGCAATTGCCGCGCTGTGCTTTTTCATCGGCTGCGTGCAATTGGGGAGTTGGAATGCGTTATCGCATGAATCCGGGACGAATTTTGTTAGCTGCGATTATGGTTCTTGCCGGCGTGTCGGCCGGGCGTATACACGTGGTGCGCAGCGAAGGCGGGGAGCCGCGATATTTCGCGGTGAGGAATGCGCGCATCGTTACCGTTTCCGGTGGCGTGATTGAAAACGGGACCGTGGTGGTTGCCAGGGGCTTGATCGCGGCTGTGGGTGCGGATGCGAGTGTGACGATTCCGGCCGAGGCCTGGGTGATCGATGGAAAAGGACTGACGGTTTACCCGGGATTGATTGATGCAGGAACGAACCTGGGATTGCCGGGTGAAGAAAGCCCGGACGCGAGCGCAGCCGCGGGCGGGCGGCGCGGGCGCGGGGCGGGGGCTGTGGGGCCTGTTGCGTCGGGACCGGAAGATCGGCCCGGCACAACGCCCTGGCGTGTGGCGGCTGATGAATTGAATATCGCCGACAAGCGGATTGAATCCTGGCGAGACGCTGGATTTACAACTGCTTTAGCGATGCCCGAGGGCGGGATTATGCCGGGGCAAGCATCGGTGATCGATCTTGCCGGGGCGCGGGCAGGGGATTTTGTGGTGCGGCCGACGGCTGGAGTGCCGATTTCGTTCAGGCCTATTGGCGGACTTTTTGGTTTTCCGGATTCGTTGATGGGGACCATTGGATATGTGCGGCAGGTGTTCGACGATACCGAGTGGTATTCGCAGGCCGAGCCCGTTTATCAAGCGAATCCGACGAAAACGGAACGCGTAGCGTATGACCGCACCGAGGTGGTGCTGAGCCAGGCTATGCAGAATAAAGAAATTGTATTGTTGCCGGCCAATAATTCGATTCAGATTTTACGGGCGCTGCGGCTGGCGGATGAATGGAAAATTCGCGCGGTGCTTTATGGCGGGCAGGCTGGATACGAAGTGGCGGGGGCGTTGGCCGCGAAGAAAGTGCCGGTGCTGGTGAGTCTGAAATGGCCGGAGCGCGCGAAGGATGCCGATCCTGAGAGCGAACAGACTTTGCGGGACCTTCGATTTCGAGATCGCGCGCCCGGGACGCCGGCGTCGCTGGCGAAGGCGGGTGTGAAATTTGGCTTCTATACCGATGGTCTTTCTGAAACGAAGGATGTTTTTAAGAATTTGAAAAGAGCTACGGACGCAGGGCTGGCGGCGGATGCGGCTTTGCGGGCTTTTACTATCGATGCCGCGGAGATTCTGGGATTAGGGGACCGGCTGGGCAGTATTTCGCCAGGGAAGATCGCGAACCTGGTGGTGACCGATGGAGATATTTTTGGCGAGAAGACAAAAGTGAAACATGTGTTTGTGGATGGGCGCTGGTTTGAAATTCATCCGGAGATTCCGCCGGCGAAGCCCGGGGACAAGAAAGACACGGACGACGATGGAGCGGACGGGAAATCGGAGCATGGGAATTACGAGGTGGGGCGTTGAAGCGCGTCGATCTGTGGATTGGGGCCGGAGTGGGGATTGGACTGGGAATGATTGCGGTGGTGTGCGTTCCCAGGGCTGCACGCGCGCAAAGTTCCAATACGATTTTGATTCAGAACGCGACGGTGATGACTGTTACTCATGGAAATATCGAACATGGGTCGATTCTGATTCGCGATGGCAAGATTGCGGAGGTGGGTAGCGGGTTGAAGGCGCCGGAGGGCGCGACGGTGATCGATGCGTCGGGACAATTTGTGATTCCCGGGATTATCGATTGCCACTCGCATATCGCGATTGATGGCAGCGTGAATGAAGGCGGGCCGGCGGTTTCGTCGATGGCGAATATTGCGGACGTTTTGAATCCCGACGATATCGATATTTATCGCGATCTTGCCGGCGGTGTGACCAGCGCCAATATTTTGCATGGCAGCGCAAATCCGATTGGCGGGCAAACCGTGGTGATCAAGCTGCGCTGGGGCAAGCCGGCCAGTGAATTGCCGTTTCAGGGCGCGCTGCCTGGCATTAAATTTGCGCTGGGAGAAAATCCGAAGCGTTCGAATTTCCCGCCGCCCCCGGCTGGAACTCCGCCGCGTTATCCCGGGACGCGAATGGGCGTGGAGGAAGTGATCCGGCAGGCTTTTACCGAGGCGCGAGAGTACAAAAAGCAGTGGCATGAATACAACCAGCGGAAAGCCGCGGGTGAGCAGAGTTTGATTCCGCCGCGGCGCAATGAACAGTTGGAGCCGCTGGTTGAAGTGATGGAAGGAAAGCGTTATGTGCACGCACATTGCTATCGGGCAGATGAAATTTTGATGCTGATCCGCGTGGCCAATGAATTTGGATTTAAAGTGCGGACGTTCCAGCATGTGCTGGAGGGCTACAAGATTGCGGATGAGATTGCGGCGTCGGGCGCAGGGGGGTCTACTTTTTCGGACTGGTGGGCTTACAAGATGGAGGCGAACGACGCAATTCCTTATAACGCGGCGCTGATGACGGAGCGCGGCGTGGTGGTGTCGGTTAATTCCGACGACGCGCAAGAGGCGCGGCAATTGAACCAGGAGGCCGCTAAAAGCATGAAGTATGGCGGGCTTTCCGCGAATGAGGCATTGAAGCTGGTTACTTTGAATCCTGCGATTCAATTGGGGATTGATGGGCGCGTGGGGTCGATTGAGGCGGGGAAGGATGCGGATCTGGCGATTTACAATCACGATCCTTTGAGCGTTTATGCGGTGGTGCAGAAAACTCTGATCGACGGACAGGTGTATTTCGACCGGCAGCGGGATATTGCGCAGCGGGCCGATCGTGAGAAAGAGATGCAGGCTTTGCTGGACAAGGAGAAAAAGGCGAGCGAGGAAAAGAAGGCTGAAGAGAAGCCGGGTGGGGAGGCGGAGAAGAAGTCGGATCAGAATCGGAAAAGGAAGCCGCCTAAGGGTGATGTTGATGGCGTGGCTTCGCGAGGTGGCCATTGAGAATTGGCACCGGGCGGGGGCGCGGCGGTATGGATTTCGTACTGGCGTGGACGTTTCTGGCTGCGAATTTGCTGGCGGTTCCGGCGCATGCTTATGCGCAGTCTTCCGCGGCTGGTTCTACTCCGAAGAATTCCCCTTCCGCTTCTACTTTTTATGCAATCAAGGGTGGCAAGATTTTTACTTTAACGGGGCCGCCGATTGAGAAGGGGACGCTTCTCATTCGCGATGGGAAAATCATGGGGGTGGGCGCGAGCGTTGAGATCCCAGCCGACGCTAAAGTAATTGATGCAACTGGGCTCGAGGTTTATCCGGGGTTGTTCGATCCTGTGACGCAGATTGGGTTGAATGAAGTGAGCGCGGTGAGCGCTACCGTGGACGTCAGCGAGCTTGGGGATTTCAATCCTGAGCTGGTGGCGGCGACGGCGGTGAATCCGGCGAGCGAGCATATTGCAGTTACCAGGGCGAATGGAATTACGCACGTGATCGCGGCGCCGGGGACATCCGGATTCGATTTGCAGAGCGGAGGAATCATCGCGGGACAGGCCTCGGCTTTCAATCTTGAAGGTTGGACGATGGACGAGATGAAGATTGAGCGTTCGGTAGCGATGGTGATCAACTGGCCGACGATACAGACGCGCTCGTTTGATTTTGCGATGTTCAGCATGAAGGACAAGCCGTATGCGGATGCCAAGAAGGAATATGACAAGTCAGTGAACGAACTGAACGATTGGCTGAATCGTGCGCGGCACTACGCACAGGCCAAGGAGAAGGGCTCGCCTGCTCTGTTCGAACGCGATTTGAAGCTGGAATCATTGGCGCCTGTGGTGGAGGGGAAATTGTCTGTGCTGGTGATCGCCGACGAAGAGCGGGATATTCGCAACGCCGTGGATTTTTGCACGAAGCAAAATTTGAAGATGATTCTGGGTGGAGGCGCGGAAGCTTGGAAGCTGAAGGACTTGCTGAAAGACAAGAAAATTCCCGTGATTTTAGGACCGACCGAGAGACTTCCTGAAAAGGAGGATACGGCTTACGACAAGCCCATGACTCAACCATCGGAATTATTCGCGGCGGGAATTCCCTTTGCGTTTTCGAGTTTTGGGACGGCGTTCTCGCGGCGATTGCCGCAATATGCCGGAGCCGCGGTGGCGTATGGATTGCCGCATGATGAAGCGTTGAAGGCAGTGACGTTGAATGCAGCGCAGATTTTCGGGTTGGCGGACCGGTTGGGCACGATCGAAGCGGGGAAAGTTGCGAATGTGATTGTGACGAATGGCGATCCGCTGGAAATTCAGACGGAAGTGCGGTTTCTATTTATCGAGGGCAAGCTTACCAGCACCGACAACCGGCATCGGGAGCTTTACGAGCAGTATCGCAAACGGCCTCATGCCACGCAGTGAACAGTACTTCGAAATTCCCGAGACTTTAACATTGTAAGCTGCATCCTCCGGCCGGCTGAGTATCGAGCGGCGGCCTGGATGCAATGTGGATTCTTGCTTCAAATTCATTGTTTGAACTTCGCTGAAAATTTTGACTTCGGCTTATCCACAGCGGCGTGTTCGCGTGCCCAAAACGCCCCCTGATGGTACGGAAGTACCATTGCCGCAATTTGGCACTCCCCTCGAAAATTCAACCCTAAGGCTATTTTAGGCAGTTTGGGGGAGAACGGCGTACTACGCCGGGGGACTATGGCACCAGTCACGAAAGATTCGGTCGAAATCGCTGCATTCAATAACAACACTGCTGGTTCGTCGACGGGAACCGCGTCCAAGCAAGGGCCCGGGGCCGGCGGGCATCTGCGCGCGGATGCGATATCGCTGGAAGTTCCGGTGAAAGTTCACGGCTCGCGAGTGACGGAAACGGCGCATGGAGTGGCGCCGCGTAGCGAACCGTTTGAAGAACAGACGAATTCGATGATTGTGTTTCCGCAGGGCGGGGTGTTGCGGATGTCCACGGCCGTTGCCGCCGGACAGATGTTGGTGGTTACGAATTTGAAATCGCGACAGGATGCGATTTGTCGCGTGATTAAAGTGCGTACGTTTACGAACATGCAGGGGTACGTGGAAGTTGAATTTACGCACAAACAGCCTGGATATTGGGGAACGCGTTTTCCATCGGATGGCTTGGCGGCGGAAAATCACGGCGGTACCGAGAATTCCGCAGCAGCTCCCTTGCAGTCCGGGGCCAGGCCGGAAACCAATGAGCAGGCTGCGAAATTGGAGGTGGCGGCGCCTGCAGTAGCGCCCGCCACACAAATCGCGCCCGCTCCGGCTCCTGTGATTGCGCCGCCGGTTCCGGTGTTCATTCCGTACAGGCCGGCGGCTAGTGTGCCGGCGAGTAAGCCTGAGCCATCGTTTATTTCCATTGGCACGCAGGAGAAAGTGCAGCCCGCTGCGACTTCGACGTCATTCGTATCGGCTCCTGAACGTGTGAAACCTTTGCCAGCAGTTCGACCGATTCAGCCGGTGCGGATCGAATCCGATTTAGCGGAGATACCGGCCGCCAAGAATATGAGTGCGGTGATTCCGGCTGGGATTGAGTCGGATTTTCCGTCGGCTCAAGCCACGCTGCGCTCCGAGCTTTCTCTGGATGATCTGAGAGGGGAAGGAAGCGAAACGATAGAAGACATTGCCGACGATAACACTGGCGTGGCTGTTGAAGAGCAAGAGCAGGCTAGCGGAGCTTTGCGCGCCGAAAATGCGCATGGAACTTTTGTAAACCTTAGCGGTGGCGGATCTCTGGACATTGCGAAGTTTCAAGAGACGGGTGGGCAGGAACAGAGACCGGTGCAGAGGGGTTGGGTACCGTTCGCGGCGGACGTGTTCGTAACGCTGGCGGTTGTGCTGGGCGCCATCTTTTTCTACAGGGATCGGCTGGCGTTTCCCGCGAATAGTTCCGCGCCGACGCAGAATTCGACCGTGGTGCCGCAACCCCTGGTGTTTCAATCGCCTTCTGCAGTGAGCGGGGACGCCGCTTCGAGTGGAACGGCATCGGCGACGCCGACGCGAAATTCGGCTACAAATCCAACGACCATTGAGCCTCAGTCCAACCCAGCCGCTGGCGGACCGGCAGCTGCGCGGCCAACTGCGGTGCCGAAGCAAACTGCTCGAGTAACTGCCGACATGATGCAACAGACGTTGGAACAACACCCGGTGGCTCCGTCACGCAGCGAATCGAGCGGTTTAAATGTTGCTCCCTCGGACGATTCAGCTCCCGCGATTAATTCCTCGATTTCGGGCAGTTTGACCGGAATTGTTTCTTCGAATGTGCCGGTATTGGTAGCGCCTTCACCGCGTCTAGAAGGACCCCTTAAGATCGGGGGCAACGTCAAGGAACCGCATCTATTAACGCGCGTAATGCCGGAATATTCCCTGGTGGCAAAAGAGGCCGGGGTCCAGGGAGACGTGATCATCAACACTACGATCGATCAGAGAGGGAATGTAGTTAACATGCAAGTGGTCTCGGGACCCCAGTTGTTGCGCGGTGCCGCTCTGGATGCGTTGCGACGATGGAAGTACCAGCCTTCCACACTGAACGGGCAACCGATCGCAGTGCAGATGCTGGTGACACTGAAGTTCAGCCGCCGTTAGCCTCCATCGCCAGCGACTCCACTTCATCCCCCGGTTGGGCTGTTACTTTTCGCCGTGATCCGCATCCAATATAGATAACCCCAAGTACGAAGGTAAAATGGGAGCGCAGTGTGGCAGACCTGTGTTCGCGGCGCCTGCCATGCTGAATATTTTCAGGTTCAGTTCCGAGGTGATAGATGCGCGAAGCTGTGATCGTTAGTTCGGTGCGAACAGCGGTAGGTAAGGCGACGAGAGGAACGCTGCGAGCGACGCGTCCGGATGATCTGGGTGCGACGGTGATTAAGGAAGCCGTGGGGCGCGCGAAAGGCCTCGATGCCAAAGAAATTGAAGATGTGATTTTAGGTTGCGCGATGCCGGAAGCGGAGCAAGGAATGAACGTCGCGAGGATCGCGTCCTTGCGCGCGGGCTTGCCGGTGGAATCTTCCGCGATGACCATCAATCGCTTTTGTTCTTCCGGATTGCAGGCGATTGCGATTGCCGCGGAACGGATCATGGCTGGGCATGGCGAAGTTGTGGTGGCGGGCGGCGCGGAATCGATGAGCATGGTGCCGATGGGCGGGCATAAAGTCGCGCCCAATCCGTGGTTGATGGATCATTATCCGGACGCTTACCTGGGCATGGGGCTTACCGCGGAGAATCTGGCAAAAAAATATGGGATTTCGCGGGAGCAGTCCGATGAATTCTCGTATGCGAGTCATCAGAAAGCGCTGGCTGCTATCGCGGCTGGGAAGTTTAAGGATGAGATTGTTCCGGTGGCTGTGAGTTATACCGTGTTGGAAGCGCCGGCGAATGGGGCTGGCGCCGCGGCTTCGAGATCCGCAAACGGTTCGAAGCCCAAGACAGTGAACGTTTCCTTCGATACCGACGAGGGGCCGCGCGCGGATACCTCGGTGGAAATACTTGGGAAACTGAAGCCGGCGTTTCACACCCACGGTGTGGTGACCGCGGGAAACAGCTCGCAGATGAGCGATGGCGCGGCTGCATCGGTGGTGATGAGTGCGGAGCGCGCTCGCGCACTGGGGTTGAAGCCGATGGCACGATTTGTGGCGTTCGCGGTGGCGGGATGCCCGCCAGAAGAAATGGGCATCGGTCCTGTGTTTGCGATTCCGAAGGTTTTGAAGATTGCCGGGCTGACTTTGGACCAGATCGATGTGATCGAATTGAATGAGGCTTTTGCGGCGCAGGCTTTGAGCGTGATTAAGGTGGCGGGTCTGGATCCCGCGCGGGTGAACGTTAACGGCGGGGCGATTGCGTTGGGGCACCCGCTGGGTTGCACCGGGGCGAAATTAACGGCGACAATTTTGCGCGAGCTAGAGCGGCGCAAGGGGCGGTATGGGCTGGTGACGATGTGCGTTGGAGGCGGGATGGGGGCGGCTGGGATTTTCGAGCGCGTTGCATAAGCGGCCGTGCAATAATGTGGCGGAAATTCGGGATGAGAGGTTTTGGGAGTTCGCTTTACTGGAATTATATTTTTATGAGAGGAGTTTGACATCATGGCGAAGGCAACTTTTGCGGCGGGATGTTTTTGGGGAGTGGAGGACGCGTTCCGCGGGATCGAAGGAGTGATTTCGACAACGGTGGGTTATACCGGCGGTACCACGAAAAATCCGAATTACAAGGAAGTATGCACCGGACGTACCGGGCATGCCGAGGCGGTGGAGGTGGAGTTTGATCCGGCGCGGATTTCCTATCCGGAGCTTTTGGCTATTTTCTGGAAGAGTCACGATCCGACGACGGCGAACCGGCAGGGGCCTGATGTTGGGACCCAGTATCGGTCGGGAATTTATTATCATGACGCGCAGCAGGAACAAGAGGCTCGTGCTTCGAAGGCTGAGCTGGAGAAGAGAGGGACTTTGAAGCGTCCGATCGTGACGGTGATTGCCCCGGCTTCGGAATTTAATCGCGCTGAGGATTATCACCAGCAGTATTTCGAGAAACAGGGGATTAGATCCTGCCATATTTAGCAGCTTGATGGAGCTGAGGGAGTCTGCGCGCGAATTAGAGTCTCTTTTCGGCTTTTTCTGTGGCAATGAGAAAGGAAGAGAGTTTCTTCGGGCCGGCGAACCGTCCCTCAGATGAAATCGCCTCGCGTCATGAATTGCACTCAGTCTTGCGCAACAATTTGAAGCGGGTTTTAAAAGGCGGGGGCGAAGTTTGGTTGATTTTTCCGCGAGGCATTAGCACGTGAATCTGGAACTTACTGAAGAACAGCAGCTGCTGCAGAAAAGCGTGCGGGAATTTGCCGAGGCTGAAGTGAAGCCGATGGCGAAGGAAAACGACGAGACTGGGAAATTTCCGCGCGGATTGTTTCAGAAGGCTGCCGAGCTGGGGCTGACGGGCGTCGCCATCCCTGAAAACGAGGGCGGCGCGGGAATGGATCACATTTCTTATTCGATTGTGATTGAGGAAATTTCGCGGGTTTGTGCTTCGACCGGCGTGATTCTTTCAGTGCAGAATTCGCTTTATTGCGATCCGATTCATCGTTTTGGTTCCGAAGAGCAGAAGCGTAAATTTTTGATTCCCTATGCGCGCGGGGAAAAGATCGGGTGCTATGCGTTGACCGAACCGCAGGCTGGGTCCAATGCCGCGGCGTTGACTACGAAGGCTGTGCGCAAGGGTGAGAAGTACATAATCAATGGAACCAAGGCCTGGATTACCAATGGCGGAGCGGCGGATGCGGCTATCGTCTACGTGAATACGCAGCCGGAAAAGGGCGAGAAGGGCATCACTGCGCTGGTGGTGGAGAAGGGGACGCCGGGATTTGCGGTGGGTAAGGAAGAGAAGAAACTGGGGATCAACGCGACTGCGTGTACCGAACTTTCGTTCAGCGATTGTGAAGTTTCCCTTGGAAACCGGATTGGTGAGGAAGGGGAGGGTTATAAGGTTGCGCTCTCGACGCTTGACGGCGGGCGAATTGGAATCGGGGCGCAGGCTACCGGAATTGCTCAGGGGGCATTTGAAGCTGCATTGAGTTATGCGAAACAGAGGCAGGCGTTTGGGCATCCGATCGCGGATTTTCAGGCGATTCAATTCATGCTCGCGGATATGTCCACGGAGATCGAGGCGGCGCGATTGCTGGTCCGGCGCGCGGCGTGGAAGCAGGATTCGGGGGCGCGTTTTTCAATGGAAGCGGCGATCGCGAAGCTTTTCGCGAGTGAGATGTCGACGCGCGTAGCGCACAAGGCTATTCAGATTCATGGCGGGTATGGATATAGCCGCGAATATCCTGTGGAGCGAGCCTATCGCGATTCGCGGATTACCGAGATTTATGAAGGTACCAGCGAGATTCAGCGGTTGGTGATTGCCGCCTGGGTTTTGAAGGCGTACTGACAAATCGTTCAGGTTTTTTGGTGAATCCGCGAATAGCACCATTCCCCGCGCTACAGCTTTTTTGTCCTCCAGCCGGTGTATTCTCGTAGCGATGCTTGATCTTGAGATTGGTCTGGAATTCTTTCCGGAGTTTGATTCCGATTTTTTTGCGGCTTTGCCCGCTCGGCCCGGGATTTTTCTTCTGGGCATGAAGGAGGCTGGGGCGCAGCCTTATCTTGCGCGGACGGCCGATATCCGGCGGGCTGCGGAGCGGTTACTAAGCAGACCTGAGGTTTTGTCGAAAGCTTTGAATTTGCGTGAAGTGACCGCTCGGATTCGTTATCGCGTTACCGGGTCGAAATTCGAGCAGAACTTTGCGTACTACGAAAATGCCCGCGTTTTCTTTCCGCGGCGGTATCGAGAGTTGATGCGGTTGCGTCCTGCCGCGATGTTGAAGGTGAATTTGAGGAATGCTTATCCGCGGTGCTACGTGACGCGGAGAATTCGCGCGGATGGCGGGTTTTATTGCGGGCCGTTCGCGTCGCGGCACGCGGCCGAAGCTTTCAGTGAAGGATTTCTCGATCTATTCAAGACGCGGCGATGCCAGATTAAAATTCGGCGTGACCCTAATTATCCTGGCTGCATGTATTCGGAGATGAGGATGTGCCTCGCGCCGTGTTTTGCGGGGTGCACGAACGAAGAATATGAAGTGGAAGTCGGGCGATTAGTCGAGACTCTTGAGACTGGGGGTTCCTCGCTTAAGGAGCAGCTGGAGCGGGAACGTGAAGAGGCCAGCGAGGGGCTGGATTTCGAGAAGGCAGCCGGATTGCATAAGCGTTTGGACAAAGTCTCCGCGGCGCTGCGCGGGATGCCGGATATTGTGCGGCGAGTGGAGGACTTGGATATGGTGATTCTGCAGCGAGCTGCGGAATACCAGACGGTGGCTGCTTTTGTGGTGCGCGCCGGGATACTGGAAGAGCCGCTATTTCTGCGGTTCGCCGATTCCAGCGAGCCGCGGTCCGTGGAAGCGATATTGAAGGAGAAATTGGAGCCCGGGGCCGCGTTGGAGGAAGGCGGCGCGCAACGTCCGACGGTGATAACCACGCAAGAGCAGGATGAGCAGCAAGCCATCGCGAACCGGGGGTTGGACTGGCGATCGCAATACGGTTTGCGGGCTGCGCCCGCGGAATTGCCCGAGCATTTAACGTTGATCGCGCGGTGGTTTTATTCCAAGCCACGCGACGGAGAGATTTTGTTTCGCGACAGGGTGTGGCCTTACCGGCGAATGCTGCGCGCCTGCAGCCGATTGCTTTCCGGGCCGCAAGCAACGGCTGCGCGGAATCCCGCGTTGTAAACATCGCGCAGAATCGAACCGAGACTGCGCATACTTGCGTCGTACAATTAAGATGATGGCGATCGCGGACACACCTTTATCTGCTGCCCCACCGGCTCCGGAAAGTCGTTCGCGTTTTCAGGATCTGGTGCGGTCGCTGCGACACCGAAATTTCCAGCTTTTCTTCAGCGGGCAGATGATTTCTCTGATTGGAACCTGGATGCAGAATATCGCCCAGGCGTGGCTGGTTTATCGCATCACCGGATCTTCGGTGCTGCTGGGCCTGGTGGGGTTCGCGGGGCAGATTCCGATTTTTTTATTTGCGCCGATTGGAGGTTTGGCGGCGGACCGTTGGAACCGGCACCGGGTGGTGATCGCGACACAGGCGACTTCGATGATTTTGGCATTTATTCTGGCGGTGTTGACTTTATTGCACGTCATAAAGGTCTGGGAAATCGTGGTACTGGCTGCGCTGCTGGGCGTGGTGAACGCCTTCGATATTCCCGCGCGTCAATCGTTTCTGATTGAGATGGTGGAGCGCGAGGATTTGATGAACGCGATTGCATTGAATTCTTCGATGTTCAATGGAGCGCGGATCATCGGGCCAGCGGTGGCGGGAATTCTGGTGTCGCGAATCGGCGAAGGGTGGTGTTTTTTCGCGAACTCAGTGAGTTATATCGCCGTGATCATTGGGCTGCTATTGATGAAGCTGGGACCTTTGCGTACAGCTGCGAGAGATTCTTCTCCGTTCGAACATATTGCGGAGGGTTTTCGGTTCGTGCGCCGGACCAAGCCAATTCTGGCGCTGGTGGGGTTGATCGGGCTGGTGAGTCTGGTTGCTGTTCCGTACTCGGTGCTGATGCCGATTTTTGCCGACCGAGTGCTGCATCGCGGGGCGCACGGGCTTGGGATTTTAATGGGATCGAGCGGGGTGGGAGCTTTGCTCGGAGCGCTTACGCTTGCTATACGGCGAGGGCTGAAGGGGCTTGGCCGTGTGGTGGGTCTTTCGGCAGTGGGGTTTGGAGTTTCGTTGATTCTTTTTGCGTTCTCGACTTCGTTCTGGCTTTCGGTGGTGTTGCTGATTCCGGTTGGCTATGCGGTGATGTTGCAGATGTCGAGTTCGAATACATTGATTCAAGCGATGGTGCCTGACGAGCTGCGCGGGCGCGCGATGGCTGTGTATACGATGATGTTCATGGGAATGGCACCGGTGGGTTCTTTGATGGCTGGGGTGATGGCGGACAAGATTGGCGCGCCGTGGACGGTGACGATGGGCGGTGTGGCTGCAATCGGGGGCGCGATCATCTTTCTGCGGCGGCTGCCGAGTTTGCGGTTCGAAGCTCGTCAGCTGATTGTGGCGCAGGGATTATCTGTGGATGCCGAGCCGGCTGAGAAAATCGTAGTCTCCTGAGTTGGCGGCGTTTAGGGCTGAACGCGTCCCAATGGCGTTCTGTTATACTTCGCGAAATGCAATTTTCCCTTGCTAATGGAGGTTTCTGATGTCGTGGACTGCGCTCAATGATGAGCGCAAAGCTGGTTCCGCTACCGCTGAGGGGACGTTGCGTTATGCGGCGCGATTTCAGGGGCGCGCGGCCGCCGGTCATTTCCGCGAAATTCGCGGGGGATTGGTGCTGTCTTCCATTGGGATCGGTACTTATCTCGGAGAACCCGACGATGCTACCGACGGAGCTTACACCGACGCCATTGTCGCCGCTGTGGAAGGCGGCATTAATGTGGTGGATTCCGCGATCAATTACCGGTTTCAACGCAGCGAACGAGCCGTGGGCGCAGCGCTGCATGAGCTTTTCCGGATGGGCTACGGGCGCGATGAGATTATGGTTTGCACCAAGGCTGGTTTTTTGACGCCTGACGGTGAAATGCCCGCCGATCCGAACCTTTATTTTTCGCATGAATTTCTGGAGCGCGGCGTGTTTCACGTGGAGGATATCGCCGCGGGTTGTCATTGCATGGCGCCCGGGTACCTGGCCGATCAACTGGATCGCAGCCGGCGAAATCTGGGTTTGAGTACGATTGATATTTTTTACCTGCACAATCCCGAGACTCAATTGAGTGAAGTGCCGCGGGAGGAATTTGGGCGGCGTATTCGCGAGGCCTTTCTGTTTTTGGAGGCGGCCGTCGCCTCGAAGCAGATTCGCGCGTATGGAATGGCGACCTGGAATTCGTTTCGCGAGGATGCGAAGGCCGAAGGGTATTTATCGCTGGCGGAGATGGTAAGTATTGCCAAGGAAGTGGCTGGGGACGATCACCATTTCCGTTTCGTGCAGCTGCCGTTTAATCTGGCTATGCCGGAGGCGCTGACGCGCCCGAATCAGACTGTTGATGGGCGGACTGTGCCGATGGTGCAGGCCGCGCGGTCGGCTGGAATCGCGTTGGTCACCAGCGCTGCTTTGTTGCAGGGGCAACTGACCCGGAATTTGCCCGGATTTGTTAATAGCGCGCTGGGGTTGAAGGATAATGCGTCGCTAGCTCTGCAATTTGCGCGGTCGGTGCCGGGATTGACCACTGCGCTTGTCGGGATGAGCCAGGTGCCGCATGTTAAGGCTAATTTGCAGTTGATTGGCGTGGAGCCTGCTTCGCGCGAGCAATTTATGAAGTTGTTCGAGCAGAAAAGCTAGGGGTTGCACGGCGGGCCGTTTCTCAGCGGCGCAACGGTCCGGGAGTTTTCGCATTTGCGCGGACGAAACCGAAGAGAGATTCTTTGGCCGATACTCGGCCCCCGGAATTACGGACGCGAGTGGAAGCGTGGCTTACGGTGTGAGCCAGGTGTCGATGGCTGTTGCTATTTTGTCTAGCTGGCCGCTGAAGAAATGGTCGGCGCCTTCGACGATCTCCAAGTGCTTGGGTTCGGGCATGGTGGCGAAGAGCGATTCGATATTTGCGCGGGAACCGAATTGATCGTTTCCGCCTTGAATGAAAAGTTTTGGCTTGGCGCAGCACGTTAGGTAATTCAGATCGGAGTTATCCACTGGCAGGCCCAAGCCGATCAATTTTATTACGCGGTTTACCTCACAGCCCACTTGCAGACCTACCCAGGAACCAAAGCTGAATCCCGCCAGTAGCACCGGCACCGATGGGAATTCTTTGGATAAGTAGTCGAGAGCGGCGCGGACGTCTGATTTCTCGCCTTCTCCGCGATCGTGTGTGCCTTCGCTTAAACCGGTGCCGCGAAAATTAAATCGCAGGACAGGCATGCCGCGGCGGTGCAGTGTCTTTGCGGTTCGGTAGACGACTTTGTTGTGCATGGTGCCGCCGAAGAGCGGATGGGGATGGCAGACGAGCGCGGCGATTGTGGGAGCCGGATTGGATACGGTCAAGAGCAGAGCCTCGAGCCGGCCAGCTGGCCCGTCCAGAAAAAAGTTGCGATGAAATATTTCGGCCATTAAGTGGTTTGAGAGAAGAGTCTAACGAAGTGTTTCGGAAGGCGCAAAGCGCTAGTTCGTCGGGGGAGTTGTGAGGTAGGCGAGCACGGGAGCCCTGCACCATGAATTTCGCAGAGGGGCAGTTTCATTGTTAAACACACTCCCACTCCGGGACTCGATGTTAACGCCAGTCCATTGATCCATTTGTGGGAGCGGGCGCGAATTCATAACTCAAATAGACTTAACGGCGAAGCAGACAAACGCATTGGGGCTTCAATTGCAGCCAAGTCTCGCTCGGATTGTGCGTGTCGGTGATAGGCCAGACCTGACTAGGAACCCATGAGAGAAGCTTTTAAGGATTGATGGAGTGACAGTACGCGGCCGAGTGTTTCTGATCGTGGTGGTCACGTCGGTGGTGACGATCTGCACGCTGTATGTGGCGTTGCAGTATTTGAGCCTGAATCGTTTTCTGGCACTGGAGGATTTGCAGGCAAAAGATACCGCGATGGCGGTGCGTGCGGAGCTCGGCGAAGAAGTGGAAAAACTGGATCGTTCAAATATTGACCTGTCGGTTTACGACGACACGTATTTCAACATGCCAGAGCCGTCAAAAAAGTACTTGGACGCGGTGCTAGGTGACGATCAAGTGGACTGGCTCGAGCAGATGAATGTGAATTTTCTCTTGTTTGTGGACGCGTCAGGAGAAATCGTTTCGGCAAGTGGCTATGATTCAACCACCAGGGCTCGTTCCGAAGTCCCAGAGGATCTGCGAGCGCGGGCTTCACAGAAGGGAACGCTGCTTCAGTTTCACGGGCTGAAAGATAGAGTCGCCGGCTTGATTGTGCTGTCCGACGGTCCGGCGTTAGTTGCGTCGCGCCCTATCGTTCAAACGAATTTTGAGGGGCCGACGCGCGGGGCTTTGGTGACGGTGCGACACCTGGACGCGCAGCAATGGCAACAATTGGCTCGCAGAAATGGCGCCTGGTCGGTCGTAGCATTTCGCATGGACAAAGACGTTCCGGCGGCGGTAGGGAAAATCCGCGCGGAGCTGTCCGAGGAGGAACCGGCGTACATTCATGCCGTAGATGAAAAACGAATCGATAGCTATGTTTTATTCGACGACATTTACGGCAAGCCCGCTCTGATGCTGCAAGTGGAAATGCCGCGCGCAATTTACCGCCAGGGGCGACTGAGTCAATTGTATCTAGGTTGCGCCACGATATTGATTGTGGCTGCGACGGCATTGCTGATGGCTTGGATGCTTCAGAAATCGGTGGTGTCTCGCGTGGAGAAGCTGAGTTCGAGTGTGGCTGATATCGCGACGAGCAGCGATTCAGGGGCGCGCGTATCGTTACCGGGGGAAGATGAAATTGCGAGCCTTGGCGCGCGAATTAACGTCATGCTCGAATCCCTGGAGGTTTCGCAAGAACGCAGGCGCCAGAACGACGAGCAGCACCGAGCTGAATTGGAAAAGGCGCGGGACGCGGCGGAGGCGGGAAGCCGAGCGAAAAGCCAGTTTCTTGCCAATATGAGCCATGAGATTCGGACGCCAATGAATGGGGTGCTGGGGATGATGGAACTGGTGCTGGAGTCTGCACTCGGCGACCAAGAGCGGGGGCTGGTGAGCATGGCCAAGTCGTCAGCTGAATCGCTGCTGGCGCTGCTGAACGGCATTCTTGATTTTTCAAAGATTGAAGCCGGCAAACTTGATCTGGAAATCGTTCCGTTCGGTTTGCGCTCGAACGTGGAAAGAGCGGTGGAAGGGCTGCGTTTGCAGGCGCTGAGAAAAGGACTGAAGATTGAGAGCTGTGTTGAACCGGAAGTGCCGGACAACCTGCGCGGGGATCCCACCCGGCTGCGGCAAATTCTTGTCAACCTGATCGGCAATGCCGTGAAGTTCACATCCAAAGGAAAAGTAGTTGTGAGCGTAAGGTGCGAAAGCAAGGGCAGCGAGAGTGTGACGCTGGAATTCAAGGTTCGGGACACAGGCATCGGAATTCCGAAGGCGGCGCATTCCGAAATTTTCGAGGCCTTCACCCAGGCGGATGCCTCAACGACCCGCGAGTTCGGCGGAAGCGGGCTTGGACTGGCGATTTGTAAGCGTCTGGTGGCACTGATGGATGGAAACATCCGGGTGGTGAGCGAGCCCGGCTTGGGCAGCACTTTCCATTTCTGTTTACCGTACGGGTTTCGGGAAGATTTGGGGACGGTCACGAAAGTAGCGGAGATAATGCCGTCGCAAGAAATTGGGGGCGCCCTTCACATACTTTTGGCGGAAGACAACGCGGTGAACCAGCTTTTGGTAGTGCGCATGTTGCAAAAAAAGGCCATAGCGTGCAGGTGGTGGAAAATGGGCTACAGGCGATCGAAGCCGTGAGCAAGCAAGTTTTTGATTTGGTGTTAATGGACATGCAAATGCCGGAACTTGGGGGCCTGGAAGCGGCGACAATTATTCGTGAGCGCGAGAAAGCGACGGGAGGGCACATCCAGATTATCGCGGTAACGGCTAACGCCATGACAGGCGATCGGGAGCGCTGCCTTGCCGCCGGGATGGACGATTACATTTCGAAGCCGATCATCATGAAAGAGCTATTCGCGGCCATCGAGCGGGCTTCAGAGGTTGCGCCGAAATTAATAAGCTAAGGAGGCCAGGGCCAGGGCACTAGAGATTTTTGCATTAGAAAATTCGATTTGCCGAATGCGTAAAACCGGTTGCACGTTTGATGGAAGCGGTGATAGCGTGACGAAATGAGAGAACGCTGCCCGGAGGCACGATGAATAAGGAGGTCGAGCGCCGCGCCGCACGTCGTTTCTCGATGATGTTACCTTTGAAAGTACGTTATTCAACGCAAGACAATGTGGTGGAAAAGCAAGGTGAGACGCGCGATGTTAGCTTCCGCGGACTGTATTTCACGGTTGAAGCGCGCGTGGAGGCCGGGACCGCGATTGAGTTCGTTTTAACATTGCCGCAACAGATTACGCTGGCCGGCGATGTGCACATCCGTTGCTACGCGCATGTTTTGCGTGTGGAACCGCATAACGGGCATCGCGGCGTGGCCGCGCGCATCGACCGCTACGAATTTCTTCCTGCCTCTGCCTGACGCTTTCACCGAAAAAGAGTAGAATCCTTTTTTCCTTGCTGGATGCCAGGGGGACGCATGTACCACTACGATCCGAATGTGGCGTTGGACGAATTGCGCGATGACGCGGTATTACCTCATCCCGTCCATTTGCGAGACATGATTCTGCGAACAAAACTGGATGCGAATACCGCGCTGGATTTGAACCGCGAATTTCAGGATTATTTGACTCGGTTTGGCGAAGTACAGAAGATTGCGGGCGAGATTTTGAGACGGGTGGCGGCCGGCGCGCGCAAGGCTTCCGCCAGCAGCTGACGAACTAGAGTCATTTGTGCGTCTGGCTTGGGTGAATGCTGCAGGTGAGTTTGACGACCAAACTTTCCACAGTATTGAAGGCGTGCTCAGCGAAGCGCAGAGAACGTAGATTCTAAAACTGGAGCGAGGCCCCGAATTCTGCATGGCGCGGCATACTTTACTGATTGATGCGGACGACACGCTTTGGGAAAACAATATTTTCTTTGAGAAATCGATCGAGCATTTTATTACGCAGCTCGAGCATCTTGGTTATACCCGCGAATATATACGGCATATCCTGAACGAAACTGAGAAGCGGAATATCCGGCAGCATGGGTATGGTGTGCGGAGTTTCCGGCGGTCGTTGGAGGAAACGTATCTGAAACTGGCCGGCAACGCCGCCAAACGCGAGATGGTGCAGGAGATTGCGAGTATTTCGGCGCAATTGGAGGCGACTCCGCCGCATATTCTCGATGGAGTGCCGGAGACGCTTGCGTACCTTGCGAAGCATCACCGGCTGATCATGTTGACGAAGGGCGAACCTGCCGAGCAGGCGGCTAAGGTCGAGCGGTCCGGGTTACAGCCTCATTTCGATGCGATCGAAATTGTACTGGAGAAGGACGCGAAAGTTTATGAGCGACTGGTGAGCCAGTTCAAGATTGTGAAGACGCTTGGGTGGATGGTGGGAAACAGCCCGCGCAGCGATATTAATCCTGCTTTGCAGATGGGTTTGAATGCTGTGTTTATTCCGCATCCGAATACCTGGCATTTGGAACGTGCGGAACTGGAGAGCGGCACTGGGAAGCTGCTGATCTTGACCAGTTTTCGCGATTTGCGGGAACATTTTTGATGGGGTCGACGAGACGGATCTGATGCCAACTTATTCGCAAACTGAAGCGCTGAATGTCACTGCCTCGCGTGTGGCGGTGATGGGCGCTGGCGCGGTGGGATCGTATTTTGGCGGGATGCTGGCGCGCGCCGGCGCTTCCGTGATGTTGATTGGACGGCCGGCACATGTGGATGCGATCCGGCGCGACAAGTTGTTTATGGATACGGTTTCATTTCAGGAGAGCGTGGCGGTCGATGCTTCTGCCGATCCGGCCGCGGTGGCCGACGCGAATGTGGTGCTGTTTTCCGTGAAGGGGTCCGAGAACGAAGAGGCTTCGCGTTCTATAGCGCCGCATCTTGCTTCGGGCGCAGTTGTCGTGAGTTTGCAGAACGGCGTCGATAATGTTGAGGTGATTCGCCGGGCTTCGGGAATCGATGCTTTGCCGTCGGTTGTTTACATCGCTGTGGCTTTGCCGGAGGCGGGCCGGGTGAAACAAACGGGTGGCGGCTCGCTGGCCGTGGGAGAACTGGCTGGCAGCGGACGGACGTCATCGGCTTCTTTGCAAGCTGCGACGCCGTCTGGGCGCGTCGGTAAAATTGCCGCGCTCTTCGATGCCGCTGGTGTGCCCTGCAGAATTTCGGATTACATCGAGGCTGATATTTGGTCGAAGTTCATGGTGAATTGCGCTGGGAATGCGATTAGCGCGATTGCCCAGTGCACATATCGGCAGGCGATCGGTAACACGGCGTCTCGGGAGCTGATGAGTTTGGCGATCGCGGAGACTGCTGCTGTGGCGCGCGCGGCTGGGATTCGCTTGCCCGATGCCGATCACGTTGAGATGGCGATTCGGTCGCTGGAAGCAATTGGGAGCGCTATGTCGTCGACGTCGCGAGATCTGGCGAGAGGGAAGCGCACGGAGATTGAATCCTTGAATGGATACGTGGTGCGCCGTGGAGGAGAGCTGGGAGTGGCTACTCCTGCGAATCTTTCGTTGTATGCGATGGTGAAGCTTCTGGAAGATAGTGGAGCGATGAACCGGCAGGCGCGTCCGGCTTCCGGATCGCCCGGCTAATTCTCTGGGAGCGCTTACTCGTCTGGCTGCCGGAAGTGGAACGGGATATAGACAACCGCTTCCAGATCGACTGGTTCACCCTCTCTTGTTGCCGGCTTGAAAACCCAGCGCGATAGTGCTTCCATCGAATTGCGGTCTAGCTGCGGATCAACTCCGTGTACCAGCTGGATGCTATCTACGGAGCCGTCTTTGCGGATGATTGCATAGAGAATTACCTGGCCATCGACTCTTTCCTTGATGAGCGTTTGGGGATATTTGGGATCGACTTTGCGGACCAGCTCCGGCCGCGCTAGCGCGCCTTTCGGCTTGTTGTACGGCGGGTTGCCTGCTTCCAGTTGCGCGAAATTTATGATCCAGTTCGTGCCGGTGGTGCTGGTAAGGTTTGGCATGTTGATGTGAAGGGTGTAAACCTCTTTGCCAGAGAGAATTTTTTCCGGCGGGAGGTTGGGATCGATTCCGCCTATTATCGGCGGCCCGTTGCGTGGCGCGGGATTCGCGTCGGGAGTGGGCGTGGGATTTAAATTTAGTTTTCTTGACGCGCGGCCTACGGGCGCGATTCCGCCACTGCCTGAATGCGCGTTGCCTCCGCTGATGCTGACTGCCGATGGCAGCGATCCGGCGTTTGCGTTTCCTGGAGAGCTGGTGCCGCGTCCGCCACTGCTGGAGCTTCCGCCATTTGCGCCGCCGTTTCCTGGCGCTCCGCTTTCGGCGCCACCGGGAGCTCCGGGCTGCTTGCCGTCTGGCGAAATTGCGACGCGCGCGCTGATATTTCCCTGAGGGACACTGACTTCGGGCGCCGGTGGGGCTGGCGCCGCGGAGATGGCGATCACTCGATGGAGATCTGCATCTCCTGCTGAGCCCGCTGCAAGTTCCGGGGCGGCACCTGTTTCTGATTGGTTCGTGCGTCTTGCCGCCACTGCTTTGGACATAGGCTCGACTGGCATTCGCGGTTGAGCGTTCATAGCTGGCGAAGCGGCTATGTCCAGCGGACCCGGGGTCTTTTCTTGATTCACTTCTGGCGCGGCCAAATCGTTTATTGCGTGATGTTGAATTTGCGGTGATGAAGCTGCCGATCCGATTCTCAGCTGCGGTTTCGGAGGGATTGGAGTCGTTGCCCATTCCGCGATATTTGGGAGCGGGGTTTCAATTTTAGGCGGCGTTGCTGGCGCGTCTGGTTGAATCAAGGTTTGGCGCGGGTGATTTGCCTGCACAGGTTCCGACAAGATTGTTTGGCGTGGATGGAACGCGTCGGCGCCTTTTTGCGGAAGCGGCTTGGCGGGATCGCCCTTCGGGCTCGGCTTTTGATCGTGGCCCGGCATGGAGAGCGGCGGTAAATCGTCGGCGGGATTTGTCCATGTGAGCTCGATACGCACAGGGGCCAGGTTTGGCGGAGCGCTTTGAAGGAAATGCCAGATCGGAAGCAGGATTATGGCGATCGCTGCGATGTGCCAGAGCGTTGAAGCTGCGAATGCGCGTCCTGGAAGGCGGCCTTGAATCCATTCGATCCGCAGATCGGAATCCGCTGGAATTTCCGCATCCGCCGGAACGCGCTGGCTCTTGAAATAATCGCGGAGGCTGCTGCGAAATTCCTGCCAAGGGGAGCCCCAATCTACGCCGAGATCCAGCCGAGGCAATCTGGAATGGGACGGCAGTTCCGCTACTTCTTCGGGCGGTTCGAGCATGCGTTGCGTGGCTGATTGCATGGGCGCGGCCATTATACCTGAGCGGATTGGATGCGCTCAGGCTAAGCAGCGGCTGCCAGCCGGTAAAAAGAAAGTACGGCGTCGCCTTGTTTTATTTGGCGCGTGCACTCGAGGCGGTCAAGGCGTTCGAGCAGTTCGATCTTGCTGTAGTGCTCGGCGATGACGGTGCCGTGCGGGGCGAGCAGGTGTGAGGAGTCGAGAAATTCCAGGACCTCGGAGTATTGATCGGTTTCGGCGTAGGGCGGGTCGAGGAAGATGAAATTGGCCACGAGACGGCGAGCCGCGATTTTTTCCAGGCCGTGCACTGCGTCGGTCTCGATTAGTTCAACGTTAGTGGAGATTTTGAGCGCTGAAAAATTGTCGCGAATGAGGCGTATGGCTTTCGGATTTGACTCGACGAAAAATGCTTCGCGAGCGCCGCGGCTGATCGCTTCGATTCCTACGGCGCCTGTTCCGGCGAAAAGATCGATGAAGAGAGAGTCTTCGATCGACGGGCCGAGGACGTTAAATAATGTTTCGCGGAGGCGGTCGCTGGTGGGCCTTATGGGAAGCGTTCCGGGGCCCTTAAGGCGGCGGCTGCGATATTTTCCAGCGATTACACGCATTTTTATCCTACCGACGCCAGTTGGTAGCGTTTACGCCAAGCCGGGCTGGACGATTCCAGGCGAGCGAGTAATTCGCCGGCGCGCTCGGCATTTTCGGCCAGGGCGAATGCTTCGCGGCGGGCTAGTTCCAGGATTTCGCGATCGCGGAGCGGCTGGGCGACCGAAAAGGAGGCATCGCCGTGCTGGCGCGTGCCGAAAAATTCCCCCGGGCCGCGCTGCTTTAAATCTTGTTCCGCGATTTCGAATCCGTTGGACGTGGCTACCATTGTCTCGATTCTGGCGCGCGCTTCGCCCGTGATATTTTTCCGGGCAACAAGGATACAACGGGATTTCTCGGCGCTGCGTCCGATGCGGCCGCGAAGTTGATGTAATTGGGCCAGACCGAAGCGGTCGGCGTGTTCAATCACCATGAGTGTAGCGTTGGGGACGTCGACGCCTACCTCGATTACCGTTGTGGCGACGAGGATCTGGATCTCGTTGTGGCGAAATTGTTGCATGACCGAGTCTTTTTCGTCGTTTTTCAGGCGGCCGTGCAGCAGACCTACACGCATTTGGGGGAATATATTTTTGGCGAGGCGTTCATACTCGGCCGTCGCGGCTTTCAGTTCTTGTTTCGATTCGTCGATGACGGGGTAGACGACATAGGCCTGGCGTCCGCGAGTGATTTCGCGGCGCAGAAATTCCCAGACGCCCGGTAGTTGGCCTTCTTCGCTCCAGCGCGTTTCGATGGGCGTGCGGCCGGGCGGCATTTCGTCGATGACCGAGATTTCCAGGTCGCCGTAGAGTGTGAGTGCCAGCGTGCGCGGGATCGGCGTCGCGGTCATCACCAGCACATGCGGGCTTGCTCCTTTTTCGATCAGCTTTTTGCGTTGCATTACGCCGAAGCGATGTTGTTCGTCGACTATGACGAGTCCTAGCTTTTTGAAGGCCACCGGATTCTCGATCAAAGCGTGCGTTCCTACTACCAGTTGGGCCTCGGCACTTCCTACTCGTGCTACCGCTTGTGCCTTGGTTGAGCGGCTCCTGCCGCTTACGATTAATTCAACTCCATAGCCTGTGGGTTCGAAAATGCGACGCGCTGAAAAGTAGTGTTGGGCCGCCAGGATTTCTGTGGGCGCCATTAGCGCGACCTGATAACCGTTTTCAATGACGATTGTTGCAGCCTGGAGAGCGACGATTGTTTTTCCGCTGCCTACGTCGCCTTCGAGCAGGCGGTGCATGGGATAAGGGCGCTCGAGATCGGCCGCGATTTCAGCGAGCACTCGCTTTTGCGCTGCAGTGGGCTTGAAAGGCAAGATTCGTTTTAGTGCTGCGCGGACTTTATCTTGGCGGACGCCCATTTCGATTCCAAGTCGCCTATGGTCACTCTGACGGCGCAAGGCCAGGGCCAGCTGATAGTAGAAGAACTCTTCGAAAATCAGGCGGATGTGGGCTGGGCTGCGGTAATTATTCAGCAGCTCAATGCTAACGTCCTTTGGCGGGAAGTGAGCGTAGAGGATGGCTTCGCGGCGTGTGGGGAAGCGGTAGCGCTCGAGTATTTCTGGCGAGAGCGGGTCGAAAATATTTCCATCGAAATCTGCGAGCACGCTGTAGATGATACGGCGCAACATCCTGGAGCTGATGCTGCCTATTGCTTCGTAAATTGGGACGATGCGGCCGACTTCTGTGGAGTCTGCTGAGCTGCCGTCTCCGGATCCTACTGCTTCAATTTGCGGGTTTACCATCTCCAGACGTCCCGGGCGGTAGAGATCCTGGTCGACTTTACCGTGCAGGACTAACCTTTGGCCCTCTTTCAGGCGGCCTTCCAGATAACCTCCGTGGAAGAAACGAACGTGAACTGTGCCGGACCCGTCGCGCACTGCTACGTGAAAGATTGAGCGGCGGCTGCGCGCGAAGCGGACTGTGGTGCCACCACCGTTCGCCACTTCGGCGAAAATTGTGTGGACTTGACCTGGGATGATTTCGGCAATGGGGGTGAACCGGATGCGGTCTTCGTAGCGGAACGGGAGGTAGCCCAGGAGATCGCCGACCGTGAGGATGCCACGCTCTTCCAGTGCCGCGGCGCGTTGTGGGCCTACACCGCGAAGATACTTAACCGGATTGGCTAGAGCGATGGGCATGATTGAAGTGCAAAATTATCAGGGCTTATGCTTCACTTTTATATCATTGCGGCAGTATCTTGGCTCTTCGAGATCAACGCGCCCTTCCTTCGGGCTAGATGGGCGGCGGAATTGCAGGGATAAAACCCGATTCAATTCCCACCTGCCCTTCGTGCCTCAGGGTAAAAAGGCGGCCGCTACAAGGGCAAGTTCACGACGCAATGGCTGGAGTCGCGCGGCAGCAATTGCGCGAAAGAGTACGCTGGCCTAAGATTGTGGTGATGCAATCAAAAGCTTAGTTCGGGAAATTATGGCGTAACCTTTTGGCATGACATTTCGGCCCTGGGTTGAGTATCTCGCCGCGATTTTGCTGGGGAATGCGATTTACTACTTTTCGTTGGTGCCGCATTTGCCGCAAGCCTGGCGACATCAGGGATTTCTTCTGGATTTGGGAAGTTTACTTGATTTTTGCGTCTGCCTGGCGGTGTACGGATTAATCAGAGTGGCGTCGAAGATGAGATTTTCGCGAACCAGCAATCGTGACCCGATATAGCAAAAATCATGATGGAACTCAGCGACAAAGTGGCTGACACGTTGCAATGCATCGACTTGTTGAAATCCAGTTTGGCACGCTGCTACCGTACAGGTATGGGCTATAGAGATAAGTGCCGTGCTTATATGGGTTTAGGCTGCGCACCATTTCGACGAGAAGGTGGGCTGTGGGGCAGATGTCCGATAGTGGGAAATACCCGTCCGAAGGTGCTCACCAACGGCCAGAAGGACCGTCTATCTTCAGGGAACCTGCGGAAAGGCTTGAAGCCGGGAAGGGCGTTAATCGCGACCCGAGTTCGAAGGAAAGGGATTCGGGCGTTTCCGGGCTACCGACAAACACTATGGGGATGAGCGTCGCACTCGACGGAGAGGCGCGCCAGGCAGCGGCGGTGAAGCTTGCGGAAGAGCAAGCTCTCGTGCGCAAGGCGCAGGCGGGAGACCGTCTGGCCTTCGAGGACTTGGTGCGGCGTTTCGATCGCGAAGTTTTGCGCTTGGCCATGAACCTGGTGAAGCGGCCGGAAGACGCGCGCGATATTTACCAGGAAAGCTTTTTGCGGGTTTATAAGAACCTGCACCGGTTCCGGTTTGAGTGCAGCTTTTATACCTGGCTCTACCGGATTGTTACGAATGTGGCGCTGGATCACTTGCGGCGCAGGACGAGCCGGCGGGAAGATCAAGCGCCCGTACCGGAAGATGCGGAAGGCGGGACCCGAGATTTCTTTGACCGCCAGCCGGAAATGCGGGCGGCGGCGAATCCCGAGCGGAATTTGCTGGGGCAGGAATTGGGCGAGCGAATCAATGTGGCGCTAAATCGGCTGTCACCCCGTGAGCGGATTGTATTCGAGATGAAGCATTACCAGGGATTGAAACTGCGTGCTATCGGCGACATGTTAGGCACGTCTGAAGAAACAGTAAAGAATTCGCTTTTCCGGGCGACGCGCAAATTGCGCGCGAGCCTGGAAGGCATGCGTTAATCGAAATTTAACGAGGCGAAAGAATGCGGGAAGAAGGATTCGAAGGGACGAAGAGCGCGGCCTGCGAGGAGTTTGAAGCGCGGATCATTCTCTTTGTGGCGGGAGAGTTGGACCCGTCGGAAGTCGCCGAAGTGAATGAACATCTTCTGCATTGTTCGGCTTGCAGCCTGGCGATGACGCAGGAAAATGAATTGCTGGCTTTGATTTCTTCGAATCATATTGAGCCGGATGCGTCTTTGCTGGCGAGTTGCCGCGCGGGTTTGACGGATGTGCTGGATCAGCAAGAAGAGCGCGGATGGTTCCGGCGCTGGGTAGGCGGGGTTCTTCCTTCAAGTTGGATTTCTCCGCAGCCCGCCTGGAGCGCGGCGCTTTTACTAGTGATTGGATTTTCCGTGGGAGTGCTGAGGCCGCGTTTGATGAAGCATCCGACGACACTAGCTGCCCCGAGCCCGATCGTGGCTTCGAATATTTCGGCCACGCAGGGTAATGAAGCTGCAGCCGATGTATCTCCGACTTCTTCCCTCAGTGCGCTTGATCTTCATACCGCCGATGTAGCCGGAATCAACGTCTTCCCCGCGTCTGATAACGAACCTCCCCGAGTGCAAGTGCAGATGAAGACGCAGCAGCCGTTCACTGTTTCGGGAACCGTGAACGACGATGGTGTGAAAAGCGTGCTGATGTATGTGCTGCGCAATAACCAGCGTTTTGATCCCGATGTGCGGCTCGATGCCGTGGATCTGCTGCGCACTCGCAACAACGATCCCGATGTTCGCTCCGCGCTCTGCAAGGCTGTGCATACCGACCATAATGCGGCGGTGCGATTGAAAGCGTTAGAAGCGCTGGACGGCGCTGAGCCTCAACAAATTGTGCGGCAAACTTTGCTGGATGCATTGGTAGACGATCAGAACCCAGGTGTGCGCGTGGAAGCTATCAATGCTTTGCGTGAGATGGCTGCCAAGGGGCAGGTTGGCGCCGACGATCATATGCTGGAGGTCTTGCACGAACGCGTGAAGAAAGATCCCAGCACCTACATTCGTCTGCAAAGTGCCGCTGTCATCCGCGATCTCGGTCCGCGGGAAAAATTCTAAACATGCGTGGTAACCCCTTCCTTTTGCGTTCCCGGCGGAAATTCGGGAAGCGTCGCAGAACGTCCATTGATTTTGTGCTGGCTGGATTAGCGGCCGCGCTGCTCTCGGCGTCTCTATTGACTCCTTCGCAAGCTGTGGCCGATGGTAAAGACAAAACCCAGCGACCCGATCCGGCGCGGGTGAGCGCGGATTTAGCCGGTTCGGTTGCGACGCACGATGGCCAACGGCTTCGACTTATCACCGACCTGGGGAAAGTGATCGTCAAGACGCGTAACTCCGGCAAAATCGATTACAAAATTCATCTGGAGGCGGATGCATCGCAGAAAGACGCGAGGCAGTTGCTGAAGAGTTTTCTTGTCACCGCGCACGTGACTCCCGAGGGTGTTTATTTCCGCGGGCAGAGCATCGAGCGCCGAGCCAGCGGGCGCTTGTGGGTAACGGTGGAAGTAAACGTTCCGAAAAATTACAACCTGGATATTTTGACGGGTGGCGGGAACGTGGAAAGCGAAGATATCAATGGTTACGCCACGCTCGGGACTTCGGGCGGAAACATTGTGGCTGGAAATGTGGGCGGCCCTGCGCACCTGACCACCGATGGCGGGCATATTACGGTTAAGAATGTGGCGGGCGAGTTGACGGCCAATACTGGCGGGGGGCACATCACCGCCGGCGCGATTCAGGGAAATGCAACTTTGCACACCAGCGGCGGGCATATTCGGGTTTCGTCGATTGAAGGTGTGGGTCGCGTTTCGACTGGAGGCGGAAACGTTTCGGTCGAGCACTCCGGAAGCGAATTAATGACTGATACGGTGGGCGGGCAAATCGAAGTGGGCGAGACGGCTGGCGTGGTGCGAGCGAAAACCGGGGGCGGCGGCATTCGTGTGGTGCGCGTCTCCGGGCCAACTGATTTGCAGACTAGCGGCGGGAGCATTTACTTGACGCAGGTGGATAGTGCGGTGAAAGCTTCGACTGGGGCCGGCGGGATTACGGCGTGGTTTGTTGCGCCTTCGAAACAGCCTGGCCAATGTGAGTTGCAGTCCGCCGAAGGGGATATTGTTGTGTACATTCCGCGGCAATTGCCGATAACGATTGACGCGCAAGTGGAATCGGGAGATGAGCACCACGTGATCTCCGACCCGGCGTTCCCTTTGAAAATCAGCCATGACGCGGCGGCAAATGGGTCGGAATGGGTGCGCGCTGAAGGGGAATTCAATGGCGGCGGCGAAGTGGTGCATCTGCGCACCGTAGCTGGGAACATTCGGTTGATCATGAGCGATGCAAACAAGCAGGTGATGCTCTACAAACAGCAAATGGAGCAATTGCAACAGCAGTTGGCATTTCAACTGCGGCAACTGCAGCAATCGCAGAGAGCAGGAGAGAATTCGCCATAAGCGTGTAGCGGGCGAAACATTTGGTTCGTCGCGGTCGTATCTGAATGTGATGGGTAATGCGGCTGACTAGAAGCGGCCCAGGATCCAGCAAAGATGGTGTTTCACTCGAAGGGGGCGTATCGTGAAAAGGCACACTCAAGGCCAAACACCAGGTCATGAATTTCGAGGTCACTTGCAGATTGTGGCGAACGGGCTGCGAGCACTTTTTCTGCTGTCGGCGGCAGCTTGTCTGACGTCGCCCGCCTTCGCAGCGGACGAGAATTTCCATCAGTTATATCCATTAACCGCGGGAGGAAGTTTTGCTCTCGAGAACGTTAATGGGTCGGTGCAGGTGGAGGGCTGGAGTCGCGAGGAGGTTGAGGTGAGCGCTACCAAGACGGGCCGCAGCGACCCACGCGATGCCGAGCAGGTAAAAATTCAGGTCGATAGCGCTCCTGGACATGTGGCCGTACACACGTATTATCCGAAGGGCGAAGGCGCTGAGGTGGCCGTTGAATACCACGTCCACGTGCCCTACCGGGTTTTGTTGGGTAGCGTTGAAACCGTGAATGGCAGCGTGTCGGTGCGCGGCGTGGAAGGCGGCGGCGAACTGAAATCTGTGAATGGGAACGTGGAGGTGGTGGACAGCTCCGGGCGATTCAGCGAGAAGACTACGAATGGAAATTTGCGGCTGGAATTGAGGGAACTGCTCGCGGGCGGTCCGATGAATCTGGAGACTGTAAACGGCTCTGTTTTTCTGGGGCTTCCTTCCGGTGCGCGGGCTGATTTGAACGTTTTGGCTATGAACGGCGAATTTTATTCGGAGCTGCCTGTTAGTTCGAAGGTTGGTTCGCCTGCGGCGCGGGCGTTTCACGCGAAGTTGGGGACCGGCGGCGGAGAAATTTCGGTTCGTACCATTAATGGCGGCGTTCGCCTGGTGGTGCAGCATCCAGGCGCGTGATGGGGCGTTAATTTCACGCAAAGTGGAGGATGACTGCTATGAAGCACCCGCGTTACTTGAGCCTCGCCTGTCTTGCATTGCTGCTGCTAACCATCGCTGCGGCTAATCCCAACGCCCTTCAGGCACAAACCCAGCAAGAAAGTCAGGATGTAACTGCGGAGGTCGCCCTCGCTCCCTCTCACAATTCTCCCTCTACCTCGCCCGATACAGATTGCGTTAAGGCTGACCTCCCTACGAAACAAATGGAGGAGGAACTGCGTAACATCTGTAGCCGGGTGAACGTGGTTCTGAGTGAAGAATTCGGCGACCTGAACACGCGAGTGCAAAAGGAGGTGGAAATGAATTCGCCGGAGCTTCAAAGAGCGCAGAGCCTCTCGGCACAGTTTCGAAATAATGAAGGGCAGTTGGAGGCCGATGCCGGCGAACTCGCGGATCGAGCGGCAGAGCTTGCGAGCATGGCGCAAGAAAAAACCACGGACATCGTGGGACAGGATCCTAGCTTGATGGTGATGGAGTCTCGAGACGATGCAAGCGGGTGGCTGGGGGTTGAAATTGCCGAAGTGACCGCGGACAAGGCGAAGGATTTGAAGTTGGCTGCCGTGAGCGGCGTGATGGTGATGGACGTGGAGGCGGATGGCCCCGCAGCGAAGGCGGGCCTGAAGGAAAACGATGTGATTACTCAGTATAATGGGCAGGTTGTGGAGGGCACCGTGCAGTTTCGGCGGCTGGTGCGTGAAACGCCTGCTAGCCGCACTGTGACGCTTGGGATTTCGCGGAATGGGAATGTTCAAAATATTTCCGTGGATATGGGCGAGCGGAGCGCGTTTTCCGAGAAGAAAATGAAGGGGAAGACGCGGGAACTCGATAATGTTTATGCGTTCTCAATGCCCAATCCGGATTTTTCGTTTTCCATGCCGGCGATGAATTCGCGGACGCCTGTGCTGGGCATCAATGCTGAGGATGTTTCCGGACAGCTTGGATCTTATTTTGGCGCGCCGGAAGGGAACGGGATTTTGATTCGCGAAGTCAGCGCTGAATCCGCGGCGGACAAGACCGGGTTAAAGGCCGGCGATGTGATTATCAAAGTTGATGGCAAGGCTGTCCGCACCTTGGGCGATTTGCGAGCGCAATTGCGAGATAAGAGCGAGCAGAAGTCTGTCCGTTTGGGAGTTCTTCGCAAGGGGTCCGAGATGAGCGTTGCGGTGGCAGTGGAAAAGCCGCAACCTGTGGAATCGAGTCGGATCGTGCAACGAGCTCAGTTTTAGTTCGATAGTTTTCCGCGGTACGAATGGTTTCAGCGGTTGAAACCTTCAGCTAACGGGATGACTGCGGCGGGGCTGAAAGCCCCGCCCTACCCGTTTTAACTTTCGGGGCGCCAGGCGCGTTCCCGCGCTTCCCAGCGCAAAAAGCACAACACTAAGATTGAAGCGTTTCCGGAGCTCTGAAAACGCTCCTTCCCCGCATGAATGCGCGGGCTCCCACCGAACTGCTGCCCAGGAACCTTTGTCTATTTGGATTCTTCGCGGATGATCTCGGCGTTGGCTGTGGGCCCTACCACTCGCATTAATTTCGGGCCGTCCAGGAATAAGTCGATTTCGTTGTCTTCGGTTTTTACGCGCAGTTCTTCTAACTTTTTGCCGCCCACGTCCTGCTTGCCGATTGATTCTACTGTGACCGTGCCTGGCGTCATTTCCTGAGGCACCAACACCGAAAAACTTTGGGGTCCTTTTTTGTTCCAGTCGTAGAGTTGGGCTAGAAGCGCGTATTGATGGTAGAGGTTGTTGTCCAGCACGACTACCTGAGGGGAAGTGAATGTGAACTTTTGTGTGAAAGGACGCGCGCCTTCGATGTGCAATTCTACCGTGGCGCTGAGACCATTGAAGGCGATTGCCGCCGATGCCTTTTTCGCGCTTTGCGTCGACCATTCGTAGTGCGCTGGCGTACCGTCGCCGTGAATGAGGAGTGTGCCGGTGACGTGGGTGGCGCCTTGAGGCGTTTTGATTTCAGAAGTGCCGTGGGCTGTCCAATCGCTGCCGTTTGGTGTTATCTCAAAATCTTCTGTTCCAACCTGTAGGCCTGCGACTGCGATGCGAAATTTCCCTTTGTCGGCAATAAAGGGACTGCCTGATTTCTTATCGGTATTCTTCGGTGCAGCAAAGACGGTTTCCGGAGTAGGGGTGCCGTTAGCGCGGCCGGCGAACGAGAACGGCTGGTGAACCCAAAACGCCGCACCGCAGGCCATAAACCCCAGGGCTGCAAGGGGTCCGGCGATACGGCGGCGTTCGATGGTTACTATCCGGCCAGGCGCCTTCAATTGCTTCATGCAGTCACCTTTGGGAAAATTCCCAACGCGACGATCTGTTCGACAACACGCAAGGGCTCGATATTCGATTCGACACGGTAATCCGCCAGCTCGTAAAAAGGCAAGCGCTGCTGATAGAGATTGCGGAAACTGGCTTCGTCGCGAAACAGAGGACGATCCTGAATGTGCGCGATGCGCTTCAGCAATTCTTCGACGGGACATTGCAGCCAGATCAAGACCGCGGCAGCCTGGCGAAGTAACGCCAGATTCTGCGATTGAGCTGTCGTGCCGCCGCCCAGGGACACGACGCGCGACTTTCCCTGTTCGGCAGCTTCCCCAAAAATTCTGGTGAGCTGTTCATGCTCAATTCTGCGGAATTCCGGTTCGCCGTGCTTGGAAAATATTTCCGGGATGGTCTGGTTTGTCGCGTCCTGAATGCGCTTGTCGAGATCGACGTGCACCCAGCCAATCTGGCGAGCCAGCAGGCGCGCGACAGTGGATTTGCCGCAGCCCATAAAGCCGGTTAGACACACGAGAGGACGAGCGCGCGGATCATTCGTCATCAGTTAAATTATTACGGCAGTTCGATGGTGGATCAATCACGTTTCAGAATGTTGATTGTACCATCGAAGGAGGTGAGTTCGACCTTGGCGCGGCCTTGATTGAAAGTACCGAACAGCGCATTGCCCCATTTGGGCATGAAGTGACGCTGGTGAGGAGAGGGCGTCAATTTCGCTTCGTTGTTAACCTTGCCCTTTAGCGATGTGGCGCTCATATCGAAAGAATCCGCCGGCGAAAAGCGGACTTCGATTACGCCGCTGTAATTCTTGAGTGAATACGTGCCATTGGGAAGGAATTCGCCGTTGAAAAGAATATTGCCCGTGGAGGTCTGCGCCCATACATGATAGCTGTGCAGATCAATCAGCTTGAAATTGCCGCTGATCGACGAGACCTCAATGCGCCCAGCGCAACGCACACATTGAAATGAACCGCCAACGGTCTTCACGGTGACATAACCCGCGGCGTCTTCGAGATCGACGCCTGCGGCCACTGTTTCCACATTCATATCGCCCGAGACATTGGCGACGGTCACGTTGCCGGAATCATTGTGAATTTGCAGCTCGGAATCTTCAGGAACGTTGATTTGAAGATCGGTGCGCATTTCATCTGGGGAAACGGAGTCGGAAAGCTCACGGGTGGAGACATCCACGCGATTGCCCATTTGCTCGGCGTCGACCACTACCTTGTCGCTGGAGAGCGTGGAAATTACCAGGACTTCGGATTTGGTCCAAGCCTTTACGACGACCATACCATCCGGGTTGTGGATGGTGATTACGGGATGAGCCGCTACTTTGAAATGCTGCTCTTGCCGGGGCGTTGCTGCGGAAACGCTGCCGGCGATCATAAGAACGGCCAGCGCCAACCCGGAGGATTTGCGATTCGGGGTCCATGCCCAATCCAATTGCAGGGGGACGAAGAACCTGAGATTCATCGGATGTTTTCTCCGCGTTCGCTCATCTGCGCCAGCAAATCCGCTTTTTGGCGGTACGCTTCATAGAGATAGTCCCGCGCTATTTCGTTCTGCGGTTCTTCGCGTACGCTTTTCTCACATAAAGCGATGTAGTTGTCAACGATAGCCAGATTCTGGTGCAAGGAAGCCGAAACGGCAGAGTTATTATTGGGTAAATAGGAGATCGAATTTTGTTCGGCGGTATTCAGCTGGGCGCTTAAGGGAGATGTGGCAACACGAGTGCCTTCCAGCCAGCGCGCTTCATTGACCCGTTTGTGAACGGGACCACTGAGAGCGAAGGCAAAGGCGATCAAAGCGGCAAGATAAGCTCCCGCGAAAATGGGGCGAGGGATCCTGCCGAAGAAATCGCCAAACCATCCGGCGCCTGGAGTTTCAGGCACGCTTGGAACGATATGAGGAAGCAAGTTTGAATCGCAGATCAGGCCTTCTTGCTCAAGCTGCACTCGCAACGATGTCCAAATACGTTCAGGAACTTCGATTTCCGAAGCCTTCCAGTTGCCGGCTTCGGCTTGAATGAGATTCAAATCGTTTACGGCGCTTAGGCAGCGAGGGCAATCTCGGAGGTGCGCCTGGGCGTTGACTGAACGTTCGCCCTCCATCCAGGCTTGTAGGTTTTCCCGAAACTCTTCGCAGGTGATGATTACCATTTTCGTTCAGTCCTCGCCACCGGCGTCAGCAGTGGCGGCTTTGCGATCTTCGCGGGCCTTCGCACGCAGCGCTTCATGAAGTAACTCACGAAGACGCATGCGCGCTTTGTGCAATTGAGATTTTGAATTGCCGATCGAGCAGCCCATGATTTCAGCAATCTCGTTGTGTTCGTATCCTTGCACGTCGTGCAGGATGAACACTGACTTATAACCGGGCGGCAACTGCTCTACGGCACGTTGCAAGTTAACCCGGTCGATGGAGCCGCTGAGCCGCAAATCCGGCCCGCCAAAATCCCGGCGCGGACCTCCGGACTCGTCGTCCGGCTCGGTAATTTCTTCCAGCGAACTTTCCGTGCCCGATTTCTTCCGCAACTTCATCAGCACAACGTTCACGGCGAGCCGATGCAGCCAAGTCGAAAAAGCGGACTCGCCGCGAAACGTGGCGATCTTACGGAAAAGCTGAAGGAAAGCCTCCTGGGTCAGGTCCTCCGCTTCTGCCGTATTGCTCACCATACGCAGGCATAATGAATACACACGCCGATTATGGAGCCGGTAGAGTCGTTCAAAAGCCGGTGCATTGCCTTGTTGGGCGAGCCGGATGGCTTCCGATTCCGGCATCTCGCCGTCTTCGATTCGTCTCGTTCGGGCCACGCTACCCGGTGGGACGCGTCACTAGCTGCGATGCGGCCACCGCTCCTTGAGTTGTACTTGTCATTTTACTCTGCAACCGAAGAGCTATTGCGTCGGCGTCGGTGAAGCGAAAGTGCGCTCGAAGGTTGCTGAAGACCATTGTGGGGTGGGAGGGTTTCAGAACGGCGCAATATTGGTGTAAACATTTGTCTTCAGTACCGGTCTGTACCGCTTCAACGCTAGCCAATCGGTCTCCATAGTAGTAAACACCGGACGGGAAGTTAGTTGTTACCAGAGATTCAAGGTGACCGGAATCAAGGAATTCCTCGATTCTAACAAATATTAGAGAGGATTTAAGCCGAGGCGCGGATATCGCGCGGTCGGGAGCCGACCCGAGCCGTGACGCGCCTTTTCGCTGGTTTAGCCGAGAGCGCCGTAGCGAACTCCGTGAGCTGATCGGCTGGCAAAACCCGCAAAAAGGATTTCAACGTCACTTCGGATTCGCGCAGGCAGGTATTAAAATCGTAGTGCAGGCACTCCAGCGCGTCCCAGCTTTCGCCCGGCTGGACTGCAGTGCCTGTAGCGACGTCGTCGGCTGCTTCCGCAAACTCCGCGCTCAGGTTGTCGAGAGTCTCCGATAGGATGCGGAGCTTCTGGAAAAAACGGGCGCGCTCGACAAATATGACGCGGTGGAGGACGTCGCTCCACGAAGCCGCGGCGCGCGCAGTTTTGCCACGAAAACAATCGGAGTTCAACGGATGGACACTGGGGAGGTGGGGCAGTTGACGGCCTCGTTGCGATAGAGCATGACAAGTGGCCACCAGGGCGTCAGTCAACTGGCAAAGTAAATCTGCCGACATGCAGACAAACTGGCGGGCGCAGACAACTTGGCCTCGCACACGCAACGAAATGGCTTCGTCCAGCGCCACGCTCATCATGGCGTAGGAAGATTCCCAACGCTGAACTATCTCGTCAAAGGCTTGCGATTTATCTCGCGGCAGCGCCGAGATCCAGTCATCTGAAACAGTACGCCTAGGAGAGGAAGTGCCGAGCTTCCGTCTGAACAACGATTACCCCCAAGAATTAGAGCGGGAGTATATACCACTGGAGGCAAGTTTAAGGGGGTTTCTTGACGTTTGTTGAAGCCGACCGATATACTGCCCGCCCGGTGTGCGCCGTCGCTCAGTTAATTTGATGGCCTGAACCTGATGCCGGAAGGACGTAAACTATTGGAATTCGAACCAGTGGATCAGTTTCAGCAACGAGTCAAGAAGCTAGGTGACATTGAGGCTCTCGGGCACCCCGGTTATCCGCGGAAGTTCGCTTGGACGCACACCGCTAAGCAAGTTGCTGAAAAATATGGTCCGAAAGCCGCTGAGGAGCTAACCGCTGAACCTATTGAGGTGCGGGTCGCCGGGCGGATTGTGGCGTTGCGGCCACATGGGAAGGCTGCGTTCGCGCATATTGCCGGAGACGGAACGCGACTGCAAATTTACGTGCGACTGGACGTGGTCGGCGAGGCTGCTTTTAAATTATTCCAGCTCTTGGATTTAGGGGACATTGTAGGTGTTTCGGGTCATTTATTCCGGACCAAGACCAACGAGCTTACCGTGAAAGTCGAGAAGATAGAGTTGCTTAGCAAGGCTTTGTTGCCTCTGCCGGAGAAGTGGCATGGACTGGCGGACGTGGAGCAACGATACAGGCGGCGTTATTTGGATTTGATTGTGAATGAAGGCGCGCGCGATATCTTTGTTCGCCGAGCGCAGATCATTCGCGAGATGCGGAATTTCTTTGACGCTCGCGGATATGTGGAAGTTGAAACGCCAATGATGCATCCGATTTTGGGAGGCGCAACGGCGCGGCCATTCGTGACGCACCATAATACGTTTGATATGGATCTGTATTTGCGAATTGCGCCAGAACTTTATTTGAAGAGGCTTGTGGTGGGAGGGATCGAACGCGTTTACGAGATTAATCGCAATTTCAGAAATGAGGGAATTGATGCGATTCACCAGCCTGAGTTTACGATGCTGGAGTTTTACCAGGCTTATAGCGATTACCTGGAATTGATGGATATGACCGAGGAACTTTTTCGCGGGCTTGCCGAAAAAATCTGCGGAGGCGCACAAATCAAGTATGGCGAAGAGACCATTGATTTCAGCCGGTTCGAAAGATTTTCCATGCGGGGGGCTATCACGAAATTTTGGCCGTCTCAGGCAGGGATTGCCCCGACAGCCGGCGATCTTCGCGCCGACGGCGGAGCGCGCGCTGCGGCCGAGCGTTATAATGCGTTTTCGCGAGCGCAAGGATCAGATTCGATCGCCAATGTGCAACAAAGGTCGGATGGTGAATTGACGGGCGAACTTTTCGAAATCATCGCCGAGCCCCACTTGATGCAGCCGACTTTTATTTACGATTTCCCGACCGAAATTTCGCCACTTTCGAAGTGCAAACCGGATGATCCGTCTTTGGCCGAGCGTTTTGAACTTTTTATCGCGGGAATGGAATTGGCTAATGGTTTTTCGGAATTGAATGATCCGTTTGTTCAGGAGCGCCGGTTTCGCGCCCAGGTGGAGAAAGGCGGACAGGAAGCGCCTAAAGAAGTGGACATGGATTATATTCGCGCGCTTTCGCATGGGCTGCCGCCTACGGCCGGGGAAGGCGTGGGTATCGACCGATTGGTGATGCTGCTGACGAATTCCCATGCGATTCGCGAGGTCGTGCTTTTTCCTCTGTTGCGTAAAGAGTCTGACGAGACCCCCGAAGACGAAGCTTCCGTAAGCCCCGAGAAGAAATGACTTTTGAATGGCTGGTGGCGTTGCGGTATTTGCGGTCGCCGAACCGGCCGGCGGTTTTGCGCATTGTCACGTTGCTGGCAATAGTAGGGGTGGCCGCTGGCGTTACTACGCTGGTGATCGCTTTGTCCATGAACACCGGGTTCCGGCAAGCGATTCGCGATCGGCTGCTGAGCGTTACCGCGCATGTGAACCTTAAGCCGATTGGCCCAAACGGAATTCGCGATTACCGTGGGCTGATGACCCAGCTCGGCGATACTCCGGGAGTGCGATCGATTGAACCCGCGATTTACGCCACTGTGCTGCTTTCGTCTGGCGGGCACGCGCGGGGGATTGTGCTGAAGGGCGTGGATCCGGAACTGGAGCGCCGCGCTAGTGAGGCATTACATCATATTGTGTCTGGCTCGGGGGATTTCGCGTCCGATGCGGATGGGATTCCGTCGGTGCTCGTTGGACGGATTCTGGCGAATGATCTTGAGATTTCGGCTGGCGACTTTGTCACGCTCACGAGTCCGCAGGGCAACTTGACACCGTTTGGGATGCTGCCGCGCTCGCGTCGTTTCCGCGTCTCCGGAATTTTTGATTCCGGGTTTTACGATTACGACGCGAATTGGGGATTTGTAACACTGCAATCTGCTCAGGTGCTGGCGGGGATCGGAGATGTAGTGAGCCTGCTAGAAGTGCGCGTCACGCAAATGGATGATGCGAACGCGATAGCGGACGAACTGCGGCGGCGTGCGGGGCCGGGTTTTACGACCTCCACATGGATGGATGAGAATCGCGCGCTGTTTCGAGCGCTTAGTCTGGAAAAATTGGTTACGGCGCTTTTCATCGGATTGATTACGTTTGTCGCTGGACTGAACATTTTGGTGGTGCTTACGATGACCGTGACCGACCGCGCACGGGATATCGCAGTGTTGATGGCAATGGGCGCACGGCGGCAGCAGCTTCGCAAGATTTTTATCCTGCAAGGCGTGGTAGTGAGCGTTGCGGGAACTATCGCCGGATTGATAACCGGTTATACGTTTGCGGCTGTCGCTGACAAATGGCGATTGATTCCGCTGAATCCCGAAGTGTATGCGATTCCATATGTCCCATTCCATGCCAGCGCGTCGGACGCGATTTGGATCGCCGGAGCGGCCCTCCTGATCAGCATCTGCGCGACGATTTTGCCTGCTCGTTCCGCCGCCAGCGTCCTCCCCGTCGAAATTCTGCGCTTCGAATGACCCCATTTTTGTTGAGGTTTGAAGCACACGAAGCGTGCAAGGCAATTATTTTCGCTCCGTGTTAGAATCGAATAAGAAGCGAAATTGTTCCGCTTCGGTGCAGCGCTTTTTGGGGCGTGATAGCGACGCGGTGGTGCGGTCAGAGGTAATGGTACGCCCTTAAAGAGAAATTCTTTAGATTTGCTGCTAAAACGGGCCGTGCGGGAAATCCGTAGGCGATTGCAAAGGAAGGACATACAGATTAGGAAGTTCGGCATCTAACGTGAAAGAGAGTAGTTCAACGACGATGCAAAAGCAGGCTAACTCGGGCGTTGCGATTCTTGAAAACTTCAGCGACACGACTGCGTTGCACTCGGATGAGATTCTGCGAACCGAAAATCTCCGTAAGACTTTCCGGTCCGGTGCCCAGGAAATAACGCCACTGCAGGGAATTGATTTCTCAGTTACGCGCGGAGAAATGGTAGCTGTTGTAGGCCCTTCCGGCGCAGGCAAGAGTACTTTGCTGCACCTACTAGCTGCGCTGGACACTCCAACGAACGGTACAGTATACTTCGGCGCGAAATCATTAGAAGCGCTTTCAGAAGCGGAATTGGCGGAATATCGCAATCGCACTGTCGGTTTTGTCTGGCAGCGTCACCACCTTTTGCCCGACTTCACCGCCGCGGAAAATGTAGCGATGCCTCTGCTGATTCGGGGAACGTCCTTGGGGCAGGCGCTTAGTACCGCGACAATTTTGCTAGGCGAGGTTGGATTGGCGGATCGAGCGGAACAGCGCGGGGGGCAATTGTCAGGCGGCGAGCAACAACGCGTGGCTATCGCGCGCGCCCTGGTGAATGAGCCGCAACTCTTGATTGCAGATGAACCCACCGGTGACCTGGACGAGCGCAATGCGGAAAACATCTTCGAACTCATGCAGAGGCTGCACAAAAATCATCACTTGACGTCCATTCTCGCAACACACAATGTAAACTTAGCCCGCCGCGCAGACCGCGTTCTGACTTTGGAACATGGAGAATTGGCTCCGGGCACAGAAGCGCTTGCAGGTTCCGCGGTTTCCCTCCCGCGGGCAGCCGGCGCCGGGGCGACGACCCCAGCAGAGCGTGGGTGACCCGTGTTTGAACGCTACACTGAGAAAGCTAGGCGCGTAATCTTTTTTGCCCGGTATGAAGCCAGTCAGTACGGCAGCCCGTACATCGAGACCGAGCATTTACTTTTGGGACTTTTGCGTGAGGACAAAGCGCTAGCTAACCGTTTTCTGCGCTCGCACGGTTCGATTGAATCGATTCGCAAAGAGATCGAAGCGCGCATCACGGTCCGCGAACGCATTTCGACTTCGGTGGAAGTTCCGCTGAGCCAGGAGTGCAAGCGCATACTGAATTTTGCGGCGGAGGAAGCAGAACGCCTGGGCCACAAACACGTGGGAACCGAGCATCTATTATTAGGTGTGCTGCGCGAGGAGAAGTCCTTCGGAGCGGAGATTTTGCTGGAGCGGGGATTGCGTCTTTCAACCGTGCGCGAGGAGTTGGGACGTAGCGCGGGAGAGAAGGTGCCAGTGAATCGGCCAAAAGAAGCTTCGCTGTTAGCGGAATTCAGCCGTGATTTGACGCAGGCGGCCATGGAGGGTCAACTCGATCCTTTGGTGGGGCGCGACCGTGAGCTCGAACGCGCGATTCAGATCCTATGCCGCCGCACAAAGAATAATCCTGTGCTGATAGGCGAACCAGGCGTAGGCAAGACAGCGATCGTAGAGGGTTTGGCGCAGCGAATTTCCGACGGCGATGTGCCGCCCTTTTTGGCGGACAAGAGAATCCTATCGCTCGATTTGTCTTTGATTGTTGCCGGCACGAAGTATCGTGGGCAGTTTGAAGAACGGCTGAAGACCATCATGAAGGAACTGATGGAGAGTCAGAACGCGATCGTGTTCATTGACGAGCTCCACACTTTGGTCGGCGCCGGATCGGCGGAAGGTTCGCTGGACGCTGCCAACATTTTGAAACCAGCGTTGAGCCGCGGCGAAATTCAGTGCATCGGGGCGACAACTCCTAGCGAATATCGCAAATCGGTCGAGAAGGATCGATCCCTGGAGCGGCGCTTCCAGGCTGTGAAGGTGCCTGCACCGAACGAAGAAGAAGCCATTCGAGTTCTTCAGGGCGTGCGCGATCGCTACGAGAAGTTCCATGCGGTTAGTTACACCGACGAAGCCATCCAATACGCCGTCTATCTTTCGAATCGGTACATTCCAGACCGTTTTCTTCCGGACAAAGCCATCGATTTGCTGGATGAGTCCGGTTCACGGGTGAAATTGCGCCAGGCGATGCTGCCTGACGAGGTTTCCGAAGTGCAGAAGCGTGTGAAGTTCATCACGCACCGCATGGAAACCGCTATCGCCAACCATGAATTCGAAAAGGCGCGGTTTTATTCGGAAGAAGAACGCAAAGAGAAAGAACACCTGCGTGTGCTCCGCGAGAAATTGAAGATTGACGATTCCTCGACGGGCATCGTCACGCGCGAGGACATTGAGGACGTGGTTGCGCGCTGGACTGGCGTTCAGGTGTCGGCAATAAAGGAAGATGAGCAGCAGAAGTTGCTGCGCATCGAAGAAGAGTTGCACCGCCGCGTCATCAGCCAGGACAAATCGATCACCGCGCTGGCACGGGCAATTCGCCGCAGCCGCGCGGGATTGAAGGCTCCAGGCCGTCCGGTTGGTTGCTTCCTATTCCTTGGCCCGACGGGAGTGGGAAAAACGGAAGTGGCACGCCGCCTAGCCGAATTTCTGTTCGGCAGTGAAAAATCGCTGATCCGCTTCGACATGTCCGAGTACATGGAAAAACACTCGGTGTCGAAATTGATCGGCGCGCCTCCAGGATATGTTGGTTACGAAGAAGGTGGTCAATTGACGGAGCGTGTACGCCGCACCCCTTATTCGGTAATTTTGTTAGATGAGATTGAAAAAGCTCACCCAGACGTGTACAACATCCTGCTGCAAGTCTTTGAAGATGGACAGTTGACGGACGGGCTTGGCAACACGGTGGATTTCCGTAACACCATTATCATCCTGACGTCGAACCTTGGCGCTCGGCAGCTGCAAAAACAAGGCGGTCTTGGCTTCGCGTCGAAAGAGTTGGATGCGATGTCCAAATCTCAGGACGACATGGTAATGGGAGAAGTGAAGCGAGTCTTTAATCCCGAGTTCTTGAATCGTCTGGATGAAGTGATTTTGTTCAACTCACTCAGCGACGAAGATCTGTTGCGGATTATCGACTTGCTCGTGGGCCAGATCAACGAAACTCTGGTGCACCGCCAGGTACAAATTGCAGTAACGCCTGAGGCGCGCCAGTGGATCCTCGAGAAGACCTGCAGCGACCGGAATTATGGCGCGCGGCCGCTTCGTCGCGCGTTACAGAAATACGTCGAAGACCCACTTTCGGAAGCTTTGATACAGGGAGGATTGCAACGACCCGCGATGCTCGAGATTTATCTCGGGACTGAGGGTCTAGCGTTCCGACCGGTCGTAGAAGCAACCCCGGTGGCCCACTAGGAATCCTACGCGCAAGCCGGACGGGAGCGGTCCGGCGGGGGAGCACATTACTTTGGGCGGGATACTGCGGCCTTGACCATGGCCGCGAGTGCAAAGATTTTTCTGCGTCTGTTCCAAACGCTAGCCGGTGTGTGTTTATTTGCCCTGTGGGTGCTGCAAAGCCTTGCCGCTCAACCACCTCAAGAGGGGGGTGGGCCTCAGAACGTCATCCAGCGCATAGAATTTATTGGGAATCGACGCATTCAGCGCGACACGTTGCTTGCGCGTATTTTCTCCCGCCCTGGCGATCCTTATACTGAAGAGGCTGTGCGGCGGGATTTTCAGGCCTTGTGGAATACGCAGTTCTTCGAAGATATTCGCCTAGAAGTTGAAGACAGCCCCGATCAACCCAACGCAAAAATTCTGGTTTTTTACGTTCAGGAACGTCCCATCATCCGGCGCATCGAGTACAAGGGAATCAAATCAATCACCGAGTCGGATATTCTTGACGCATTCAAGGACAAGAAAGTCGGACTATCAGTTGAAAGCCAGTTTGATCCCACGAAAATCAAGCGCGCGGAGGTAGTGATCAAGGCATTGCTGGCGGAACACGGGCGGCAGTTTGCCACGGTGAAGCCCACGTACGAACGCATCGCTGCCACCAACGCTGTGAAATTGGTTTTCAATGTCGATGAAGGTCCGAAGGTAAAGGTTGGCGATATTAAGTTCGTGGGCGCAAAAGCGTTTTCCGACCGCAAGCTGGTCCGTTCGATGAAGAATGACCGACCGTATGCTATTCCGCTTTACATCACCGAGATTCCCGTTCTGAGCAAAACTTACGACAAAGCGAAGCTGGATGAGGACCTGGGAGTAGGCATACGCGGAATTTATCAGGACCACGGATATTTCAAAGTAAACGTGAGCGACCCGGTTGTTAAGATTGGCGACGAGGTCCGCAGCGGAATTCCTGGGCCGTGGCCGATCTTTGGCTCCAAGAATGGGAAGCGCGCTGACATTACGATTACCGTGGAAGAGGGCGAGCAATTTCGGATGGGTAAGCTCAATTTCCGCAGCGCCGATCCGGATCAGGGGCTGGTATTCAAACCGGAATTCCTGGGACACGCCTTTCCGATCAAGGAAGGTGAAATATTCTCGGCGGAGAAAATCCGGAAGGCGCTGGACAACTACAAAAAACTTTACGGCCAGTATGGCTATATTGATTTCGTGGCTACACCACTTACGGATATCGACGACACGAAAAAAGTCGTGAACCTAACCATGGAATTCGACCAGCAGAAGCAGTTTTTCGTGCGCCGCATCGAGTTTTCCGGGAACACGACCACACGCGATAAGGTCATCCGCCGTGAGCTGCTGCTGGACGAGGGCCAGGTATTCGACAATCGCTTGTGGGAACTTAGCCTATTGCGTTTGAACCAGCTCAATTATTTCGACACTATCAAGCCCGAAAACGCGGAGCTGAAACGGAACGTGAAGGCCGGGACCGTAGACATCAAGCTGAAATTGAAGGAGAAGGGGAAACAATCCATCAGCTTCAATGGTGGCGTTAGCGGTATTGCGGGGACGTTCATCGGCGGTTCTTATACCACGAACAACTTCTTGGGCTTGGGCGAAACGCTGTCGCTTTCCGCGCAGGTCGGCAGCTTTCAGCGGGATATCCGGTTTGGGTTCACCGAACCGTATTTATTCGACCGGCCGATAGCGACTGGATTTACGATTTTCTCCACGAAGTTCGACTATAACCAAGCCAAACAGCTAGGCATTTTCTACGGGCAGCAAGTTGCCATCAACCCAGCATTGCAAGAAAATTACACAACGAACTCGAAGGGCCTAACGGTTTTTGCCAGCTATCCATTGCGGAAGTTTTCGTTCACGCGTGTGGGAGTGACGTACGGCTACTCCACGACGAATATTCAGACGTTTAGTACTTCGGCGCAGTTGCTGTTTGAGAGCATCAAATTTACCGGGCTGGCGGGGCCCTCGGCGCTGAATGGAATTGATTCAAGCAAGATAACGCCGACGATTTCGTACAGCACGGTGAATAATCCGCAAAATCCGACGCGGGGAAAGAGTTTCTATTATGGTTTGGGATTTGAGGGCGGGCCGCTGCAGGGTAACGTCAACACCATCACAAATTCGTTCGTGACGACGTATTTTCATCCGGTGAATAAGCATCGCAACGTGATCGGATTGAAATTCCAGACCGGAATGATCAGCGGGTACGGCGGGAAAAACATTCCGCCGTATAGCCGGTTCTATCTGGGTGGTGAAAACGACGTGCGCGGTTTCGATTTCTACACGATCGCGCCGTTTGTGGAAATTCCTTACGCTACGAGCCAAGCTGTGGAGTTCTACAATCCCACGGTTTTGAATCAGCAGGGAAGGCCGACGTTGCAGGCGATCAACGTGCCAATGCTTCAATTTTATCCCACGAGGCCGGGTGGCGATTTTCAGAATGTCGGGAATATGGAATACAGAATTCCAATTGCCGGTCCGGTGACGCTTACGTTGTTTAATGATATCGGAATTAATGGAATATTGCGGAAGTCACAACTGGCTCTAGATCCTTCGGCCGTCACCATTTATCAGCAGCAGTACCCCAATCCAGACTTTCCGAATCTGAAAATCGCGAGCAATCTGCCGATTGTTTCGGGTACGAATTTCCGGCCGCATACTTCGGCGGGCATAGAAGTTGACGTGGTACTGCCAATCGTCAATGCGCCGTTCCGAGTTTATTATGCGTACAACTATCTGCGCCTGGACCAGACAATCAACGGGTCGGCGGGCGGCTATTACCTTAGCGATGCCGAGCGAAATGCGCTGCCGCCCGGAGTTCTGCAGACCCAGGTCGCGCCGGAGTTACAACAAATCATTGAGACCAATACTCAGCATATTCCGGCCAATTTGCTTGAGCCGCAGCATACGTTCCGGTTTACGGTAGGCAAGACATTCTAGGAATGAAAAAGAGCGGACGAATAGGCGCGCATACAAAGCAGTGAAAACGAGATGGAAATCTTTTCAGCGCGCAGCGAATTCAGAGAGGGTGACAGCAATGGGTAACAAGATGCGGAGTTTGGCCGCCGGGGCGCTTTTTGTGGGTGTATGCGCGTTTATGTCTGCTTGCGGAGGAAACTCCACGCCTGTAGGCATTACGGTCAGCCCGGCCACTCCTACGATTCCACTCGGCAAGCAGTTTCAATTTCAGGCGACGGTGACGGGGACTGCTACGACGAGTGTGACGTGGCAAATCTGCTTGCCACCTACTCCGACAAATGTTCAACCCACTACCTGCAATCCGGCTGCGACGGGTCAAACGCAGCTGCCAAGCGGCTACGGGACGATCACTACGGGGCTAAACAATTCTCTTGGTGGGCTGTACACTGCCCCCGCGACACTGCCGCCAACCAATGGATTTTTGATCGTTGCGACCAGCACCGTGAACTTGAAAATTTTTGGGGAGACCACTGTAAATCTAGATTCCGGTGTGCGAGTGACCGTCAATCCGGCCACCGCGACAATTGCGCCTGGGGACGCTTACCAGTTCAGCGCAACAGTGGCAGGAACCAGCAATACCGCAGTGACGTGGGAAGTTGATGGGACAGCCGGCGGCAGTGTGGCCGATGGTCTGATCACTGCGGATGGGTTGTACACCGCTCCTGTAAGTGGGGCCCCGGGATCGGTGACAATAACTGCGGTGTCGGCACTCGATCCGTCGGCGCTGGGAACAGCTACCGTAACGATCAGCACCGCGGGAGCGCCAACGATAAGTTCTCTGGTGCCAAATATTGTTGGCGAAGGATCGCTGCAGCAGGACGTTTATATTACGGGAACGAATTTTAATTCGAATGATGTGGTGCTTGTGGGGGCCACGCCCGCGCCAGTACCGACGATTTTTATCAGCACCACTTTACTGCGCGCGACGATTCCTGCTGGGCCGTTATCAGTGGCAGGATTGGTGCCGCTCGTGGTGCAGGCGCAAAACGGTGACGTATCTCAGGGGCTTACTGGACCGCTGGGATTGACTGCGGCGCCTTCAAGACCAGCCGTCGTTGCTGTAACGCCGGACACGTTGATACCGGGCAGCGCGAATTTGGGCGTAAATCTGGTCGGAGGATATTTCTCGGCGTCGACGACGGTGCAATGCAATGGTTTGGCCTCACCGGCGACACTGACCAGCAGCCAACAGTTAAGCGTCACTATTCCCGGAGCCTGTATACCTGCGCCGGGGCTTTATCCGGTAATCGTGCGCAACAACGATGTGGTTGCGCCAAACCCGGCTTTGTCCGCAGTGAACATCGCGGTGGAACCGGGGACGGGTGATATTGCCACCGGTATAGCGTCGAACTTTGCGGTGGGGGCTTCGCCATCGGCGATCGCCATCGATCCGAGCTTGAACGTCGCGGCGATTGCGAATATGGGCGACAATACCGTGAGCGTTATCAATTTGGCGACGAACACTCCAGTTGCAGGATCGCCTGTTGCGGTAGGCCATGGGCCAACTAGCGTGGCGATTGACGATCAAATTACAACATCAACGGGCACGTTGGGCGATCACATAGCGGCTGTTACGAACAGTGTGGACAATACGGTTTCGGTGATCGACCTGACGACGCTGGCCGTTACGACTTTGTCCTTGCCCAATCCCAATACCGCTCCTAATCCGCAGCCCGTGCCATACGCGATCGGCATTAATCCCCTGACGCATCGAGGACTAGTAGCCCTGCAGGCCACCAATGTCTCTGAGGTTCTGGATTTTTCCGGCGGAGTACCGACCGTGGTGACGACTGTGGGGAACACGCTAACGCCCATCGGTAGTGGATTGAATCCCTCAGTGGCGATCGATCCAAAATTGAATTGGGCGATCAGTACACCCGGCGGCGCTGGTTCGATCAACATTGTAGACTTGGGCCGGGACCCTGGCATTGGTGCAGAATCAAATGATCTGGGACGCGCGCCTGTGGTGGTCGGGAGTTTGTCGATTTCCACGACCGTGCGCGGAATCGGCATCAATACGGAAACTCATCAGGCGCTTCTCACCGATCCAAATGGTCCTATCGATTCACCGGCATCGGCAAGCCTCTCGACATTCAGTATGCTAGACGAATCTGTCAGTTCCGTTCCGTTCACGCAGAATGGTGTGACGTTCGCGCCGTCGGGATTGAATGCCGCCGCCGTAAATTCGCTGGATAATATCGGAATCGCGGTAAACGAAGCGGCCAACAATGCTTACGTTGTGGATTTGAAAAACAGCATTGTGTTGCAGACGATTACCGGATTTAATTCGCCGCAAGCGGTGGCCGTGAATCAGGCTACGAATACGGCTTATGTGGTGAATCAGGGAAATAACACCGTGTCCGCGGTGCCGTTGGCCACGACTACGCCTAACCCGCTGCAGATTATCGAATCGAGCCCTTCGATGGTGTACGCGCACAATCCACCGGCGGGAATTACGCTGTCAATTATCGGCGGCGGTTTTACCGGTGGCTCGCAAGTGATGCTGGATGGCGCTGCGGTGGCGACGACGCTCGTAAACAGCCAGCAGGTTACCGCCGGGATCCCGGCGGCGAGTCTGGCCACAGCGCGTCGATTCATCGTTTGGGTGCAAAATGGCACGGCAATCTCGAATGTCACGGATCTGACTGTGATTCAACCTGTGACCGTTGGTACTGCACCGGTGGGAGTGGCTGTGGATCCGTATCTCGATCAGGCAGTAGTGACGAACTCGGCCAGCGGAACTATTTCCGTGATTAATCTGCTGAACGGGTTATTGATATCGCCCCAGTCACCGAGCTTTTTTACTACAGGTACGACCCCTTATGGCGTGGCGATTCTTCCTCGAACGGGGCAGGCAGTAGTGACGAACAACGGGAGCAATGATGTTTCGGTTCTGGATGAAAAGGGAACCGACGGTACTTTCAATAGCCCGGTCACTTTGACAATAGATGGAGGAACATTGCCAATTGGGGTGGCGATCAATCAGGATTCCGGGCTTGCTGTTATCACTGACACGATCCCGCCGAACGAAATCGTTCCCGCGAACTCTGGGGGGTTAGGAACGTTTACTGTGGGTGGATCAGGCGCATCCGAATCCGTTTCAAATATAACGATCAGTTATCTGCCGCTAGCCGTGGCGATTGATCCTGCGCCCAATAATGATCCAACACAGAATGTGGCCGCGGTTACAATCGATTCGCAAACCAGCGCGTTGGATTTGTTTACGCTGCCATTTGCGACGGCTACGGCGGTTAGCAATCTACAACTACCGACAGGTGTGGTATTTGATTCGGCGAATCAGGATTTCCTGATGGTGGACAGCACGCAGAACGACATCCTCATCGTCGATCCTTTGACGGCTGCGGTGCTGGGAACAATACGCACGGGCATCAATCCGACCTCGATCGATTACAACTTCAACTCCAGTACGCTGGTGACTTCGAATGCGGCGAGTAATACGCTTTCGGTTCTGGATTACGTCTGCCCATCGAATCCGAATGGCGCCACGAATTGCCCTACGCCGCAAGTTCAAGCCATCATTGACGTGGGCGGGTTGATACTCCCGGGTTCGCTGGTGGTTGGTCCGAATTCCGTGGCGATCGATCCAAGGTTGAATCTAGCGGTACAGGTGGACCAGACGAATAACCGCGTGTTGCTGGTGCCGCTGCCGCACTAGCAGCCCCCCTGACATCCGTGACGTGATGTGGCGCAAGCGCACAGCAATCGCCAAGAGCGCTTAGCCGTCCAAGCCACCATGCGCCATAACAATGCATCTCAGCTCGGGCAGGAGCTTTGAGGCCGTAATAGGCCTTGTCAGCCGAAAGCGATTGACCTGTTTCTCCGCGGACAGCTATAATCCCGCGTTTGTGTATTAGTACTTTTGCTGGATGATGCATGCGAGCGCACGCGCTAAGCCCTCGGAATTGTTGATCCGAACGACTGTCTACCTTAAGGAGTGAGAATGAAGATGCGATTGGTAGTACCGGCCCTTGCGGCGATCATGTTGGTTCCCGCAGCATGGGCGCAAACCGGCGGGACGGCACCTGCGGCTTCCGGGAAGTTAGGCGTAATTGACGTCCAAGTGGCGATTACCAGCACCGCCGAAGGGAAGCAGGCTGCGGCTGAATTGCAATCACAATTCGCGCCCCGGCAAACTGAATTAACGAACATGCAGAAGCAGATGGAAGATATTCAGACGCGCATGCGCACGGGGCAGACAACGCTCAGCGACGACGAGAAGGCGCGGCTCGCTCGGGAAGGAGACCAGTTGCAACGATCTTACCAGCGGAAATCGCAGGATGCGCAGGACGATTTCAATGAGGCCCAGCGTGAAATTGTGGATCGCATCGGGCGGAAGATGATCGATGTGCTGAGCAAGTATGCCCGCGACAATAGTTATGCCGTGGTGCTGGATCGTTCGGGGCAGAGCTCGCCTGTGATTTTCGCCGCGAACACCGTGGACGTTACGCAGGATATTATTCGGTTGTACGACCAGAGTTATCCTGTTAAGAACGGCGGCGCAACTTCGCGGCCACCCGCGCAGCAGCAACAGCGGGCACCTGCGCCCAAGCCGCAGACACCCCAACAGTAATTCGCTACACAGCGAGCTAGATGGTACGAGCTAAAAAAGGCCTCCCGTAAGATTTCGGGAGGCCTTTTTATTTTCTGTGTATGGGCGAATTTAATTCGGAAGCCACTCGAACGGGAACATTTTGCCTGCGGCCACCGGATCGATCTTAAGGCCTGCAAGTTCAGCTGCATGCGCTAATACCGGGTCGCTTCCTGCGGCGAGATCTTTCGACGTGGGTATGACGATCTCGTCAGGGGTCACTCCTGTGTGCTCCAGACTTTTGCCGTCCTTCATGATCAGATCTGCTTCTGTGATGGAGAATCCGTAGAAAATCTTGGTGTCCGCGCCCTGGGATTCGGAATAGCGCCGGGATTCCATTACCGCCCCGGCACTACGATCACCGATGACCGTTCCGCGATGCTCAAGCTGAATGACGCGCGGGAAAAGCTCGGCGGCCGAGGCGGAGACGCTATCCACCAGAACGATGAGCTTTCCATTGAACGAGTCTTTACCCCGGGTCTTAGCGAATTCGGGCTTCATTTCCTTGCGGCCCACGCGGTCGGCGATTTTCACGTCGTGGTCGAAGACGTTACCGAGCATTCGGTCAAGGGTAACCATCGCGCCTCCGGGATTCCCGCGCAGATCGAGAACAAGGGTTTTGTGCCTGCTTGCATCGTTGAAAATGCGATCGATTTCCCGGTCTTCGAGGAAGAATGCCGGCATCTTCCAAAACATCACGTCGCCGGCGTTCACCCAGCGTTGGCGCACGATGTGATCGGAATTCTCTTCTTCGCGGATGTAATCCCAGATATCGCTTCCACCGTCTTGTCCCGTGAAGTCCACCACTCTTTTTAGTTCGCGCACCTTGGCGTCGATGGTCAATTGCTTGGGAAGACCGTTGTCCTGGCCGATTTGAAGAATTGAGGCGCTCTGTGGCGCGAGGCTATTGAAGTAATATTCCACTTTCCAGAAATTGGCGCGATTGACGCTGAAATTGTTGTAGGTGAGGACTTGATCGCCTGAATTGAGTTTTGATTGAGCATCAGTGTCGGGGCGCACTCTGGTGACGAAACAATTGTCGCCGTACATTTGCAGGCGATAGCCGTAATCGACGCGGTATGGGCGGCGGGGCGGGTTAAAAAACGTGTGGGAATCATTCAGCCCGTCGAGGAAGCCGGCAATCACGCCGAACGAATGACTCAAGCTTTGTGCGCTTCGGATCTTCTCGTCGAAGGCCTTAAAGCGGGCGTCGACGTCTACTCCGTGGAATTTCGGGTCGTAGTAATGCTTCTTAACGTTGTCGTAAGCGTCGTGCAGGATTGCGCGGGCGCGATCGAGACTAACGGCGTCCATCTTCTACTGAGATAGCAGGGTCTGGGCCGGCAACAGGGCAAGTAGAAGGGCGAGAGCTACCGCTAGTTTCGAGATCCGATGCCGGGACACGAAATCCACCAGGGGATGCAGTTTGGGTACGTATCGCGAGAATATATATCTGAAACGTGCATCGCCGCAAGGCGAGTTTTTAGGCTCTTTTCCTGATTCCGTGGCTGGTCTTGCCTTTTTGGCGTATAGAAATTATACTGGGTTGCTTCCAGACAGGTCACATGAATCAGTGGGCGCAAGCCCACTTTTTTGTTGGGCGCGACGGACGGCTCCGGCCCAGAGCGTCATTGCTTGAGGTGCCTGAGCACGAAGCGGCGTTCAGCCTTCTTGGTTAAAAGGGCAGATGTCAGCGTGCAGTACCGTAATCGAACTTACTGAGTATTAGCGTCCGAGCAGATGGAACTGGAGAAGATACGCGGGGCCGCGGAACGAGTTGCAAGTTCGCTGGGCTTGGAAGTTTTCGATGTGGAGTGGAAGATCGGCAAGCAGCGGTTACTGCGTGTCTACATCGACCGGCTCCCCGGCCCTCAGAATCCCGAAGGGCTGGGTGTCACCCACAAAGATTGCGAACGGGTGAGTGAGCAGTTGAGTGTGATTCTGGACGTTGAGGATCTGGTGCCGGGGCCGTCGTATCTGTTGGAACTAAGTTCACCGGGGCTTGACCGCAAGTTAATCAAGCCGGCGGACTATGAACGCTTCGTGGGACGGCTGGCTAAAATCTGGCTGAACGAGCCGATCGACAAGCAGGCTTATCTGGAAGGACGGCTGGCGGGATTCGTGGATGGCATCGTTAAACTGGCCTTACGCGACCGGGAGTTCGAACTCCCATATAGCGGGATCAAGAAGGCGAATTTGGTAGTCGAGTTATGAATGTGAGCACGGTGCAATTTTATTTTTTGCAACAGATAAATCATACTTTGATGGAAGAGTTTTACGGGAGAGATGCAAATGGCGAGTCAGCTGTACCAGCAAATCGAGCTGATCAGCCGGGAAAAGCATATTGAACCGGAAATCATCGTCGCGGCAATTGAAGACGCGATGGTGGTCGCGGCGCGGAAATATTACCGCACGGAAGAGGAGCTGCGCTCAAGGTTCAATCCAGATACCGGCCAGGTAGAAGTGTATTCAGTGCATATCGTGGTTGACGAAGTCGCCGATCCTATTCGTGAAATTTCGCTGAACGATGCGCGGAAGCGCCAGCCTGAAATCGAAGTTGGCGGCGAAATCACCGAAGCTAAGCCTACCGACGTCCTTGGACGTATCGCTGCGCAGACTGCCAAGCAGGTGATCCTGCAGAAGGTACGCGAGGCCGAACGCGACACGATCTACAACGAGTTTCACACGCGGGTAGGAGAGCTGATTAACAGCGTGGTGAAGCGCATGGAAGGCCCGGACATCATTGTGGATATGGGGCGGACTGAAGCGCGTCTGCCGAAGCGCGAGCAATCGCGGTTGGAAGCTTATAACGTTGGGGACCGCCTGCGCGTGACGATTCGCGCGGTGGAGCGCGCCGCGAAGGGGCCGCAGGTTGTTGTGTCGCGCGCCGATCCCGCCCTGGTGCAACGGTTATTCGAAATGGAAGTGCCGGAAATTTACGACGGGACCGTGCAGATTCGCGCCGTGGCCCGTGAGGCGGGGGAACGTACGAAGATCGCGGTGGAAAGCCGCGACAAGGACGTTGATCCTGTGGGCGCTTGCGTGGGCATGAAAGGCATGCGCGTGCAGTCCATCATTCGGGAATTGCGCGGCGAGAAGATTGACATTATTCCATATAACGACGAGACCGTCGCGTTTGCGCAGAAGGCGCTGAGTCCCGCGAAGGTTACGCGCGTGCAGATCGTTGATCCGGAAGAGAAGCGGCTCGAAGTGATTGTCGAGGATACGCAGCTTTCACTGGCAATCGGCAAGAAGGGGCAGAATGTCCGGCTGGCCAGCAAGCTGATTGGCTGGAATATCGATATCAAGAGTGAAGAGGAAAAGAGGCGCGAGATTGAGGCGCAGATGGCTGCGCTTACCGCTCCGGGGACAGCGCTTACGGAGCTGGCTGGCGTCGGACCCAAGACTATTGAGAAGCTCGAGGCCGCTGGAATTTCGTCGATTGAGAAGCTGGCGGATATGACTCCGGAACAATTAGTTGAAATTCCGGGGATCGGCGAGAAAATGGTGGAGAAAATTCACCAATCGGTTGCCGCGTATTTCGAGGCTTTGGAGAATGCCGCTACGGCCGGGCCAGAAGGCGCAGTTGCCGAAGGCGGCGAGACTGCTCCCGAGTCGGAAGCGGCGGTAAACCAAGAAGCTGAATTGCTTGACGAAGCTACGGACGAGGCCACGGAGCAAATCGCTGAGAGTGAAGCAGGCGAAACGAGAGAACCGGTGGAAGACGAAGCCGCGCAGCCTGTGAATGCGGAGGCTGAGGCCGAAGCTCTCGATGAGGCGACCGAAGAGGCGACTGAAAAAGTGCGAGAAGAAGCGATTGGCGCTATTGCTCCTGAAGAGGACACTGATAAGGCTTAGCTCGGGCGCCACGCAATAGCGTGTGGCGTTTGGAATTTCGGAACTGAAGTTGGCAGCGTAACGTAGTAAGAATTAAGGAAGAACGAGGCGAATGGCAGATTCTAATCAAGTCCGGATTAATGAACTGGCGAGGGAGCTGGAGATCAAGGCGAAAGTCCTGATTGAGTTCCTGCCGGAAGTCGGCGTCACCGAAAAAAAGACGCACTCGAGTTCGATTGATTTGCAGCACGCAGAACTGGTGCGCAAGCATTTCCGCGATATTGCATCCGCTGAAGAAGCAGCGGAAGCGGCTAAGGCTAATGCGGGCAAAAAGCCCGTTGCAAAGCCTCTCATTGCTGCGCCCTCGACGGCTAGTGCCAAGCCCAGCGCTCCTGCCGTGGCGGCTAAGGCAGCCGCGGTTCCTGCGCCCTCTGCTGCTTCCGCGACTCCCGCAGCTGTTCGCACGAGCGCGCCAGCTTCGGCCGCGCCTGCAAGTCGTCCGGCAGCAAGTCATCCCACGGGCGCTACGACTGTTGTGGCAAGGCCTGGGGTTTCGCCGGCGTCGTCGTCTTCTTCCGTGAGCGGCAGACCTGCTTCGGCACCCTCAGCATCCGCGCCGAGACAAGGCGTGCCGTTGCGGCAATCAATTCCAGGCGCGCCATTGAGCGCATCTGGCGCGAGTGCTCCTTCGGCTGCGTCACCGAACGCTGCTCGTCCCGGTTCTCCTTCGGCAGGGCCGTCAACTACACAACGATATCCGTTGCGTCCGGGTGGGTCTTCGGGGACAGGGCAAGTCCGGCCCGGTGCACCGCAAGGCATGCGTCCAGCTGGCGCTCCACAACAGTATCGGCCGAGCGGTGCGCCGCAGGCTCGTCCAGGCGGCGCGCCTGGTCAGCGGCCCAGTGGACCGCCGTCTCGGTTTCCGCAGCGTCCGGGAAGCATTGGTCCCGGCGGTCGCGATAACAAAGCGCCTGTAGGCGGTCAGCGTCCTGGCGCTGGAGTGCCGAAGGCGGAACCAGGTAAACCTCTTTATGCACGCAAGCCTGCGGCACGTGGGCGTCCGCTTATTGAGAAACGCTACGCCGAAGGTGAGCGCAAGCTGCACCCGGTTCGTCCGCGTGCAGGTGCTGGACCTGGCGGTCGCGCGACTGCGGTCGAACCTGTTGCGCCGGTCAAGCGCGAGCCGCGTGCATTGACAGTTACCGAAGGAATTACGGTGCGCGAGCTGGCGGAGAAGCTGGACATCCGCGCCAAGGATTTGCTGAAGACTTTGCTCGATCGTGGAGTATTCGCCAGCATCAATCAGGCTTTGGATGTGCCGACCGCCACGAGTCTCGCGGAGGCGTTTAACGGCGTCGTGCAGGTTGTGACATTTGAAGAGCAACTAGTTCAGGAAGAGAAGGTTAAAGAAGAGCGCACCGGCAACGAAGTGGCGCGAGCGCCGGTGGTTACGGTGATGGGCCACGTGGACCACGGCAAGACCAGTTTGCTCGATGCTATCCGCGAGGCGGATGTGGCGGGCGGCGAGGCTGGCGGAATTACGCAGCATATCGGCGCTTATGAAGCGCATGTGCAGGGTAAGCGCATCGTTTTCGTCGATACTCCGGGCCACGAGGCATTCACTCGCATGCGCGCGCGGGGCGCCAAAGTTACCGACATAGTTGTGCTCGTTGTTGCTGCCGATGACGGCATGATGCCGCAGACTGAAGAGGCTATATCGCACGCTCGCGCTGCGGGTGTGCCGATTGTGGCGGCCATCAATAAAGTAGACAAGCCGGATGCGCAGCCTGAGCGTGTGAAGCGGCAGCTTTCGGATAAGGGCTTGATGCCCGAAGAGTGGGGCGGCGACACCGTAATGGTTGAGGTGTCGGCCAAGACAAAAAAGAATATTCCTAAGTTGCTCGAAATGATTTTGCTAGTTGGAGACTTGCGAGAGCTAAAGGCAGATCCTGGAATTCCGGCCAGTGGAACTGTGTTGGAATCGCGCGTGGACAAGGGCCGCGGTCCCGTTGCAACCATGCTCGTACAGAACGGCACCTTGCATGTGGGGGATGTCTTCATCGTTGGCGCGGTGTACGGCAAAGTGCGCGCCATGTTCGATGATCGCGGCGGCGCTATCAAACAGGCAGGTCCTTCCACGCCTGTCGAAGTCCTGGGCTTGCAGGGAGTGCCTGAAGCCGGCGATCAATTCCAAGTGGCGGACGAAGCGAAGGCCCGTCACATCGTAGAATACCGGCAAGGTAAGGCGCGCGAAGCCACTCTGGCAAAATCGGCTAGCGGACGCCTGACTCTGGATCAGTTGCACGAGCAATTGAAGATTGGCGAGGTGAAGGAATTGCCGGTCGTGGTGAAGGCGGATGTGCAGGGTTCCGTGGAAGTACTCAACGAGATGCTGCCGAAGCTTTCAAACGATCAAGTAAAGCTGAAAGTGATCCATGCCAGTGTGGGCGCCGTGAATGAAAGCGACGTTCTTCTCGCCTCTACTTCTGGTGCTGTGATTGTGGCGTTCAATGTTCGTCCCGAGCGTAAGGCTCTAGAACTGGCGCAGCGTGAAGGCGTGGACATTCGCAACCATACGATTATTTACGAGCTTCTCGATGAGCTAACGAAGGCCGTGGCGGGCTTGCTGGCTCCGGTCATCAAGGAGCAGTCCCTGGGCCGCGCCGAAGTCCGCGATACATTCCGCGTCAAGGGTGTTGGCACTATCGCAGGCTGTTCGGTTCTCGACGGGATTATCAAACGCGATGCGGAAGTTCGTGTGATTCGCGAGGGCTCGGTGATTTATACCGGGCGCGTCAGCTCGCTGAAACGATTTAAAGAGGATGTGAAAGAAGTGCGCCAGGGATTTGAGTGCGGTATTGGCGTTTCGAATTTCGCGGATGTGAAAGTGCGCGATCTTCTCGAGTGCTTCACGATTGAGAAGACGGCCGCGCTTCCGTTGCCTCCGCCGGACCGCGCGCGGCCTGACCGTGCCGTTGCGGTCGAACGCATGAGGACGTAGCGGCACCGCTTTGGCGTGAGGGAGCCTAGATTTATTACGATTTTTCCGTGATGTGCGGCATCACGCCGATCAGATTTGACGCGCAGCCGGGGCGACTGCGCCACTACGAACATGCCAATCGGCCTTCTTACCCTGGAAATTCACATCCTCGATGCGCAGTCCCTCAAAGACAAGCGGCAGGTTCTGCGAAGCTTGAAGGACCGGCTGCGCGCTCATTACAATGTGGCCGTCGCGGAGCTGGAGCATCAGGATACGTGGCAGCGGTCGCGTATCGGCGTTGTCACAATTTCCGGCGATGTGGGATACCTGGAAAAATCAATCGCTGAGATTGCGGCGGAATCCGAACGGGTTTTGGGCCGCGATCTGGTTTCGCAGGAAGTCGATTATTTCGAGGACGGGGAAAGCGCATGACAGTCCAAGGTCACCGTTCAGAACGTATTGCCGAGGAAATTCGTAACGAAGTCAGTCTGATGCTGGCGGGGGAATTGAAAGACCCGCGGCTGGCGGCTCCTGTACTTGTGACAGAAGTTCGCATGGGTGCGGGGATGCGCACTGTGCGCGTGTTCGTGAGTTTGGCCGGCGATCCGGCGGAACGCGTTACGACCCTAGAGGGTTTGCAAGCGGCAAAAGGATATGTTCGCCACGAACTAGTGGAACGGCTTCATATGCGGCGCGCGCCGGAAGTGCTTTTCATTCTCGATGAAACTGAAGAATATGGGCAACGCATCGAGAACTTGCTGCGCAAGGCCAAAGTTCCGGAGGATCACACTCCTTAGTGCTAATGCTACCACGCGATTCAGATAGGCCGCAGTTTAAATGTTGTGTAAGTACCAAGCGAATCCCGGTGACATGCTTGCCTAAGTAAGAAATCGATTTCGGGTAGCAAACTTCTCAGAGAAAACAGGAAATCACAATTATGCCTCGTACAGCCAAAGCTCCTTCTTGCGATGGTCTTCTGGTCGTGAACAAACCGGGCGGTAAAACTTCACACGATGTAGTCGAATCCGTCCGGCGCTTGTTTGGTTTCCGCGGAATCGGGCATCTGGGCACGCTCGATCCAATGGCCACGGGAGTTCTGGTGCTGGCGTTAGGGCGGGCTACGCGGCTCGCACAGTTCTACGGCGGACGCAGGAAGCGTTATACGTGTGCGGTGCGATTCGGCTTCGGTACGGATACATATGACGCGGATGGCGAAGCGCTCGGTCCAGACACTGCGCCCTCGCTGAATGCTGACGAAATCGCGGCGCATGCCGCGCAGTTCCTCGGTGCCAGTCAACAAATCCCTCCAGCCTATTCGGCCAAGAAAATTCACGGGCGTCCGGCCCACGAACTGGCGCGAAAGAATAAACCCGTGAAGCTCGCACCCGTGGAGGTGCAGGTGTTTGAGTTCCGGCTGACTGGAATTGAAGGCTCTAAAGCCCGATTCGTGGTGGAATGTGGCGCCGGTGCTTATATTCGTTCCCTGGCCCACGACTTAGGCCATCTGCAGGGGTCGGGGGCGCACTTGGCTGAAATTACGCGCACAGCGGTCGGAGAGTTCACGCTGAATCAGGCAATCTCGCTGGCAGAACTGGAACACGATAATAAGGTGGGGCGCCTGTTCAAGCGCGTGATCCCGTTCGAAGAATTACTGCCGGACCTTCCTCGCACTACCGTGCTGCCGATTGTCGAAAAGCGTGTGCGGCATGGCGCGAAATTCAATGTGTCGCTCGCGCAGATTCAACCGGGGCATACGGCGGGGGCACAAGACGCGCCTTCTCAGCTTGATTCCGGGGAGTGGAAGCCTGCCCGGCTACGCGTCTTCAATCAGCAGGGCCAGTTGATTGCGATTGCCGAGCCCGTCGTTCCGCGCACGTATCAGCCGCTTGTGGTGTTGGAAGCGATGCCTTAACGGACGTCCAAGACCTGAGACGCAGGTCCATTTGTGAACAACTACAAGGACCAGTGGTCTGGAGCTTTGGCAGCTTTACTGTGGCTGAGGCTGCGGTGCCTCATTTTGCGGGTAAGCTTGCGGCGGAGGTGTGTTTGCCGGCGGTTGTGCGGGCGGGGTTTGCTGCGGCGGCGGTTGCTGTTGTTCTGTGACTGGGGGCGTCGCGGCCGGCTGCTGCTGATCGGGAGGCGGCTGGAAGCCGCCGCGGCGCTCTTGAATTGTGGGACCGAGCGATCCCGTTCCGCTCAACTGACCACGGCCCGCGTAAATGACGTGATCTTTGTGCGCTGAGGAGAATTCCGCCACGCGCGGCGTGACCAGGATTAAAAGCTCGGTGTCGGAATATTGAAAGTTTGTAACACCGCCGATGATTCCATTGAGAGGTAATTCCCCAAGTCCTGGCGTGCCATTTTCCGAACTGGTGCGCTGCGGCGACAGATAACCAGCCAGCGCCGCTGTCTGATCCGTCCTCACTCGTACGGTCTGATGAATTTCCTGATTGTTGACGACCGGAATGTTATTCAGGTTGTTACCTGCCAGGCTACTGAGGTTGAATTCGAACTGCAGCGTTACGTCGCCGTTGGGGTGAAGGCGTGGTGTAGCCTTCACTTTAAGGCCGATGTCAATGTACTGAACGCCCGGGAATTGCGTGCCTACGCCGCTGCCGGAAAGGAGACTGATCAGTGACGATGAATCGAGGACAATTGAGACGCTATTAGAGCCGTAATTTGTAATAGCCAGGTCTGGAAGACCGTCGCCATTGAAATCCGCGGTTGCAACTGAATCGGGAGTATCGCCGATCGGCACCTCAATCGGCGCACTGAACGCGCCGCCGCCTACGCCAAGCAACAACGCGAAGGAATCGTCGCCCGTGGCGGTGGTGACGACGTCGGGGATGCCATCACTATTGAAATCGGCAATGACAACAGACGTGGGGTTCGTGCCGGCGGGATAATCCAACCTGGTGCTGCCGGGTAGAATAAATGTACCGTCGCCATTGCCGAGAAATATGGAAACGCTATTACCGACTGTGTTCGAAGCGATCGGGGCGCCGCTGTCAGCCACAGCCAAGTCCAAATTGCCGTCTGCGTTCAGGTCCGCCGCCGCGACGTATAGCGGCGTGACGCCTGTGAGATAAGTGACCCCCTTCTGGAATGTTCCGTCGCCGTTGCCGATATAGATTTGCAGCGTATTGTCCGCGGAATTTGTGACCGCCAGATCGATGATGGTCGGGTTGCTGGGATTAAAAGCAGCGGCGACGATCGAAGTTGGCGCGCTGCCAGTAGCAAACGTCGCGCCGGTTTTGAACGTTCCGTCGCCGTTCCCAAGAAAAATACTTACAGTGTTAGCTCCCTTGTTTACAACCGCGAGATCCGCGAAACCGTCTCTATTCAAGTCGCCTACTGCAATGGAAGTCGGGCTTGAGCCGCTTGGCAATACGAGAGGCGAAGAGGGTGCCACAGTAAACGTTCCGTCCCCATTCCCCAGCAGAATGGAAACGGTATTGTCCGTCTGATTGGCAACCGCGAGGTCGATGACTCCTGTGCTGTTAGTTTTGGAGTTGAAGTTTCCCGTGGCGATCCAAGTGGGCCCTTTTCCCACGGCGAGGGTGCTTGGAGCCTGGAAAATGCCGAGTCCTTCTCCGAGGAAGACCGACAAGGTGCCGTCGGTAAAATTAGCTACCAAAACATCCTGAAAGTTATCGTTGTTTACATCCGCGGTGACAACGAAATCAGGATTATTGCCGGTCGTGAGAGTGCTGATCGGCAAGCTCGACGTAGTTGGAGTGCCGGCAACGATGGGTGTACCCGTAGCGGTTTGTTTTGCCGAGCCGACCAGGCTGGAGGAATACTGCGCCAGGGAAACAGGATAACGTTCACCTACGAAAAAAGTCGCGGGTTGGCCGTCTTCAGCCCGAAGTAGGACGCGGCGGCCTGCGCGCACAGTGGAAAGAAAATTTGAAAAATTTGCGGCAGCACCAGGGAGAGTTGCTAAAAATGTTGTGGCACCACCGCCGAATGCCACCAGGCTTGGGATGGTCGACGATGATCCGAAAACCTGTTCGAGAATGCCGCTCAGCGCCGCCGCGCCGCCCTGTTGGACGAGTTGCGCAGCGTTTGTTGGAATTGAATAGACTTTTGCCGATTGCGGTGGAGTGACTCCGAGGTCCAGCCCATTCATGCGATCTACTTCGAGTACTTCTATGTCCAGGATGAGCTCGCCTCCGGGGCTCTCCAGATCATTGAGGATCCCGGTGGCGACGGCCATGGCTTGTGGCGAGGCACGCATTGTCAGCGTGTGGCTTCTCGAATCCAAATCCGTCCCAGTGATTCCTGCAATCTCACGGACGAGACGTGATACCTCGGTCATCTGCTCGGGCGTTTCGGAGTTGGAAAGCAGAACGGTGCGGACGATGGAAACCTCGTAGTCTTTCCGCTTCTGAGGATTATCTTGAGCCACGAAAAAGAGATGGTTAGTTAGTGGGCGCCAAAAAGTTCCAGTAGCTTCGCCTAAAACGCGCATGGCGGTCGCGAAGTCGACTTCATTGAGATCGATGTGAACTGGCTGGTCGTGGAGGTCCACGTCGAATGCCACTTCGACGCCGAATTTCTGGGAGATTTCCTGGTATGCCGATTGGGTCCGGCCGCGAAACTGAAAGGATTGAGTGCCGGGCTTGTGATCGAGCAGGATTTGGGGTTCGAGCTCGGGGCCGGTGGCGATTTCTTTGGCACGCGTGGGATCGAGTGCTTCCAATTCTATAAGGCGTTCACGAATCGTTTTGTTTGTGGGATCCAGTTCCCGCGCCTGGCGCAAGGCGTGCAGGGCGTCTGGAAGCTGGCCGGAAACTGCATCGCGCTCAGCGAGATCGACCTTCATTTGAACTACGTGGCCTTTGGCGACTGCCTGCCGGACGAGGTAGTCGCGGTTGCTGGGATCCCAATCTACGGCGTCGGAATATGCGTCGTAGGCGGCTTGCCAGTCGCCTGCTTGCTCGATTTTTAAGCCTTGCTTGTAGGCTTGCTTGCCTTTTTTGACGTCTTCTTTGCGAGGAGGCGCGGGTAATTGTTGTTCGAGAGGGGTGGCGCCGGTTTTGGGATTCGTGGGCGAATTCTGGGTTTGCTGCTGTGGCAGTGAATCCTGCGAATTTGGGACTCGCGAAAACGCATTCACTTCTGGAATTTTGGGGGACGTCAGGGAGCAGACCAATACAGCACCCGCCAGCATTGGTGCGAAAGCCATAGGACGCGGGCTGGAATGCGAGCGTGCTCGGTTGGAGGTGAGTAAATGGCGCAGGGAAGACATTCGAATGTAAGATGCTATTCTAACGCGAAAAGTGAGCAGGGTGTTGAAGGACGGTGAAAGCGCTTGATTTAGCAGGAGCAGGGATCTAAACTTTGTTTCCAGTTGAAAATGGTTTTCAACTGGAACTTATGCTCTCTGCGCTTCTTTTGGCTCTTCGTGAAGGTGTCGAAGCCGCGCTCGTCGTTGGCATTGTCCTCGTCTATCTAAATCGTACCGGTCGTCGCCCGTTGTCGACTTACGTTTGGGGGGCTGTGGCCTTGGCTGCAGGGGCCAGCGTTGCTGCTGCTGTGCTCCTAAGTCGATGGCAGGTTAGCGAAGACGGCTTTGAAGGGCTGCTGATGCTGGTGGCGTCGGCGCTCGTGGTCTCGATGATCCTCTGGATGAATCGAGTTGCACGGCATCTGAAGAAGGAAATCGAGCAACGAGTGGAATCGTACGCGCAGAAATCCACGCGTGCAGCAGGCTGGGGCATTGGGGCGTTCGTTTTTCTGATGGTGGTGCGCGAGGGCGCAGAGTTGGTTTTGGTATTGCGTGCCGTCGAACTTTCCAGCGCAGGCGTGCAGGTATGGATCGGTACTGCGCTGGGCGTCGCGATTGCTGTTGCCGTGGGCGTTTTCTTTTTTCAAGGCACGCTGCGAATTCCCCTGCACCGATTTTTCAAAGCTACCAGCGCAATACTGATGGTTGTCGCGTTTCAGTTGGCGCTGACCGGCGTTCATGAACTTAGCGAAGCCATGTGGATTCCTTCGAGTAAGACTGAGATGTCTACCATTGGGCCTATTGTGCGTAATGAAGTTTTCTTTTTTGTTTTGATTCTGGGTGCTGCGGCTCTGGTAGTGTTGCGCGAATGGTTCGGCGCGAAACAGCCGGCTGTCGACGAGGTCACCAACCCCGCGGTACGGCGTATGCGCGAGTACGAGTTCCGCCGGCAGCGCCGCTGGAGTTTCGCCGCCGCGATTCTGTGTGTTGCGGTCGTACTTTCATTCGCAGGTGAATATGTATATGGACGCGTCGCGGCGGCGCCGTCGCCTGCGCAGAGACTGGTGGCGCAGGAGAATAAAGTCCGCATACATCTTTCCGATTTGACGGATTCCAGTTTGCACTTTTACACGGCTGATGTGGATGGCGCGGTGATTCGTTTTCTGGTGATCCACAAGCAGAGCGGTGATTATGCCGTCGCGCTCGATGCCTGCCAGATTTGCGGGACGGCGGGCTATCGTCAGGAAGGTCAGAGTGTGATATGCCGGAATTGCGGCGCTTCCATTTACATTCCGTCAATCGGCCAATCGGGAGGGTGCAATCCCATCAGCGTGAATTCGCAAGTTGCTGGAGGCGAAGTGATCGTGGATCTCTCGGCGATTGGCGAAGCCGCGTCCAAGATCCACTCCTGAAGATATGTTCGCCCGACTGGTAAGAGAATCCTTTGTTCGCAATCCGAAACGTAAAATACTGACTGCCGCGGCTTTAGTGGTTGGAATGGCCGTGGCTACGGCTACACTTACGATTGCGCTGGAAGTTGGGGACCGTCTGGCGCGTGAATTTCGCAGTTTTGGCGCTAATTTGCTGGTGACACCGGAATCCGACACGCTGCCCGTGGAAATTGGCGGCCTGGATTACCGGCCTGTGGATGAGGGCGCGTATCTGAAGGAATCGGATCTGGGCAAATTGAAGACAATTTTCTGGCGGCACAACATTTTGGGGTTTACGCCGTTTCTGGATGTTCCGGGCCACCTTTCGGTCGCTGGAAATAAAGCGCGCGTTGCAGTGGCGTTAATTGGGACGTGGTATCAGCACGACGTCCCGGTGCCCGACGGTACGACGTTCAAAACTGGTTTGAGCGTGACGCATCCGTGGTGGACATTGGAAGGGCGTTGGTTCGCGGATGGGGCGGACGAGTGCGTGTTGGGAGCCTCATTTGCGCAGACAATGCCGCAAGTTTCACCGGGGCAGATAATTCAGGTGAGTTACCAGACGGCTGGCAGCAATTCTCCTGCTAAGACCGTTTCTCTGTTGGTGACTGGGGTTGTCTTCACGCAGGACGCGGAGGACGAGGGGATTTTTGTGCCCCTTTCCGTCGCGCAAAATTTGTCAGCTCATCCAGGACAGTTCCGTCAACTCTTTGTGAGTGCGTTGACCAAGCCCGCAGACGCGCTGGCTGCACGGGGCGAGCGCGCGGAGTTCGACAAGAGCGTTCAGCTGACACCGACTGAATACGATCGCTGGTTCTGTGCGCCCTATATTTCGTCAATCAGTTTTCAAATCAGGACGGTGTTGCCGGGGACTGAGGTTCACGCGATTCGGCGTGTCGCAGAGACTGAGGGACGCATACTTTCGCGTGTGGGAACGCTGCTTTGGATCGTTACTCTGGCAGCGCTGTGCGCTGCGGCCTTAGCAGTAGCGGCGGCGTCCGCAACTACTGTGCTTGAGCGTCAGGAGGAGATCGGCTTGATGAAAGCCCTGGGCGCAAGCAATACGATGGTGGGCGCGATCTTTCTAGCCGAACAAGTAATGATGGCGATCATTGGTGGCGCTATTGGGTTTCTTGCTGGCGCAGTTCTGGCGCGTTTGCTGGGCGCCACTGTGTTTGGCACTCCGGCTGAGCCGCGACTGATTTTGTTGCCGGTAGTATTGGGTCTTGCAGCCATTGTGGCGGTTGCCGGGAATTTGCTTCCATTGAGGCGCGCCACGCATTTCGAACCGGGCCTGATTCTGAGGGGCGGTTAATGTTTTGGCGGTTATTATTTCAACTAATTCGTGGAAGCCGCGGTAGATTGGCCGTGGCGATTCTTGCGATCGTCAGTGGTTCCGCGGTAATTTCCGCTTTATTGAATCTGGATCTGGGCGTGCAGAGCAAGTTGACCCAGGAATTCAGCGCACTGGGCGCGAACATTGTAATTTCGCCTGCCCGCGTTGTGCAGGGGCAGAACGATGGTGAAGCGCCTTCGCTCATGGGCCAGGACGCAGTTCTCAGCGCAGTCGATAAGGTACGCACACCCGCAGTTGCCATTGCGCCGTATCTGTACATTGTTGCGCGCGCGAACGACGTTGTGCCAGTAGTCGTGGCGGGGACTTGGCTGGATCAAGCGCAGAAAATCGAGCCGACTTGGAAGCTGCAAGGGGGCTGGGTTTCGTCGCGTGATGACGATTCGCATTGCCTGGTCGGTCGCGGTGCGGCGCGAAAATTGCATCTTGTTCCGGGCGGACGGCTGGAATTGAGTTACCTCAACGACCGGGTGCAATGCACGGTAGCTGGAATCATGGATGCAGGCGGCACCGAAGACAACCAAGTCTTTGCAAACCTGAGTGTCGTACAGCGGCTGTCTAATTTGCCGCGTCTAATCGGGCTGGTCCAAATAAGCGTGAACGGCGCGCCAAAAACCGTCGTAGCTTATGCGGAGCAACTTGCTGGCGTGCTGCCACGAAACGCTCAAGTTCGACTTATCCGCCAGGTCACCGATGCCGAAGGCGCGTTGCTTGGTCGCATTCAGCTGCTAATTTTTTCTATGGTGTTACTGATTTTGATTCTTACGGCGCTGTGCGTGCTTGGGACCATGGCCGCTCTAGCGATGGAAAGACGTAAGGATGTAGGACTGATGAAGTCGCTTGGTGGTTCAATTTCGCGGATTGTTGGATTGTTTCTGGCTGAAGTGGGCTTGCTCGGAGCTGCCGGTGGATCGATCGGCACAATACTCGGCTTGGCGCTTTCTTATTGGATGGGATTGCGGGTATTCGGCACTGCAATCTCGCCACGCTGGGAAATTGTCCCTGTCACAATCACGCTGATGGTGATTGTGGCGTTAGCGGGGGCGATACCGTTGCGTTCGCTCGGCAATGTGAAACCGGCTGTAATACTGCGGGGGCGATAGCGAATCGTGGCCACGATCGTGGACATTGAAAATCTGCGGAAGGAGTTTGGCGGTGTTCGCGCACTCGACGGTGTTTCGTTTCAAATCAACGAGGGTGAATGGATTGCAATTATGGGGCCTTCGGGTTCCGGGAAGACCACGCTGATCAATATCATGGGTGGGCTTGATTCGCCGACTTCAGGGTGCGCGATTGTTGATGGCACCAACGTTGCGCGGCTGGACGAAGCCGGTCTGACCCGTTTTCGCGCTGAGAAAATTGGCTTTGTCTTTCAGCAATTTCATCTGGTGCCATATCTCACTGCACTTGAGAATGTGATGCTTGCGCAATATTTTCATAGCACGACGGATGAGAAAGAGGCGCGGCAGTCCCTCGAGCGCGTGGGGCTGGGTGATCGCGCGACGCATCTTCCGTCGCAGCTTTCTGGCGGGGAGCAACAGCGTGTTGCAGTGGCGCGCGCACTGATCAATCATCCGACATTAATTCTTGCCGACGAGCCTACTGGGAATCTTGACGAGGCTAATGAAGGGATAGTGTTGAATTTGTTGCTAGAGTTGCATCGAGAGGGGCACACTATCTTGATGGTAACGCATGCTCCCTCGATTGGCGGTTTGGCCGATCGGCGCATTGAGTTAGCTCATGGGAGAATCGCGCATGTCGCAGTGGCATCTCTTCGGCCGGAGCCTGCCTGAAACTGTGATTGAGCTCGTATGAGGGTTGCTCGGGACAGCGCTGTTCGCCGGATTCTGGATGCAGCCGGAAGGGTGCGGTGGCGCACCCTAAATCGTTGGAGAGTTATGCGGCCACTTAAGCCAGAACTGACTTAGGATTTTGTGGATCGCGGGTTAAATGGCTCGATGCCTATAGAGCAAGATGTTCGTAAAAAGCCGATTAGCGTCAAGGTGCACGTATCGACCGGGGAGGGTGTTGAAGTTACCTGGGCGGACATGCATACGAGCCGATATGATTTTGCTTACCTGCGAGATCATTGCCCTTGTGCGCTGTGTAACGACGAGCGCGAGAAAAAAGTCAAGACGGGATCCGCGACAGCTGCGGTATTGCCTATGTTTAAGCCGCGCGTTACGGCAAAAAGCGCGAACGCCGTCGGCAATTATGCGATCCAGATCCAATTTTCCGACAGCCACGCTACCGGCATTTTCAGTTTTGAACATTTGCGCGAAATTTGTCCCTGCGAGGTTTGTGCCCGGGAATTTCGGGCCGCTATAAAGGAAAGTTCGGCCTAGAGACTTTGGCGTGTGCTTACACTTCGCGAATTCCAGAGATGCTCTGTGAGTAGCTAGCCGTTTATTAGCACCCTTGTTTGCATTTCCAGGTAGAGGCTTCTTTTTGACCCAATTTCAACGTATAGTTCATTCCCGCACATAAACGAGAGTATGGTTTCTAATTCCACGGGTCCCACATTCACGCCAGGTCGCGTCCGCCCTGTAGCCAAAGTCCTCGTGGCCACTACGGCCATGCTGGCGTTTATTTCATTCTGGCGTGCTGCGGCCATCGTCCTCAACGATCTCGCTTCCTCGGCATATTATGCCGGCGGCGAGGCTGAGCAGTTCATCGGCAAAACAGCTCCGTGGTTCATCCTAGGAATCATGCTGTTTTCCTACGCCGTTCGCGCGGTCTACGTGGAAAGCTGCAGCATGTTCGTGCGCGGCGGTGTGTATCGCGTCGTAAAGGAGGCTCTGGGCGGGACGCTGGCAAAATTCTCGGTTTCCGCGCTGATGTTCGACTACGTTCTCACCGGGCCGATCAGCGGCGTTTCCGCGGGACAGTATTTGGTCGGAGTGATCAACGAACTTTTACACCACGCGAAAATTCCGCTGTATCTGAACGTGAATGCGACCGCGGCGACCGTCGCCATCATCATTACACTCTATTTTTGGTGGGAAAATATCAAGGGCGTGCCGGAATCCAGCGGCAAAGCTCTGCGCATTATGGAACTCACCACAATTATGGTGGTGGTGCTAATCAGCTGGTGCGTTTACACGCTGTGGGCGCGGGGGGGCTGGCATTTGCCCCCGATGCCTACGCCCCAAAACATGAAACTGGATCGGGGCTCGTTAGGCTGGCTGGACCGTTACCAGTGGGCACACACGGTTACGCTGATAATAATTTTCGTTGGGCTGGGCCATTCCGTTCTGGCCATGAGCGGAGAAGAATCGCTCGCGCAGGTTTATCGAGAAATCGAACGACCGAAGCTGAAGAACCTGAAAAAAGCCGGGCTCGTGATTTTCATTTATAGTCTGGTGTTCACTTCGCTTGTTTCCTTCTTCGCAGTGATGATCATTCCTGATAACGTCCGCGGAAACTTTACTGAAAATCTGATTGGAGGCCTCGCGATGCACCTCGTCGGAGGTTTCCGGGCGCGCTTGACCTTTCATGTGTTCGTAGTGGTGGTGGGCACGCTGATCCTTGCCGGTGCGGTGAATACCGCGATCGTGGGTTCTAACGGCGTTTTAAACCGGGTATCCGAAGATGGCGTGCTGACCGATTGGTTCCGGCATCCGCACCGGCGGTTTGGGACGACCCACCGCATCATTAACCTGGTTGTAATATTTCAAATCATCACGATCATTGCCAGTCGCGGCGATGTGACTTTCCTGGGCAACTTATACGCGTTTGGAGTGATTTGGAGTTTTTCGATGAAGGGCATCGCGGTGCTGGTGCTGCGTTGGACGCACCCGCAGGACCGCGAGTACCGCGTGCCGCTCAACCCGGTGATTTTTGGGAAGGAAGTTCCTATCGGCCTTGGGCTGATCACTTTAGTGCTCCTTGCGATCGCGGTGATCAATTTGTTTACCAAGCCGTCCGCGACCGTTGCGGGCGTCATATTCACAATAGTGCTTTTCACCGTGTTCGAAATTTCCGAGCATCGCATGCGTGTGCGTGCCGCTGGCGCAGCTCACGTTGAACTCGATCAGTTCAACCTTGCGCCCGAAGCTGAGCTGACCCCCACGAGCGTGGGCGTCGCGCCGGGGAATATTCTGGTCCCAGTGAGCACGTACTACGCGCTGTACCATTTGGAAACGGCGCTGCGACGCGTACGTGACAAAGAAGCGGACATCGTTGTGCTGCATGTGCGTATGCTGCGTCGCGCGGCATCCGGTGAATACGACCTGGCTCCGGACCAGCTTTTCAGCACCATCGAGCAATTGCTGTTTACCAAGGTGCTTGCGCTGGCGGAAAAAGAGGGCAAGCCGGTCCGGTTGGCAGTGGCCGCGTCCAACGATTTGTGGGAAGGTATTCTGCGGACCGCGATGAATTTGCAATCAAGCACGGTCGTCGTGGGAAGCTCGGCGAAACTGCCGGTGACCGAGCAAGCGCGCGAAATAGGGCTCTCGTGGGAACGTATGCCCGAACCTCGTCCGCGCGTCACATTAGAGATATTCACGCCATCGGGCAATGAACAGATTTTTTACCTCGGGCCGCACGCTCCGCGACTCACTCCGAAAGAGATCGATCTGCTGCACACACTATGGCTTAAACTGAGCGATAAGTTACCCGGCGAGGAAGTTCATCACCACGACATCGTGCATTTTGCGTTGGGGGAAGTGGAACGCGAGATGGCGCAGGGCGAAACGGACGCGGTTCTTCAGCGGCTTCGCCAGCATGTGGAAGAGATCAAGGATCGCCGACAGATAGCGGCGGAAGAAGTTAAAAAGTTGCCGGGGAATAAATCGCTTTTTGACCCTAAGTTGTAGTTTCGTCGAGATTCGTTTTAACCACGCTTTCCTTTGATCAGGCTGGTAATTCCGATGTGCAATTCGGGCATCGCCTTGCCTTCAAGGGAATTGCTGACGCACAGTACGGGCATTCTTTTGTGGCAGGAGCCGCGGTAACGGGTGCCGGCCGGTTCCAACGATTTACCATGCGCACTAGCAAAAAGACCACGAAAGCAACGATCAAGAAATCGACAATGTTATTTAGAAAAACGCCGTAATTTAGCGTGGGTGCTCCCGCTGCTTTTGCTTCCGCGAGCGAGGCATAGGACTTTCCGTTCGCGGAAAGATTCAGAAAAAGATTTGAAAAATCGACTTTGCCGAGGATGAGACCAATCGGCGGCATGATGATGTCCGAAACCAAGGACGCGACGATCTTGCCGAATGCCGCGCCGATAATAAAACCGACCGCCAAGTCCAGTACATTACCCTTCATTGCAAACTCTTTGAACTCTTTCAGCATCGTCGCGCTCCTTGCTGTTATTACAAATGTGTGCGGATAGTCCGCGATGTGTCGCGCCGACTTTAGCGAATTGAAAACTGCTGCGCGGGAGGTTATCTGGAACACGGGCCGGTGGCAAGCGCAAACGACTCGATTCTTCGAGGACCTGTCCGCTTGGGGTTTTGGATTTAACGCCTAGAGTCCAGGGGCGTCAGGTACTTCGGAATGAGATTACCGCGCCCAGAACTTCGCGGAGGACCAGAATCGAACCCGCAATACTCAACAACAGCGGGCCATATCGTGAAGGCAAGAAGGGAATCGCGAGGACGGAAAATCCAATCAACGCCAGTGAGCCGGCTCGAATCTGCGCTTCCAAACGTGTGGTCTTCGCGTCTCTTCGAATGCCCGCCCGCATTCCCCAGTAGATAAATACGACGCCAAGAGCAACTAGAGCCGCGGGCTTCGCGGGGGAACTTATGCGGCCAGAAACTGAAAGCAAAATCAGCAACGCGCCTAGAAGCAAAATTATAAATTCGCTGAGAAGCTGGAAAAGGTTTTGAGGGTTGACCATGATTGCCGATCGTTCGCGCTTCGTTCTTCCCCATTATCCCGCAGGGTACATAGCTGTGCAATTACGAGAGAGAGTGCCTGAATGCTGCGGATGCGAGAGCACTGGTGCGTTGGGTCGGCGATGGTACAATAATCGGTTGAGCAAGTTGTTGCCGCGCGCTTTTTTGCTATCCAACACACGGGAGAAACTTAGTGCTGAAGGTCGTTATCATCGGTAGCGGGTGTGCGGGGCTTACGGCAGCAATCTATGCGGCGCGCGCCGATTTGAAACCCGTCGTTCTGGATGGTTACGAACCCGGGGGTCAGCTCGCATTGACTACCCTAGTCGAAAACTTCCCTGGGTTCCCGGACGGCATTCTGGGACCGGAATTAATCGAAAATTCGCGGAAGCAGGCCCAGCGATTTGGAACCGAATTTCGGTCTGGCGCAGTGACGTCCGTTGACTTAAGGCAAAGGCCATTCAAAATCGTCGCGGGAAAAGAAGCCTACGAGTCCGAGACACTGATCGTAGCTGCTGGAGCGTCGGCTCGGATGCTTGGAATCGAATCGGAGAAGCACCTTTTGGGTCACGGAGTTTCTACCTGCGCTACCTGCGACGGGTTCTTTTTTCGCGGCAAGGAAATCCTGGTGGTCGGCGGTGGGGACACCGCAATGGAAGAGGCCACTTTCCTCACAAAGTTTGCCAGCAAAGTGACTCTGGTTCATCGCCGGAATGAATTTCGCGCCACCAAGATCATGCTGGATCGGGCTCACGCAAACGAGAAAATTGAGTTCCTTACGCCGTATGTCGTTGAGGAAGTTCACGACATGGACAAGAAATCCGTGGAAAAAGTGAGACTTCTCAACTTAGAAAGCAACCAGAAGAGAGAGGTTGAGGTCGCGGGGGTTTTCGTCGCAATCGGACATGATCCCAATACAAAAATATTCAAAGGCCAACTCGCCATGGACGAGGGCGGCTACTTAATCACTCACGATGGACCAAAGACAAATATCGAAGGTGTTTTTGCGGCCGGCGACGTGCAAGACCATCATTACCGGCAGGCCGTCACAGCTGCTGGATCGGGTTGCATGGCTGCAATCGAAGCTGAACGCTTTCTGGCCGCGCGCAAGAGCTGATGATGCTTCATCCGCTTGATTAACAATATCCACAAATCGCGAGGATGATTCTCTTCTAATGCGTTCTCTCCTTCTGCATCTATCAGAAAGCAAGCGACTCGCACCTGTGATCATGAACAACGGCGTTAGCAGGCGAGTCGCTCGTCGGTTTGTTGCTGGCGAAAGCCTCGACGATGCGGTGGAAGCAGCGCGAAAAGTAAATCACAGTTTGCAACTGGCTAGCCTGGACTTGCTGGGCGAAAATGTGTCGGACGAAGCCGGCGCGCGCCGCGCCGCTGGAAACTATCTCGCGATTTTCGATCGCATCGCGGATGAACGCCTAGATGCCAACGTTTCGCTGAAACTGACCCAGCTGGGACTGGACCTAAGTGAAGAACTCTGCCAGGAACTGCTGGAAGGAATTGTGGCCCACGCGACAGAGCAGGGGAATTTTGTGCGGATTGATATGGAAGGCTCGGCTTACACGCAGCGCACGGTGGAAATGACAAAGCGGGTACGTACTAAGTACGTAGGCATTGGGACAGTGATGCAGGCGTACTTGTATCGTGCGGAACACGACATTCGCGAACTACTGGCAATCGGTTGCCGCATCCGGCTTTGCAAAGGCGCTTACAAAGAATCCGCGCAAGTGGCGTTTCCCAAAAAAGTGGACGTGGATGCCAATTATGTGAAGCTCATGAAGATGCTACTGCTTAGTGGGGTGTATCACGGCATCGCGACTCATGACCCCGCGATGATTCAGGCGACCAAAGATTTCGCTTATGACCGCAGTGTCAAGCGCGATAAATTCGAATTTCAGATGCTTTACGGTATTCGGACCGATTTACAACGGCAGCTGGTTCGCGAAGGATTTCGCGTGCGGGTATACATTCCTTTTGGTGTGGATTGGTTTCCGTATTTTATGCGACGGCTTGCGGAAAGGCCGGCAAATATCGGATTTTTTCTGCGGAACTTGTTCCCGCGATCAGACGGCAATACTACCGACCTGCGCGCTTGAATCAGAGACTCAGCCTCATCCCCCACTTTTACACTTTCCTGCAGATCGCGACGCCATCACGCAGCGGAACGATCACCGGAAATAGCTGCGGCGAGGTGTAGATCGTCCTATTAAAATCCAGAATGCCTCGAGTTCGGTCGTCTCTGGGAGCTTCCGCAACGCGGCCGGACCACAGCACATTATCAGCGATGACGAGACCGCCGCTTTTCAAACGGGACAGAGACTTTTTCAGCGCTGCCGGGTACTGGTGTTTGTATACATCGATGAGAATGATGTCGAATTCGCCTTCCACGGTGTCGATAAGTTCGATGGCTTCACCAGTCATAAAGCGGATTCGATCGACCACGCCCGCTTTTTCGAAGTTCTTCCGCGCCAGTTCCGCGTTGGCCGGGTCGCCGTCGGTGCAATAGATCTCGGCGCGGGGTCCGGCGGCGTGCGCGAACCAGATTGCGGAATATCCGATAGCCGATCCCATCTCAAAGATACGTTTGGCTCCGGAAATTTGGGCTATGAGTGAGAGTAGGCGTCCGCAGTCGGGCCCAATGATAGGGACGTCGTGTTGCTTTGCATAACTTTCTATGTCGGCCAGCACGCGGTCACGTGGCGGCAATATGCTCGACAAGTATTTCTCGACTGGCGCATCCAGGATTCCTGGCATCCTCACTCCTATGCTTGCGATGTTACTCGCGAACTAAGCTCTCCGAGCGATTCGCCGGGCTGAAGCGCGTGAATTTCAAGACCACTGATATCTTGCGTAAGTTGACGCAGTTGTTCGGGCCGGCCGACGAGTTGCGGAAACGTTGCAAAATGCATTGGGATCACGTGGCGAACATTTAAAAAACGAAACGCCATGGCAGCCTCGCGCGGGCCCATGGTGTAGTGATCTCCGATGGGGAGCAGTGCGACATCCGGAGCGTAAAGATCGCCGATAAGTTTCATGTCTCCGAAAAGCGCGGTATCGCCGGCGTGATACACCGTCAATCCGCCTGGTAAGCGGATGATGTAGCCGCAAGCTTCTCCGCCATAGATGATGCGATCGCCGTCCTTTATTCCGCAGGAATGCACTGCATTGACCATGGTCACTTCGATCTCGCCGATTTTCTGAGTACCTCCTTTGTTCATTGGGTTGGTGTTGGGGACACCCTTTGATTCCAGCCACGCGCACAATTCGAAAATTCCCACGACTTGCGGTTTGAATTTTTTGCCGAGTTCCACGGCGTCACCGACGTGATCGAAATGGCCATGGGTGATCAACATGACGTCTATGCGTTCAAATTTCTTGTTGGCTTCCGGGACCATTGGATTGGTCTGAATCCAAGGATCGATCAGGATTACCTTGCCGCTTGGGGTGTCGATGCGAAATGCTGCATGGCCCAGCCAGGTCAGTCTGTTGCCGCGTGTCTGAAGCATTGCAATTCTCCTCTCCTATGATTTTTTATAAAGTTGGACTTCTAATTTTTCGAACGGTTCGCGAACTCGATCTGATCCGTTGCTCAGCGTACCAAGCGTTGCTCGAAACGCTTGTTCGAAGGCTGGCCTCGGCCGCGTTCCTAGAAAAAATCCGATAATATTTCCATCTTTTCCATAGAAAATTGTTTGCGGCATCGTTCCTTTCCATTCCGGGTTTATGCCCTCATAGAACGCGTCCAGATTGATTCCGGGTTTTTGGCGGTAGTTTGGAAAACCAGGCTGGGTTCGCTGGATGAAACTCCTGACCAGGTTCATGTCGGACTGATCATCCATATCAATGCCCAAAACGTTGACGGCATCGGGCTTGAATTGCTTGGCCAATTCGACGATGAGCGGATATTCGTCGCGACAAGGTTCGCACCAGGTGGCCCAAAAATTCACGACCAGCGGTTTGCCGCGGTACTTGGCGATAAGTTGCTGGTAGCCTGCGAGATCGATCAAAGGCGGGTCGGGCACCGCGGCTGTTTTAGGCGCGTGGGCATTGCCCTTACTGGAGTCAGTCTGGGTGTTCCCGGGGAAAGCGGGTACAAGGGCCATCGCTACTAGGAGTCCGAAGGCAACGAACGGGTGACGCAGCATTCTACGGCTCTTAGGCATATACGGCCATTCTATCGGTTCGCGGGTCTTGGCAGCAAGTTGGCAAAGAGCTGAGGACTTTACCTGGCCGTAGGCTTGTACCCGTCACACTTTGGTGATATAAAAATTGTTCGGGATCGAGAGCGGGATTCCGTCTTAATCCCTATGTCCACTCGTTCGAGGAGAAGTTGAAATGGCTTACGTGATTGCCGAGCCTTGCATCGGTACGAAAGATACTGCCTGTGTAGATGTCTGCCCGGTGGACTGCATTCATCCCCGCAAGGATGAGGCGGATTTCGAGGCTGAAAAGCAGCTCTACATTCACCCTGACGAATGCATTGATTGCGGGGCTTGCGTGCCGGTTTGCCCGGTGACGGCGATTTTCGCTCTGGAGGATTTGCCGGAGAAGTGGTCAAGCTTCACGCCGATTAATTCGGACTGGTATAAGAACAAGCAGGCGTAAGGTTTTCTTCCGGACTTTTATTGTCGGACGTACTGCATATGTCTAACATCGAAATGGTGCTTTCAGGAGCGGTGGGACATCCGGTGTCCGGCGCCTGTTTCTTTTGTGCTGATGCCCTAGGCTTCTAATCCTAATACCTGCCTTCCGTTGGCACTGATCATGCTAGGGTTCCACGGTGGCTCCCAGACGATTTCCACCTTTACGTCTCGCACTTCGTCGATAGCGGCCACGCGTGTGCGCACTTGGTCTGGAATGGCCAGGGCAGATGGGCAACCCTGCGTCGTCAGCGTCATTTTTACGGCGACGTTGCCTTCGGCGTCGTTCCGGACGTCGTAAATTAAGCCCAAGTCCACAATGTTGATCGGTATTTCAGGGTCGTAACATTGGCGCAATGCGTCTAATATTTGTTCACGATCGAGCGGCATCCATTTTTCTCCTTCAAGCCATCGACCCGTTCCTGTCCTGTGATAAATGTGATCCTGACGGCGATCTCATCGCACAAGCAGCGTTCCACATACGCGGCGATGTGTCAATCAGTTCAGCATCCGGTGAACGAGCTTTGCTGCTAGAATCCCTGCTCCTAGATCGAGATGTGACCCGGGATTGCCTCGGCGAATTATGCTGCGTCTGTGAACCGAAGGTAAGGAGGAACAAAGTGAGATCGAAACTCGCTCTTGCAACATGCGTGATTGGCGTGTTGCTCTTTTTTCAGGTATTCGGGACTTCAGCGAGAAACGCAAATGCGTCCGCTCAAAAGTCGAAGCAGCAAGCCGAAAAACCGCCGACAGTGATCAGTGTGAATGCGACGGGGCTTCATTTCGACCCTTCCGTGCTGCATTTGAAAGTCGACGAGCGATATGAACTGCATGTGATGTCCGATGACACAACGCGAGGCATTCGGATCAGCCCTTTTCCGGATGGTGCTCAAGCAAGCACTCCTCCAGGGCTCTTTTTCCCGAATGGCGAGGACTGTTGGAAACTGAATAAGGGACAGACGGTGTTAATTGGAGTGGTGCCAACCGAGCCAGGCACCTACGCCTACAGCTGCTGCAAAGGTTGCGGTAACGCCGGGGGGAAAATGACGGGGCAGATAATTGTTGAGCGGTAGCCGCGCGCTTGCCGGCATGCTCAAAAAAGCCTCGAATTCAGTCGGCGAAGGCTGATAGCTGCTTTGCTTCCTTGGCACCGTCCTTTCCATTTCTTGCAAGCCTCTTTGACAGATAGGCGATACTAATTTCAATACCATGCACTTGCCCTTTCCTGCAGTTACGCGAGTGAGCTTTCCAGATAACTGAAATCTGTTTAAGAGTGAGTTACGGCCGGACGCGATGAAAGACTGGCTCCAACGATCCGTGCAGTGTCTCCGAAATGGGGCTAGAGCGTTGTGGTCGCTGAGGCATCTGGAAAATGTGGAGGCGGACGGCTGGATTGATGGTGTACTACTCCTGAGAGTTGATCGCTCACCTGGATTTAGCCTTGTTGGTGCCGGGTTACTCTTCGTGTCGCCGAATAGTGGGAACGTCGAGATCTTCAGGAATATTCCTCTCGCCCAGTCGTCGCGCCCAGCGCTTTGCAGTTTCGCGCAGGTCCTCCAGAGCAAGGCCACGATGAGCAGCGGGGAAACGCGAGATTTTTACGATTCCTGCCGCAAGTAATGTTTCCGCACCATCAGAATTGCCTCGCCGATGGTGATGAAACGCTGCCGCGATTTGTATAATGCCCTGCAGAAAGGTTTTTTCGGGTTCTGACTCCGTCAGCCAGATTTCTTCCCAAACTTCGTGCGCCTCAAAAAACTCTCCCGCATTGAAATGGGCCAGGCCTCGCTCGAATCTTTCGTTCTTGTCACTGACGTCCATCGTTCGCTCGGCGATTTACAATCGATCTATCGCGATTGCGTGACATCATATCAGCCAACACGAGGCGAGCCGGATGGAAATTAAGATTGAACTGCATGGAGTGAAGCTTGGCGTGGTCGAAGCCGACGGAGTGCAAGTGGCATTATTGAATGCCGAGCTTGCGAAGTTAATAGACGAGGTATGCGAGCGCAAGCGCCGCGAGTTTACGGTGGAGAGTCTCGCAGAAGCTGAACCCATTCGCGCGGTGCGTGCCATGTTTCGCGAATGGGGCATGGATCCGTCAAAGTATCGCCCTTCTTCGGAAGCGTTGTTGCGACGCGTGATTCAGGGGAAGAGCTTATATCATGTTTCAAACGTCGTGGATGTCGCCAACCTTGGATCGATCGAAACCGGCTGGCCGTTCGGTTGTTACGACCGTTCGAAAATTAATGAACCTGTCACTTTGCGTCACGGCGCGGCCGGCGAACATTACGAAGGAATCGGCAAACAAACGTGGCATCTCGCTGGACGGCCGGTGCTCGCCGATGCGAACGGACCGTTTGGCAGCCCGATTAGCGATTCGACGCGTACCATGATCATCGAGTCCGCGAGCCTAATCATGATCGTCATTTACGTTCCGGTCCGCGCGGCGGAGGCGTCCTTGCAATCCGCGATTGCGCGGCTCGAAGGCCGGTTGAACGAATTCGGGGAAGCTGCAGCCGTCCGGTCCAATATCTGACTGTCTTAGGTGCGAATGTAGCTATTCTTCGTTGCGCCTTCCACATGCATGGTGCTTCACCGGGCGCTTCCCATGAAATTATCTCCGTCAGTTAACTCTTAGTTGATTTCCAGAGACCCACTGTGTTTCCCTCGGGATCCTGCATCCAGGCAAACGTCCCGGTAGGAATTGGAACAGGTGGCACGAGCATTTTTCCGCCGAGCGAAATAGCCTTATCGAGATAAGCCTGAACGTCTTCCACTTCAACGTAAAAGATAGTGTAGTGCTGCGGCTCATGGCCGAGCGCTGTGATGTGTCCAGTGATTCCAGACCCTGCGTCAATCATCGCGGCAGGACCTGCCTGCGCGATCTTCCAGTCAAACAGGTTAAAGTAGAAATCCTGAGTTTTCTTGCTGTCGCGGCAACCAATTTCGAAATGAACGACTGGATGTCCCATGGCTCTTCTCCTTTTTAAGTGAGGAAGCGTTTCAGCTCCAGCCGAGATGCGGATTCGATTTCTGTCACCGTTGTTGCGGCGAGCCGTCCGTAGAAAACCATAATTGAAGATCACATTCTTGACCAGGGTTTTCGAGTTGAGCCACATAAGGGAATTGGTACCAGACGATTACATCTCAAGAAAAATACAGTTGTCACAGAGGGGGTTCTTTAATGCGATTCCCGCGCACGTCCAGCGTCTCTTGGCGGGCTATTGTATTGAACGGCTGTGAGCGAGAGAATCGTCACACTATGGTTCCAGTTCATGGAGGCACGATTATGGCCGCTACTCCGGTTTCACAAACGCTCCATCGCGGCGGTGAGTTTTTGACTGTTACCAGCCGCCCCGAGGACGTCTTTACGCCAGCGGACCTTTCCGACGACCAGCGTCTGATTGGCCGCACGGCTGATGAGTTTGTGCAAAAGGAAGTGACACCGGCTATACCCGAGCTAGAGGCCCATAAAGACGAGCGCCTAATGGCGCAGATGTTGAAGAAGGCCGGTGAGATCGGACTGTTGGGCGGCGGAATTCCTGAGGAGTTTGGCGGTTCGGGGCTCGATAAGGTTTCTGCAACGGTGCTGGCGGAAAAACTCGCGGGCTATGGATCGTTTGCGGTTTCTCACGGAGGCCATGCGGGCATCGGAACCGTTCCGATCGTTTATTTTGGCACCGAGGAACAGAAGAAAAGGTATTTGCCCAAGATTGCGTCCGGAGAACTGCTCTCCTGCTATTGCTTGTCCGAACCTCAAGCCGGGTCGGATTCTCTGGCTTCGCGCACGCGCGCTGTCCTCTCGCCGGACGGCAAGAACTATATCTTGAACGGACAGAAGATGTGGATCACCAACGGCGGTTTTGCGGACGTTTTTGTGGTTTTTGCCAAAATCGACGGGGAGAAATTTTCCTGCTTTATCGTGGAACGCGGTACGCCTGGGTTTTCCTCCGGTGCTGAAGAAAAAAAGATGGGCATAAAAGGAAGCTCAACTACGCCAATCTTCTTCGAGAACTCGCCGGTGCCCACAGAAAATCTTCTGCATGAGCCGGGCCGCGGCCACGTGGTTGCATTCAACACGCTCAATGCCGGCCGTTTTACGCTTGGGGCGTACTGCGTCGGCGGAGCCAAGAAAGTTCTGGAAGCATCGTCGAAATACTCCAAAGAACGCACAGCATTCGGCAAGCGTCTGTGTGATTTCGGGCTGATCAAGACAAAACTCGGCGAGATGGCTATTCGAATCTATGCCATTGAGTCGGAAGTGTACCGGTCCGCGGGAATGATCGATGCTGCGGCGTCCAACCCGGAGTCGGGCAAAGACAAAATTCAGCAAGCCATGAAGGTTTTGGAAGAGTACGCGATCGAAAGTTCAATCAGTAAAGTGGGCGGCAGCGAAATGGTGGATTACGTGGTGGACGAGGCCGTTCAAATTTTTGGCGGATACGGATTCCACGAAGATTATCCGGTGGCCCGTGCGTATCGCGACAGCCGTGTGAACCGCATTTTTGAAGGCACCAACGAAATCAATCGGATGTTGATCATTCAGATGCTGATGAAACGCGCAGTCGCCGGCGTTTTACCTCTGATTCCCTCGGCCATGAAGCTGGGCGAAGAAGTGCTGGCCGGGCCGTCGTTTGAGGAAGGGCCGTCCGGACCATTTGCTGAAGAAGAAAAGTCGCTAGCGCAGGCCAAGAAGATTTTCCTGCTAGCCTCGGGTGGGGCTGTGCAGAAGTACCGCGAACAGCTTACTGATCAGCAGGAAATCGTGGCCTCGCTGGCGAATATCGTGATGGACGTCTATGCGATCGAGTCGTCGCTGCGCCGCGCGCAGAAAGCTTCTGCCGCTCACCCAGATGCGGCCGCTGTGATGGGCGACGCAGCGCGCGCATTTATTTATGAGGCGATGGATCGTGTGGAGAAAGAGGCGCGTACAGCTTTAACAGCTACTGCTGAAGGCGACACACTAATTACACAACTGGCAGTCTTACGCCGATTCGCAAAGCATGCGCCTCTGGATACGATTGCGATTCGCCGCCGGGTGGCGGACGCCGTGCTGGCGCAGGATCGCTATCCTTTCGAAGGACGCTGAATTGAGCGCAAATAATTTGCGAACCAGATGCGTTTTTAATTCGCCCGTAAAAGCACTTTCGCCTTTCGCCTTTCGCCGCTAGAAAACTGTAGACACAAAAAGTCTGGCACGATGTTTCACTTCGGAACATAGCATCGCGCTGCTTCTGAGAAACGGTTTTCCTCTCTTAGCCCTAATCCCGTCTCTCATTCTTTCTATTCACCGAATTCTCAACCACTTACGAGGGCTCTTTTTGGAAACCCCTGTGCATCTCACATGCATCATGAAAATCCTATTCGAACTTATGAAGTCAGTGGTGGTCGGCATCGGGCAAAAGGCGAAAGTACGCAAAGGCATGTTGTCGTTAGCCGCGATCTTCTTAATCCTGCAAATGTATTTCATTCGCGAATTGCTGGCGGCGGAGTTGCTATTCGGTCTCGGATTTGCAGTGCTGCTAATGCTTGGGTGTGTTTTTTATATCGTGGGAGCAATCGGCGACAAGGGATTGGATTGGGCTGAGGTTGGCATTCGCGTGGCATCCAATTTGGCGCGTCGCAGCTATGCGGGTTTGGAAGAACTCAGTAGAAAGCCATTCCGCCATCCACGCTCAGAGTCTGCCCAGTAATCGCTCGGGGCTGATTGGATGCTAGAAACACGGCCGCAGCAGCGATCTCTCCCCTGAAACATCTGTTTCGATAAAGCTTCTCGGTACGCCCGAAAATGTTCGGTAAGTATCGCGGAGTGCCTGAAACATTCGCGTTTCCACGGGTCCGGGCTTAGGGATTACATTCTGTACCTCTTCTCAATTCGCGCCTCGACGACCACCACAGAAGCTCCGATCTTCGCAAACTTTCGGGCGATCGCTCGTCCGACGCGCCTACCTTGGCCGGTTACAAGCGCCACTGGCCCTTCAGCAGCATCGAATAAAGCTCCGTCCCATATTTGGGAAGGCATTGCAACATTTTGGGTTATAACGCCCTTGGAGCACGAATCGGCACCCTTTATATCGAACAAACTAGCGGGAAGCGTTGCTTCAAGGTAAAATATCGATGTTTACGGAGAGCTAATTGACTCTGACAAATATTCACGGCACTACTCACGGGGCGAAGACGCTAGTACGGGTACGGCCGCGAGGGTTTTGCGCAGGAGTGGTGCGCGCGGTGGACATCGTGGAGTTAGCGCTTGAAGCTTACGGCGATCCCGTCTATGTTCACCACGAAATTGTGCATAACCGGTACGTGGTTGATCAACTGCGGCGGCGCGGCGCAATTTTTGTGGAGACGATCGAGGAAGTGCCAGAAGGCGCCGTTCTTGTTTTTAGCGCGCACGGCGTGCCTCCACGCGTCCGGACAGAGGCACAAGAGCGTCAGTTGCGCGTAATCGATGCCACCTGCCCGCTGGTAACAAAAGTTCACCTGGAAGCTTTGAAGTTTGCTCGCGAAGGTCGTACCCTTATTCTGATCGGGCACCGCGACCATCAAGAGATTGTCGGCACTTCCGGCGAAGCTCCCCATCAAACAATTGTCGTCGGCAGCGTGGAAGAAGTGGACGAACTAGTGGTGCCCGACGCGAATAAGCTTGCATTTCTGACTCAAACGACGCTTTCACTTTACGATACGCAGGAAATCGTAGCCCGCTTACGACAGCGGTTCCCGTCGATTGTCGGTCCGGCTTCCGATGACATTTGCTATGCGACGCAGAATAGGCAGGAAGCAGTCGAAGCGTTGACCCGCGAAGTGGAATTGATCCTCGTAGTTGGCTCGGCCAATAGCTCGAATTCCAATCGTTTGGTGGAAGTCGCGAAACGTGCTGGGGTGGCATCGCGGCTGATCGAAGATGCCAATGATGTGGATGCTTCATGGCTCGAAGGTGTGACGACACTGGGTTTGACGGCTGGAGCTTCGGCGCCAGAAATTTTGGTGGAGCAAGTCAGCCAGCGGCTTTCAAGTTTCGGCTTTACGAATCATCGAGACTTGGATTTGATTCGCGAGGATGTGCGATTCACATTGCCACCGGAACTAGCCGCCCGCCAAAGCGCGCATTAAGCGGACCATTATCATGGCGCTTGATAGCATCAATTATCCAGTAGCCGATGGGCCTCGTAGAAAATCGGCGCGGGATACCTCGGAGTGCTATGCGAGGACTTGAAGGAGCCATCGAGTGGCGGTGAAAATTGTCCGCCAAGCCAATAAGATTGCTCTGCTAGGAGCGCCCACCAGTGCGGCGGGGATGTCCGGCGGACAGGAGGGAGCGCCTGCAGCATTACGATCTGCGGGGTTGGTCGAACGGCTGCGAATTGTCGGTTATGAAGTCAACGATCTTGGTGACGACCCCGTAAATCTTTTCAAGGCCGACAATGAGAGCCCGCGTGCGCGCAATCTTTCGAGTGTTATAGCGTCTCTCGAGGCGCTGAAACCCCGCGTTGAGCAGGCCGTAAAATCCTCCGCATTGCCGCTGATAATTTCTGGAGATTGTTCGGTGGCAATGGCCACGGTGGCCGGCGTGCGTAGGTATTTTCGCAAGGTCAGCATGATTTACATGGATCGGGATGCCGATCTGAACACGCCTGCAACAACTCCGTCAGGCTGTGTTGACGGTATGGTTGTGTCGCACTTGACCGGGCGCGGGGCATCGGAGATGGTGCGCTTCTGGGGTGATCCTCCGTTGGTGCGCGAACCAGACCTGGCCCTTTTTGGCGTGGCGCGCCTGGATCCACCCGAGGAACAACTTCTGGCGACCTCGCCGTTGCGCAGTTATCTTGCTGCCGACGTGCAGCGAATCGGCGCAGCTGTCGCGGCGCACGCCGCAATCGACCGGATTCGCGGAAACGGCTATCAATTCGTGCTGCACGTCGACGTGGACGCAATCGCCGATTTTTCTGCGACGAATTATCCCGGCAGTGGCGGATTATCGCTAGCTGAAGTGCGTGAGGCTTTGGTCGTATTCGTTACACAAAAGGAACTCGCGGCTCTTGAAATCGCCGCATATAACCCTTCGAAAGACCCCGATGGCAAGGGCGCCAAGTTACTTGTCGATCTGCTCGCAGAAGTGCTCGGCGCGCGGTTGGAAGCCCTGAAGTCTTCTGAAGGTACGGCCGCTATCGCTTCTGCGTCGGCTGAAATCCCAGGCCCAGCTGGAGAGGGTTTTGGCGTTGCGGCAGAAACCCGCTCCGAGCAAAAGCTGATCCTTTCCAGTCATGGCGAAGCATGGTCTTCAGATTTGCTTGAGGAGCCATCGGACAGGGCATCGGATGCTGAAAGCAGTTCGCAGTCCCCAAACCCTGATGCCGGTGCGACTGGTGCATCAGAAGAATCGAGCGGTTCCCATTCCTAGCCTCCTAATAGCGCGCAAATTTCGCGACTTAACCTTGGCGATCTCCGAATCATGAAATCCTACCCCGAGATGATCATCTTCGATGTGGACGGAGTCTTGGTCGACACTCGGCATTCTTTTCAGCGCACTACCCTGCAGACAGTGAGGTCTTTTACTAAGAAGCGTGTGACTGTACGTGAGTGGCACGCTTGGAAAAACCGGCCGGGCTTCAATGACGATTGGAAGCTTTCAACACAATGGATAAATGACCTCGGAGTCAAAATCACATTCGACGAGGTGAAGACTAAGTTTCAGGAAATTTACTGGGGTGACGACGGAGCCGGGAATGTAGCAAACGAAAAATGGCTCTTGCCGAAAACTACAATCCAGCGCTTGGCCAAAGGGTCTGATCTGGCGATTTTCACGGGGCGTCTCTGGAAGGAATTGAACTACACGCTCGATCGCAACGAATTGCGCGGCCTTTTCAGAATCGTCACAGTTGAGGACGTCAAGAATCCGAAACCGGCTCCAGACGGTTTACTAAAGCTACTGGAAGGGCGGGACCCTGGCGTCGCGTTGTATATCGGAGACAATGTCGACGACGCTCTGGCCGCTCAATCCGCAAAAGTGCCTTTCGTAGGCGTGTTGCCCCGTAGTAGCCATGCCAGACGAGAGCGCGGGCCTGGCCTTGACGAACTGGGAGCCCTGGCCATCCTGGCGGACGTAAACGAGCTCGAAGACTGGCTCAGAACGTCAGTGGATAGGCCGAGATCTATTGGCTTGAAGCATTCTCGCCGGGCACAAACGTCAGCTAACTGTTAGTAACAAACAGGACACCGGTACCATTGTCCCGTTCATCCTCCGCCCGCAAACTCTAGATAGAGGCGGGGCGCCTGCCCCACATAACATCCGATGAATCCGAATACACGACCCGCAGCGGCGCGCGCATTTGTGCGCAGTCTCAACATTTTGCTTAAATTCGCCCGGATGTATGACTTCGGTCACCCTCGCACCGCGAAACAGTACGCAACAGCCTGGAGTGAACTGCGAACTGCGCTAGGTTCGGGCACCGAAAACGAAGCGGGATTGCTGCTTGGAGTTTCTGGCGACCAACTGCTTTTAGACGGAACGCCACTGGAATCCGCTCAGGCGGAAAAGAGTTTCGCGCGTATGCTTTCGGCGGCAGGCATTGCGAGCATTCATTTCTCGCCGCAAATCACACAAGCCAGCCTGGCGCGCTTCGTACGTGGATTTCCCACGGGCACTGGTGCAAAACCGGTGCAGCTTGCGGAACAACTGAAAGCGGCGTTGCAAGGCGATACGAACATTCACGTGAACGAAGTATGTTTCGTGCCGGCTGATTCGGCGGTTGCCAGGTCCACAGTGGCCGCTCAGCTTGCCGCACATACGCTGAGTATGAACTCCGAGGCTTCCGACCAGCTTTTTAACGATCCTGAGAAACTGCTACAGCTGATGGTCGCCGCCGAGGGAAGCAAGAACAGTGGTGACACCGGCAGCAGCGATCAGGCAATCGAGCCCGGCCGCAGGCGCAGCCGAGCAAGGAAACGGGTCGCGCAGGCTGAGAACAGCGATTCGGCGCGGGCCTTGGGCGACGATGACTCCAAGAATTCGCCGAGCGCGCAGGAACCCGAAGAAAGCCTATATGAGGTTGGTTCGGTTGACTTAGGCAGCTTTTTCCCTTCGGAAAACGAAATTTCCATTGCCGGCAGTCCCATTTATTTGGACCGAGCTGGTGCCGCCGCCGAAAGGCCAACTGGGGAAGCAAATCAGACCTCGAAACCGGCGAGCGCAAACGGTGCTCGAACTCGCACCAAGTACATATACGCAGATCCTAACAACACTCCGCCCGCTCGTTGGTCGGTTCCTGGGTCGGGGGCGTTCGTCGACCCATTTCCGAAGATCGCTGATGGTTCGGTGGCCGTTGAAACCGGACTGATGACCCTGCAGGAAGATGAGCTGAAGGGGATCATGCATGTCCTTGGGCAGATTGGGCGCACTATTGGCGACAGTGCCGGCACCGCCGACGTTGAGGAGATCCAGTCGCGGCTTGCCGCCCTGCCGCGCAACGCTGGTTTCACCGTTAGCCAGGCGCTTTCGGCCTTGGCCGCACAGGCTCCTACTGATGCAACCGACAAAACCACGCTGCTGAAGTTGGCGGAGCACATGGCGATTCGCTACGCGATGGAAAGCTATCAACGCGGCGACATCGAAGTAAACGCAGTGCGGCATGTGCTGGACAACATGAGCGAAGAACTCGGGAGCCTTCGCAAAGTCGTGGGCGTTTATGAAGAAAAAATGGCCCGCCATGGAATCGCGGTCCAATCGCATGCGGACATTCTGGCGCAGCAGTTCTGGGCGCAGGTGCCGAACGACAAAAGAAAGGCTGTGCTCGAATCTTCCGAGGCCTGGTGCATTCCTGTCACTCAAGTTCGAGAGTACGTGGAAAGTCTGCTTTTACAAGACGACAAAGAGAACGCAGAGAAAATTTTGATGAATTATGCGGACTGTGTAGCCAGCAAATCGCCCGAAACCAGACGGCAGACGGCCATAGGGCTGGCGGAACTTTCCGGTTTATACGCCAGCCAAGGCGAACGCGTGCTGATGAACATAATTCGGTTGGTCGGGGTACAGCTCGCAGAAGAACGTGACTCGGAATTGCAGAGTCTGATGGGCGCTGCATTCGTACGCTTATCCCAAGAGGCGTCTTCGCAGAGATCGTTTCCGGCCATTCAACGCTCCGTGGAATTGGTGGACTACATTGAAAGCGAGCGCCCAGGTCTGGGCAAGAACCTGCGGCCACGCATCGCAGTCGAAGATCGCCTTCCGGAATTTATCGAAGAGGCCATGAAAACCGGAGAGGTGCCGAACGGTCTTAAGGATCTTTTGCGCCGGTTGCCTGCAGCATCCTCCGCACATCTGGCCGGCCGTTTCAGCCGCGCAGGGTTCCGCGAAGACTGCGACATGCTGGTTTCTATCATGCAAATCCTGGAAGCGCCTGGTTTGGATGCGTTGCGAGATCAGCTTCGCCGAGGCACCACTAGCGACGCGATTGATGCTATCGGTCTGCTTGTTAGGTTGGATCCGGAAATGGTTGAGTATGTTTTGCCGGAGCGGATGCCTGAATGGAAGCGCGCCGCGCACGACCGCGTGATCCGACAAATCGCCTCGAGCGGCTCACCGGCACGCGGTCGGCTGCTGTTGAAACTATTTGACCTTCTTGATCCTATGATTCGCCCGCTCGCCGTTGACGAAATTGGTATTTCTGGCGAGCCCGCTTCCGACATGCGCATGTTACGCATGGCCGAAGGCGACCTACCTGAAGGCAGCACGGATTACTTGCAGCTCAAGGCGATCGAGGCCTTGGGTCGCCTACACACGGCCGGCGCGGAGACCGTTCTGCGAAAGATTGCCGAGGTCCGTAAGGCGTTCCGCTGGGCCAGTCCGAACGAGTTACGGTTGGTGGCCACCCAAGCCATGGAAAAATTTGATCCGCTGTGGTTGCGTCACTTTATTCCGAAGAGCGGCCTAAGCACTGCGGAATTCTCGATCGAGGCACTCGACCTTGATCCGGATTCGTCAGCCATGCGTCAGCGCCGCTATCTGCGCCTGCGTATGGAAAATCCGCTGTCCGCCATAACTACAAACCTTAAAGAAAATTACCGGGTGGAAATTCCCGAGCTTACTTTGGGGGGCGGCGTGGCGCTTTGCGAACAGAGCTTGCATCCTGGCAGTGTGGTCAATTTGAAGGTGTCGACGCCGCAAAGATCAGTCAAGGTGCAAACTATCGTACGTGACGCGAATACGCAGGCGCGCGCCTTCGAAGTAGTGGATATCGGCATGGAAGAGCGCGCCAAGCTGCGTAAGTTGCTGGTGCAACTTGGCAGCTCGCAAAAGAAAACCTCCTCACGGGGCCGGGCGCGCCGCGGCACTCGCAAAATATCCTAGCTCGCATGGCTCCCGCAGCCTCGGCGCCGATTACGTTAAATTTACGCCCGATGGTGGCGTTTTTGCGATTCTTGTGGTGGCAAAGATCCAAGCCACGTCGCCGCCAAAACCAGCATAGCCATGGTCGCAAATGCCAAAGTTGCCCCTAGTCTGAATTCAGCGTGTGACGCCAGCCATCCCACCGCACCAAGCAACCCGGTCAAAAGATAACAACTGATGGCCACACGTTTCTGCGTGCATCCTGAAGCCAATAGGAAATCGTAAGAGTGTCTCCGGTCACCATGAAAAGGAGACTGGCCATTTATCAGACGGCGTAGAACCACAGTTACTGCGTCCACTAAAGGAAGCGCTGCAATCAGCAGAGGGAATATCAAGGCACCGCAGAGCAAACTGTTGTTTCCCATCGTACTTCTTACGCTACCTTGCCTCGCGGCAAAATCCAGCCCGAGAAATGCTACGCTGAAACCTAAAACGGTGCTTCCTGAATCTCCCATGAAGATTTTTGCTGGAGGAAAATTGAAGAACAAGAATCCTGTGCACGTTCCCAGCAGACTCCATGCAATCGCATTTCCTGTAGCATCGAGTGCGGCGCCAGGGAAAATGATATACGCGAGAGCGATCACGGCGGACGTGCCCGCCGCAAGTCCGTCCGCGCCATCCAGGAAATTGAACGCGTTTACGAACAGCACAACCCAGATGCACGATGCCGCGGCTGCCACTGCACCCGAGTCGGAAGGCCACACTCTCCACCCCGCCAGATACAAGAAAATCCCACCACTGGTCTGCGCAAGCAACCGCGTTTGCGGCGAAAGCCCGCGCATATCGTCCAGAGCACCTGTTACCCAAACGATCGCCAATGCTGCGGACAAAAACAGCAACACAATTCCAATAGTGGGAACAGCACTCAGCGTCCCGGCAATCAGAGCCAAAACAATCGCGACACCGCCGAGACGAGAAGTCGGCTGCGAATGAATTTTCAGTTTCCCGGGCTGATCGAAAAGGCGCAAGCGCGCACTAAGCTTTCGAACGAGCGGAACAGTGACGACCACAAGGACTAGCGCGACTGTGAATCCTTTCGTTGCTGGAAGAACGCTTTGAAGCATTCAGTTGATAACCTTGTGAACCAGCCTTCTTACATGCCGGAATCTGATGCGTCGCGCTTTTTTTGAAAGGCCGCAAACGCCCGCAGAATGGAATGCCGCACGAACATCCTGTAAGTACAGTTTCACCAACCCTTGCGAGGCATCATGGTAGAACAACTTCGCGTAAGAGCCGTCATCAATCTCGCCGGAAAGGTTATGGAAACGATCAAGCATAACTGTACCGTCTTCTTCTGCAGGAATTTGGCCGAACCCACCTTTATCAATCAGTACAGCGCGAATCTCGACTTCAACAAGGTGACCTTCTGCGGTTAATGCCGCGACGACAATCAGACCCTCTCGCTCGAGGTACGACGAAATGTAGCCAGAAACCAGACTGCCAAGCCCATAAAAACAAAATGACTGACGATCTCGAAAAGTTTTGATGTGTCGGTAACCACTAATTCGATGGGAATGCGATGCAGCCACAATGTCGAAGCCCGATATCGCCAGGGAGTCCATCAAGTGGACGTCTTCGGGATCAGGACGATTTGTGCGCATGTACCCGGCATGAAGCAACGCGACTCGCAGATGAGAGCCAGATTTGTCCATTTCTGCTAGGGCCTGCAGTCCGCGTGACAACGCGGCCGGCTCAACGCCCCTTACCGCGCTCCTTGCCGGATCTGATGTAGTTTTTGCTGCGAACCAAACGCTCACGCAAAGCCCACCGGGCCTATACCAGTTATAGACATCGGGAGGCCGACTGGTCGAATACCCGCCCCCATGGGAATTATTCCAATTCGTGACAATGCATCTCGGGTCCGGTCCAGCCCGTCTTGGCCGAAATCATAAATGTGATTATTCGCAATTCCCGCAGCTTGCGTACGGATCACTTGAAGATACTCAAGACATGCGGCGGGCGCGGAAACAGCTTGCCCCAGGCCGACTAACGGGCGTGACGCGAGGCCGTTAACGTCGACGCATGCTTCGAGATTTGTGAACGTGGTTGTGACATTGCTAAAGTGGCCGGCGAGACCTTGCGCCATGTGCCCCCAATTGGTACCGGGAGCAAATATTAGCGGCCCGGCCGGCAAGAAATCCCCTGCGACGGCAACGCGTGCTGCGATGGGCTGATCATTAGGCGCTTTCCAAAGAGTCCGGCTTGTAGCATTCATGAGGATTCGGTTCGACTAAGCGGGAAGGCGGGCAAACGCCCAGCCCAGAAGACGTTTGCGCATTGGATGTGTCCATAATGGCACCACGACCATCATGAGGACAGCCGCGGATAACGCGATAGCGAGGCGCGGAGACAGAAGCGACTGGATGCGCGATTGGCTGAAATAAGGCAGAAAGACAGCCAGTCCACCGACACTACCCAAGGCGATTACGGCGCTATCACTCGGTAACAGCTGTTTGAAGGATATGCGGTTTTCGACGTGATAGGCAATCAAGATCACCGCATAACCAAATATCAACGACAAAATGGATGCTGCAACGACGGCAGTCCCGCCGAGATATCTTCCCGCGAGATAACCCAGAGTTGGATTCAGAATCGCAGTAATCCCGCAACCTATGGCAATCCAGCGCATGGCGCCGGTGCCTAAATCCACGACGTAGGCGGGATTGCTCAGAATGTTTACTAGCCACCCCGCGGCCAAGATAGCCACAAACTGCACGAATATAGGCTCATAGTGACCGAGCCACACATGAGAAACGATTGGACTTACTGCCAAAGGGAAGGCGAATGCTGGAACCGCCAGGAAGAACACCAGCCGGTACGATTCGCAGTATAGAACCGGAATTGCGTCCGGTTCGCGTTCACGTAGGCTTGAAAAGGTGGGCACCAATACCAAGTTGGCTTGGACGATTAGCTCGCGGAAAGTGAATACCCAGCGAGATGCCATGTCGTACAATCCGGCGGCGGCGAGTCCGCCGAACTTTGTCAACAGCGCCTTCGTGACGGGCTCACGCAGGGACTGACTGATGGTAATGAATTGAAAATGCGCTCCGTATCCAGCCATCTCCCTAAAAAGCGCTCGGTCCCAGTGACGGGGAATCACAGGGAACCGCGAGATCTTGCGTCGCAGCAGTGTCCAGCTGCCGAGAAAGCACGCAACAGCCTGTACCGTCTGCGCGTAAGCTACACCCAGCAGACTATATTTCGGTGCCCACATACACACGAGGAGAAGATAGATCGCCGAGCCTCCAAAAACCACATAGATGCGTTGCGTGATGACTTCGTATCCCGTCAAACCCGCAAGCAAGATACTGCCAACGATATTGACCCACAGGGAGAGGAGCGCGTAAGGCTGTATTGCGCGTGCGTCGCCCATTCGATTTGGAGGGATTACCAATTCCAAAATCCATAATGAGGTGGGGTACAAGACGACGCAAATCACGGTGAGCGCCGGCGCTATCGACGATATCGCCGTCTGAATCAGGGCAGAGATTCGATCCGGTTCTCCTTGTGCGACGTACTTAGCGACAAATTTCACGATGCTGGTGGAGAAGCCCTGATTCGCTAGGGTCACGACCGATGTTGTGGCTAAAACTAACGACCAAATGCCTAAAAGTTCAACTCCTATCGTACGAATTAAAAAACGATAAAGCGCAAAAGTATTGCGGCGCTGCCGATGACTTGACCGATGGTCGTGAGCGCATTCCAGAATACTTGATTGTGCTTCATTTGGAGTGATCGTGAGGGGAGATGGTCGCCGCTCGTACTATGCCAGCAAACGGTCCTACAGTTCGCGAACGGGCGTCCATTGCCCGGAGCTGCGGCCGGTGAGCGAAATCCAAATTCCGACTAACGCTGCCAGATTTACAACGCAGAAGGATGTGGGCACGGATAACGGGAATATGAATGATCTGTCGCGAAAGACAAATCCCAGTAACGCAATGACGTAGAACGCAAACTGCAGCCAGAAAACTACACGATATAAGGGACCGTTAGAGAAAGCGCTACTGAGCAACATACCAAGCATAAAGTAGGGTACGAGCCAACGTAAAAGCTTGTGCGATAACAAACTTATTCCCGTCGCTGGATACAAAAAAGGATTCAAGATTGAGCGATAAGTAAGTAAGGCACTGAAATCCTTACTAATGATCCGTGATTTTAAGCCAAACATGGAGCCCGTATTCTTTTGCGACAGTCGTGTGGTTGTGTTAGCTCTTCTCTCCAATATATTGCGCATTCCAGCCTGCGCTACTCGCAACGGTAATACAAAATCGTCTCCCAGGCTCCGATCGATTGGCTTCCAAAGGCGGCGACGTAATGCGAACAGTGAACCGGACGCCATAGCCAGCACTCCGCGTGCGCTTTCTTGTTCGCGGATCCACGATTCGTATCGCAGATATACGCTTTCATTTTTTGTAACAGCGTTTTCGCTCTCGTTTGTGTAGCGTGGAGCGGCGGTGACTAATCCCACTTCCGGATCGACAAAATTCTCTGCTATAAAGCGTAATGCATTCGGATCGCAAATGCAGTCCGCATCCGTAAATATCAGGACTTCGCCCGAGGCTTTCGCCACGAGACTATTTTGCATGGCGCTCTTCCCGAGCTGCATGGGGAAGGAAATAAGGCCGACGCCGTCTCCCTCATACCTGCGTACGGTCTCTTCGGTGCGATCCGAAGAGCCATCGCTACCGATAAGAATCTCGAGCCGGTCGCCAGGGTAATCCGAAGCGAGCAAGCTTTCGATCTTCGTTTCGATAGCGGCTTCTTCGTTGTGCGCGGCTACAATCACGGTAACGTAGGGGACAGTGACGTTACCGCCCATAAAACGTTCGTGGATATTTTCACGCGAGTGCTGCGGCGGGAAACGCCGACGGCTAAACACACCCAAGCACAGCAAGAATGGATAGCCGGCGTAGACATACGCAACAATTCCAAAGCAGATCCAAAAACAAGGTCTCACGGCGTCAGCTCCAAGTGTTGCTCATCGGTGACGAACGTTAGCCAGATGCCTGTGCGTCAAGGAGCTTACGACAGAGTCGCAGACGGCATGACGTTCGCACAAATCGCGGTAAGTGATCAATTGAATTCCATTCCGGATAATCACGCTGCGAAAATCAGCATCCGTGAGCCAGCGAAATTCGTTTTCACGCTGCTGGCAAATTGTATCGCTTTCCGAAAACCCTGGCTGGGGAAGTCCTGGGTGGCACGCTAACTCGAAGGTACCATAGTGAAAATGTTCCAGAGTATTCAGCCAAGCACGCTCGAGTTCTTCGGGATTCCGTCGGTCACGCGATAGGAATGAAATGCGCCGGCTGGGGCATTCCAGTTGGTGGAAGAAGCTGGACTGCAAAGTTGCGCGATATGCCTGCACGAACAATCGACGAGCTATGCCGCCTTCATGTGGGCCACCGAGAAACTGCTTTTGAGCCCACTGAACACACCGAGATGCGCGCGCACGTGAAATGCCTTCCGCTAAGAGCGCCCGAGCAAAAGGTACGAGCGCTGCGGGATAAATGTGCATGTGATGATGGGAGTCAGCGTGGGTCAAGCGCAGGCCTATATCTTTTGCCCATCGAATTTGGGCCCGAAACTCTTTTTCCAACTGTTGCGGATTAATTCGCCATCTCCAAAGCCTGTGGATCATCTCCTTGGGAGAGTGAAAGCGGCCCTCAGAATTTACCAGGCTTGGCACCTGACTCGCAGACAATATCGGACGACCTTGGCAAATGTTGAGATGAATCCCGACACCTAGTTTCGGAGTACTCGCGAGCCGATCGACCGCATACTCTGACGCCGGCATGTTCACCATGAGTGAAGCGCTGGTCAAGATGCCGTAGCGATGGGCGATTAAGATGCCATCGGTAATTCCACGGCTCATCCCCAAATCGTCGGCATTAATAATCAAACGTTTTGCGTTCATTGTGACCACCTCCCAATTCCATCTGTTTGCTCGCTCTACGGTTTCCGGCTAAGACCGCTTCGCCAATTGAATCCATTCCGCGAGAGATGCTATTGATAATTAAAGGGATCTTGCCGCCAGGCAGCACCAACGGTGTGACGGCAATTTCTGCTGTCACACGCATTCCCGGTCCTAGTAAATTTTGCAAGCGACGGCGAATCAGCATCATTTCTTCAGAGGCGGCGACGTTTCCGGATCCGGCACGGACGATCACCCGCTCCGGGCGATCATGAACAAACTGACAAAACCGCAACGACGACGCTTCCTTCAGGAGCTGATTTAACGCGCGCGGCGAAAATAATCGTCCATCCGGACACCGCAAGATTTCACTCTCTCGCGTTATAGTGGGTATTACCATTGGGAATTTCAGGCCGCAGGTGCAGGACGATCCTTGCTGCCAACGTCCGCGATCTCCGATACGGTAACGAATGAGCGGCATTGCCATGTTCAGAAAGCCGGTCCATACGAACTGACCCTCATCGCCTTCCCGAACGGCTTCGCCGCTATCGTCCAGAATTTCCAAGTAGCCAAATTCCGGGATCAAGTGCATCTGACCGTGTGCGCACTCGTGGATCAGGCCGCAGTGTTCCGTCATTCCATAACTATCAAAGATCTTACATTGGAATGTCGTTTCAATTTTCTTGCGAATCGCGGGGTACAGCGGTTCGCCACTTGTGAAAATGACCCGCATCGGAATCCTTTTCCCAATATCCATCGCAAAATCTGCCAAAATGCCTAAAACCGACGGGAAACCTTCCAGAATTTTGCCTTGTTGCTTGCTCAAGAATGCAAGATAGTGCGGCGCTGTTCTCTGCGAGATGTGAAAAATACTGAGCAAGATTTGATGTTCAGGCAGGTTGTGTACCCAAAATGGAATTTCAGTGCGTTCCGTCGGCACGATGCGCGCCCCGAACAATGTTACGCGAGGCTCCTGCGCTTCCACGCCGGCCCAAGCCCACTGACGAAGCAAGCATGCCCAATTTGCGCGTGCCATTTCTTCCGTGTAAGCGACTCTCAGGTTGCCGCCTGTAGTCCCGGTGGTTCCCGCATAAATCCGGTGGCGCGGCGGCGTTGCAGTGGAAAAGAGGTTTTTGTGGTTCTGTCTTACTGTTTCCCGTTCCAGAACTGGAAGTTTCTGGATGTCTTCCAAACTTCCTATCTCGATTCGAGGACACGGAGCGTAGTAAGGCACTGTGGTTCGAGCGTGTTCTACGATGCGACGAAGGGCACGGACTTGATGAGCGGCAATATCATTCTCGTTCCAGCTTTCGTGTGCACGGAGTGATTCGAGAAATGAAAATGTCTCCGGCGCATAGCGCAGATGCGTTAGGAACCAGCCGCGCGCGCTGGCCAAAAGATTTCGGGCAGGCGATGGGAAGGCGTCGTAAGTGTTCTGCCATTTGGAAATATTAGCTCTGACGAGTGGTTCGAGGACGTTCATAGAGCCTCCACTGGAATTTGCGGGCTGGAATATTAGGCCTGGCATCTTCTGACAAGCGCATAAAAAATCGACGAAGCTTTTCGACCTCCCGGCGATTGTTAAATCGATTTACTACGGCGGCACGACCGCATTGGCCCATCCAGGCTGCGGCTTTCGGATGATCGAGGAGCCAGGCAATGGTTTGTTCGAGACCCGCAGCGTCGCCTGGCGGAAATAGGAGCCCCTCACATTCTTGAAAAACGGACGAACGGGCGGAAGATCACTGGAAATGACCGGTAAGCCACAAGCCCAGTATTCAAATATTTTTACGGGAATATTGGTCCGAAATTTCGGGATGTCTTGCAAAGGATTGATTCCGACGCGCGCCCTGCTTAGAGTACGTGCCATCTCCCGATGCTCGATGCGAACCATGATTTCAATGCTCGACCAGAGGCCCAAGGTTCGTATTTTTTCTCGCAGCGCTGCTTCCACCTTTGCGTCATCGCAATAGCCGATCAGTAGAAGTCGCGCACGCTTGCCCTGCGTGGACAAGCTGTGTAGCGCTTCCAGCAACAACCAGACGCCAGCTCGTTCGGAAAGTCCGCCGCGGTACACAAGGTCGAAGTCCTTAACCTCAGACGGATGTGGTGTCGGGAAAAGATGCAAGTTCGGGAAATTGTAGAAGGTTATTTTGTGGCTGCTGCCAAATCGAGCCAGCGGTTTGAGTGTGGAAGGGTCGGCGGTCATCAAGCCGTCAAACGAAAGTGCGGCGAGCCGTAGGATAATGGCGACCGCGGACGCGATCGGGCGGCGCAGCGATGCCGGCAGATTGCGCATGCTAAAAGCCATGGAAGCGAAGTCTTCGTAACAGTCATACACGATCAGCTTGCGGCAAATCAGTTTCAGGAGGAATGCGACCGGTAGCAATTCCGGATCCTGAAAGTGATAAATACCTGCATTTTGTTTGATCAGTATTACCAGTAACGATGGCACGGCAAGCAGATGACGAAGCCAACCATGGCGCCTGGGAAGTGCGACAAAATCAATGCCGTTATGGCGACCGTGAAGATTTACAGGCGAAAGGTAACGAATCGTTGCCCCCGAAACGGCAATCGGCATGAATTGCATATAGTGGGAACGGCTCTTTAATTTCGAGTGCACGGTGGTGCAATGGCACAAAATTGGCAGGTCACGATGAGGTGGTGGGCGTACTGCGACCGCTGTCTCGGCGGCACGGGTTGCCATTCGGCTCTCCATTCGGAGTCGGCGATAATTTGGTATTGGTTCTGTAAACCTGGGGCTTGTAAAAATCTTAGACTGAAAGCTTGGCAATCGTTAATTAACTGTAATATGCATGATTCTCGGTGCTGCGTTGCGGGTGGGCCAGCTCTCGAATTCTGAGGCCGTGCATTACGAAGACAAGACTTAGGAAAAGCCAAGTAGAACGGTCGGAGTTGATATCGCCAGTGTTGGTAGCATTGACGATGCCCACGACTAACAATGCAGCCGCAATCTGTGAAAGTGAAAACAACGTCGGGGCGTCGTCCTTGAGTTGATGCCAGCATTCGCGAATGGCGGTAGCGAACAAAGCAACGACAATGATTCCGGCAGGAATGCCCATTTCACAGCAAATTTACAGGAAAATATTATGAGGCCAGTTATAGAGGCCGGCGTTAGGTGAATAAAATCGGAAGCCCTGAATTCCCACGCCTATTAATGGATGCTGCTGAAGCAATTTCCATCCATAACTCAGCAATTCAGCGCGAAAGAATAGCAGGTCGTTTAGGCTCTGGCTATGCACCAATGTTCCTAGATACTCAAACGAAGCTTCCGGAATGTTGGTCAGCGGTACAGCTACAACGCCAAGAATAAACAGGCACCCAAAATCGATCAGGAAATACGGATGGAACAATACGCTGGCAAGGACGACGCATCCGAGCGCTACCACGGCCCCGCGTGAACCTGACCCGATAAGCGACAAAGTCGGGACGCGAGAATCGGATACAAAAGCATCCTCTGGAGAAACCTCAGATGAGGCATGACGCCAAAGAGGATAATTAGGATTAGACAGCAAGCAATGTGACCGAGCCCAATGGTATTGCTGCTGGGTGTAACCAGACGCTCAGACCCGCCCAGCGCACCGAGCGAATATCCGCAGATTGCGAGCGCCACTATGGCAAAACCGTATAGGAATCGCTTCATGGCTTGAGGAGTGCCTAGAACGAAAAAGGGTGCGACGATAACAATTCCAGTCACGCTGAGGAACCGGCCCGTTTTTTCGAGTCCGGCATCAAAAATAGGTGTATACGTAAGGCTTGCGACCATTATGACGAGCAGCGGGATAAACAAAAAGTACACGGAAGGCATTGCGATCATCGGTTTCTTGCGAAGCAAATTCAAAATGATTCCTGCAACCAGGAACCCACCCAAAGCTAAAGTCATATCCCAAGGAAGAAGCGCGGCGACTCGGTCGTCGCCCTTTACATCACCGACAACTACATAAAGAGCTAGCGCCAGCTCCGGATACAACAGAAGACTCGTACCTAACAGAACCGCCAGGCAAAACAGCGCCGAGCGCCGCGCAGTCAGGTCGAAGGCAAGAAACGAAAATCCCGCCGCTACGGATGCGACGAGGATCGCTATGCTCCAAAGGCTGGACGCGCCAACCTTCATCCTGAGACTAATTTCGTTCTCGAGATACATTCAATTGCTCGACGGTGCGAGGAAAAGAACGTCTTTCACCTGATTTATGGACTCCAGATCTACCGCAGTCTTGCCATCAAGCAGATCGCACGAAGCATAGCCGTAGTCTGCCATGTAGCTGCCTAGTTCGGACACTCTGCGACCGATAAGCGGGTAGGCACGCGGGGCGATTTCGCAAATGATCGCTGGGCGGTCATTCGATTTCTGGAAGTATTTCTCAAGACCTCTCAGAACTGGAAATTCAAATCCTTCGGCATCGATTTTGATTAGCGCAACGCGTTCGATCCCGTGCCTGTTCGTGTAGGAATCTAGCCGAATTACCGGTACCTCCAGCGTCGAGACAATCTCAGGTCCTGATTTGTACGACGCCACGAAGGTGTTTTGCCCCTGCTCTTTGGTCACATAAATTCTGCACTCGCCTGGTACTTCGCCGGCAGCACAGGGATTGGGGTGAATGTTGTACTGAGGGTTCAGTTCAGCTAGTTTTTGAAGTCGATTGAAGTAATCCGGGACCGGTTCAAAGCAGTGTACTTGCCCGGCCGGCCCTACCAGGCTGGCTGCAATTGCCGATAAGTAACCTATATTCGCACCGACGTCAAAAAAAATGTCTCCCGCGCGCAGGAGCCTTTTCATCGTTTCGACAATGGGAATGGCATACGATCCAAAATACATTGGTGCAGTGGCCCGATAGCGTTCAAGATCGAATTCGAAGATTACGTCGGCGATGCGCTTTCGAGCCGGAAGCGGCGGCATCGGCCTTGTGGTACTGAATTTGGCCAAAGCGACACGGCAGAACAAACGCGGATTTTTTTCTTTAGCATAGTCTTAGCGCGCGATGCGGTGGCAACAAAGTGCATAGTTTCTCCCTTGTTTTTGAGATCGTTGGATCAGGCGTGCTGGGCTAAGGCGAAGGTGTGCTCTTCGGCGAATGAGCCGTGAGCGAAGAGTTTCTGGAGTTCGCTCATGTCTTCAAAATCAGACCTTCGGATCCGATTCTCTTTCAGGTTGCGCGATATCCCTGCTTTGTATCCATATAAATCGAGTCTGATAGCTGTTCGTGGCCTATTCATTGAGCTGTTTGGATCCGTCCATGAAGGCCCTTTGTGAATGCCGTTGCCGTGGATTGCGGCGATGCTACCTCGTTTTGTTCGCAGCACTGCCCAGTCGCGTCGTGGATAGATTCGCTGTACCTCCTCATCGCTTAACCTTCCGTCATTAGCGGCAATTCCCAAATCGCGGGAAAGGCGGGGGCGACAGGAGCGCACATCGTAGTGATTCGAACCGGGCACATAGACGAGCGGGCCACGGGTATCGTCAACATCCACGAGATAGATAAAGATCTGCAGAGAATCCGATTCATCATTATCCTTATGAAAATTGCTAGAATGAAGCGGCTGGTTGTGAGGAAAGTCACGAACCACAGTCACACGATACAGAGGCGGAATATAACCCAAGAAATTTGCCGCGATTCTGAGAATGCTTTCATGGAAGCCCACACCACATAACTCCGGAATATTGAGGAGCGGATCGCGTAAGGCGACGACTTTCTCGCTTGCAGCTATTTCCTCGTATGAGAGCCCTTCGAGCGTATTGCGCTGCTTGGTTTGGATCGAATATGCAAGTTGCGAATCAATTTCCAGGTTATTAAACATCGTGTCCGCTCTTTTAAGAACGCGGTCCATCGTGGATGCCGAAAAGAACTGCGGCGCAAGTGCGTAACCGTGCTCGGGTAAGCAACTCACCTGTTCCTGCTCGAATGCATTCATGGTGAATAAGTGCTGGTGACGCTGGAACACTGCACGCATGTCAGCGCCTGCGACGCGTCGTGAATATAGAAGTCTTGCCTTGCAAACGGTGCTGTACAAGTGAGGTTCCATGCGAACCGCTCGCAACCAGAAAGGCGAACGTGCGGAATTGCCACCGCTTTGCGATCTCATGGCTGTTACTCCTGACCTTTCGCTTTAAAGCTTGCGTTTAACAGGTCTTTCCGGATGATTCGGATTGGCGGTAATAAGACAGTTCTAACGGGGATAGATCCGCACAACCGCAGCAATTTCGCGTTGTCGGGTAGAATCTATTGGTCGTTACAAACCGCGGGCTGAGTAATTTCCAGAAGCTGTGGCGTATCGCACGGCAGCAGCTTCACCTAGGGTCGGGGTCGCCAGAAATTCCCGAATCGTGTCGCAAACTTCTGCGACTTGGCGTTCTGTCATTGCGGAGAAAAATGGCAGCGCTATACAACTTTTGGCTGCCGATTCGGTGTGAGGCAAAACCCGAGTGGGTCGGGCGCCCGCCTGGTTCATGTATGGCTGAAGATGAATCGGCGGAAAATACGACTGACAAGCGATATCGCGGTCGCGCAGACGATTCATTAAACAGTCTCGAAGAGATTTCGCGTTGGTCCCTTGAACTTGAATTACGTAGGCGAACCAACTTCGCTTGATAGTGCTAGGTTCGGCAGGCAGCAAAATCCCCGGTGTGCCCTCCAGTTTCCGCGAATACAGCTCGGCAATGCGGGCGCGGGCGTACAGCAATTCATGAATTCTTTCCAGTTGCGCGAGGCCGAGGGCACAGTGCAAGTCGCTAAGCCGGTAGTTATATCCCAGGCGCGAATGATTCAGCCATTCGGAACTGTCGTTGCGCCCGTGGTTGCGCAAGCTCCGGCATAGCGTCGCAAGTTGCACATCGTCAGTCACGATCATGCCACCTTCAGCGGTGGTCATTTGCTTATTAGGGTAAAAGGCGAAGACTGCGGCGTCACCGAATGTACCAACGGGCTGGCCTCGGTATTCTGCGCCAACAGCTTCACAGGCGTCTTCCAGTACACGGAGATTGAACTCGCGCGCAATCTCCAGAATGGCGCCCATATCACAAGGGTGGCCGAACACGTGTACGGGTAGTATCGCTTTCAATGTTTGGCCGGATCGCCGGTTGGTGTGGCGGCACTTCTGTCGATCCCAGATGTAATCACGCGAAAGAACGTCTCGAATGTCACTTGGATCGATATTGAGCGTGGCCGGTTGAATATCGACGAAGACAGGAGTCGCTGATTCGTAGAGCAGACAATTTACCGAGGCAACGAAACTGAAGGATGTGGTCAGCACTTCATCGCCGAAGCCTATGCCAAGTGCCTTCACGCATAAGTGCAAGGCTGAAGTGCCGCTGTTCGTAGCCGCGGCGTAACGCGTACCCACATAGTCCGCAAATTTCTCTTCGAATTCGGTGACTCGAGGCCCTAAACTGAGCTGACCTGATCGCAATACCTGTGTGACGTATTGGATCTCGAGCTCGCCAATGTCCGGTTGCGATAATGGAATTTTCATGCTGCCCCCACGGAGGTCATAACTGGAACATCCTTATTACAATTCAGATTCGCGCGTGCATGCTTGAATCCAGGAACCGTTTGACTGGCAAACTCAAGCAAATCGTGGCCATCGCCGTGAGCCAGGAGCGTTTCCATAAAATCAATCTTTCTGGCGATTCCAGCACTACCCGCATTCTGCTGCGCGATCACCATGATTCTTGGAATACCAGTGGATACCGGCATTTCGGTAGATTCCCACAGCTCTTCTGTAATCTTTTCACCAGCGTTTAGTCCCGTGAATTTGATGGCTGAGTCGCGATCCGGTTGCAATCCCGCGAAGAGCATCATTGTTCTTGCGAGTTGGTAGATGTTAACGGCCGTGCCCATGTCCAATACAAAGGTTTCTCCGCCCTTGCCTAAAGCCGCAGCACGCAAAATTAAATGCACCGCTTCGGGCACGGACATGAAGTACCGCGAGGCCCGCGGATCGGTCACGCGGACGGGGCAGCCTCTGCGTATCTGATCCCGGAAAAGCAGCAGCACGCTGCCTGTACTGCCGGCCACATTACCGAAACGGACGTTCGAAAAGCGAACTTTGTGTACCTGCGCGCATTCCTGAATGCACATTTCGGTAAGTTTTTTTGACAGCCCAAGATAGCTCGTCGGATTCACGACTTTGTCCGTGGATATATTAACAAACCGCAAGGTTCCGCAGGCCAATGCTGCTTCTGAGATATTGCGCGTGCCGAAAATATTGTTGCGAATGGCTTCTTGTGGATGCAGCTCTAATAACCCTACGTGTTTGTGTGCCGCAGCGTGAAAAACAATTTCGGGTCTCTCGCGCTGCAGAATTTCGCGCAGGCGATCTTTATATACCAGATCTGCCAGCACTGGTCGCGCCCGGCCGGGTCCAAGCCGCTCGCTTACCTCGCGATGGATGTAAAACAGGCTATTCTCGGCTTTATCGAGCAACAAGAGTGTGCGCGGATCGCCATCGGCAATCTGTCGGCTTAGTTCTGAGCCAATACTTCCTCCCGCGCCTGTGATTAGGATGACCTTGCCGCGCACAAGCCGCCGGGTTTCTTGTAAGTCCGCAGCGATTTCAGTTCGCTGCAACAGATCGTCGATACCGGGTTTGCGTAAATCACGTCTCGAAATCTTGCCATCCGCTAGTTCCGTCAGTGATGGAAGCGTCCGGACTGGGATACCTGTTTCTCGGCAAGCACCGAGGATGTCGCGCATTTGGGCCGAAGTTGCGCTGGGAGTGCGAACGAGGATTTCCTCCGCTTTGTTTTCTGCGGCTAAACGCGCCAAGTCCCGTATGCCGCCCACGACTGGTACGCCAAGAATGGAACGCCCCCACTTTTCAGGATTATCGTCCACTAGGGCAACCGGGCGTGCCAGCGACGATGAATCTTGGGCCAGATCTTTTAGTAGCGTAATCCCGGCGTCCCCAGCCCCGACGACCAGTACTTTTTTTCCATCTCGGCGCCAAGATCCTTTTTCGGTTCTTAAGATGCGATTTCCTAAGTGCAACCCGCCCCAAAGCAGTAGCACAATTGCCCAATCCATCACAAAAACCGCTGCGGGTACGTTCAGCGTTGAAAATAGCCACACGATTGAAGCCCCCATCATTATCGAGCTAGCAGAAACGATTTTCGCGATCGAAATCAATTCGGGAATGCCTGCATGGCGGAGAGATCGACTATAGAGCCGCACACTCAACAGTGCCGCCAGCCGAAATGCGATTACCGGGCCCAGGGTCGCCCACACCACCTGAGTCAGCCAGCCTTCATCGCGCGATTCGGCAAACGCGAAGACCGCCAAGATATAGGAAATGCAGGCGAGAAGGACCTCCGCCGTGAGGACGGTAAAGCACTGATTAGCCTTCCAATCGATGTTCAACGCCTTCACAAATCTGAATCGCGATAAAGCAATCGGTATCGTTTCGAGCGAACAGAATTTCCGGCCAGGTGCTTTTGCTAACCCAAAAGTATTCATCGTGATCCCAGTCTTTCGCATCTCGGTGCCTCAGGCATCGAGGGTGAGACGTCAACCGATGCTAGTTTATCGACGCGACTGAAATTTCATAGCGTTGTTGTTTTCCGGGGCAAGCAAAATGTAATTCACAGCCAAAGGACAAAGCTCTGCCACGTCAGTCACAGGGTTTTGCGAAGCACACTTCAATGCCGGCTCAGTACCTGCTAAAAATCGAAGATCCGAAAGACAAACTAGAGCTTTCTATAAATCATTTCCGGCATTGGAAACTTTCTTCTGTTCAGAACAGCTCCAAGAATTGGCACTTGTGCAGCTTCCATAGTTTCCTTAGCCATCCGTGCACGTTCCCGCCGAGTCGTATTCGATCCGACTACCAGAATGATGCCATCGGTTAACTGCGCCAGCAGCGCAGCGTCTCCGTACATCTGGATCGCCGGTGTATCCACTAAGACGTAATCGAAATGATCGCGAAGTTCCGCGAATCGCGTGCGAAGCATGGGCGGATTTAGCAAACCATTTGGCTCCTTGCCCGTCGCTCCTGCCGTGATGAGCCACAACTGGTTTCCGGAAACTTGGTGCGCGAATTCGTGCAATGGCTCTGTGCCCTTCATAGACTCAGTGAAACCAGGACCATTTATAAGGCGAAAATGCTGACGCAGCGAAGGTGACCGAAGATTTGCGTCTACCAGGCAAACCGTTCCGGCAACTTGTTCGGCCAGCATCTCGCCCGCATGCGCACAAACCCAGCTGCATCCTACGGCGTGATCCACGCCGGCAAAAGTGACGGCACTGGGCGCTTGAACCGCACTGGTGAGGATAAAAACGCGCTGTATAAGCTTTATCAGCTCTTGATCGATCCGTTCGCTCAGATTGTGGCGCCGGTCCGAAATGCCTGACTGAGGAATTGTCGAGGAGGTGATAGGAACGTAGCTGCCGCCTCCCAGACCTTCGGCTCTCTGCAGGATATCGAAGCTTCGACTCACGGCCGTTCCTTCGCTGCGGTTCGCGGTGGTGTATCTGCAGCGTTGTACCTTTGCAATTGGAAACTATCTCGGAGGTAAAGAGGTAAGCGAATGCGCTGCCCCGGTTCAATGCGGTTCATATTTGTGAGAGTAGGGTTGAGTTCGAGCGTCTTCTCCAGAGTGGCGGAATCAAATCTGCCCAGATGGCGGATAGATAGATCGAGCAATGTGATTTGCTTTTGGACATCGACGGTTAGAATGCGGTCGTTATCTGAGAGTCCCGCGACGATGCTAGGTTGCGACGATTCAGCGTCGATAGAATTCTCAAATGCCTGTTTGTCGTCTGCTGAATTCGTCGAGTATGTCAGGTTAGCCGGAAAACTTTTTCCAGCGCGGACAGAGTCTAGTGGAGGCGGTGACAAGGTTCCCGATCCAGCCGGAATAGCGCCGTCGGGTTTAATATCGACGGATGACTGAACGGTGGCGACGGGCTCTTGACCAGTGACGACGATGTGCGGCGGATTATTGGCTGCGAACAGCACATCGAAGGGTGGGGTTCTGCTGCCTTGGCTCCATCCGAGCCATGAGAAGCTGAGGGCCAACATCACTACGCATAAAGCCGCGAACGCGGGCATTATCTTATCGATTCGGCGATGTTTTGTCGCGAGCCCGCTCGGTTCCGATGCGCCGATCGACCGAACCTGATTCGGCATTATTCGCTCGGAGCCTGCGGATTTAGCCACCAACGACTCCATTTCGACATCCTCTGTCGCCTCGCGCACGATTTTCTCGTTGACTCGGCGAATTCCTGCCCCGTAAGCAATAGACATGGCATTGAAGCACAAATTGTTGATGTTCCTGGGGATGCCATGACTTCGTCTTGCGATGACCGAACGCGCTCCGGCCGTAAATAGGGGAGCACCGGAGTACCCCGCTACCCACAGCCTATGGTCGATATAGGTATCTGTTTCATGAGCAGTGAAAGGCTCCAACCGGATCACTGACGATATCCTCTGGCGGAGCTGAGCCATGGAAAGTCGCGTCAGGCGTTCCGCTAGCTGCGGTTGGCCTGCTATCACGATTTGAATCAGCTCCGTCCACGGGGTCTCGAAGTTCGAAAGCAGGCGGACCGACTCAAGAACTCGTTCGTCAAGGTTTTGCGCTTCATCAATTACCAAAATGAAGCGACGTCCAGCGTGCATTTCCGCCATGAGTACGCTGTTTAACATCCCGCGCATAGTGGCCTGATCCTTGCCGGAACCGTCCAGGCCCAAGTCGGCGAGAATGTGGCGCATGAAGTCGTGGGAGTCCGCGTCGGTGTGAAAAACGAAAGCGCTGCGAGACTTGCCGCGTTGGCGCTCGAGAAATTGCAACAGAAGAGAAGTTTTGCCCATGCCGGGCTCGGCAATTAACGCCAGGAATCCACGATTGCTTTCAGTTCCGTAAACTAGCGAAGCCAAGGCCTCGCGATGCTTCGCTCCCATATGCAGAAAGCGGGGATCGGGCGTGACGCCGAACGGTTGTTCGATTAGGCCGAAATAATCGAGAAACATTTATCGCCCCTTCTCCTCAGTGGGAATCGAAGCCAGTACCTTCAAATCCAAAACCCGGTTTAGTTCGTAGGGGGTTCGGAAAGAAGTGTCCAAGTGATCGATGCCGTATGCGGCACCGACGCTGACGATGCTGGCGATGAAAAAGCCGCCAATTAAGACCCACGCCAAATGCGCAGTTGGCAGCGCCGGAACGGAGGCTGCCTCTGCGATTGACACATTCACGATTCTCTTGCTGTCGAGTGCGTCAGAAATTCGCGCCTCTTCGCGTTTGCGCATGTATAGCAGGTAATTGTCTTCGGAGGTCTTCGCATTTCGAACCAGGTCTGCTTGCTGCATGGCTCTTTCGTCCAAACTCTTTGCGAGCCCTCGGTAGTGCTCAACGACTTTCCCTGTAGCGTCTGCTTGCGCTTTGAGTGCTGCCCAGTCGATATCCGCGCGAGCGAGTTCGGTCGCCATCCAGTCCTGCGCCGGAAGGCGATCGGTCGTGATCTGCTGCAGCGGTGACTCCTCCGCTTCTGCGATAGCTCTTCGCGCATCCGTGATTTGCGTTTCGAGTTCGATCACGGGCGGGTAGGCCGAAGCGTATTTGGATCGTAATTCTGCTCGCTTAAGTTCCAGGCTCAACAATGTGGCTTCGAGATTAGCCAAGAGTTGGGCATTGCCAATCTTCGTCATTTGGGTAATTTGCCGTTGCGGTGTGGACGCAGCCTGTGTGCGCAACGCTGCGGCGCGCTGTTTAGCCTCATAGACGTTGGCCTGAGCCTGTTGCCAACCTGCTTCAAATTGGCTTAATTGTTGCAACACGAGTTGCTTTTGGATCCCCGCTTCAACGATCCCTTCATGAGTGTCAAATTCACTCATCGCATTTTCCGCATCTGCCAACTCTTCTTTGTACCGCTGCGATTCTTGAAAAATAAGAAGGTTCCGGGAGGGCGATGCACGGATGCGTGTTTTTCCTGATACATAGTTCCGAGGGTTTGCAGCACTTGCGCCGACAGATTGGGATCATGCGAGGCATAAGTCACTCGAATCAGTGTCGTTTTTCTCATTGGATCCACAATTAATCGCTCTGAAAGCGTCTGGACTGCCTTGGCTAGATGTTCTTGTGGTGTCGCGCCAGTCCAAATCTTAGGAAAAATGCTCTCTGCGCGATCCGCCAGCAGATCCAACCTAGAGCTGTGCTCTCGCGACAGGCCGCAGGCGAGTACCACTCTCTCAAGCAAGTCTCGACTCTTCAGCAATTCCACTTCTGAGTTCAGATCTTCTTCGCTTACGGCCGGAACGATCCCGGGCCCATTGACGCTTTCTGGATCGGGAGTGACAACAGCATCCACGCGCTCGCGATTCACCAGGATTTTCATTTCAGCTTCATACTTCCGAGGAAGCACCAGCCCAACGATTGTACCCATGCAAATCCCAGCAAAAATCAGCATAGCCAGGCGACGCTGCCGGAAGATTGGCATCAGCACATCCCTTAGAGTAAGGGTCAACTCCACCCCACCGTTCTTCGGTAACACGCTGAGCTCGGTCATTTTATTGGCCTTTACGGATGGAATTCCGAGTAAGCGCCCATGCCGTAATTTGGTATGAACTTTTTCGCTTTCGATATTGTGTTCTGTGGCACAAAAAGCATGTCGCCGGGCCTGATTTGGGGGTCCTCGTTGACGCTGTGACCTTGCAAAATGTGCTTCAGATCCAGGTTCTTTACCTCGAGCCATGAATCTTTCACGCGTCGAAACAACAACACTTGAGAATGTTTCGCCGAATCCTCGAAACCGCCGGCCATGGCAATGGCCTCTGTGGCGGTTGTGTATCCTCGCAAATCGAACTTTCCAGGCTTGAAAACTTGACCACTTACGGTGAAATAAGGCTTGTTGAAATCTTTCAACTCGATGGTAACGATTGGATTGTGCAGGATCTCGGCGTAAGCGGTTCGAATGGCAGGGATGGCTTCCTGCTCGGTCAAGCCTTCCAGGTGAATGTCGCCTGCGCCAGCCAGAGTCGCAAATCCGTCCGGTTGCACACTCACGGTCTGGTCGAATTCAAGCGTGAGCGGAAAAGTGAGGGCGATCACGTCGCTAGCGCACAATCGATAACGCGGGTTTCGATGCTGCAGCGCAGGGCGATCTGTATCAAATGTCCCGGCAGAATGAGCGAGCACAGGGCGCGTCGTGTTGCTATCGGCGATTGTCGCCTGCGCTGTAACGGGTTGACCACAAATGAGAAATAAAATCCCGAATAAAATCAACCTGTGAACTTTTCCGGCCATACGCTACCTCTCATCCGAACAATAGATCGGCGCTGGCCGCACGACTTGGTCGGCTTAAGCGGGACCCTGATATTTCGTTCTTTAGTTCGAAAACAGATTTACGCAATGATGGGTCACAGCAAATCCCTGGTCCGAAGCCGCTTCCGATGCACGCCTAGCGCGAAGCACACGACCTTGCGCTTCCATCCGAAACGTGCGCCCTTCGACTACCCCACCTGGGAACGTAATGCTCAATGAAACGCGCGCACCCGACGGCGGACATACGGGCGCGACGATGAAGGCACCCCTTTGGCCTAAATCTCGTGTGTGACCTCGGCCCTCGTATCGTTTTCCTTCGATGCCTTCCCACGAGAAAATGACGCCGGCGCGTAGCGCGTGACGCAGTGCTTTGCGTCGGTCTGATGCAACAACTGTTGTGCCGATCCTCTCAAGACTTGGTGCGGGTGGCGCTTGTTTCATTTGTTCGTCTTTTTGCATGAGAGGTTGGGTTTGCAAACGTACGACTTGTATCGTTCCCGCACAAGGGGCGTAATATCTCGCAGCGAGTGAGCTTTTTGTTTCGGATTAAAAACAGTCTGTGAACACTGGTTTCGCGACGGCGTAATGCTTCGGTTGTTCTTGTTCCTGCCTGCGCTGTCGGACAAATGTACTTATATTTAGTAAGCACATCCCTTCTATTCCTCCGGAGAACTAAACAACCATGCAGGGTCCAGATAAGCGGCTATTTCTATGTGGGAAATTGAACGAAAATAAAAATGGCGACGCGCTATGCTCAGAAAATCGGCTATAAGTCATTTCTAAACTCATGCCAAAAGAGAGGCTTACTAGCTTGGTCCACGATCGTCCGGGGTTCTAAAATTGCTTTTCTTAACTCGTTAGGCCTTCTTGACACCGCAGGAGTTCCATCTGTCCTACAAGAAACCATCGAAGATGCTTCGAAGCTTCGCTAATCGCCCCCCGGCCGATTTAGAGCTCTGAACACGGTAAAATTCTCAAGTTGTAATCGTGGCGATGTGCGCCTTCGCCATGTACCCGTATTAATTGTTCGGTACATTAGAGGGGTTTCACTTGAAAGCGCTCCACAAAGGCGGCTAGAATCGCCCACCCTTTCAGACTCCAAGCGGACCGGGGCCACAATGGAATGCGCAGTGGAGTTCATAGTAGTGTTGTAAATATCGTTGTTGCCGAAGCCAATGAAATGAATTGTCAGTTGGTGGAGAGCGCTTTTCGTCCAAAGCGCTTTCGAGTGGCAGTGATCGCCAGCGCAGTGCAATCCATGCAAGCGCTATCCTTACTGAAGGAACGCGAGCCAGACGTAGCGATTATAAACGCGCAACTACACGATGGTCCGTTGGAAGGCTTCCGCGTAATGCGCGAGATGCGTGCGATGCAATCAAAAACGAGGGCAGTAATGTTACTGGCTTCCCGAGAGCGCGAACTGGTAATTGATGCCTTTCGCTGCGGCGCGCGCGGCGTCATATTTCGCGACGAACCGTTAGAAATACTGTCAAAGTGCATACACGCCGTCCATCAAGGTCAGGTTTGGGCGAATAGCAAGCACCTTGGTTACCTGCTGGAGACTCTTAGTCGGACAAAACCTATGCATTTGCAGGATGCTCAGGGGGCGAACCTGCTTTCCAAACGGGAAGAAGCCGTTGTGCGTTTGGTAGCGGATGGTTTGACAAACCGGCAAATTTCAAGCGAACTCACGCTCAGCGAACACGCCGTGCGCAACTATTTATTCAGGATTTTCGATAAGTTAGGCGTGTCAACACGCGTGGAACTGGTTTTATATTGCTTGCAGGAAAAGCGCCCCATTGAACTCGTGAGTTAACTTATTCCGCGGGACGCGGCCCGAGGCCCGACGCCCTGCGCTTCAGTTGCAATGGACAGCATTCTAGCCGGCACGCTAAAGTATTAAACGCGTTGGAACTAACCTTCTACAAAGGCCATCGAATCGCGACGGCATTAATTGTCGGTGTCGTTCTGATTTGCTTTTGGGGGAAAGCACAAAATTCAGATCTGTCAGCGCGTGTTCCGATCTTTGAGGATATAGCCGCGCGGGCCGGTCTCACCGTATCTCATATTGCCTCACCCGAAAAAAAATACATCGTCGAATCCATGAGCGGGGGGGTCGGCTTCATTGATTGCGACAATAGCGGCAGGCTATCCGCGTTGGTCGTCAACGGCTCAACGGTTGAGCGTTACAACCAGGGTGGCGATCCTATGGTCACTCTGTACCGCCAGACAGCGCCGCTGAAATTTGAAGATATCTCCAAACAAGCGGGCCTGACGCGCAAAGGCTGGGGTATGGGCGTGGCTGTCGCCGATTTCGACAACGACGGTCTGGCAGATATATTTGTCACTGGCTATGGCGGGAATGTGCTCTATCGCAATCGTGGCAACTGCACTTTCGAGAATGTTACCGACAAGGCCGGAGTTCGCGGGAGCGGCTTTATGACTGGCGCCGCATGGGCCGATTACGATAAAGACGGATTTGTAGATATTTTCGTCGCGCGTTACGTGCATGTGGATATCAGTAACCCAGCGACGTTTGGCTCCTGCAAATTTCGCGGTATTGTGGTGCAGTGCGGACCGTGGGGAATGACCGGTGAGACCGATCTGCTATATCACAATCGAGGCGACGGCACGTTCGAAGAGGTTTCTCGAAAGGCAGGCGTCAGCGATCCGAATAAATATTATGGATTGGGCGTCGCATGGGGCGATTACGACAATGACGGCTGGCCTGACTTGTATGTTGCGAACGACACCGGGCCGAATTATCTGTATCACAACAATCATGACGGCACTTTTACGGATATGGGAATGCTCGCTGGCGCAGCCCTCAGCAGTGAGGGGAACGCAGATGGTTCTATGGGAGTGGATTTCGGCGACTACGATCACGATGGCCGTCTCGATATTTTCGTTACCAGTTTCGCCGATCAGGAAGATAATCTGTACCACAATCTGGCCGCGAAGGGTTTCGATGACGTCGGCTGGAAAGCCGGGGTGGCCAAGTCTAGCTATCCGTATGTGAAGTGGGGTACAGGTTTTTTTGATTTCGATAACGATGGCTGGATCGATCTATTCGTCGCCAGCGGGCACGTCTACCCGCAGATGGATAATCTAGACGACGCGCGCGCGCGTTACAAAGAGCCACTCCTCCTGCATATGAATAATCATGACGGGACTTTTACCGAGGCATCCGCTGAAGCGGGATTGAATGCAGGGCCGCTTGCATCCCGTCGTGGAGCAGCCTTTGCCGACGTCAACAACGACGGCAATATTAGCGTGTTGCTGCTGAACGTCGGCGAGCCGCCGACGCTGCTGCTGAATCATGGTGTGGCACGGAATCACCGCGTGGAGTTCAAGCTAATCGGTAGCAAGAGCAATCGCGCTGCCATCGGAGCGCGGGTCACTGTCCGAGCAGGGAAAGTGTTGCAATTCAACGAAGTTCGTGGCGGGGCGAGCTATTTGTCGCAAAACGACCTGCGTGTTCACTTTGGTCTAGGCAAGGAGTCCAAGCTCGACTCGGTGGAAGTGCAATGGCCCAGCGGGTTAACAGAAAAGCTTCAAAATCTCGCCGCCGATAATATTTACACGATTGTTGAAGGCCAAGGCACCCGTGCAACCAAGCCCCTGCCCGCTCCGTAACCGGCCCGGCCCAGGCACTTATCGGTTCCAAGTCGCTGCTCGCTGACTACTAAAACAACAACTTTAGTCCGAACTGCAGAATGCGCGGATCATGTGCGGCTTGAGGTTGTAAAAATCCGTTTCCCAAGCACGCAGGGTTTGCCGCGGAATTGTTAGTGCCGCCATAACACGCGATTGTATTGTTTGCGACGCCGCCGCTTCCCGTAGTGCTCGCTGTTGAATTCCCGCTCATCCATTGCGTGTGATTGAAAACATTGAATGCTTCCGCGCGGAACTGCACCGCGATGGCTTCGTGGATTGGAAAATTCTTGAATAATGCCATATCAAAGTTCAGTCGGCTGGGGTTGTTCAGAATATTTCGCGTAGCTGTGCCGAACGTGAGGCCGGTTGGCTGGGCGAACGCGGCGGGATTATAAAGAAGCGGCCCCGAGCCGGGAGCCAAAGCGGCAATTGCTGCGGCGGAAGGTTTGCTGTAAGGATCTCCGACAATGTCTGGATACGATCCGTTTGTGCCTACTCCGTTGGCGACGCCCGCATTATCCGAGAAAATCCCGTTCAGGACGCTGAAGGGCTGGCCGGTGTTATACGAGGCGATCCCAGAATATTGCCAGCCTCCGAAGGCCTTTTTCTTCCAGCCCTCGAGATTAAAAGAGGGAAGATTGTAAACGTAGCTGAACGTGAAGATGTGGCGTTCGTCGAAGTTGGAACTGGCGCGATTTGCCCGTGGGTCAAACGAATTGACGAAGTTCTGGTCCTGCCAATCCGAGGAATCGTCAATCGAGTGGCTGTAGGTGTACGACGCGGAAACGACTAGTGGCGCAATCGTTCTGCGCACTGAAACTTGCAACGAGTGATAAATCGAGTCGGCTCCATACGATTTGTAAGTGATCGTGTTGAACCCAACAAATTTTCTGGACGGTGAAGGATCACCTCCGCAAGCGATCCCAAGGTGAGTAAGCGCTGCTCCGGTGACGGGATTTCCGTTTACGGTCAAGGCATTGCAATCCGTATTTACCACTTGTCCGGTGCTATTGAGCGCCGGATTTGGAGGAGCCGTTTGGTCCTGGACGACAATCGGCTCGCCCGGACTGTAAGGATTTTCAGCAGCAGGGAGGGGCGTTAATTGATTCAAATCCAATTGCTCGGCGAGGTGTGTGCCCTTGCTCCCGACATAGGCTGCCTGCAGTACCGTGTTCTTGACGATTTCTTTTTCGATGCTGAGATTCCACTGCTGCATGTACGGCCAAATTGCGTGTGTGGGGATCGATGTGACGTTCAGCGGAAACGCAAGCGCACCACCGCTACCACCGATGCACGTATAGCCGGAGGGCTGCGTGCAACCGTTCACGCCGGCTGCGATATTTGATTGCGCGGGGTTCAAAACGCCCGGTGGGCTGCCTTCGAGCGATTCGCTATTGGCCTCGTTCCCATTTCCATGATCGAAGAAGATTCCGTATCCTCCGCGCAGCGAAGTCCTGCCGTCGCCGAAAATATCCCAGGCGAAACCCACGCGCGGCGCAGGGTTGAATAAGTGACCGTTCATGCATCCGCGTGGCACTCCTGGCGAGCCGCATTGCACGATTCCGTTGAAATTCAGTGGATCCGTCGCCGAAAGTGGAAATGTTCCCGTCGGATCATAAAGGTTGCCGTTAGGACCGATGACGACTGCGTTCGCGGGATTGAAATTACCGGGTTCCCAGTTATATGCGTTCTTTTCTTTTTCGTAATAGGTTCCGAAGAGGCTAAGTCTGAACCCGACATTCAAAGTCAAACGTGAATTCACATGGAGATCGTCGTTGATGTATGGTTCGGCGTAGTGATAGCGGCTGTAGTATTTGATTTCTTCATTTGCTTGCGAGAACGTCGAAATGTTTCCGAGGAGCAGGTCGGCAAACGCGTTGCCGCTTGTCACGTTGGTGTTGGTTGCGTCGAACGTAAGCGCCCCTTGGACGCCGATACTGGAGAATTCGTTCTTTTGCGCAATCACGCCATAAACGCCAAATTGCAGTGTGTGTTTGCCAAAAATCTTGGTGACGTTGTCGCGAATTGTGTAAGTAGGATTGGCGTTGTTCCATGGTTCGTCAGATGGGTCCGCCGTGAATCCCGATCCCCCCGGTCCGTAAGCTTGATTTCCCACCACCGTCACCGTCGGGAGTTTGCCTCCAAAATTGGGGAAAAGCCCGGTCATGGTCATGCTGGGCGGGCGTTGAAAGGGCCCGACATTGGTAAGGTCGATGTGATCGGCGGTATAGCTGAAGACAAATTCGTTCACGAGTGTCGGCGACGCGGTGTAGGTCAAGCGAGCCACGGCGCTCGTAGTCGGTCCGACGAATTTTGTCTGAATTGATGGCAATGTGGCGTTCGACCACAGCGTGGTTGGAGTTGTTGTGTTCCAGGAATCGTGAATGTAGTGAAACATGCCCCGCAGGTTATTAGTGAAATTGTGGTCCACGCGTACCAGTTCTTCGCGCCAGAATGTCGGCTGCGAAATGGAGGCGGTATAGCAGGAGCCAATTGTCGAAGCACAACTATTCGATCCACCTGCGTTGTTGGGCGCGTTGATCTCCGCCAGGATCGCTTGCGCATTGGGATCGATATTCGTGACCTGGTGGCCACCGCCCGGCAAGGTAGGGCAATCTGTGAACGAACCGTTCAGATCGGGGCACACGTCGCTGAAATTTCCCATTCTCTCGGCGTTTGACGGTACCGGAATATTGAAGGTGTTCGGCACGCGCTCGAGCCGCCATTCCTGGGACCAAAAGAAGAAAGTCTTACTCTTGTCTGTATTGTAATGTCCGGGAATATAGATCGGTCCGCCGATCGTGTAGCCAAAGTCATTTTTCTTGTAGGGTGGCACGTCCGGAGCAAAATAATTGCGCGCATTAAAGATATCGTTGCGCACAAATTCGTAGACGTCTCCATGGAAACTGCTGGTTCCGGACTTGATTTCGGTCTCGACCGTCCCGGAGGCGTTGCGTCCGTATTCCGCGCCATAATTCGAAGTGAGAACACGGACTTCCTGAATTGAATCGACGCTGGGATAAACGTTCAGCGAATTGTTGCTGCCGTTATCCATGTTGTCGCCGCCATCGAGCTCCCAGTTGTTGTTCTCTCCGCGTCCGCCATTTACTGAATAAATGGTATTGCCTGCAATGCCGACCGTGCCTTCATCCTGGCCGGTTTGATTGTTAACGCCGGGGGTCAAAGTGATGAGTTGCGCAAAATCGCGGCCTTTTAGTTCCAGTTGCGTAATCTCGGTTCCGGTGATAGTGCCGCCGACCTGGGCTGACTCTGTTTCTACTTGCGCCAACCCTTGGCCTGCCACCACCACCTCGTTCGTGATCGCCCCTATTTCCAGTGTTACATCCACGCGGGCCTTTTGGCCGACGCGCAGAACTACGCCCTTGGCCTCGTATTTTTTGAAGCCTTTGGCACTAACGTTAATGTCGTAGGCGCCGCTCGGAAGATACGGGACGACCCAATCGCCATCGGCATTGCTACTAGTACCTTTGCGGACACCAATTGCGCCATTGCTGACCGTTACGTCAGCGCCCGCAACGACGGCCCCAGTGCTGTCATGGACGGTGCCGTTCAGGGTGGCCGTATCTTGCGCGAAAGCAGCCGCAGAAGTGGCAAAAATCAGTAGCAGCATACAGCAGGCTGTGCGAAGAATTTTCATTACTGACTCCCGGAACTGAAATTCACGCCGAAACAGAGCTGATCGGAATGTCGAACCACACTCTCACCGCGGATGAGGCAGGGAACACGGCGAGGGTAGCAGACTTCGTCAGTGCCGCCACTCCACTTGCTTTTGGACCGGCAGTACGAGACTTCCAGGCTCACCCCAAGGCTTTTATTAAATTTATTAAAACTCTTGTATATTTGCTAATGGTACAAAGTCAAGCAAAAACTCACAGATTCGTTGGTCTCTCAACGCGCCTATCGACTGAGTTTACCCATACGATTTGGACGGGCAACCGCCCCGAGAAATCTGTTTCACTGACTGGCATTCGCCTATTGTGCTACGGTATTTGTCTTTAGGCACAGCTTCGGAGGCTGAGACGGTGGGTCGTCTGCTGTTATTATTGGCGTGCTGCGCGGGCTTATTTTGCACGAAAGCGATAATCGTCCGAACGGACGCGGCCGATCTGACCGCATCTGTGCGCGGCCAAATTTCTGGCGCTTCAGCTCAATCAGGCTCCAACCAGAAGTCCGCGATTCCCGAACTATTCGCTGAAGGCGAGGCAGCGCTTCGATCCGGTCAATTGGACCGTGCGGAGGCCGCTTTCAACAAATTGCTGGCGGTGGATCCAAACTCCGCGGGAGCTTATGCGAACCTAGGGGTGATTGCTATGCGCAAGCAGCGATGGGCCGAAGCTCTCGCTTTACTTCGCAAAGCTGACCATCTCGCTCCTGCGGTCTCAGGCATTCGTTTGAATATCGGCTTAGTTTATTACCGGCAAAACGATTTCCACGCCGCGATCGCGCCGTTCGAATCGGTTGTGCGCGATCAGCCGCAGTCAGTGCAGGCGCGTTATCTGCTTGGACTTTGCTATTTTTTCACCGAGCAGTACGCGGACACCGTGCGGCTTCTTAATCCTCTGTGGCAGCAGAAATCCGATGATTTGAATTATCTCTACGTGCTAGGCAACGCAGCCGATAACGCCAGACAGCCAGGCATCGAGGAACGGGCGCTGTCCCGGTTTGTGGAGTTGGGACAGAACACCGCGGAATATCACATGCTTATGGGCAAAGCCGCGCTGAATCGCGAAGAAAATGACAAGGCTATCGCGGAACTCCAGGATGCCATGGAGCTAGACCCTAACTTGCCGTTTGTTCATTTCAACCTAGGTCTTGCATATCTTGAGCGCGCGGATTTCGAGCACGCTCGGGACGAATTCTTAAAAGACGCCGCCGTCGAGCCGGACGTAGCATTTAATTACGACCGGCTCGGCATTACCTATTCTTATTTGCAGGATGACGCTAAGGCAGAAGAAAATTTCAAGCAGGCGCTGCGCCGGGATGCGCGCCTCTCAAGTTCGTATTTTGGTTTGGCTCGCGTCTACCAGCGCCAGGGCAAATTTTCCGAGGCTCTAACAGCCGTGAATTCCGCGGAGAAACTCGACCTCGGTAATGCCAATTATCACAATCTCAAAGGCCAGATTCTGGTCCGCTTGGGACGATCGAAGGAAGGACAAACAGAACTTCAGACCGCGACAGAACTTTTGAACGCCAGCCGCGAACGCCGTCACACGGAGCTAGGCAAGAGTGCGTTACCGCAACCAGAGCTTACCACAGAGCCGAAACTTCAACGAACTGGCCCCTGACCAGCTCGACAAGATTTGATCGCCACAGTCTGATCACACGAAGTTTTGTCTAGTCAGTACCTTGTTCAGATCTTTTGTCTCGCGATTTGTTTTTCCAGTTCAGCAATCAGTTTTGCAATTTCAAGAATCTCGCCACTTCAAGAGAGGAAGGCATCGAAGGTTGTGCGCCCTTTCGCGTAACCGAAATCGCAGCTACCCCAGCGGCATATCGCGCGGCTTCCGCAGGTTTTTTGCCCAAAAGCAAACTCACAGCAAAACCCGCATTAAAAGCATCTCCGGCGGCCGTCGTGTCGATAGCCTTCACTTGGAACGCTGAAACCATTTCTCGCAGGCCGTCTTCAGTGGATAAATACGCACCCTGCGATCCCATTTTAATCAGCACATTTTTTGGGCCACGCGAGCGCAGCAAGTCTGCGCACCTCGCCGCAGTCACCCGCGTCACGGGCTCGTTCGCGTCAAGTCCGCAGAGAATACGCGTCTCGCTTTCGTTCGGTGTGATCCAGGTAAGAACCTGCAATAATCCGGTGGGGAGCTTGCGCGCCGGCGCCGGGTCCAGCATGAGCGGAATATAATGTCTATGAGCGAAAGCGACCAACGCTTCCAACGTGATCAGGGGGATTTCGAGTTGCGACAGAATCATCCCGGCCCTGCGCAGCAAGCTTCCGTTCGAATCAATATCTTTGGGCTGCATCTTGCCGTTCGCCCCAGGCACTACCACTATGTTGTTCTGACCATCACTGCCGATATTTATGAGCGCTACACCAGAAGAGCCTTTCACAGCCTGCACCGCCTTTACATTCACGCCAGCTTCGTGCAACGCGCTTTTCAGACCGGCACCAAAGGAATCGTGGCCAACTTTTCCCACCATGGCGGTGGGATAACCCAGGCGCGCCGCAGCAACCGCTTGGTTCGCGCCCTTTCCACCGTGAAAGGTATTGAAGTCTTTTCCCGTAATTGTTTCGCCGGGCAACGGCACATGGTCCGCGGTCGCGACTAAATCCAGGTTGATGCTCCCTACAACCACGATAGGTTTGCGCATGCGCGAATGTCCTCCGAGTGCGACTAATGAGGCTAATACTGACCGCGGCGCCTCGGCGATCTGGGGGTTCTTACATGCTCCAGAACATGTGCCTGGTGCGAGTGCCCATGATAGTCTGCTGGCCAAACTTTGCTGCGCGACTTTTAGCGCAGAATGCAGTCTAAGCCATCAGTTTAGAGGCGATTCACCCGAATGCCAAAAACTCCCAGAAAGAACAAGAAAACTCCGGAGTTGGCGAACCGCTTCGGATTAGAACGGTGGCAATACATTACAATCAATGTTTTCCTCATCTTCCACATTTTAGCCATCGCTTGCTGGACCTTGCCGACGAGCAACACATTCGTTCTCACTTGGCGAAACGCTATCCGGCCGTACATGGTATGGTCTGGCTTATTTCAATCCTGGGATATGTTCTCACCCGTTCCCAAGGTCACGAATGCGTACATGGAAGCAGTTGTCATCTTTACAGACGGGTCGACTTCGATGTGGAGTTTTCCAAGGATGGAATTGTTGAGTTTAAATGAGAGATATTCTCAGGAACGTTATCGCAAGTTCGTCGAAGTTTTGCTGGACGGCAGGAATTCAACGTTGTGGCCGGATGTGGCGCGGTACATTGCGCGGATGCCCGATATTCGTATGCACGACCCGCAAAAAATACTGCTGGTTGTCAGATGGTCAGACATTGTGGCGCACGATGACGGGACGTTCACTCGCTCGCCCTGGGACGCCCACGTTTTCTACAGCTACGATGTGAAGCCTGGGGATGTGCAGTGAAGGCGAAATCTTTTTTCGATGCCTGGAATTCGTTTTTTTTTGCTGAAGAGTCGCCGATACCGTTGGCATTGTTCCGTATTTTGTACGGAATAATGGTCATCGCTACTTCTTTACTGCTTCGGCCTAGCTGGATGGCGTGGTACGGGCCGCACGCGTGGATAAGTTTGCCGACCATGCACGTCATAGAGCCCGGTCCACGGCTCAGCCTATTCGCGGTGATTCCGCAAAACAATTTCTGGGTACACGCTCTTTTCTGGGTGCTTCTCGCCTCGGCTTTGTGCCTAACAGTCGGTTTCTTTACCCGAATGAGCACTCTGATCGTTTTTCTGTGCCTCACCTCTATCGATCAGAGAAACCTATTCATCCTGAATGGCGGCGATACGTTTCTGCGACTTGCTGGTTTTTTTCTGATCTTCGCGCCGGCTGGAGCTGCGTTATCCATCGATCGCCTGATACGCATCTGGCGAGGAAGAGAGGACGCCGAGATTCAACCACGCCGCCCCTGGGCTCAACGCATGATCCAATTCGAGCTAGCGATTTTATATTTCTCGAGTTTTTGTTGGAAAGTCAGCGGCACTCCGTGGGTGCAAGGCACCGCGCTTTATTACGTGTATCACGTGGACGAGCTTCAAAGGTTTCCGCTGCCTTCCTGGCTCCTCCGTCCAACCATGCTTAAGCTGGAAAGCTGGTTTGCACTCGCATTGGAATTTTCCCTGGGCCTGCTGATCTGGGTCAGAGAACTCCGTTACTATCTGTTGACGCTGGGATTGATGTTTCATCTGACGCTCGAATATTCCCTCAACGTGCCGATGTTTCAATGGGACGTTCTTTCAGCATATGTTCTCTTTATCGATTCCGCCGACCTCGAACGCGCGTGGCATTGGATACGCGTTCGTGTTGTTCCCCATCTCGGTCAGCCGGTTACGGTAATTTATGATCGCAGTTCTCCACGAATTCAAAGAATCGCGAACCTGCTCGTTGCGGTGGACGTTTTTGACCGATTGTCCCTCATAAATTCCCACGACTGGCACGATTCGCGCCCCCGCTACAACATTTCTGCGCGGGACTTCCGAAACCACCTTCTGGTGGCAACTGAGTCAGCTGCACGGAGCGGACGGGAAGCATTGCGCGCCGTTGCGAGAGTTGTGCCGCTGCTTTGGCCGATAGCATTCGGGCTCATGATTCAGCGGCTCTTCACATTGGCTACCAGCACTGATAGTAATGCCAGCTAATATTAGCGGTTCAGAACCTTGCGTCTGTATTGACCGTCAAGCCGTAGTCGATGGTTTTAAACTCATTGCCAGCATCTTTTGACAAAGTGCCGTACTGAGTAGAACCGTTCACCGTTTACCGCTGAGGCCAAAATGCAAGATTTGGGTTTGCGGCCCTTATCTCTCGGGGAGGAGAACCGTTTCTGAATTGCGTTTGTAATCTTGATGCCCGCGCAACACTTTTCGATGTTGCATCATTAATTCACAAATGCTATATACCGCATCGCATTAGCACCAGCGGCTCACTGAAGTCCTAGTATCAGCGGTACTTCAAATGAGTTGACCACTTATTGGGAACGGGCACTCCTTCACGGCTCGCGTTTTGAAGGAAAATGCCCGCTACCTTCTGACCGCGCACTACCGCATTCCGGTTCCGGTGAACCTGTTGATTGCCCCGCGCATATCGTTTGGCGATTGCATTGAGTCGGCCCGCAACCGGGAGTGGCACAACGCCTTTTAATTCCAATTATTATTGGCAGTTCAATTTTTACCTGACGAAAGGAGATTACATGCAGGGATTAAATAAAAAGATTTTGCGAGCCCTCGGAATTGCATCGCTAGCATTGCTTGTCTGGCCGCAACCCGCCGGTGCGCAGACCCGTTTGACTCCGATCCCACACCCCCACCCGATAGGCGTTCTGCAAAGCGCTCCGGTGCAGGCAGCGGCACAGGCGCGGGTTCGAGCGGCGGCTGAAGCTTCGACCTCCACCTCAGCTTCGCCGTGGACTCCGCTGTCCAACCAGCCTAGCTTTCTGGTCGATGGCGCCTCAAACCCGATTTTGCTCATGGACGGTTCCGTGCTGATACAAGACGCGGGTTTTCCAGATTGGTGGAAATTAACTCCCGACCACTACGGAAGTTACGCGAACGGTACCTGGACCCAAGTCGCTTCGTTGCCTGCCACGTACAGCCCGCTCTACCATTCCTCTGCCGTGCTGCCTGACGGACGTCTGATCATCGAGGGCGGCGAATATCTTCTCAACCTCGCTCAAACCGAACTGGTCCCGACCTGGTCAGCACAGGGCTCCATTTACGATCCCAAAGCCAATACCTGGACACCCGTGGCACCGCCTACCTTTTTTAGTGGCGACCCATCGGCAGGATTAACAGGGCAAACGATTGGCGACGCTCAGAGTGTTGTTCTACCCAACGGAACGTATATGCAGGCCGATTGCTGCACAAAACAATCCGCTTTGCTCGACGCCAAAACATTGACCTGGACTCAAACGGGCTTCGGCAAGTACGACCCTAACGATGAAGAGGGCTGGAATCTGCTTCCCAATGGAAAGGTACTTGCGGTGGACGCCTACGTTCCGATTCCACCATTTCCTTACATCCCGGCCGGTAAGAACTATGAGATTTACAATCCCCAGACCGGCGATTGGCACGTTGCTGGAACCACTCCGGTTCAGCTGTGGGATTCTTGGTTGACCTGCGGCGAGATGTCGCAAGAGCCCACCAATGGTCCCACATTTGAGCTCGGTCCCGGCGTCCTGCGGCCTGACGGAACCGTCTTCTACACTGGCTCGAATACCTGCCCAGGCGAGTCGGGAGCAACAGCGATTTACAACTCCTACACCAACACTTGGAAAGCTGGTCCATATTTTCCGGGCAATAACAACATTGCCGATGGTCCGGCTTCGCTTGAAGTCAACGGCAAGGTTCTAATGATGGCCAGCCCAATGTATGGAGCTCCTCCATCCACTTTCTTTGAATGGGACGGACGATCTTTGACTGAGGTACCTGGAACTCCTAACTCGCCGACGGACGGATCGTACTACGGGAACATGCTCGTGCTTCCCACGGGCCAGATCCTGTTGACCGATTTCTCTGACGACATCTACCTGTATTCGTCCTCAAGTGGGCCGCAACGCGAATGGGCGCCCGTGCTGACCTTCGCTCCCATTTTCCTTCAGGCAGGCGGAAAAGGTTATCAGGCATTTGGCTACCTCTTCAACGGGCTCTCGCAAGGTGCCTTCTACGGCGACGACATCCAAGCAGCGACGAACTTTCCGCTGATACGCATCACGAATCTGATCGACGGGCACGTTCGTTACAGCCGCGCGCATGACCCCAGCACCATGGCGGTAGTGTCCGACGAACTCAATTCAGTTCGGTTCGATGTTCCAGGCGATCAGGAAGTGGGAATCAGCAAACTCGAAGTCGTAGCGAACGGGATCCCGTCAGAGCCGGTGTTCGTGTTTGTTAGTAAATAAACTAACCTGCCTTTGAGCGCACTTTTCCTCGAGATGGGCTCAACTCGTGGGACACAGCGAATTCAGTTCGCTGTGTCCCATTCTTTCCTACACTCGAAAGCGTGTGCCCTTCCGCGCATGGGTGTTCATTTGGAATCGCGAGGCAACGCTTGGGATTCTTTTCATGATTAAGGCGATTGGAATCGTGCAATTGCCGAATACAAGAAAAAAGTACGGCCCGGACAGCCCGGTGCTGGTATCGACACTGCACGCAAAGCACAGGCATCGCGCGGCACGGGGCACTCAGACTAAGGTGACGAATTAGAGAAGCGTTTAGCAACAATCCGCTCGAAAACCTGCAATCCAATTAATATTTCTTGGTTTTTATCGTTGTCATATCCTGGGGAGGCGAGACGCCCCTCAGGGTAAATGCCGCAACAGAGCCTACAGGTCTTTTCCGAAAGCCAATTGCGGTAAGACTTTTGGTAGTGTAGATTTGCTTTTATTGCGCCCGGGTGGCGGAATGGCATACGCGGCGGACTTAAAATCGTACGAACTAAATCCTGATGTGGCAGTAACATCTAATAAAAACAATAAGTTATTGACATTGTTCCGCAGAAGGACTAGCTTACACATGTCTTACACATTTCGGTCTTTCGACCGGGCTGGAAGGACATCACGCCATGACGGAACAATACACGATCCTCGGCGGCAAGGTTCACGTTTATCAACGGCCGAACAGTAGTCAGTGGCAGTGCTCCACCTATCTCGCGGGCAAGAATCGCCGCCGCAGCACGAAAGAAGACAGTCTCTCCAAAGCCAAGGAAATCGCCGAAGACTGGTATCTCCAACTGCGTGGAAAACTCCGCAGAGGAGAAATTAAAACCGAGAAGACGTTCCGCGAAGCGTCCGAGCAATATCACCGCGAATACGACATCATCACGCAGGGTCAGCGCAGCAAGGAGTACGTCAGGGGCCAACATCTGCGATCGAAGGTTCACCTCGTGCCATTCTTCGGCCATATGGGCCTTTCCGAAATCACCGCCGGCAAAATTCAGGACTACCGGATTCACCGGCACGAGGAAGCCGTCGCCACGCGCGGCAAGCCGCCGGCCTATAACACAATGCACCAGGAAATCGTGACGCTCCGCCAGACCCTGAAAACCGGAATCCGCCACGGTTGGCTCGACCGACTTCCCGATCTTTCCGAGCCATACAGATCATCCCCAAAAATCTCGCATCGTGCGTGGTTCTCGCCGGAGGAATACAAGCAGCTTTACGAGGCCACACGCAAGCGCGCGCACGAGCCGAAGCAGGAGCGCTTCAAATGGGAATGCGAACAGCTTCACGACTATGTGCTGTTCTCCGCCAATACCGGCCTGCGGCCCGATGAGGCGCGGCGCCTGCAATTTCGGGACGTGACAATCGTCGACGACGAGACCAGCGAGCAGACGATCCTTGAGATCGAGGTCCGGGGCAAGCGCGGCGTCGGCTACTGCAAGAGCATGCATGGCGCCGTGCGTCCGTTCGAACGGCTGAAAGCCAGGCTCCGTCCTTCTCGTGCATATGAAGTCAGCACCGAGAATGAACCCACCGCCTCTGCAACCGAGTCCGAGGCTCTGCGCCTGCCGAAATCGACCGACCTGATTTTTCCGAAATGGCCGCGCGAACTTTTCAAGGCCATTCTGGAGGAAGAGAATCTCAGATTTGATCGTGACGGCCGGCCGCGCACGGCTTACAGCTTGCGGCATACATACATTTGTCTGCGCCTGATGGAAGGCGCGGACATCTACCAGATCGCCAAAAACTGCCGCACCAGCGTCGAGATGATCGAGAAATACTATGCGGCGCACATCAAGACGAACCTTGACGCCGCCGCGATCAACATCATGAGGCCTAAACCAAAAAAGACGCAAAAATCCGCCAAGCGCTCTGATGCTGCGCGACCGAACTCGCAAACGGACGTGTAAATTCGCGCAGGCTGTTCTATCATAGGCAAATGCAATGTAACGGCCACGCGGGCGTGGCGGAATGGCATACGCAGCGGACTTAAGGAAACTTGAGTGCTCGCCGGGAAACCGGCGATGTAGAACTGCCCAAATTCGGGGAAACCTGTAATGGCAATCCCGAGCCAAGCCTGGACGGAAATTTCAGCCGGGAAGGTGTAGAGACTAGACGGGCAGCACCTAAGCCCCGGACCATCGGGAGACGGTGAAGGGATAGTCCAGACCACAAACCGCACGCAGGCGCGCGATAGCGCCGCGCACGGGCGGCGAAAGCCGCAGTTGGCATGAAAATCCGCAGGGCTTCGGCCTGTGTGGGTTCGACTCCCACCGCCCGCACCAACGCTTCTCGATCAAACCCGCCGGATCACCGCTGACGAATTCTATTGCTTCGGACCGGTCACATGAATTTGCCTGTTGTCACGTCCTTGTTCGAAGTGACTTGCCGTGACTAGCTCTGATATATTTGCGGCGCTATGAGCACCACACCCGGCCAGCCGCATGACCCGCTACGTGAAAAGCTCAAGGCAGCCGCTGAAACCTTGACCCGTAGAAGGCAGGGGGCATTCGAAGCCTCGGTAAGAGGTGTCGAAGAGCGCAACGCCTTTTTCGACAAGCTGGCAGTGTTGAATGCCGGGGCATTGACCTTCAGTGTGACCCTCTTAGGTCATTCCGTTCAGAAATCCCTTTCTACACTTTTTATTTTGTACGCGGCGTGGCTGTTTCTTCTCGTCGCTTTGGGCGCGTGTCTTGTAAGGAATTTCTCCAACTCAGCGTATCGGTTTTCGGATGCGGCATCCAAAAGAGCAGAGTCTGAGATTTCGTACATTGATGCAGACAATGAGATTGTCTCCAGTAGATCTATCATTTATCAAGACTCTACTGAGCCGTTCGACAGAGATAGGGAAATCAAGGTCAACAAAGAGAACCGTGAAGTGTGGCAAACAGAGTTGGCGCGACACCAGCAGGCCGTGAACCGAAAGTCGAGACTTTTTGAAGTGGCGGAATGGGTAGCAAGTATCTGTATGTTCGCGGGCTTCTTATTGTTGATTGTCTTTGCAATCTTTAGCTCATTGTCGCCAGCAGCATCAAAGCCTTCATGAAGCGGCTCCGAACTCCGGTTCAGAGCAGCCGTTTCGTAAACGCCAAATCAGTAGTCGGCTCCGTTTGTTTTGTTCGTTTTGCGTGACATATCAAGGCCTTAAACGGCATCAATCGGGCGTGTCCGGCAGCGCTTTGGGCAAGGATTTGGGCAAGGATTCTTGAACGCCACCGCGCCCGTGTCTATCAAGAACGCTGCACGCCGGTCCCCCGGTGACGGATGAAACCCGCCATTCTTGACAGCCAGCTCGCTGCGGCGTCGTTTTCCTCTATGCCCGTATAACGCGATTATCTCGACTCCATGACCAACCCGTTCGCTTTCTGAAGGGAAAGCTTCGACTCCGTCAGGTGACTCGCCTGACGGAGTCTGGTCATCAAACGCCGATCGTGATGAGCCGCTGGGACCTGCGAGCCATCGTTGTTGCTCACCGCATGTTCGAGCGTGGGCGCCAGGAGGATTTCTTCAAGTACCTCCGGGAGGAATATCTAATCGATGCGCTCGTGGACTATCAGGTCGAACCCGACGACCCCAACCGTTCTGTCCCCAACCCGGTTCGGAAAGCCGTCGAGAAAGAGATCCACACTGCTCGGGTTCATCTCAAGAAACTACGTCAGAGCTATGGGGCAACAGCAATCGATCATTTTCATGTTCATGGACGTAGTCGAACAATGGCTGGCTTCGAGATCAAGGGAAAGAAAATCCGAACAGCCATTGACAAGACTATCGATGGCATCAAGAAACTCAAGATCCGGCGTGCATCTCTTCCTGCTCGCGTGCCGCTTGTAGATGCCCGAAAAGGCCAGGAGCTGGTGAAACTATCAACCGAACGCAAGCAGCTGACCAACATCTTGAAAATGATCGCGTACCAGATGGAGAGTGATCTGGTTGAGTTGGTTCGCCCCCACTACAAACGAGTGGAGGATGAAGGACGGACTCTCATTCAGTCGGCGCTGCAGTATACGGCGGACATCGAGCCTACGGTTGACCAACTTCGAATAACGTTGGCCCCTCTCAGTTCGCCACATCGGTCACGAGTTCTCGCGGCTCTTTGCGAGGTGCTAAACAAGACAAACACGCTGTTCCCGGGTACTCAGCTTCACATGCGTTATTCGGTCACGCCCTCTCATCCGGAAGCAAAAAGCGGACACGTCTCAGACTAACCATGTCAGGAGTTCTGAAGTTGGGCTAATGAGGAGTCGTTTGTCTCCCGCTTGCACACGTTCTTTGATGCCTTCTTTTGACAAAAATAAGGCCAGTGCTTTATAAGTTCTGATTTCCTTTTCCAGAAACTGAACTGCGTGTCGCTTAGACTGATCCATTTTTCACCTCGAATTTGCGCGTGTGTCTAAGGGTGAGACTGAACACCACATCCTAATCGTGCCGCTGCCAGCATAGGTTCAATGATACGACCCGTCATCCTGAAACTGACGATCAGCGGCCATCGACGCCAGAGCGTGTGCGCAGGTCAGGATTTTCTGGTTCAACGGATCGTCGGTCAAGGCGTCGGGTGATATGTAGTCCATGGATTTGCGTAAATCCAGAATCTTGGTGCTCAACTTTTGCATGTTGTCGAACTCGTTGGTGAGCAGTTTTGCCGCGTCTCTATCGAAATCGGCGGACGCTGCCAGGTAGGGAGGGCAAGCCGGAGACGTTCAACTTTCTGGGCTTCACGCATATTTGCGGGCAAGCCTGGAAGAACGGCAGAGATGTCCGCTTGCCAGATCTGATTTGGCTCGCTGGCCTCCACCCGGTCCCACTCTAAGCCGTCCTCACGAGTACGGTGCAGGCAATCCACACCGCAGCCGGTGGGCGCGCATTGCAGCTTGCATGTGAGTTCGAATTCGCAACTTTGAGCGAGGCCGGGCGGTGCAGAGCAGGATAAAACCAGCCTCGCGGTCCTGAGGGAAATAGGCAACTGCGTCGCTCGGGTCGAATTCGCCCGGCACTCTCAGTTTGCCGGCGCATGTCAGGCAGCGTCCCTGATGGCAAATTGCCGGGAGAGCGATTCCCGATCGCTGTGCGGTATCCCAGATGTGATCCTCCGCATCTACCGTGATCACACGCTGTCCGTGCGGCATTTCAAGCGTCACCTCAAATGATTCCTTAATGGAACTCTCCTTCCGGGGAAATCGTCGGGCGATCCGGGGCTATGGCCGCCCGAGCTCGCGCCTCCGGCACACACAGCCCCTAGATGAGATGGCTGTTTCACGGGTTGTAGAAGCCGCGGTTCTTGCTGTACGGCGCTTCGCCGGGAGTGCCGCGGCGGAAATGACCCGATGGGACGGATTTGCCGTCGCGCTCGTGAGCGAGAAGCTCGATGAACCAGGCCTCGTGTTCAATCTCCTCGTTCAGGATGCGGGCGGCCATGTCGTAGGTTCGCGGATCTTTGCCGAATGTCAGGTCGCAAATCTGGATCCAACTCCGGATGGCGCACCGCTCGGATTCGAGTAGCAACGTCAGGATGTTGACTGCCGTCGGTGGATCGGGCAGTTTCGCTGCCGCGCATCCGGCTTGGTCGTGGAACACCTTCAAGTCGTTCGGCAGTTCACCGCCCAGCTCGTAGATGCGCGGTACAATCAGCTCCCAATGCGCGCGGTCCTCGAGCCGCGCGTCCTCGCAAATCTCCTTGTAATCTTCATGGCCGGCGAGGTGCATCCGAAGGATTGTATAGTAGTAATAAGTGCTCGCAAATTCTGCCGCCGCGTTCGCGACGAGCATCTTGATTAGTTTTTCGACGTCCACTCCGCGCGCTCGAATCACTTCCACGCCCACGCGCTGCGTGACGTCTCCGTGCTTCACTACTTGGTTGTCAGCCATCGTTTGGCCCTCCGAGAGAAGAGTAGAGATTCTTGAGACCAAGGTCTAATATACGGAAGCTATGGAATCCATAGTTCAAGGCTATTGCAGCGTCGGGGGGCCACGCATAACTCATGGAACTGCACCAATTGCGGTATTTCTGTGCCGTCGCCAGAACCGGAAATTTCACCCGGGCGGCCGAAAATCAGCACATCGCCCAACCCTCGCTTTCGCAGCAGATCCATAAGCTCGAAGACGAACTGGGCGCCAGACTCTTCGACCGCTTGCCGCGTTTCGCGCGGCTCACCGAATCCGGCAAGGCCTTTCTGCCCAAAGCCGAGGCCATTCTTCGGCGGGTGGACGAGGCCCGCACTGAAATCCAGGAACAATCTCGCGCCGCAGTGGGCACTGTCTACGTCGGTTCCATCCCCACGATCGCTCCCTACTTCCTCCCGCCGGTTCTGGCCCGCTTTGCCAGCTGCTATCCGGGCGTATCGGTTCGCGTCATCGAGGACATCACCTCCGCTTTGCTCGATCACCTGCACCACGGCCGGGTGGATCTGGTCCTCTTGGCTTTGCCCGTTCGCGGCGAAGAACTTCAGATCGAGGAACTCTTTCGCGAGTCCCTGTTCGCCTGCATGCCTGAATCCCATCGCCTCGCGTCGCGCAAAACGATCGGCCTCGCCGAGATCCGCGACGAGGCCTTTCTCTTATTGAAAGAAGGCCATTGTTTCCGCGAAAACGCTCTAGCGGCCTGCCGGCGTTCCCGCATTGATCCCAACGTCATTTTCGAGAGCGGCCATTTTTCAACTATTCTCGCAATGGTAGCGACAGATACGGGCGTGTCGGTAGTTCCCGCGATGGTGGTGAGCAAGCATTCCGGTTGCCGCTTCGTCCGTCTCAGCGAAGACGGTATGGCCCGCCGTGTCGGCCTGGTGCAACTGAGGCACCGATTCCCAACGCGCGCGCAGCGAGCTCTCATCGAGGAGTTACGCCACCACGCGCGTGCGAAACGCACTAACCAGTCCCGTTAGTCCAGACCACAAACCGTACGCACGCGCGCGACCGCGCCGCGCACGGGCGGCGAAAGCCGCAGCTGGCATGAAAATCCGCAGGGCTTTACGGCCCGTGTGGGTTCGACTCCCACCGCCCGC
>Ga0182015_10000034_pt1 | contig 163965 bp, 154 predicted proteins | sample 712P3MmetaG_FD_120478 | JGI IMG/M metagenome (GOLD analysis project Ga0182015, IMG submission 120478) | Permafrost microbial communities from Stordalen Mire, Sweden - 712P3M metaG | ecosystem: Environmental > Terrestrial > Soil > Wetlands > Permafrost | place: Sweden: Stordalen | collected...
GCGCGCGCTCTTGACCACCTGCGGCAGGAACATCTTGCCGGCGCCGAACAGGTCGCCGACCACGTTCATGCCGTCCATGAGCGGACCCTCGATGACCTGCAGCGGGCGCTCGAACTCGAGCCGTGCAGCCTCGGTATCCTCGATGATGTATTCATCAATGCCCTTGACGAGGGCGTGCTCGATGCGCTTGCCGACCGGCCAATTGCGCCAGCTCAGGTCCTCGCGGCGGCGCGCCGCACCGTCGCCCTTGAAGCGCGCCGCGAGTTCCAGCAGCCGCTCGGTGGCATCCGCGCGGCGGTTGAGGATCACGTCCTCGCACGCGGTCCGCAGCTCCGGGTCGATCTCCGCGTAAATGCCGAGCTGCCCGGCGTTCACGATCCCCAGGTCCATGCCGGCGGCGATGGCGTGATACAGGAACACCGAGTGCATGGCCTCGCGCACCGCGTCGTTGCCGCGGAACGAGAACGACACGTTGCTCACGCCGCCCGACACCAGCACGTGCGGCAGCTCGCGCTTGATGCGGCGCGTCGCTTCGATGAAGGCCACTCCGTAGCCGTTGTGTTCCTCGATGCCGGTGGCGATGGCGAAGATGTTGGGATCGAAAATGATGTCCTCGGGCGCCATGCCCGCTTTGGATGTCAGCAGGTTATAGGCGCGGGTGCAGATCGCCACCTTGCGCTCGACCGTATCAGCCTGCCCCTGCTCATCAAAGGCCATGACCACTGCGGCGGCGCCGTAGCGGTGCACCTTGCGGGCGTGCTCGAGGAACACCTCCTCGCCTTCCTTCATGCTGATGGAGTTGACGATGGCCTTGCCCTGCACGCATTTCAGGCCCGCCTCGATCACCGACCACTTGGAGGAATCGATCATCACCGGCACGCGCGCGATATCCGGCTCGGCGGCCACCAGGTGCAGAAAGCGCACCATCGCGGCCTCCGAGTCCAGCATGCCCTCGTCCATGTTGACGTCGATGATCTGCGCACCGCTCGTCACCTGTTGCTTCGCAACTTCCAGGGCGGTCGCATAGTCGCCCGCCTCGATCAGCTTGCGGAATTTCGCGGAGCCGGTGACGTTGGTGCGCTCGCCGGCATTCACGAACAGGGTGTCGGCGTCGATGTTGAGAGGCTCGAGTCCGCTCAGGCGGCACTTCACCGGTTGCGCGGCGAGCTGCCGCGGTGCGCCACCCGCTACCGCGGCGCGCAGCAGCCGGATGTGCTCCGGTGTGGTACCGCAGCAGCCTCCCACCACGTTCACCAGTCCCCCGGTCGCATATTCCTCCAGGATGGCGGCGGTCTCCGCGGGTGCCTCGTCATACTCACCGAACGCGTTCGGCAGGCCGGCATTGGGATAGGCGCACACGTAAGTGTCGGCGGCGGCCGCCAGCTCGGCGATGTAGGGCCGCAGCTGCTTGCCGCCGAGCGCGCAATTGAGCCCGACGAACAGCGGCTGCGCGTGGCGGATCGAGTTCCAGAATGCCTCCGTCGTCTGGCCGGAGAGAATCCGGCCGGAGGCGTCGGTGATGGTGCCGGAAATGGCGAGCGGCACCGTGACACCGGTCTCATCGAACAGCGTGAGCGCCGCGTAGATCGCCGCCTTGGCGTTCAGAGTGTCGATCACCGTTTCGATCAGCAGCAGATCGACGCCGCCGAGCAGCAGCGCGCGCGCCGCATCCAGGTAGGTCGTTACCAGGCCATCGAAGTTGACGCTGCGGAAGCCCGGGTCGTTGACGTCGGGCGACAGCGAGCTCATGCGGGTCGTAGGCCCGAGCGCCCCGGCGACAAAGCGCGGCTCCCCGCAAGTCCTGGCGAACTCGTCGGCCGTCGCGCGCGCCAGGCGCGCCGCCTTGTAGTTAAGCTCTGGCACCAGCGCCTGCAGCGCGTAGTCCGCCTGCGACACCGAGTTGGAATTGAAGGTGTTGGTTTCGATGATATCGGCGCCGGCCGCAAGATAGGCGTGATGAATCCCGGCGATGACCTCCGGCCGCGTCAGCGTCAGGATGTCGTTGTTGCCACGCAAGTCGCGGCCGTGCTGCCCGAAGCGCCCGCCCCTGAAGTCGCGCTCCTCCAGGCGGTGCTGCTGGATCATCGTGCCCATGGCGCCGTCGAGGACCAGGATGCGCTCCCCCAGCAGCCGTTTGAGGCGCTCGATGCGCGTGCGGCGCGCGGTCTCGTCCGGGGGCTCGACCGCGAACGGCGCGGCGGCGGCGGGGGTGCTGGCCGCGTTGTGGTCGGCGTGCGGCGCGCTGTGTCCGCCGGCACTCATTGAATCTGCACCGCGGTTGCCACGGGCGGTGCACGCTGCGGGCGCAAGCCGAGCGTGTGGCAGATGGCGTAGGTGAGTTCGGCGCGATTGAGGGTGTAGAAATGAAACTCCTGCACACCGTGCCGGACGAGTGCCTGCACCTGCTCGATGGCGAGGCTGGCGGCGATCAGCCGGCGCGTCTCCGCATCCTCATCGAGCCCGCTGAAGCGCTCGCGCAGCCACTCGGGAATCGCGGCGCCGCAGCTCTGCGCAAAGCGCTGCACCTGCGCAAAGCGCGTGATGGGAAGAATCCCCGGCACGATCGGCGCCGTGATACCGGCGGCTGCACAGCGATCCCGGAAGCGCACAAACAGCTCGGTATCGTAGAAAAACTGCGTGATGGCGCGTGTCGCCCCGGCGTCGATCTTGCGCTTGAGATTGGCGAGGTCCGCCTCGGCGGAACGCGCCTCCGGATGCACTTCCGGGTAGGCCGCTACGGACACATCGAAGGGTGCGACGAGCTTGAGCCCCGCTACCAGGTCCGCGGCATAGGCAAAACCGTCCGGGTGTGGCGTATAGCCGCCCGATGAGCGTGGCGGATCACCGCGCAGCGCCACCAGGTGACGAATGCCCTGGTCCCAGTAAGCGCGCGCGATGTCGAGGATCTCGCCGCGCGCAGCGCCAATGCAGGTCAGGTGCGGCGCGCCGGTGAGCGTGGTCTCATCCTGGATACGCGTCACGATGTTGTGCGTGCGCTCGCGCGTGGAGCCGTCGGCGCCGTAGGTCACCGACACAAAGTGCGGCGCCAGCGGCGCCAGGCGCTCGACCGAACTCCACAATGTTGTTTCCATCGCGGCATCCGCCGGCGGAAAGAACTCGAACGACACGCGGATCGGCTGCGCGCTCATGCGCGTGGTCCCGCGGCGCGCGCCCCGCCGGAAGTGGCGAGCTCTGCGGGCAGCGCCGCGGGGACGCGGCCGACAGCGGCCAGCACGTGCTCGCCATCGGCCTCGATCGGACTCAGGCGCTCGCACTGCAGGCCGGCCGCGCTCAACAATCGCCGCAGCCGCGCCAGCGGATGCTCCACCACCCGCTCGTCTGACCTCTCGAGCGAGTCGTAGGGCTCGAAGATCCACAGCCTCCCCGCCGGGGCCAGGATCGCCCGGACCTCCGCCAACAGGCGCGCCAGCGCTGCGCCGCCAGAGGCGGGGTGATCCAGGATCACCGCATCGAAAAACGCTCCGGCTCGTGCCAGTCCGCCGGCGTTGGATCCTTCCGCGATCGTGCCCTTCAGCACCCGGCAGCTAAAACCGCGCTGCTGCGCAAACCCCGACGCGGCTTGTGCCGCACGGCGCGAGTGCGCGATGGCCGTGCACTGGCGGGCCGCGATGGCGGCGGTCTCCAGCAACTGCAGATGATGCACGCCCACAAGGAGCACGGAATCAAGGGGTGCCACGAGCCCGCTGGCCGCCGTAAATTCGGCCAGCGCGCGGCCCAGGCGGGAGTGTCCGCCGCGCGCGAGACCTTCCTGTTCGGGTGCCGCGAGCGCGCGCGCCGCGGTCGCGTCGCCGAGCAGCACCGGATCGCGGCGCTCGAGTTGCGCCAGCAGTCCCCGCACGAAACTCGCCGCAGGCGCGTTGCCCGTGAGGCGGTAGTGGACCCACTGCCCCTGTCGCAAACGCTCGATGAGCCCTGCTTCGCAAAGGATTTTCAGGTGCCGCGACACACGCGGTTCGCTTTGGCCCAGCGCCTGCGCGAGGTCGGAAACGCTTAAGGCAGCCTCGGTGCACAGCGCCAGCAGGCGGAGGCGAGAGGGCTCACCCGCAGCACGCAGCCAAGTCAGCAGGTGGGAATGGGATGCTGGCATTCGGTGAATTGTACAACTCTTTAACTCTTGCCCAGGCGGTACACGACATATCGCGCTGCTCGGCGCTGGCGGGATCATCATGGATGCCGAAGCCAGGCATGATTGTCTCTCATGCGAGACAATCATGCTCTCATGAGGGTCAATGGATCGCGCCCGACCCTCCGGCGGACTGGTCCTCGGAGAACAGGGTCTCGACGTCCACAGCGTCGAACCGATAGGGGCGGTGGCAGAACTCGCAGGTCACGGTCACGGCGCCCTGCTCCTTCAATACGTCGCGCACCTCGTCCTCCCCCAGGGCCCGCAAGAGGCCCGCGACCCTTCCCGAGCTGCACCGGCACTCGAACAGCACCGGAGCGCCACGAAACAGCCGCAAGTCGCGACCCGGGAACCCCTGCGCGAGCAGCTTTTCGACCGGTGCGTCCAGCAGATGCGCCGCATCCAGGCGCTCGATTCCGCGCTGCGCCTCCTCCCACGCGGCCGCGACCTCCTCCGGATGATCTGCGTCGGCGTCGGGGAGCTTTTGCACGAGGAGCCCCGCGCCGTGCGTGTCGTCGGCGGCGAGCAGCACGCGCGTGGGCAGCTGCTCCGAGGAGGCGAAGTACGCCTCCAGCGATTCCGCGAGCGAGGTGCCGGCCAGGGGCACTACGCCCTGGTAGCGCATGCTTTTTTCATCCGCTTCGATGGTTACGGTGATTTTGCCGTCCGTACCGACGAGCTGGCGAAACACGGCGCCGCGGCGCGTATCGCCAGCCAGATCCCGGACCGCGACGGCATCGAAGCGCGCCACCGCCCGCAGCCGGAAATCGTGCGTGCACTGGGCCACCAGAAGGTTGAGCGCGCCGTCGCCCTGCAGCTGGAAGGTCAGCGTGCCGCGGAACTTCAGGGTTGCCGCCAGCAGCACCGAGGCGGCGACGGCCTGGCCGAGCAGATCCCGCACCGCAGGTGGGTAATCGGCGTGCGTGCGCAGGTCGCGCCACGCGCCCATAAGGTGCACCCAGTGGCCACGCACGGGCCGCTTTTCGAATATGAAGCGACGGACGAGATCGGTCATCACTTATCCGCGCGTCATGCGCGCAACTTGCGCAGCAGCAGTTCATTCACCTGCGCGGGGTTCGCTCTGCCGCCGGTCGCCTTCATCACCTGACCGACAAAAAAGCCGAACAGCTTGTCCTTGCCTGCCCGGTAATCGGCGAGCTGGCCGGGATTTCTCGCGATCACCGCGTCGATCTCGGATTCGATGGCGGAAGCGTCCGTGATCTGCTTAAGGCCTTGCTCCGCGATCACCGTGTCCGCGACCGCTCCGCTCGACCACATCGTCGCGAACACGACTTTGGCAACGTTGCCGGAGACCGTCTGGTCCGATATGCGCAGCATCAGCCCGCCGAGGTTTTCCGGCGACATCCGGGCGGCCGTGACGTCGAGGCTTTCCTTGTTCAGGGCCGCGGCGAACTCGCCCATGACCCAGTTCGCGGCGAGCTTGGGCTCCCGCGGCACCGCGCGCACGACCTTTTCATAGTAGTCCGCGAGCTCCCGGCTCGCAGTCAGTACCCCGGCGTCGTAGGCCGAAAGCCCGTAGTCCCTGGCGAAGCGTGTCGCCTTGTGGTCGGGCAGTTCCGGGAGTGTCGCGCGCACCGCCTCGATGAATTTCTCGTCCAGCACCACCGGCAGGAGGTCCGGGTCCGGGAAGTAGCGGTAGTCGTTGGCCTCTTCCTTGGAGCGCATGGAGCGCGTCTCGCCCTTGTCAGGGTCGTAGAGGCGCGTCTCCTGCACCACCTTGCCGCCCGACTCGATGAGCTCGATCTGCCGCGCGACCTCAAAATTGATGGCGCGCTCGATGTAGCGGAAGGAGTTTAGATTCTTGATTTCCGCGCGCGTGCCGAACTTGTCCGCGCCGGCCTTGCGCACCGAGACGTTGGCGTCGCAGCGGAACGAGCCCTCCTGCATGTTGCCGTCGCAGATCTCCAGATAGCGCACCAGGGTGTGCACCTTCTTCATGTAGGCGACGGCTTGCTTTGCCGAGCGCATGTCCGGCTCGGAAACGATCTCCACCAGCGGCGTACCGGCGCGGTTCAGATCAATGCCGGTGACTCCCGGCAGCCCCTCGTGCAGCGACTTGCCCGCGTCTTCCTCGAGGTGCGCGCGCGTGATGCCGATGCGCCTGGTACTGCCGTCCTCGAGCTCGATGTCGAGCTCCCCGCCGGCGACGATCGGCAGCTCGTACTGGCTGATCTGGTAGCCCTTGGGCAGGTCCGGATAGAAGTAGTTCTTACGCGCAAATACCGACCGCGGCGCGATGCGCGCGTTGATCGCCAGTCCCAGCTTCACCGCCATGCGCACGCTTTCCGCGTTCAGCACCGGCAGCACACCCGGGTATCCCAGGTCCACGAGATTGGCCTGCGTGTTGGGAGGCGCCCCATAGGCGGTGGCGGAACCGGAGAAGAGCTTGGATTTGGTCGCGAGCTGCGCGTGAATCTCCAGCCCGATCACTGTTTCCCAGGCGCTCATGCAAACCCCGCGGGTATGCGCGTGTGCCAGTCGGTGGCGCGCTGCAGCGCATGCGCGACAGCCAGAACGCGTGCCTCGCTGAAGTGCGGACCAACGATCTGCAGTCCCACCGGCAGGTCCTGCACGAAGCCGCAGGGTACCGACACCGCCGGCAGGCCCGCGAGGTTGGCGCCGATGGTGTAGATATCGTTCAGATACATGGTGATGGGATCGGCCGTCTTCGCCCCGATTGCGAAAGCCGGTGTGGGTGTGGTGGGCCCCATGAGCACATCGACGTCCTGGAAGGCGCGCGTGAAGTCGGCACTGATGAGCTGCCGCACGCGCTGGGCCTTCAGATAGTAGGCGTCGTAGTAGCCGGCCGAGAGCACGTAGGTACCGGTCATGATGCGCCGCTTCACTTCCGCGCCGAAACCTTCACCGCGCGAGCGCCGGTAGAGGTCGGTGAGATCGTGCGGATTCTCGCAGCGGTGGCCGAAGCGCACGCCGTCGAAGCGCGCGAGGTTCGAGGAGCACTCGGCGGGGGCGACCACGTAGTACACCGGCACGGACAGCGGCAGGTTCGGCAGACTGACCACGGTGAGCTTCGCTCCGAGCTGCTCGTACACCTTCAGCGCCTCGCGCACGCGCCGCTCGTTTTCAGGATCGAGTCCCTTGTCGAAGAACTCCTGCAGCAGGCCGATCTTCAGCCCCGCCAGCGGCTGCTCCAGCGCGGCGACGTAGTCGGGTACCGGGGTGTCCACGCTGGTGGAATCGTTGGCGTCGAACCCCGCCATCTCGCGCAGCATCAGCGCCGCGTCCGCGGCACCCGCGGTGAGCACGCCCGCCTGGTCGAGGCTCGAGGCGAAGGCAATCATGCCGTAGCGCGAGACGCGTCCGTAGGTGGGTTTCAGGCCGGTGATGCCGCACAGCGCCGCCGGCTGACGTATCGAGCCGCCGGTGTCGGTGGCAGTGGCGCCCGGGACGAGGCGCGCCGCCACCGCGGCCGCCGAGCCGCCGGAGGAGCCACCGGGCACGAGCTTTGGATCCCAGGGGTTGCGCACCGGGCCGAAGTAGCTGGTCTCGTTGGAGGAGCCCATTGCGAACTCGTCCATGTTTGTCTTGCCGAGCATCACCGCGCCCGCGCCCTTGAGTTTCGCGACCACCGTAGCGTCGTAGGGCGAGACGAAATTTTCGAGCATGCGCGAGCCGCAGGTGGTGCGCACGCCCTGGGTGCAGAAGATGTCCTTGTGGGCGATGGGGACACCGGTCAATGCGCCGCCGCTGCCAGTGGCCAGGGCACGGTCAGCGGCCGCGGCAGCCGCGAGCGCCTGCTCGCGCGTCACGGATATGAAGGCGTTGAGGGCGCCCTGGGCGCGCTCGACGCGTGCCAGCAGCCCCGTCACCAGTTCGACGCTGGAAAACTTCTTCGCCCGCAGCGACGCCGCCAGCTGCGTGAGCGTGCCCGTGTGCAGATCGCTCATCCGTGCCTCACTCGATTACCTTGGGAACGAGGTAAAGACCAGCCGCAACCTGCGGTGCGTTCGACTGGTACCCCTCGTGTCGGTCCACCTCGGTCACGACGTCCGGCCGCAGGCGCTGCGACAGCCCGGGAAGCGGGTGCGCCATGGGGGCGACGCTCTGCGTGGGCGCGCGCTCCAGGGCGCCGATGAAGTCGACAATCCGCGACAGGGTCTCCTGGTACACCGGAATTTCGGCCGCGGTGAGTTCCAGGCGCGCCAGGGCGGCGATGCTCGCGATCTGCTCGCGTGTGAGGCTCATGGGAGTGGAAAGGATGCGTGGATGAAATGAGAAAACCTGCGCAAAATCATACATGTTGCCTTGCTCAATGTCCTGTCGGTTGCTAGATTACGCGCCACTTTTGGCGTCTCCCGCCGCACTTCCCCGGTTGCTTCATGTTCAAACGTCTGCGCGGTTATTTTTCCACCGATCTGTCGATCGATCTGGGTACGGCCAACACGCTCATCTACGTGCGCGACAAGGGCATCGTGCTCAACGAACCCTCGGTGGTGGCGGTGCAGGACGAGCCCACGCGCGGCGGCAAGATAATCGTCGCGGTCGGTACCGAGGCAAAGAACATGCTCGGCCGCACGCCCGGGCACATCACCGCGGTGCGTCCCATGAAGGACGGGGTCATCGCCGACTTCACCTACACCGAGAAGATGCTGCAGCACTTCATCAACAAGGTGCACGGCAACCGCACCCTGAAGCCCTCGCCGCGCGTGCTGGTGTGCGTGCCGTTCGGCTCGACCCAGGTCGAGCGCCGCGCGATCCGCGAGTCCGCCGAAGGCGCGGGTGCCCGCAACGTCGCCATCGTGAGTGAACCGATGGCGGCGGCGGTCGGCGCGGGACTGCCGGTGCACGAGCCGCGCGGTTCGATGGTGCTCGACATCGGCGGTGGCACCTCCGAGGTGGCGGTGCTGTCCCTGAATGGCGTCGTGTACGCCAACTCCGCGCGTATCGGAGGTGACCGCTTCGATGAGGCGATCATGAACTACGTGCGGCGCAATTACGGCATCCTGATCGGCGAGGCGACCTCCGAGCGCATCAAGATCGAGATCGGCTCCGCCTACCCCGGTACGCAGGTGCGGGAACTGTCGGTGAAGGGCCGCAATCTCTCCGAGGGCGTGCCGCGCAGCTTCACCCTCAACAGCAACGAGATCCTCGAGGCGCTGCAGGAACCACTGCAGAGCATCGTCAGCGCCGTCAAGCAGGCGCTGGAACAGACGCCACCCGAACTCGGTGCCGACGTCGCCGAGCGCGGCATCGTGCTCACCGGCGGTGGGGCGCTGCTGCGCGACATCGACAAGCTGCTCACCGAAGAGACGGGGCTGCCGGTCATGGTGGCCGACGATCCGCTCACCTGCGTCGCCCGCGGCGGCGGCCGGATCCTGGAGCTGATGGACGAGCTGGGCCCGGGACACTTCGGACTCGAGTAATCCAACTGCAGAGAACTTAAGGAGCGCGCGGGTCTTAGGTGGCAGCCTTCGGGACAGCAGCCGGGAGACCCTTGCAAGCGCGCGGCGGCTCTGCCGGCTTTCGCTTCACGCTGTTCGCGATGCTCGCAGTCGGGGTCATGTACCTCGACCAGCGGGCGCATTACCTCGAGCAGGTGCGCTACGTACTCGAGGCGGCCGCCTATCCCATCCAGCTCGCCGTCAATTCCCCGCCCGCCGCCTGGGCGTGGCTCAAGGAAAGCTTCCAGGCGCGCGCGGCGCTGCAGGCTGAAAACGCGCGCCTGCGCGCCCGGCAGCGCGACCTGGAGCTGCTGGCGATGCGTTACGACGCGCTGGCGCGCGAGAACGGCGAGCTGCGCGGTCTGCGTGCCGCCCTGCCCCCGGTGGTCGATCACTGGCTCGCCGCGGAGATCGTCAATATCCAGCTGAACAGCCTGCGGCAGACACTCCTCATCAACCGCGGTGCGGCCAACGGGGTCTTCGCAGCCCAGGCGGTGCTCGATGACAAGGGCCTGATCGGCCAGACGACGCACATCGGGCCGTGGAGCGCGGAAGTCATCCTCATCACCGACCCGGAGCACGCGGTTCCGGTGCGCGTGGAACGCACGGGACTACGCACCATTGCCGTGGGCGCAGGCGACGCGACTTCGCTGGCGTTGCCGTACCTGCCGGGCAACGCTGACATCAAGGTCGGCGATCTGCTGGTGACATCCGGTCTCGGCGGCGTCTTTCCGGAAGGCTATCCGGTCGCACGCGTCACCGAGGTGCACCGCGATGCGGTGCAGCCTCTGGCGCAGGTACGCGCGGCGCCGCTGGCCCATATCGATACCGACACCGAGGTGATGCTGGTGTGGTTCCGCGCCGGCCATCCGGCGGCTCCCGTGCCCAACGCCGGCGGCGGGGACCTGAAGAGTGGCAACCGCGACATGCAACCCCAGGCGCTCAGCGTGAAACCGCCGGCGCAGCCTCCGCAAACCACCGACGCACCGCCCGCCGTGCCGCCCGCAGCAGCGCCGCAGCCGGGCAGCGCGCCCGCAACGCCCGGGGGTGAGCGGTGATCGCGCAGGGACGTGGGCGCCTCATCGTCAGCGCGTTTGTGGCGCTGGTGCTCACGGTGCTGCCACTGCCGTCATGGCTCGATGTACTGCGCCCGCCGTTCCTGGTGCTGGCGGTGTTGTACTGGTCGGTGAATGCGCCGCGCACCGGTGGTATCGCGCTGGGGTTTTTCTCCGGCCTTGCGCTCGATGTCTTTCAGGGCCCGGTGCTCGGGGAGCACGCGCTGGCGCTCGCGCTGGTGACTTACATCGTGGTGCGTGAGCACCAGCGAATCCGCTCCAAGCCGGAGATCCAGCAGGCGCTGATCGTGTTCGCGGCACTCATTGTCTATGAGATCGTGCTGTTCATGATCGATGGCTGGACCGGACATGCGGTCACAACTGCGCTGCGCTGGGTGCACACGCTGACCGGGGCACTTATCTGGCCGCCGGCCGCGGCCATCTTCGCCTACGCCGCAGGCCGCCGCTCGTGACCGGCACCATCATCAAAGACCATTGGCGCGAGCAGCGCTTGTTCGATCAGCGCGCGCTCATCTGCGCAGCGCTCATGGGGCTCGCCACCGTCGGCCTGGTCGCGCGTCTGTTCGTGCTGCAGGTGACGCGGCACGACTACTACGCCGAGCTCTCGCAGGGCAACCGGGTACGCACCGAGCCGATCCCCCCGGCGCGCGGCCTGATCCTCGATCGCAACGGCGAGCTGATCGCCGGCAATCAGCCGGCCTACCAGCTGGAACTGGTGCCCGAGGAAGTGCCGGACCTGCAGAAAACGCTCGACGCGCTGGTGCAGCTGGATCTTATCCGCGCGGATGACGTTGAGGAGATCGAACGCACCATCGATTCGAGCCGCGGCTTTGACAGTGTGCCCATCCGCCTGCGCATGTCGGACGAGGAGGTGGCGCGCTTTGCCGTGCGGCGCTTCGAGTTCCCGGGGCTGGACATCAAGACGCGCGAGACGCGCTGGTATCCGAACGGCAGTCTCGCGGTGCACGCCCTCGGCTACGTGGGGGCGATCAGCGAGCAGGACCTGAAGCACATCGACCGCGCCGCGTACGCCGGCACCTCGCTCATCGGCAAGCTCGGCGTCGAGAGCGCCTTCGAGCGCCAGCTGCACGGCGCCAACGGCTTTCGCGAGATCCTGGTGAACGCCCAGGGGCGCTCGGTGGAACGCCAGGGCGCCTTCGTTCCGGACCTGCGCACGCACGCCCCCACCGCCGGGGACGACCTCGTACTGTCGATCGACCTGAAAGTGCAGCGCACCGCCGAGGAGGCGCTCGCCGGACATCGCGGTGCCGTGGTTGCGCTTGATCCCAACAACGGCGACGTGCTCGCGCTCGTGAGCCTGCCGGGTTTCGATCCAACGCTGTTCGGCCGCGGCATTACGCCCGCCGAGTACGGCGCCCTGCAGAGCGACATCGATCGGCCACTGTTCAACCGCGCGCTGCGCGGCACGTATCCCTCCGGCTCGACCATCAAGCCGGTGCTCGGGCTTGCCGCGCTCACCGACCACACGATCGAGGCGAACACCAAGGTGTTCTGCAACGCCGAGTTCTCCCTTCCGGGCAGCCGCCACGTGTGGCGCGCGGACAAGGACGAGCCGCGCGGCTGGCTCGACCTGCCGGAGGCGATATCGCGCTCCTCCGACGTGTACTTCTACCGGCTCGCCTCGACGCTCGGAATCGACCGCATGTCGGCCTTCCTCGAGCCCTTCGGCTACGGCCAGCCCACAGGCATCGACATCAGCGGCGAGAAGGCGGGCCTGCTGCCGACCCCGGAGTGGAAGCGCAAGGCGTTCAAGCGGCCAGAGGACAAGGTGTGGTTCCCCGGCGAGACGGTCAACATGGGCATCGGGCAGGGCTACTTGCTGGTGACGCCGCTGCAGCTCGCTCACATCACGGGAATCCTGGCCGAGCGCGGTCGCAACTTTCGTCCGCGATTGGTCAAGGGAATACGCGATGCGGCCGGGCGCGCGCAGTGGCTCGCCCCGAGCGAGGGTGCCCCGATCAGGGGCGTGTCCGCTGAGGATTGGGGGGTGGTGATCGATGCGATGATCGGCACCACGCACTGCGCTCGCTATTGCGGCACCGGCTGGGTCGCCTTCAAGGGCGCGGCGTACCAGGCCGCGGGGAAGACCGGCACAGCCCAGGTGTACACGGTTGCGCAGAACGCGAAATACAACGCGAAGACCGTCCCGGAGCGGCTGCGCGATCACGCATGGTTCATCGCCTTCGCGCCGGCGGAGGCGCCGCGCATCGCGGTCGCGGTGCTCGTCGAGAATGCCGGCTTCGGCTCGAGCAACGCAGCGCCGGTGGCGCGCAAGGTGCTCGACGCCTACCTGCTGGACGCGCAAGGCAGGATCAAGGCCGCGCCTGCGCCCGCGGAAAATGCAGCGCCGACCGCGCCGCCACCGTCGCCCTCGCCCTCACCGTCGACCTCGACTGCCCACCCCGCGCAGACATGATCTACGAAGAGATCACCTCCGGTTCACGCGCACGGCGCACGCTCACCACCGCGGCGCGCGTGCTGCTCGCACTGAAGATCGACGGCCCCCTGGTGGTCGGACTGGCGCTGATTTCGGTCTACGGCCTGGTCATCCTCTACAGCGCCTCGGGCCAGAGCATGAGCACGGTGGTGCGCACCGTGGCGCGCCTGCTGATTGGTACGGTCGCCATGCTGATCCTGGCGCGCGTCAATCCGAACTTCCTGCGCCGCTCTGCCCCGTGGCTGTACGCCGGCGGTTGTGTACTGCTGCTGGTGGTGGTGGCGATCGGTCACATCGGCATGGGCGCGCAACGCTGGCTGGACCTGGGGCTGTTCCGCTTCCAGCCCTCGGAGCTCATGAAGCTGTCGGTGCCGATGATGTGTGCGTGGTACCTGCACGAGCGCCCGCTGCCCCCGGGTTGGGTGTCACTGGCGGCCCTGGGTGCGCTCATTCTCGTGCCGGTGGCGCTGGTCGCGATCCAGCCGGACCTGGGAACCGCGGCGCTGATTGCCGCCGCCGGCGTGTTGGTCATCATCCTTGCAGGACTGCGCCTGCGCGTAATCCTCGCGCTGCTGGCGCTCGCGGCGGCTGCGGCCTGGTTCGGCTGGAGCTTCATGCATGACTACCAGCGCAAGCGCGTGCTCACTTTCCTGAACCCGCAGACCGATCCGCTCGGCGCCGGCTATCACATCATCCAGTCACAGATCGCCATCGGCTCCGGTGGCGTGTTCGGCAAGGGCTGGATGAACGGCAGCCAGGCGCAGCTGGAATTCCTCCCCGAGCGCTCGACCGACTTTATTTTCGCGGTGGTCGGCGAGGAGTTCGGCCTGCTCGGCCTGCTGCTGCTGTTGCTCCTGTATGCATTCGTCGTCGGCCGCTCGATTTATCTGGCGACCCAGACACAGGACACATTCGCGCGACTGCTCGCCGGCAGCCTGGCGCTGACGTTCTTCGTCTACGTATTCATCAATGCCGGCATGGTCACCGGCCTCTTGCCGGTGGTCGGCGTGCCCTTACCACTCGTGAGTTACGGCGGCAGCTCGGTCGTGACGCTCCTCGCCAGCTTCGGTATTCTCATGGCGCTGTACTCACGTCGCAAGCTCATCGGATCGTAGTTGAACAAGCGCCCCGCTCTTTTCATTGCAGTGTTCGCCCTGGCGTGCGCGCGAGCATCGGCGCAGGCGCAAGCCGCGCCCGAGCCGGGCTTCGACCTCAAGCGCCCCGAGATTGCGCACTTCATCAACGAGGTTGCCGAGCGCGACGGTTTCAGTCGCCACGAGCTGCGCGCGCTGCTGAAGCAGGCGCAGCCGCAGCAGAAAATCCTCGATCTCATGAACCGGCCGATCGAGAAGGTCACGCCGTGGTGGGAGTATCGCGAACGCTTCCTGACGAACGAACGCATCAGCCTGGGCGCGCAGTTCTGGGCCGATCACAAGGAGGCACTGGAACGCACCGCCGCTGCCTACCGGGTGCCGCCGGAATATCTGGTCGCCATCATCGGCGTCGAAACCTTTTATGGGCGGCAGACCGGCCGCTTCCGCGTGATCGATGCGCTCGCAACGCTGGCGTTCGACTACCCGCAGCGCGCTGGTTACTTTCGTTCCGAGCTCGAGCAGTTCCTGCTGCTCACCCGTGAAAACAAGCTCGATCCTTTGGCCACCACCGGTTCGTATGCAGGCGCCATGGGAGTGCCGCAGTTCATGCCGTCGGCCTACCGGCGTTACGCGGTGGACGCGGATACCGACAAGACGCGCGACTTGTGGAACGACTGGGACGACATCCTCGCGAGCGTCGCCAACTACCTGCGCGAGTACGGTTGGGTGCCCGGCGCCCCGGTGCTCGCCGAAGTGCACCTCGACCCGGATCCGACATTCCAGATCGAGGCGCATGACCTGGAGCTCACCGACACACTCGACGGTCTCGCGATGCACGGCGTGCGGGTGGACGGCGAGCTGCCCGGCAGCACACCGGTGGTGCTCATATCCGCCGAGCAGCCTGACGGTCCGGCCTACCGTGTCGGGTTCAAGAACTTCTACGTGATCACCCGCTATAACAACAGCGCGCGTTATGCGATGGCGGTCTATGACCTCGCCCAGGCCATCGCGCAGCGCGTACCGGCTGCGCAGAAGTGACACGCGCGGGCCAAGCACTGCGCTCGGGCGCGGGTGCGGCCCTGGTGTCGTGCGCGCTGTTGTTCGCGGGCTGCTCGGTTGTGACGCGCCACCCGAGTCCGTCCCGTCCGCCCGCAACGGGGACCACCGCCCCGGCGCCACCCGTCAGCGTCCCGCCGCCGGCTGACATCAACGCCATACCCGATGCCGTGCCACGCGCCGAACCACGCAGCGCCCACGGCAATCCGCCTTTCTACGATGTGTACGGCCAGCGCTACAACGTCCTGCCGAGCGCCGAGGGCTACCTCGAACGCGGCGTCGCCTCCTGGTATGGCCCGAACTTCCACGGCGGCAACACCTCCAGCGGCGAGCAGTACGACATGTACGGCATGACCGCCGCGCACAAGACGCTGCCACTGCCGACCTATGCGCGCGTGACCAACCTCCGCAATGGCAGGAGCGTGATCGTGCGCATCAACGATCGCGGGCCGTTCGTGGCCAATCGCCTCATTGATCTGTCCTACACCGCGGCCGCGAAGCTCGACATGATTCGCGACGGCACCACGCTCGTGGAAGTGCAGACACTCACGCCGGGGGTGCCGGATGAGCTCACCCGTAGCGCCGAAACCCCGGCGTCCGCGCTCTACGTGCAGGCCGGCGCATTCGCCGACCCAGAGAACGCGCAGCGCACGCTCACGCGGCTGCAGGCGGCCGGTTTCGACAACGCCGCCGTCGTCTCGCCGCTCACCGGACACACGCGCCTCTACCGTGTGCGGCTCGGGCCAGTGCACAGCGTGGCCGAGTTCGACGACATCACGGCGCGACTCGGCGCGCTTGGCTTTGCCGACGCGCGGCTCGCGAGCGAGTGAAACCTTAGGCGCCCGCGCGGTTCATCCGTGAGCGCGTGCTTGGGTTAAAATCCCTTGCTTTTTCTCCCCTGCCACAAGGAATCCGTAACAGTGACCCGTTTCGCCTGCCTCGTTGCGCTCGCTGCGATCGCCACCACCGCCATCGCGGCACCCAACCCGCCCGCCACACCTGCGCCCGCGACCGCAGCCCCGGCGGCCGTGCCGCCCACCAGCGCGGCACCAATTCCCAATCCTCCCGCGGTCAACGCGCGCGCTTACATCCTCACCGATCACTTCAGCAGCCGGGTGCTGGCGCAAAGCAACGCCGACGCGCGCGCAGAACCTGCGAGTCTCACCAAGCTCATGACCGCTTACGTCGTGTTTCACGCTCTGAGCGAAGGGCGCCTCAAGCTCACCGACATGGTCACCATCAGCGAGCACGCCTGGCGGGCGGAGGGCTCACGCACCTTCGTGCAGGTCGGCACGCAGATCCCGGTGGACATCCTCATCAAGGGCATGATCGTGCAGTCGGGCAACGACGCCACTATCGCGCTCGCCGAAAAGGTCGGCGGCACCGAGCCTGCGTTCGCACAGATGATGAATGAGTACGCGCAGCGGCTGGGCATGAAGTCGAGTCACTTCGAGAACAGCGACGGCTTGCCCGCAGCCAATCACTACACCACGGCGCGCGACATCGCCCAGCTTGCCAACGCGCTCATCAACGAGTTTCCCCAGTACTACCCGCTGTTCAGTCTGCGGGAATTCATGTGGGACAACATCCACCAGGAGAACCGCAACGGGCTGCTGGGCAAGGACCCGTCCGTCGACGGCCTGAAGACCGGCCACACCGATAGCGCCGGTTACTGCCTGGCGACGTCCGCGAACCGCAACGGCATGCGCTTGGTGTCGGTCGTGATGGGAGCCCCGAGCATCAAGGCGCGTGAGGACGCGAGCGCGGCACTCCTGAACTACGGTTACACCTTCTTCGAGACCATCCGCGTCAAGGCGGCGCGCGACACGGTGCTCAAGCCGCGCGTCTACCTGTCGGCGGACGAGTACGCGCCGGTGGGCGTGGCCGGCGACGTGTACGCGACCATCGCACGAGGCCAGAGCGCGAGCCTCAGGACCAGCGCGCACCTGAGCGCCGCAACGCTACGCGCGCCGCTTGCGGCCGGCGCGGCCGTGGGCGAGTTCACCGTGACGGACGGCGGTGGCAATGTGCTCGCACACGCACCGCTGGTCATGCTGCAGCAGGTCAAAAGCGGCGGCTTGTGGACCTGGCTCGTCGACAGCATCGCCTTGCTGTTCCACTGACCATGGCCGAGCCGTTGCCGCTGTGTTACTTGAACGGCGCCTACCTGCCGCTGGCCGAGGCGCGCATCTCGCCGCTCGATCGTGGCTTCCTGTATGCGGACGGCGTCTACGAGCTCATGCCGGTGTATGGCGGGCGGCCGTTCCGCTTCGCCGCCCACGGTGAGCGGCTGACGCGCAGCCTCGCGGCCATTGGCATGCGCGATCCACATACCCGCGAGCAATGGCGCGCGATCCTGGGCGCGCTCATCGCCAGGAATGGCGGCGCCGAGTGCTACGTGTACTGGCAGGTGACCCGCGGCGCACAGAATGGCCGCACTCACGCACCGCTGCCGGATATCCCGCGCACGGTGTTTGCGTTCTGCGCCCCCTGGCCGGCCGCGGCCGCTGGCAGCCACGAGCACGGGGTCGCCTGCGTGACCGCCGCTGACACGCGCTGGGCACGTTGCGACATCAAGTCGGTCGCGCTGCTTGCCAACGTGCTGCTGCGCCAGCAGTCGGTGGATGCCGGCGCCACGGAAACCATCCTGCTGCGCGACGGCGAGCTGACGGAGGGGTCCGCCTCCGCCGTGCACGTGGTGCTGGGCGGCACGCTGGTCGTGCCGCCGAACTCGCACCAGATACTTCCCGGCACGACGCGCGGCGTCGTAGAAGAGTTGGCGGCGCGCGTGGCCCTTTCCTGCCGCGTGGCCCCCGTGAGTGAGGCGCAGCTGCGTGGCGCGGACGAGATCTGGCTGTCGGCGGCCACGCGCGAGGTGCAGGCGGTCACCCGCCTCGATGGGCGCGCCGTGGGCAGCGGCAAACCCGGTCCGGCCTGGCGGCGCGTGCACGAAGAACTACAGCGTTACAAGGGTGAACTTGCGGGTACACCGTGGTGACAGGCGAGGCAGCGCTTACGTTTCCGACCGACTACCCGGTGAAGATCCTCGGCCGGCCGGGGGATGAATTTCGCGCCCGCGTGCACGCCGTCATGCTGCGGCACGCACCCGATCTGGACGCCGACCAGGTCACCGAGCGCCTGAGCGCCAACGGCAACTTCCTGTCGATTTCCTACCTGCTGCGCGCGCGCAGCCGCGAACAGATTGAGGCGCTGGTCACGGAACTGAAGGCCTGCGACGGCGTGTTGATGCTCCTGTAGCCCCCGCCTCCCCCTGTAACCCGTTTGTCACCGCCCCGCGACCGGGCGGACACTGACGCGCAGAAGCTGGCCCCGGTAGCATCGTCCGAATGTCCATCATCCTCGACCAGGTGACCAAGCACTACGGCGGCGTGCCGGTCGTGAACGATGTATCGCTCGACATCGGCGACGGCGAATTCTTCGTATTGCTCGGGCCGAGCGGCAGCGGCAAGAGCACGCTCCTGCGCGCCATCGCCGGGCTTTCCGGGGTCGATCACGGGCGCATCGCACTGCATGGGCGCGATGTCACGCATCTGACGGCACGCAAGCGCGGCGTGGGGCTCGTGTTCCAGAACTACGCGCTGTTCCAGCACATGACGGTGGCGGACAACATCGAGTTCGCGCTGCGCGTGCGGCACATGCGCGGCAAGCTGCGCCGCCAGCGCCGCACGGAGCTGTTGCGGCTGGTGGCGCTCGAGGGCATGGATGAGCGGCTGCCGGCGCAGCTCTCGGGAGGCCAGCAGCAGCGCGTCGCAGTGGCGCGGGCGCTGGCGCACAAACCCGAAGTTCTCCTGCTCGATGAGCCGTTCGGGGCGCTGGACGCGAAAATCCGCGAAGAGCTGCGCCGCACGATCCGCGAGGTGCAGCGCGAACTGGGCATCACCACCGTGCTGGTGACCCACGACCAGGAAGAAGCCTTCGCCATGGCGGACCGCATCGGCATCATGAATCTCGGGCGGCTGCTGGAAGTGGGTGCGCCGCATGCTCTGTATTCACACCCGGCGACGCGTTTCGTGGCCACGTTCCTGGGCGCCGCCAACCTCATCCTCGCGCGCCGCACGGCTGACGGCATCCAGGTTTGCGGCACCACCATCGCGGCGTCCGACCGCACGCCCGCTGCCAACGAGCACGAGGTCGTCGCGGTCGTGCGTCCGGAGGAAGTGGAGCTGGCGCCGGCGCGCGCGGCGCTCACCACCAACTATCTCGCGGGCGGTGTGGTTGAGGACATAGTGTTCACGGGCGCCCTGGAGAGACTGCGGGTGCGGCTGGATGCCGCGGCGCATACACCGCTGCTCGCCCACAACGGCAGTGACGAAGATGCGAGCGAGTTGCTGCAGGTAACCCGCACCCAGCACGAGCAGCGCGTTTTTCCGGTGATCCCCGGGCAGAACGTGGCGGTAGGCGTGCGCCGGGTGCACGTGCTGCCAACGCCCCTTTCCAGCTTCACGGCCTGCGCGCCGAGCCTGCCGCTCGCGGATGCCCTGAGCCGCGAGCCGTTGCTTACGGAGCTCGCAGCGCGCATGAAGACGCGCATCACGACCCGCAGCGAGCCGAAGATGGGCCTGGCCGAGGTGGTCGGCGAGTCCGCCGACTTCGTCGGCACCACGGTGATCGCCTCGCAGACCGACTGCGCCCACCGCAGCGAGTGGCTGCTGCGCCGCGGAGCGCGCGACCTGCTGGTGCTGCCCGCGGGCGCCGCCGCGCCGCAACGCGTGCTCATTCACTGGACGGGCGAAGCAGCGCGCAGCGCGACACTCGCCGTGTCGGCGAGCGTGCTGCGCCACGTACCGGCCGAGGCGATATACATCGGCATCCTTCCCGGGCAGTCCAGCGGCAGCCGCGGCCCATACGGCATGCGCGATCTTCTGGACGCACGCTCCGAGGCACAGGCCACGCATGGCCTGGAGATGCGCACCGAGCTGCGCTTCGGCGAGGTCACCGAGGAACTCACGCGGCGCCTGGCGGAGACCCCGGGACAGATGCTGATCGTGGGCGTCACCGATCTGGCGCGCTTCGCCGAGCGCTTCCGCGCGCTGCTCGATGGCGGACAGTGGCCGGTGCTGATCGTGTACCGCGGCGCGCCATGAGCTTCCGGCAGGCGAGCGTGCTGCCCGGCTTCGGGCTCACCTTCGGGTTCACGACATTTTTCCTGAGCACCATGGTGCTGCTGCCGCTCGCCGCGCTGGTGCTGGCCGCGAGCTCCATGCACTGGAGCGATTTCGTTCACGTGGTCTTCAGCGCCCGGGCGCTCGGCTCCTACCGGCTGTCATTTGGCGCGTCGTTCCTGGCCGCGAGCATCAACCTGGTTTTCGGCTTCATCATCGCCTGGACGCTGGTGCGCTACGAGTTTCCCGGCCGCAAGCTCATCGACGCGCTCATCGACATGCCGTTTGCGCTGCCGACCGCGGTGTCGGGCATCGCACTCACTACCGTGTTTGCGCAGTCGGGCTGGATCGGCCGGTATCTGGAGCCGCTCGGAATCAAGGTTGCCTACACCTGGCTCGGCGTGACGCTCGCCCTCACCCTCATCAGCATGCCGTTCACCGTGCGCGCCGTGCAGCCGGCGCTGCTGGAGGTGCAGCGCGACCTGGAGGATGCGGCGGAAACCCTTGGCGCGGGACGCTTCTACGTGTTCCGCCGCATCATCCTGCCGACGGTGCTGCCGGCGCTGCTCACCGGCTTCACGCTGTCGTTTGCACGCGCCGTGGGCGAGTACGGCTCGGTCATCTTCATTGCCGGCAACCTGCCCATGAAAACCGAGATCACCCCACTGCTGATCGTGATCCATCTCGAGCAGTTCGATTACCACGGCGCCGCGGCGCTGGGCCTGGTGATGCTCGTCATGTCCTTCACGGTGCTGTTTGCCATCAACCTGCTGCAGGCCTGGGGCCGGCGCCGCCACCTGCAGGCAGCGAGCTCATGAGCGCGGCCCCAGCACGTGTGCTGCCGGCGGATGCGGCGCGGCCCGGGCAACACACCTGGCTGAACTCCATCGTGCGGTGGCTGTTCATCACGGTGTCGCTCACATTTCTCGCCGCGGTGCTGCTTGCGCCCCTGGCCACGGTGTTTGCCATGGCGCTCGCGCACGGGGTTAAGGCCTACGCGCGCGTGTTCGCCGACCCCGATACAACGGCAGCGATCCGCCTCACCCTGATCACGGCGGCGGTGGTGGTGCCGGTCAACACCGTGTTTGGCCTGGCCGCCGCCTGGGCCATCGCCAAGTTCGAGTTCCGCGGCAAGAGCATCCTCGTCACGCTCATCGATCTGCCGCTGGCGATCTCGCCGGTGATTGCCGGGATGCTGTTCGTGCTCTTGTTCGGCCTGCAGGGCTGGTTCGGCGTTTGGCTGCAGGAGCATGACGTCAGCATCATTTTCGCGCTGCCCGGGATCATCCTGGCCACCATGTTCGTGACCTTTCCATACGTCGCGCGCGAGCTGATCCCGCTCATGCAGCAGCTCGGCAACGACGAGGAGGAGGCGGCGATCACCCTCGGCGCCGGCGGCTGGCTCACCTTCTTTCGCGTCACCCTGCCGAAGGTGCGCTGGGGGCTGGTGTACGGCATGGTACTGTGCAACGCGCGCGCCATGGGCGAGTTCGGCGCGGTCTCGGTGGTGTCCGGGCACATCCGCGGACTCACCAACACCATGCCGCTGCACATCGAGATTCTCTACAACGAATACAACTTCGTGGGCGCCTTTGCGGTCGCCTCGCTCCTCACCCTGCTCGCGGTGCTGACCCTCGGCGTGAAAACACTGGTCGAGCGCACCGGTTACCGGGGACACTGACGGTCATGCTCGAGCGTCTCAGCCATTGGTGGCGGGCAGTATGGCCCGACCCGGCGCGCACCAGCCTCGGCTGGTGGCTGGTGGCAATCCACGTCGCCATCGTGCTCTTGGTCGGCGGCGGCATCACCTGGTCCGCGAGTGCCAAGCTCCACACCCTCGCGGACGAGCAAGGCAAGGCGCGCGTGCAGCTGGCGGCCACGACAGCGCGCGAGGACCTGCGGCGGTTCGCCGATGAGGCCCTGGTCACGGCCCGCACACTCGCCGACCGCCCCACCCTGCAGCGTCTGCTCGCCGAAGGCCGCAGCGAAGCGGTGCCGCCGGTACTGCGCAGCGCCTGCGAGGCGAGCGGCATGGATGCCTGCGCCGTGATCGAAGGCACCAGCGTGGTGGCAGTGTCGGGGCCGGCGCTCGACTGGCAGCAGATCATCACCGCCAGCGCCGAACAGGGCGCGACGTTCATGGCGCTGCCCGCCATCGAGCGCGTGCCGGTGCAGGGAGCCTGGGCGGCGCCGAGTGCGCCGGCGGGCATGCGCGTCTACGTCGTGCGCCGCCTGGACGAGCGGCTCGCACAACTCCTGTCTCACCAGGTGGGCGCGCAGGTGTTGCTCATCGACTATCGCCTCTACACCGCGGCTCCTGTGAACGCCTTCACGCCGTTGTATTCGGCGGCGCTCGCCGACGGCCACTCCGCCGTGCAACGCATCGACTCGCAGGATGTGTACGCCTCGGCGGTGCCGGTGTTCGCTTCCAGCGGCGAGGCGATTGCACTCATCGAGGCGCTGCTGCCGACGAGCGCCGTGGATACCTCCACCAGTCACCTGGTGAAGAAGCTCCTGGTCACGGCGCTGCTGCTCGCCGCGCTCGCGGTGCTGGCCGGCATCATCCTCGGAGAGCTGGTCGCCGGCCCGGTGCGCGCACTCACCACCGCCGCCACCCGCCTGGGCAAAGGGGATTTCTCGGCTTCCATTCCCACCGGCGGCGCCGCCGAGGTGGGCGCGCTGGCGCGCACCATGGAGGACATGCGCCGCAACCTCATTGAGCTCACCAGCACCCTGCGGCGCAGCGAGGCGGAGGCTAAGGCGGTGCTCGGCGGAATCGTCGAAGGGGTCTACGCGGTGGACCGGGAGCGCGTGATCCGTTACCTGAACCCGCAGGCCGCACGCCTGCTGGGCGTCGAGCCTGCCGAGGCCGTGGGCCGCTTCTGCGGGGACGTGCTCAAGCCGCGCGACGAGGACGGCCGCCGGCCGTGCGATTTCCGCTGCCCCATCGTGGCGGCGCGCGGCGGCGGTAGTGCCGTAGCCATCGAACACCTGGGTGCGCCGCCGGCAGCGCCGCGCACCACGGTAATCACCAGCGCTTCGCAGGTGGAAGGCCTGCAGGTGCAGGTGATCCGCGACGAGACCGAGCTCGAGGGCGTGCGCCGTGCGCGCGACTCGGTGCTTGCCAATATCTCGCACGAGTTCCGCACACCGCTCGCAGCGCAACTCGCCTCCATCGAGCTGCTGCTCGCCGGCATGGATCACATGAGCGCCGCGCAGCAACGGGAGCTCGTGACCTCGCTCGAGCGCGGCACCGTGCGTCTCACACAGCTCATCGACAACCTGCTGGAAAGCGTCCGCATCGAGTCCGGGCAGCTCGCCATCCGCCACCAGAGCGTGGCGCTCGCCGAGGTGGTTGCGGACGCGCGCGAACTCGTGGGCGCACTGCTCGCGCAGCGGCGTCAGACGCTGGAGCTCAGCGTGCCAGATGATCTGCCGGCCGTGAGCGGCGACAAGACGCGCCTCACGCAGGTGTTCGTCAATCTCCTCGCCAACGCCAACAAGTTCGCTCCCGAGGGCAGCGTGGTGCGCATCGGCGCCGCGGTGCATGGGCGCGAGGTGCAGGCGTGGGTGGAGGACGAAGGCGCCGGCCCGGCGGAAGGCGACGGGCAGTCCCTGTTCGCGCGCTTCCGACGCGGCGGCGGCGGGGAGCCGGAGGCAGCGGGCTTGGGGCTGGGGTTGTGGCTCGTGAAATCGATCATCGAGCGTCATGGGGGCAGCGTCGCCTTTGAACGCACGGCCGCAGGCCGCACACGCTTCACGCTCGCGCTGCCTGCGGAGAGCGGCACATGAAGGTGCTGGTTGCCGACGATGACGCGGATCTGCGCGAGCTCATTGCCTTCACGCTCACCCAGGCGGGCTACTTCGTGATCAAGGCCGGCGATGGCCCGGCGGCGGTGCGCTGTTTCGCCGCGGAGGTGCCGGATCTGGTGGTGCTCGACATCAACATGCCGGGGTTGTCCGGGTTCCAGGTGTGCGAGGCCATCCGGCGCGACTCACGCGTCCCGGTGATGATGCTCACCGTGCGGGGCGAGGAAGAGGACCTGGTGCGCGCGCTCGGTCTCGGCGCCGACGACTACCTCACCAAGCCCTTCAGCCCGCGCACGCTGCTGGCACGGGCCAGGGCCTTGCTGCGGCGCGCCGGCATGGACGCTGCCGCGCCGCTGGCCGCCGGCCGGGTGACCCTGGACCTCGCAGAACACACCGTGGCCATCGGGGCCGCGGCGCCGGTGCGGCTCACGCCCCTGGAGCTGCGCCTGTTGCAGATGCTGCTGGCGAACGCCGGGCGCAGCGTCAGTTCCGAGCGCCTGCTGGTACAGGTCTGGGGACACAAGAGCGGCGGCGACCGCCAGCTCCTGAAGCAGCTGGTGCACCGGCTGCGCCAGAAAATCGAGGCGGATCCGGCGGCGCCGGCGCTGCTGCGCACCGCGGCAGCAGGTTACAAGCTCATCGTTGACTGAAACGGTCGTTTCATTGCCCGGAAATCTGGTCGAACACGGCGCCGTCGGCAAAATGCACACGCTGCGCGTTCGCCCAGCCGCCGAAGTCTGCGATGGTGGTGAGCTTAAGCGCCGGGAAACGTGCCGCGTAACGCGCCGCCACTTCGGGGTCGCGCGGCCGGTAGTCGTGTCGCGCGACGATATCCTGACCTTCCTTGCTGTAGAGGTACTGCAGATACGCCATCGCCACCTCGCGCGTGCCGTGGCGCAGCGCCACCTTATCGACGACGGCGACCGGCGGTTCGGCGAGGATGCTCAGGGAGGGCACGACGATCTGCAGTTTGTCGGCGCCGAGTTCGCGTACCGCCAGCAGCGCCTCGTTCTCCCAGGTGATCAGCACATCCCCGAGGCCGCGCTGTGCGAATGTGGTGGTCGAGCCGCGCGCGCCGGTGTCGAGCACCGGCACGTTGTGGTACAGGCGTCGCACGAATTCCCGCGCGCTCGCCTCGCTGCCTTGCGGCTGCGCGCGCGCCCACGACCAGGCGGCAAGATAGTTCCAGCGCGCGCCGCCGGAGGTCTTGGGGTTGGGCGTGATCACCGCGATGCCCGGACGCACGAGATCGCCCCAGTCGTGTATGCCCTTGGGATTGCCGACGCGGACCACGAACACGACGGTCGAGGTATAGGGGGAGCTGTTGTCGGGCAGGCGGCTTTGCCAGTTGATCGGCAAGAGCTGCCCCTGGGTGGCGATGGCATCGATATCGGCCGCCAGCGCCAGGGTGACGACGTCAGCCGCGAGACCCTCGATGACCGAGCGCGCCTGCTTGCCGGAGCCGCCGTGCGACTGATCCACGCGCAGGTCCTGGCCGGTCTTTGCTTTCCAGTAGCGGGCAAAGGCAGCGTTGAACTCGACGTACAGCTCGCGTGTCGGGTCGTACGACACATTCAACAGCGTCACGCGCGCGCCGCTGGCCGGTGCGGCAAACTGCCCGTTGCAGGAGCTCAGGAGTGCCGTTGCGAGCGCCCACAGCGCCACGCGCACCGCGCTGCGTGGCCAACTGCGCACGCGGTACATGTCAGGCCGCGTCAAATCCCAGCGCCTTAAGCAACAGCGGCTCGAGCGCCGCGGCGCAAGCGGCGACTGAAGCGGGCCCGCCGTGATCCGCGAGGCGCGTCATCTGCAGCCCCTGATAGCCGCACGGATTGATGCGCCTGAACGGCTCAAGATCGAGTGCCACGTTGAGCGCGAGCCCGTGGTAGCTGCCGCCGCGGCGCACGCGCACGCCGACACTCGCGAGCTTGCTGCCGGCGACGTACACGCCCGGCGCACTGCGGCGGCACTCGGCCACGATCCCGAAGCGCGCCGCAAGATCGATGACAGCGCGTTCCAGCGCCGTGACGAAGTCACGGATCCCAAGACCTGCGCGCTTAAGATCAATCAGCGGATAGACGACGAGTTGCCCCGGTCCGTGATAGGTCACCTGCCCGCCGCGATCGATCTGCACCACGGGGATGTCACCCGGCGCCAATACATGAGCGCGGCTGGCGTTCAGCCCCAAAGTAAAGACCGGTGGATGCTCGAGAAACCAGATTTCGTCCGGCGTCGTGACGCCGCGTTCCTCGGTAAAGCGTTGCATGGCAAGCCAGGTGGGTTCGTATTCGACCAATCCCAGATGCCGGATCACCGGCGCCGGCACCGCGGAGGTGCAGGCGCTCAACACGGCACTGAGCGCGCCGGCAGCGTTCACGTTGCCAGGCCCCGGTTGTCGAGCCCGGCGTTGTTGCGATTCAGGGCCTGCTCCGCACGGTAGCTGGAACGCACCAGGGGTCCCGACACACACTCCAGAAAGCCGAGCGCGAGCGCCGCTTCGCGATACTGGTCGAACTCCTGCGGCGTCACGAAACGCTCCACCGGCAGGTGGTTGAGCGTTGGGCGCAGGTACTGGCCGAGGGTCACGAGGTCCACACCCGCGGCGCGCAGATCAGCGAGCGTGGCGGTGATTTCCGCATCGGTCTCGCCGAGGCCGAGCATCAGGCTGCTCTTGGTGAGGAGTCCCGCGCGGTGTTGCCTGGCGTGCGCGAGCACAGCGAGCGTCTGTTCGTAGCCGGCACGCGGGTCGCGCACCGGGTGGGTGAGGCGCCGCACCGTTTCGATGTTCTGGGCAAACACCTCGATGCCGGAGTCGACCACGGTTGCGACATCCGCGAGCACTCCCTGGAAGTCCGGCGTGAGCGCCTCCACCGCGGTGTGCGGGTTGCGGCGCTTGATGGCGCGCACGCAGGCCGCGTAGTGCGCCGCGCCGCCATCGGACAGATCGTCGCGGTCGACGGAGGTCAGGACCACGTACCTGAGCTTCATCAGTTCCACCGTGCGCGCCGCGTTCTGCGGCTCGTCCGCATCGAGCCAGCCATGCGGATTGCCGGTATCGACCGAGCAGAAGCGGCAGGCGCGCGTGCACACCGCACCCATGAGCATGATGGTGGCAGTGCCCGCGTTCCAGCACTCCCCAATGTTGGGACACTTGGCCTCTTCGCACACCGTCGCGAGGCTGTGCTCCTTGACCAGAGCCCGCACGCTCTGGAAGCCGGCGCCGGTCGGCGCACGCGCCTTGAGCCACGGTGGTTTGCGCGGGGTCTGGGTGGCGCCGTGCTCGCTGCGGGATTTGACGCCGTCACGGATGGCCGTGAAACCCTGCGGGGTCAGGTATTTCTCGCCGCTGCGGGCGCGCGCGCCCTCCGTGACCAGTGGAATATCCTTGAATTGCGGCATGGCGTCATTGTAACGCACGCAGCCGGGCGTTCAGGTCGGCGAGGCGTTCGGAGGTGCCGGCGTCGCTCCACTGCCCGCTGTACAGCTCACCACGCACCCGCCGCGCGCCGATCGCACGGTTAAGCAGCGGCAGCAGGGGAAATCGGCCGTCCCGGCAGCCGCCGAAGAACTCCGGCCGGTAGAGCCCGACGCCGCAGTAAGTAAAGCGTTCGGTATCGCGGTTGACGACCCACCCCGTCTCGAGGCCGAAGTCCCCGCGCGGGTGGTGGGGCGGGTTCGGCACCAGCACCAGATGCGCGTGCGCGTCGGACGGCAGCTCGAGGCCGCTGAACGGCAGCTCAATCCAGATGTCACTGTTGACGACCAGGAAGGGCTCCGGCCCGAGCAGCGGCAGCGCATGGAAGATCCCGCCGCCGGTCTCCAGCGGCACCGGCCCCTCTTCGCTCCAGGTAATCCTGACACCAAAGTCGCGACCGTCCCCGAGCGCCGCGCGCAGCTGCCCGCCGAGCCAGGACAGGTTGACGACGACGTCGCGGATGCCGGCACGCGCCAGCGCCGCGAGGTGCCAGGCAACGAGCGGCTTGCCGCCCACCGGCACCAGCGCCTTCGGCAGCGTGTCGGTGATGGGCCGCAAGCGCTCACCGCGCCCCGCCGCGAGCAGCATCGCCTTCATGCGCGCTCCGGCGCGCCGCGCCCGGCGCTAAGCGCCTCACGCGCGTTGGCGAGGGGCAGCTGCGCCGCGACGCGTGCCGCGAGCAAACGCGCCAGCGGCCCGAGCTCGCTGTAGCGCGCACAGGTGTCGCGCACGTAGTCGAGGGTGCGCGGCAGGTCGGGCAGGTAGCCGTGTTTGCCGTCGCGGTACCAAAGCCGACAGAAGATGCCGAGCACCTTCAGGTGCCGCTGCACGCCCACGAGATCGAACCAGCGCAGGAACTCCGCGGCGCTGCCGGCGGCTGGACCGCCGTGCGCAGCAAGCTGCGCGCGGTAACCCGCCACCCACTCCACCACGCGCTCGCGTGACCAGGCGATGTAGCAGTCCTTCAGGAGCGACACCAGATCGTAGCCCACCGGTCCGCGCAGCGCGTCCTGAAAATCGAGCACCCCGGGATTGCGCGCCGCCATCACCATGAGGTTGCGCGAGTGGTAGTCGCGATGCACGAACACCGCCGGCTGCGCCACGGCCTCGCGGATCAGGAACGCGAAGCTCGCCGCCAGCAGCTCCTCGTCCGCGGTGTCGAGCGTGAGCCCGAGGTGCCGGTGCAGAAACCACTCCGGCATCAGCGCCAGTTCGCGCGCCAGCGCCGGCTCGTCGTAAGGTTGCAGTTCCTGACTGGCCGCGGCGCCGCGCACCTGGATGTTGAGGAGCGCCGTGAGCGCATCCGCGTAGAGGGGCGCGGGGTCATCCCCGGCGTGCAGCCGTTCCAGGTATTGCGTTGTACCCAGATCCTCGAGCAATAGCAGCCCGCGCCCGCTGTCCGCTTCGTGCACCTGCGGCACATGCGCGCCGACGCCTGCGAGCAGTCCCGACACCTTGAGGTAGGGCACCACGTCTTCCTTGCCGGGAGGCGCGTCCATTACCACGTAGGTGACGCCATCGGCAAAGGCGCGAAAGTAACGCCGGAAGCTCGCGTCGCTCGAGGCGAGCTCGAGTCTCGCCAGGGGCAGGCGCAGGTCGCGCGTCAGCCATTCCCGTATCAGCGCGACTCGCGCGTCGGACTCGTGCATGTGTCAGGTTCGAAGATCGCTGCTCGCCGCGTTGTGGCTGCCTACTATAATGCCGCACTTCATGCTGCGCCCGCGTCCATTGTGGTTGATCATCGCCCTGCTCGGCGGCTTCGCGCCCGCAGCCTGGGCGGAAGATCCGCCCTGCCCGACGCAAGCCGCCGCAGCACCGGCAAAAGCCCCGGATGCCGCATCTGGCACGCACGCGCCTGCGGGCGCCAAGCAAAAGCGGCTACCACACATCCCGGTCGCGGGCGGGGATATCGACGTTACGGGAGATACAGCCACGCTCGGCGTTGACGGCACGGCGACCCTGCGCGGCAACGTGGAAATGCACCAGGGTGAGCGTGAGATTCACGCCAACGAGGTGCAGTACAACCCGCAGAACCAGTCGGTGAAGACCGACGGTCACATCGACTACAACGATCCCCTGCTGCACGTCTCCGGCGAGGGCGGGGGCAGCTACTCGTCAACGGCCGGCGCTGATTTCAGGTCCGCGCACTTTGACCTGCATCAGCGCAGCGGGCGCGGTTCGGCGGCGGACATGTCGGTGACCCCCGCAGGCCTGGTGCGCCTCAAGGGCGTGACGTTCACCACCTGTCCCATCAATGACAATGCCTGGCAGATCAAGGCCGAAAATATCGTGCTCGACACGCGCGCGCAGGTGGGGACGGGCAAGGACGCGCAGATCGACTTCATGGGCGTGCCGGTGATGTATCTGCCCTGGCTGTCGTTCCCGCTCGGCAGCGAGCGTAAGAGCGGCTTCCTCTTCCCGACTATCGGTAACACCTCCAGCAGCGGCCTGCAGCTGGGGGATCCCTACTACTGGAACATTGCGCCCAACGCGGACTTCACTTTCGAGCCAACCCTGTACAGCAAACGCGGCGCCGACCTCGGGGGCGACCTGCGCTTTCTGACGCCGGACCAGCACGGGGAGCTGCAATGGAACTTCCTGCCCGATGACACCGAGTTCGGCGGCAGCCGCAGCCGTGTGCAGCTCAACGAGGTCGCGGAACTGCCGGATGATCTGCGCCTGACCATCGACGCGCAGCACGTCAGCGATTTACTCTACTTCCAGAACTTCTCGCAGACGCCGGAGGGCACCAGCACCGCGTTTCTCGAGCAGCGTGCGACGCTCTCCTACCGCGACGATCACTGGAGCGTGGATGCTGAGGCGCAGCAGTACCAGACCATCGATGACACCTTGCCGGTGGACGAGAGTCCCTACGCGCGCGCGCCGCGGCTCGCCGTCGGCAGCGCCTACACCTTCGATGACATCGTGCACTACGGTTTCGATTCGGAGATCGTCGACTTCAGGCTTTCGGACGGGCCCACCGGGCCCACGGGCTGGCGCGAAGATCTCATGCCGGCGGTGTCGCTGGATCTCACGGGGCCCGGCTACTTCATGCGTCCAGCACTCGCCTGGCGGCTGACGCAGTACGAGCTCTCGGATCTCTTGCCAGGGGAAGCAAGCTCGCCTTCGCGCTCCGTGCCGATCGCGAGCCTCGATACCGGGCTCGTGTTTGAGCGCCAGACTGGCTCCCGCGATCAGCGCACGCTTACCCTCGAGCCGCGGCTCCTCTACCTCGACGTGCCCTACCGTAACCAGGATGAGCTGCCGGTGTTCGACACAGCGCTTCCGGACCTGACTCCGGTGGAGCTCTTCAACACCAACCGCTACGTCGGCGCCGACCGTGTGAGCGATGCAAACCAGATGAGCCTCGGAGTGACGAGCCGCCTGCTCGACGCCCAGAACGGACGGCAGTTCCTGGCCGCAACGCTCGGGCAGACCTATTACTTCGAAATCCCGCGGGTGACCCTGCCGGGCGAGACCCCGATCACCGCCAGGCACTCGGACTTTGTAGGGCAGCTGGCGCTCACCGCCTTCCAGGACTGGAGCGCGGATATGGGCGTGCAATGGGATCCACAGAATGAGCGCAGCGAGCGTACCCAGGTGAACCTGCAGTACAAGCCGGCCCCCGATGAAGTGATTAACCTCGCGTACCGGTACGAGCGCTTCGTGCAGGAGTTCGTCATCGATGGCGTGCCCGTGCCGGCACCGTGCTCGCAAGCGGCGGCGACCGCGGCGGCCACGGGGATCAACCTCAATCCTGCCACGGGGGCCCCCCTCAGTACGCTGGTAAGGCCCGTCGTGCCGACATTCTGCGACACCCAGGGGTTCGACCAGGTGGACCTCTCGGGCGCGTGGCCGGTCAAGGGCAAGTGGAACGTTTTTTTCCGCGATGTGTACTCGATACGGGATAACAAAGAACTGGAGCAGTTTGCCGGCTTCGAGTACCGTTCGTGCTGCTGGCGGCTGCGGCTGGGCGCCCGGCGCTACGTAAGCACCTTTACGGGCAGCGAGGACACTGGAATCTGGCTGCAGGTGGAACTCGCCGGTCTCGCGGGTGTCGGATCGGCCTCGGACACGTCACTCAGCGAGGAGATCCGCGGCTATACACCCGCGGACGCCAATACCCAACGAATCGGGGCGCCCTAGCCGGTGCCCTTCATAAGGAAACTCGGAAAAGATCATGCGACGGATTTTGACTTCGGCCGCGCTCGCCATGGCGCTGGCCGCCACCGGCCTCTTCCTGCAGGGGAGCGCGTACGCGCAGACCCGCGAGCTTGCCACCCGGGGCGAGCTGCTCGACCGGGTTGCGGCAATCGTCAACGACGGTGTCGTGCTCAACAGCGAGCTCGACGCGCAGATCGACACCGTCAGCGAGCGGCTGCATGCGCAAAAGCTCGAGCTGCCGCCGCAGAATATCCTGCGTCAGCAGGTGCTCGAGCGCCTCGTACTGCAGGAGATCCAGCTGCAGCACGCCAACCACGCGGGAGTGAAGGTAAGCGATGAAACCCTCAACACCGCGTTGCAGGACATCGCCAAGCGCAACAACATGACGTTGTCGCAGCTACCCGAGGCGCTGGCCAAGCAGGGCATCGACTACCCCACCTATCGCGAAGAGATGCGCAAGGAAATCACCCTGACGCTCCTGCGCCAGCGCGACGTGCTGCAGCACATCAGCGTCACGCCGCGCGAAATCGATCAGTACCTGGAGAGGCAGGCGCGCACCCCTTCGGAGCACAAGGAATACAACGTCTCGCACATCCTGATCGCAGTGTCCCAGGAAGCCAGCACGGCGCAGCTGGACCAGGCGGCCAAGCGCGCTGCCGAGGTCTACACACGTGCCAAGAACGGCGAGGATTTCGCCAAGCTGGCGGTGGCCTACTCGAACAGCCAGACGGCGCTCGAGGGCGGCGCGCTCGGCTGGCGCAAGGGCGGCGAGCTGCCGACCTTCCTCAGCGATGTCATCGCCAAGCTCAAGCCCGGAGAGGTGGGCGAGCCGCTACGCACGCCCACCGGCTACCACATCATTCGGCTCAACGACGAGCGCGGTGGCACTCAGCAGACCGTGATCGACCAGGTGCACGTGCGCCATATCCTCATGAAGACCAACGAGCTCGCAGATGATGCGACCGTGAAACAGAAGCTCACCGCGCTGCGCGAGCGGGTGCTCAAGGGCGAGGACTTTGCGGGGCTCGCGAAGACGGCGTCCGAGGATCCGGGTTCGGCCGCTGAGGGAGGAGATCTGGGCTGGACCGGTCCGGATGCGTTTGTACCGGACTTCGAGAAGGCGGTCGCGGGGCTCAAGGACGGCGAAATCAGCGAGCCGATACATACGCAGTACGGCTGGCACATCATTCAGCTGCTCGGTCGGCGTCGCTACGATAATACCGATGAAATGAAGCGCCGTGAGGCCGTGGAAGCGATCCGTGCCGGCAAGGCGGACGAGGAGACGGAGCTTTGGCTGCGCCACCTGCGTGATGACGCCTACGTCGAGTACAAGTCCTAACCTTCCGCGAATTGCCCTGACCTCGGGCGAGCCGGCGGGCGTCGGCCCGGAGCTGTGCCTCGCACTTGCCGCCCGCGCTTTGCCTTGCGAGCTGGTGTGTCTCGGGGATCTGCGCCTCATCGAAGAGCGCGCGCGGGCCCTCGGCGGCGCGGTGACAGTGCTTCCCTGGACGGGGGCAGGCGGGGGCGCCCGGCCGCACGCCGCCGGGTCCTTGTATGTCGAGCACCACCCGCTCGCCGCGCGCAGTGTCGCCGGCAGGCTCGATCGCGCCAACGTACCCTACGTACTGTCGCTGCTCGATCGGGCGATCGACGGCGCACTCGCCGGGGAGTTCGCCGCCATCGTCACCGCTCCGGTTCACAAGGGCGTGATCAACGAGGCCGGCGTGGCATTCAGCGGGCACACCGAATACCTCGCGCAACGCACGCATGCCACCCGCCCGGTGATGATGCTGACGAGCGGATCGCTGCGCGTCGCGCTCGCCACGACACACCTGCCACTCGCAGCCGTGAGCGCCGCCATCACCCAGGACTCACTGTGCGAGACGGCAGCCATCCTGCAACGCGGCCTCACGCGCTGGTGGGGAATCGAGGCACCGCGGATCGCGGTGTGCGGCCTTAACCCGCACGCGGGTGAGAGCGGCTACCTCGGGGATGAGGAACTCAAGACGATTGCCCCGGCCATTGAGCGCATGCGCGCGGCCGGCATCGACGCACGCGGACCGTTGCCGGCGGACACCGTGTTCGTCCCGCAGTTTCTCGCCGGCTTCGATGCGGTGCTCGCCATGTATCACGACCAGGGACTGCCGGTCGTCAAGCACGCCGGCTTCGACACGGCCGTGAATGTCACGCTCGGACTGCCCATCCTGCGCACCTCTCCGGATCACGGTACGGCACTGGATATTGCCGGCACCGGCACGGCACAGGTCGGCAGTCTTGCCGCCGCTGTGCAGGTCGCGATCGGGCTCGCCGTGCGCGGGCGCTGATGCAGCGCGCCCGCAAGCGCTTCGGACAGCACTTCCTGCACGACCCGGGCGTGATCGCGCGCATCCTGAGCGCGCTGGAGGCGCGCCCGGGCGAGCATCTGGTGGAAATCGGCCCGGGACGCGGCGCCCTCACCCGCGAACTGTTGCGGCGCACCGACTGCAGCTTCGACGCCATCGAAATCGATCGCGATCTTGCCGAGCGCCTGCGCGGCGAGTTCATGCACGCCCCGCACTGCGAGCTGCACGAGGCGGATGCTCTTGAGTTTGATTTTGCGGCGCTGGCTGCCAAGCGTGGCGGCCGCTTGCGGATCATCGGCAACCTGCCCTACAACATCTCGACGCCGCTGCTGTTCCATCTGCTCGACCAGGCGGCCGCAATCACCGACCTGCTCATCATGCTGCAGCGGGAAGTCGTGGCGCGCCTCGCCGCGCAACCGGGCACGAGAGACTACGGACGCCTCACCGTCATGCTCGCGCCGCACCTCGCCGTGACGAAGCTGTTCGATGTCGGTCCCGGAGCGTTTCAGCCGCCGCCGCGGGTGTGGTCCGCCGTCGTGCGGCTTACGTTACGGCCGCAGCCGTTGTTCGCCGTGAGTCCGCACTACGCCGCGGTCGTGGCGGCCGCGTTTGCTCACCGCCGCAAGACCCTGCGCAATGCGCTCGCGCAGCTGTTATCCCGCGACCAAATCAGCGCCTGCGGCATCGACCCCGGGGCACGTCCCGAGACCCTGGCCGCGGACGCGTTCAACACCCTGGCGCAGGCCCTCGACCGCGCGCGCGGGTGAGGCTAGTCTTGTGCCCATGAGCGCACTCTACCGCCGCATTCTGCTGGTCGTGGACCTAAGCGAGGAGAGCCTGAGTATCGGACGGCGGGCGCAGACGCTCGCCGCAACGCTCAATGCCACAGTCGAGCTGCTGCATGTGGTGGAGTTCGCGCCCGTGGAGCCCATGGGCGAGACCCTCGTGCCGTCGGTGCAGATCGAGGAGGAACTCGTGGCGCGCGCCCGGCAGCGCCTGACGGCCCTCGCGGCGACATTGGGGCTCGCAGGGGCGCCCTGCCATGTAGAAAGCGGCGCTGTCAAAGTGCAAATCGTTCGCATCGCGCGCGAGCGCCAGGTGGACCTCATCATTCTCGGCAGCCGCGAACGGCACGGGTTGTCGATCCTGTTGAATTTCACCGAAGACAGCGTGCTGCACGCCGCGCCCTGCGACGTGCTGGCGATGCGGCCGGAGCGCGCCTGAAGCCATGGCGCCCGCTGAGCACCTGATTCGGGTCGACGTGGAGACCAGTTACCTCGATGAGCAGTCCGATCCACGCGAGCACCGCTTCGTCTTTGCCTACACCATCACCATCCGCAACGAAGGCCAGATCCCGGCGCGCCTGCTGACGCGGCACTGGGTCATCACCGACGCCAACGGCAAGGTCGAGGAAGTGCGCGGCGACGGTGTCGTGGGCGAGCAGCCCTATCTGCAACCGGGTCAGGGGTTTCGCTACTCCAGCGGCGCGGTGATCGAGACCCCCGTCGGCTCCATGCAGGGCAGCTACCAGATGCTCGGCGACGACGGCGCGCACTTCGACGCACCCATCGAACCTTTCCGGCTCGCCATGCCGGGCATCCTGCAGTGAGCCGTTATGCCATCGGCGACCTGCAAGGCTGTGATCGGGAACTGCGCGCGCTCCTGAAGCTGCTGAAGTTCTCGGCCGATCGGGACCGCCTGTGGTTTGTAGGCGATCTCGTCAACCGCGGACCCGGGTCGCTCGAGACGCTGCGCCTGGTGCGCTCACTCGGCGACAACGCGGTGGTAGTGCTCGGCAACCACGACCTGCACCTGCTGGCGGTGGCTTACGGCGTGGATCGCAAGCGCAAGTCCGACACCCTCGACGCCGTGCTCAGCGCGCCGGATCGCGAGCAACTGCTCGAATGGCTGATCACGCGCGCGCTGGCGCACGCAGAAGGGACGGACCTCATGGTGCATGCCGGGCTCGTACCGCAATGGTCCGCGGGCCAGGCGCTCGCCCTGGCGCGCGAAGTCGAAACGGCGCTGGCACGTGACCCACGCGCGCTGTTTGCGCACATGTACGGCGATGAGCCGCAGTGCTGGAGCGAGGAGCTCAAGGGTGCGGAGCGGCTGCGGTTCGTAATCAATGTGCTCACGAGATTACGCGTGTGCACCGGCGACGGGCGGGTTGACCTCGGCATGAAAGGCGAGCCGCCACCACCACCGTCGCCGCTGCACCCATGGTTCGAGCTTGAGACCCGGCGCAGCCGCGATACCCGCATCATCTTCGGACACTGGTCGGCGCTCGGATTGGTACAGCGCCACGGCGTCGTGGGACTGGATACCGGCTGCGTATGGGGTGGCGCACTTACCGCCTTCGATCTGGATCGCGAGCGCGCGCCGATCTCACTCGGCTGCGGCGCTCACCAGCTCATCGGCGCGGCTTAGCGTCAGGCAGAACCGGCACAACCGGCGCGGGCCCCCAGGAAACGCTGATCTGCGCGGTGTGTGTGTTGTAGACCCCGGGAGCGAGTTCCAGGTCGACCGGTTTGGGCGCGCCTGCTGTGATCGGCAGGCTCACGAGCTCATCCGCCTGCACCTGCAGCAGACCGATAGAGCCCGGCGTGACTCTGAAGGCCAGCCGCACCGGCCAGGTGTGGTCCGCGGGGGGCTTGAGCACGATGCTCCCGGACCCGCTCGCAGCAGTTAAGTCCACCAGCAGCGTGTTGCGCTTCCAGAATTGCGGCGCGCTTGCGAGAGTTGCGCCCGAGATGTTGAGCTCGTGAACCTCGGCGGGCGGCGGTGGTGGCGGGTGTCGCCACGGCCAATGGCTGCAGGCGGCGCACAGCAGCAGCCCCAGCGCTGTGGCCGCGCGAGCCCCGGCATGCGTCACGAACCTGCCGTACATTGCGTCCTCCATTAGCCGACCGGCAACGCGTAACATACGCGAAAGGCAAGGAGCACACATGTCCCTGCAAGCATTCAATTTCCGACAGTGGATCGACGCCAACCGGGCGCAGTTGGTACCCCCGGTTGGCAACAAGCGCGTGTTTCACGACGGTGACTTCATCATCATGGTCGTGGGCGGCCCGAACGCCCGCAAGGACTACCACGTCGATCCGGGCCAGGAGTTCTTCTACCAGCTCGAAGGCGACATGGTGCTCAAGACCATGCAGGATGGCCGGGCGGTGGATGTGCCGATCCGCGCCGGTGAGATTCTGCTCATACCTCCCAACATGCCGCACTCGCCACAACGTCCGGCGAACACGGTCGGGCTCGTGGTCGAGCGCGCACGCCGTGCGGACGAACTCGACGGCTTCCAGTGGTACTGCGAGCGCTGCGGCGAGCGCCTGTACGAGGAGTTCTTTCAGCTCACCGACATCGAGAAGCAGTTTCCGCCGGTGTTCGAGCGGTTCTTTTCGAACCGCGCGGCGCGCACCTGCCGGCACTGCGGCACGGTCATGGAACGTTCCGTGTGAACGCCCGGATCACGCTGCACGGCGGCGATTTGCAGATAGACCTGTCGCGTCCCGTGAGCCTCGCACTGACACTGGACTTCAACGGGCCGCAACCGCGCCATTTCGGCGCGCCGCGCGCGACCGCCCGGCCGTTCGAGGCGCCGGGGTTTTCGGGCGCCGTTGCGAGCGGCGCCAGCTGCAACTGTGAGGTCATCACGCTGATCCCACATTGCCAGGGCACGCATACGGAGTGCGCGGGTCACCTCACGCGCGAGACGCTGGACGCGTATCGCGTCGTGCCGGCGGGATTCGTGCCGGCGGTGCTGCTGTCCGTTACGCCCGAGGCTCCCGCGGTCAGCGGCGAGAGCACCGGACCTGCGCCGGCGGCCGGGGACCTCATCGTCAGCGCCCGGGCGATCGGCCATGCCTGGCCCCCCGCGGTGCCGTTCGAGGCGCGCGCGCTCGTCATCCGCACGCTCCCCAACAGCGCCGACAAACGCGCGCGCGATTATACGCTGGCGAGTGCGCCGTACCTGTCGCGGGAGGCGGCGCAGCTTTTGGTCAGCCGCGGCATCCTGCATCTGATCGTTGACGTGCCCTCGCTCGACCGCACGCACGACGCGGGCCGGCTCACTGCTCACCGGGTTTTTTTCGGGCTGCCGCCAGGCTCAGCGCAGCTGGGCGCCGCGGCACGCGCGGAGGCCACCATTACCGAATTCGCTTTCGTCCCGGACGAGCTCCCCGACGGCGCCTATTTTCTGCAGCTGCAGGTGCCCGCGCTGGCGGGCGATGCTGTGCCGAGCCGCCCGCTACTGTATCCACTGCTGCCTTGCGCAAACCCATGAACCATGCCGCAACACTACAGGACGCGCGCGAGCGTGACAGCACCGATCCCTTGCGCGCTTTCCGCGCGCGCTTTGCCCTGCCGCGCGATGAACGCGGCAGGGAAGTGGTCTACCTGAGTGGCCATTCACTGGGGCTTGCGCCGCTGGCGGTGCGGGAACTGCTCTCGCAGGAACTGGACGAGTGGTCGCGGCTCGCCGTGCAGGGGCACGAGCATGCACGCCGACCCTGGGTCCCGTACCACGAAAATCTCACCGCGGGACTCGCCGCCCTGACGGGGGCGCACCCCGGCGAGGTCGTCGCCATGAACTCCCTCACGGTCAACCTGCACCTGATGCTGGCGAGCTTCTATCGACCCGCCGGGCGGCGCACGAAAATCCTGATCGAGAGCGGCGCCTTCTCCTCCGACCGGCACGCCGTGGCCTCGCAAATCGCCTGGCACGGGCTCGATCCCGCGACCCACCTCATCGAGCTCGCCCCCCGCGCGGGCGAGGACACGGTGGCGGAGGCCGCGATCGAGGAGTGCCTGCAGCAGCACGGCGGAGAGATCGCGCTGGTGCTGTGGCCTGGCGTGCAGTTTCGTACCGGCCAGGCGTTCGACCTGGCGCGCATTGCGCGCGCCACGCACGCCCAGGGATGCGTCATGGGATTCGATCTCGCGCATTCCATCGGCAACACCCCGCTGGCGCTGCGCGACAGCGGCGCGGATTTCGCCGTGTGGTGCAGCTACAAGTACCTTAACGGCGGCCCCGGCGCGATCGGCGGCTGCTTCATCCCCGAGCGGCACGCACAGGCGCAGTCGCGCACACAGCACAGCGGCGGTGTGCCCGGCGCGCGGCTTGCCGGCTGGTGGGGCCATGAGCTTGAGACCCGCTTCCTCATGGAGCCGCAGTTCCGTGCCGCCGAGGGCGCCAGCGCGTGGCAGATCAGTAACCCCCCGATTCTCTCGGCTACGCCGCTCATCGCCTCGCTCGCGATCTTCGCGGAAGCCGGCATGCCGCGGCTGCGCGCGAAATCGGTCGCGCTGACGGACTTCATGGACACGCTGGTGCGCCGCCTGGAACCGCAGGTGCGCATCCTCACGCCGCGCGCGAGTGCAGCGCGCGGCTGCCAGTTGTCCATCCACATCGCGGGGGGAACACAGCGCGGGCGCGCCGTGTTCGATGCACTGCTGGAGCGCGGCGTGGTGTGCGACTGGCGCACGCCGGACATCATCCGTGTGGCGCCCGTACCTTTGTACAACCGCTTCGAGGACGTCGCGCACTTTGCCCACACCCTGCGCGAGCTCGTCGGACCGGGCGCATGAAGACCATGGCGCACGCGAGCGTCAATATCGTTGGCGCGGGACTCGCGGGTGCGCTGCTCGCGGTGCTGCTCGCCAGGCGCGGCTACGCCGTTACGCTCTTCGAGCGGCGGTCCGACCCGCGCCAGTCGCAGCCGGAACGCGGACGCTCCATCAACCTCGCCCTCGCCGCCCGTGGCATGCGCGCGCTGGAGCGCGCCGCCGTCCTGGAAGGCATCCGCCCGCTGCTCATCCCGATGCGCGGGCGGATGGTCCACGAGCTGTCCGGCAAGGTCAGCTTGCAGGCCTACGGGCAGCGCGAGCACGAGGTGATCTACTCGGTCGGACGCGCGGACCTTAACCGCGTGCTGATCGAGGAGGCGTTGCGCCATCCGGGCGTAAGCGTTGAATTCAACCAACAGTGCCTCGGCGCTGATCCCGCTCGCAATGTGCTGCGGCTGCGCGATCAGCTCGCCGCTACCGAGCGGGAAGTGGCGCTCAGCGTAACCATCGCCACCGATGGCGCGGGGTCCGCGGTGCGCTCGAGCCTTGCCGACCGCGGGCTCGTCACCGTGCGCGAGGAATGGCTCGACCACGACTACAAGGAATTCACCATTCCGGCCGCCGCCGGCCGCCACGCACTACAGCGCGAGGCGCTGCATATCTGGCCGCGCGGCGGCTTCATGCTCATCGCCCTGCCCAACACCGACGGCAGCTTCACGGCAACCCTGTTCCTCGCGCGCAGCGGCGGCACTGCGAGCTTCGCTGCGCTCACCTCGCCTGAGCTTGCGGCGCAGTTTTTTGCGCGCGAGTTCCCGGACGCCGTCCCGCTCATGCCCGAGGTACGCGCGGAATTCGCCCGTAACCCGCAGGGACAGCTCGGCAGCGTGCACGCCGCGCCCTGGCAGCTCGGAGGCCAGCTGCTGCTGCTCGGCGACGCGGCGCACGCGATCGTGCCCTTTCACGGCCAGGGGATGAACGCGGCGTTCGAGGATTGCCTGGCGCTGGATGCCCTGCTCGATACTCACGGAAGTTGGGAGACGGCGTTTGGTGAGTTCGAGGCACTGCGGCGGCCGAACGCGGCCGCGATATCGCAGATGGCGGTTGAGAACTACACCGAGATGCGCGACACGTTGCTGGACCCGCACTACCTGCGGCGCAAGTCCATCGCCATGGGGCTCGAGCGGCGCTTCCCAGAACGTTTTATCCCGCGCTACTCCATGGTGATGTTTCACCCGGAAATCCCCTATGCGGAGGCGCTGCGCCGTGGCGGCGTACAGGCACAGATTCTCGCGGAACTCGACGGCGGGGATCGCGGCGCGGATTCACCGCTGGCGGCAAAGCTGGTGGGCGAGCGCCTGACGCCGATCACATCGGCGCGATAAGCCACGCCATCGGAACCCGACGATCGTGCGGGCGGGAGGCGCCGCGTGCAGACACGGCCGCGAAATTGTGACGCAGAATGTCGGCATGCCCGCCTTGCATGTAGACATTTTCCGTCACATTTAGCAGAGCAGCCACGCCATCGGCGACCCCACGCCCGCCGGCGCTACGCCCCCGCGGCGCCGCGACGCTCGAGCGTCACGAACTTCATTGCGTAGGCGTGGCGCTCATCGGCGGCGTGTTCACTGCACTCAACCTCGCGCCACTCGCTTGGGGAAAACTGCGGCACGACCGTGTCGCCTTCCACCTCGGCGAGCACCTGGGTGAGATAGATGCGCGTGGCGAGGGGCAGTGTCAGGCGGTAGACCTCCGCGCCGCCGATCACGGCAAGCTCGGCGCTCGCGGCTGCCCGCTGCAACGCCTCCGACACCGAGTGCACGACGGTGACTCCCGCGGCCTGCCAGTCGCGCGCTCGCGTCAGGACGAGGTTGTCACGTCCCGGCAGCGCGCGGCCGATCGATTCGTATGTCTTGCGGCCCATGAGAATGGGCTTGCCGAGGGTGAGCGCCTTGAAACGCTTCAGGTCTGCCGGCAAGTGCCACGGCATGGCGTTGCCGCGCCCGATGACGCCGTTGCGGGCCATGGCAACGAGCAGCGAAATCGTCGGGCGCGCGCTGATTCAGATCTCCACCGCGGTGTTGAGGATCACGACATCGCGGAATGGCATGCGGAAGAACTCCGCTGCCTGGGTGCTGTACTGCTGCATGCGCGCGAACAGCCGCCGTTGCAGGCCGCGCAGGCCGGGCAGCGGACGCGCGCGCACCACGTGCCGGCCGACGAAGAACGAGCTGTCCTCGGTGAACACGCGCAAGCCGCGCGCGCGGCACGCCTTGAGCGCTTCCGCAACATCGGGGGTCTCCATGAAGCCAAAGCGCGCGGTGATGAAGTAGACCCCCGGGGCCGCCTCCTCCACCTTCAACCGGTGCGCGGAATCCTGCCGCGGGGTATCGGCGATCTCAACGTTGAGGATGATGACGCGCTGGTGCACAACGCCGTTGTGCTCGATGTTGCGGATCAGTGCCGACGGCACCAGGGCGGCGTTACTCGCGAGGAACACACCGGTCCCGGGCACGCGATGCACACCGGCAACGAGTTTGGTGAGCTCGCTACGCGGCACGGCGAGCTTGGCAAGCGCCGCGCGCAGCTCCATACGCCCGGTGCGCCAGGTCATGAAGACCAGGCACAGGGCGCCGGCAAGCGTGAGCGGAATCCACCCGCCGGAGGGCACCTTGGTCATGTTGCCGGCCACGAACGCGAGATCAGTGATGAGCATCAGGCCGAACAGCGCTGCAACCTGCCACCTCGGCCAGTTCCATTGCGTGGCCGCCACGAACGCGCCAAGGATCGTGGTCACGAGCATGGTGCCGACCACGGCTGCGCCATAAGCGCCACCCAGGGCGGCGGAGGAACCAAAGCCAACCACGAACAGAATGACGGCCGGAAACACCAGCCAGTTGACGATCGGGACGTAGATCTGGCCCTGCTCCACCGCTGAGGTCTGCAGCACCCGCAGGCGCGGCAGCAGATCCAGCTGCACTGCCTGGCGGGCCATCGAGAAGGCTCCCGAGATCGTCGCCTGCGAGGCGATGACGGCGGCCATGGTGGCGAGCACCACCAGCCACGGCAGGATTGGGGCCGGCACCAGGTGGTACAGCAGATGCTCGGCGGGCTTGCCCATTTCCAGCAGCAACGCGCCCTGGCCGAAGTAATTGAGGACCAGCGCGGGACCCACAAGGGCAAACCAGGCGATGCGTACCGGGGTCTTGCCGAAATGCCCCATGTCGGCGTACAGCGCCTCCCCGCCCGTGATGGCGAGGAATGCGCCGCCGATGATGGCGAGCGCAACCGGCGGGCGATTGAACAGCAGGCTGATGCCCACGTACGGGTTCAGTGCCTGCAACACCTCCGGATGACGGGCGATGGGAATCGCGCCCAGCACCGCTATCAGCACGAACCACACGACCATGATGGGACCGAAGAGCTTCGCAACGCTTGCCGTGCCGCGGCGCTGGTACGCAAACAGCACCGTGATCACGGCGATGGTGGTCGGGATGACGTAGCTCTTGAAGCCGGGATTGAGGACCTCGAGACCTTCGACCGCGCCTAAGACCGAGATCGCCGGCGTGATCAGCGCATCGCAGAAGAAAGTCGCGGTGCCGGCGAGTGCCAGACCCACGGCGATCTTGGCCCAGGTGCTACCGTGGATGAGCCGCCGCTGCGCCAGCGCAAACAGCGCCAGGATTCCGCCCTCGCCCTGGTTATCAGCGCGCATGATGATGATCACGTACTTGAGCGTGACGGAAATCGCGAGGCTCCAGAAGATCAGCGATAGCACGCCCAGCACCGCGGCGGTGCTGAAACCCCCGGCGGCGTCAAGCGACTGCTCCAGCGCGTACAGCGGGCTCGTGCCGATGTCACCGTACACGATGCCGGTGGCGCCCACGACCGCAGGGAAACTGAAACGTCGCGCGTTGTTCACGTTATTTGCGAGCTCGCGACTGCCGCTTCAAGGGGGTCGCTACGGGTTCCGGCCACAGCATGGTACCGCGGCAGCCCGCGAAACCGCAGTGGCAGGCGAAGATCTCATCGACGTCCGGCGGATCGTCGGCTTCGCGCTGGATCTGGTAGTCGTAGGTGAGTTCCTCGCCCGGCTCGATGGTGCGCAACGCATCGATGAACACCCGGCGGTCCTCAATCACCGACTCGCAGTTGGGCTCGCAGGCGTGATTCATGAACCGTGCTTCGTTGCCGTTAATCCCGGCGTCGATGACCGTGCGTGTATCGACGATGAAGAGAAAGGTGTGATTGTCGTTGGGCTGCCTGTCGCCGTAACGGCGGTCCGCCTCGCGGTGCGACACGCGCTCGCCCAGGTACTCGATGACGCGTGTGCCCTTGGGAATGCGCCGCACAGCGAACACGCCCTTGCCGTGCAGCCGTGACTCGCGCACTTCGATGTGGTCAAGCGCTGCCGCGACCCGTTGCGACACGCTACACCGCCACCGGCGCCCTGATCGGCGCGTGATGCTGGTAATTCACAAACTCGAAGTCCTCGAACTGGTAGTCGAAAATGCTCGCCGGGCGGCGGCGGATGACCAGCCTGGGTAACGGGAATGGCGCGCGCGTGAGCTGCTCATCCGCCTGCCCGAGATGATTCAGGTACAGATGGCAATCGCCGCCGGTCCAGATGAGCTCGCCCGGCTCCAGATCGCACTGCTGCGCGAACAGGTGGGTGAGCAGCGCATAGCTTGCGATATTGAACGGCACGCCGAGAAACACATCGGCGCTGCGCTGGTAGAGCTGGCACGACAGGCGGCCGGCGGCCACGTGGAACTGGAAGAACGCGTGGCACGGTAACAGCCGCATCTGCGCCAGCTCGCCGACGTTCCACGCACTGACGATGATACGGCGCGAGTCGGGGTTGCTTCTGAGGCTCGCGATTGCCTGGGAAATCTGGTCGATGGTGTGGCCGTCGGCAGCGAGCCACGCGCGCCACTGCTTGCCGTAAACCGGCCCGAGCTCGCCGCGCTCGTCCGCCCACTCGTCCCAGATGCTCACGCCGTGCTCGCGCAGCCAGCCGACGTTGGTCTCGCCACGCAGGAACCACAGGAGCTCGTACACCACCGAACGCAGGTGAATCTTCTTGGTGGTCACGAGGGGAAAGCCGGCGGCAAGATCAAAGCGCATCTGGTGCCCGAACACCGCCAGCGTGCCGGTGCCGGTGCGATCACCCTTGGGCACGCCCGCACCACGGATGTGCCGCACGAGATCGAGGTACTGCTTCATCTCGCCTGGTGAAAGTTGCCTGACGGCACGCGCGATCGGTAGGCCCAGACAAGCAGCACCAGGCCACCCACGATCATGGGCACGGACAACAACTGCCCTTCGGTAAACCAGCCGCCCGCCAGGTAACCGATATGTTCATCGGGGACGCGCACGAACTCGACCAGGAAGCGCGCGCAGCCATAGATAAGAATAAAAAGTCCCGAGGGCGCCAGGCGCGGCCGCGGCCGCGAGGTAAACCACCACAGCACGGTGAACAGCAGCACGCCTTCGAGGGCCGCCTCGTAGAGCTGCGAGGCGTGCCGCACCTGGCCATTCACCTGAAAGCCCCAGGGCACGGTCGTAACCTTGCCCCACAGCTCGCCGTTGATGAAGTTGCCGATGCGGCCGAAGAACAGACCGAACGCCGGCAGCGGCGCACCGAAATCGTAGACGTCGGCGGGATTACGTCCGCGGCGCAGGGCAAACAAGGCAAACGCCAGTGCAACTCCGATGAATCCGCCGTGGAAGGACATGCCGCCTTCCCAGATCTTCAGCGGGTACCACGGGTCGATGGCCCAGAACTTGAGCCCGTAGAAAATCACGTAGCCGATGCGACCGCCGAGGATCACACCGAGCATGCCGAAGAAGATGAGATCGTCGACATCGGCGGGGCGCCAGGTCGAGCGCGGCGCGGCGGCGCGCCGACGCGCAAGCCACCACGCGCCCGCGAAGCCGATCAGGTACATGATGCCGTACCAATGGATCTTCAGCGGGCCGAGCTCGAGTGCGATCGGGTTGAAGCCGGGATACTTGAGCATGAGGCGCGCTAGTTTAGCCGACCGTGCGCGTTACGCGGCAGAAGAACGCCTTCAGATAGCGTGTTTCGGGGATGGCAGGATGCACCGGGTGGTCGGGTGACTGGCCGCCCGCCTCCAGGATCTGCACGAAGCGCCCGCTGTGGCGAGCGGCGGCCTGGATGGCATTGACAAGCTCCTCGGCAGCAAGGTGATAAGAGCAGGAGCAGGACACCAGCAGCCCCTCGTCGGCGATCACCTCCAGGGCGAGCTGGTTGAGCTTGCGGTACGCCGCCTGCCCCTGTGGGATGTCTTTCTTGCGTTTGATGAACGCCGGCGGATCAAGCACCACCACGTCGAAGCGCTCGCCCTGGCGGCCTAGTTCCCTGAGCGCATCGAAAGCGTCGGCGCGCATCGCCGTGATGGTAACGCCGTTGCGCCGTGCGTTCGCCTGTGCGAACTCCAGCGCTGCCTGGGACGAGTCCACGCAGCAGGCGTGGGCTGCCCCCTGGCGCAGCGCTGTGACCGCCCAAGCCCCGGCGTACGAACAAACATCCAGCACCCGCGCACCAGGTGCGACATAACGCGCAAGGCGCGCGCGGTTGGCACTCTGGTCATAGAACCACCCGGTCTTCTGCCCTTGCGCAAGCGGCGCGGCGAAAGACAGAGGGCCTTCCGCAACTTCTACCTCCGCCGGCACCTCGCCGAAGGCAACCTCGGCGACACGCGGCAGATTCTCCAGCTCGCGTGACCCCGAGTCGTTCTTCCAGAACAGGCCCCGTGGGTTCACGACTTTACGTACCGCGGCCTCGACCTCACCTTTGAGCACCTCCATGCCTGCGGTCGCGATCTGGCCGACGATGAGGTCGCCGTAGCGGTCGAGCACCAGCCCCGGCAGCTGGTCGGATTCACCGAATACCCAGCGGTAATAGGGCGCGGCGCTGAGGCGTTCGCGCAGCGCGAGCGCGGCGCGCAGCCGCTTTTCGATGAGTGCAGCATCCACCGGCTGCGCGGCGTCGCGCGACAGGATGCGCGCGCAGATAAGCGCGTGCGGGTTGACGCAGACATAGCCGATAAACGCCTCGCGGTGCGAGCGCAGCTCCGCAATCGCGCCGGGCGCGAACGCGGTGAGCGGCGTGCCGTCGGTGTCAATCTCGTTACTGAACACCCACAGGTGACCGCTGGCGAGGCGCCGGTCCTCGCCACGCTTCAGGCGCAGCACGGGCGTGGCAGCGTTGACGGGTCCGGCGTTGTGGGCAGTGGCGTTCACGTTGAATCCGCTGCAAACGCGGGGGCGGAAGTATACTGAAAATCGCCCCCAGCGCCCGAAACCTCCGGCCGCCTTACCACCGTGCCCCTATGACCCAGACCGCACACCTCAATAGCGACGGCAAGCCGAAGTACACGAACCGTCTCATCACTGAGACAAGTCCGTACCTGCAGCAACATGCCCACAATCCGGTGGAGTGGTATCCGTGGGGCGCCGCGGCATTTCAGCGCGCGCTGACGGAACGCAAGCCCATTCACTTGAGCGTGGGCTACTCAGCGTGCAGATGGTGCCACGTCCTCGAACGCGAAAGCTTCGAAGACGAAGCCACCGCGCGCCTCCTCAACGAGCACTTCATCAACATCAAGGTCGATCGCGAAGAGCGTCCTGACATCGACCGCATCTACCAGATCGCGCAGCAGATGCTCACCCAGCGTGGCGGCGGCTGGCCACTCACCATGTTTCTGACGCACGACGACCAGCGGCCGTTTTTCGGTGGTACGTATTTTCCGCCTGAGGCCCGGCACGGGCTGCCGGCGTTCAAGGACGTGCTGCTGCGCGTCGCCGAGTACTACCGCGATCACTCCCCGGAGCTTCGCAAGCAGAACGAGGCGCTGATGGCCGCGTTCGCCGAGATCAATCCACCGCCGGCGGCATCCGACACCCAACTCAGTGACGCGCCGCTTAAGGCGTGTCGCGCGCAGCTGGCGCGCAGCTTCGACAAGCACAACGGCGGTTTCGGCGGCGCACCGAAATTCCCGCACCCGCTCACCATCGAGCGGCTGCTGCGCGACTGGCGCGCGAGCAGCACGGCCACCGAGCCGGACCTGCAGGCGCTCTACATGGCCAGTCTGACGCTGCGCCGCATGGCCGAGGGCGGTATCAACGACCAGCTCGGCGGCGGCTTCTGCCGCTACTCGGTGGACGAGTACTGGATGATTCCTCACTTCGAGAAAATGCTGTACGACAACGGCGCGCTGCTGGCGACCTACGCGCAGGCGGCACTCGCAAGCGGCGATGCGTTATATGCCGACGCAGCGCTGGAAACCGCGGCCTGGGCCCGGCAAGAGATGCAGTCGCCGCAGGGAGGCTATTACTCGAGCCTCGATGCCGACTCGGAAGGCCACGAGGGCAAGTTCTATGTCTGGAGCCGGGAGGAGATCGAAGGCGCACTGACGAAAGACGAATTCGCGGTGTTTGCGCCGTACTACGGCATCGACCAACCCCCAAACTTCGAGGGTCGCTGGCACCTGCGGGTCTGCGCCACGCGGGAGGCCGTTGCCAAGGCGGTGGGTCGCACGCCGGACGCGGTCACGGCCCTCCTGAAAAGCGCAGCAGCAAAGCTCCTCGCCATTCGCGCGCAGCGCGTGCGTCCGGCCCGTGATGAAAAGATCCTGACATCATGGAATGCGCTCATGATCCGCGGCATGGCCATCGCCGCGCGCGCGCTGCGGCGCGATGATCTGGCGACTTCCGCAACCCGCGCGCTGGACTTTATCCGCCGCGAGCTGTGGCGCGACGGGCGGCTGCTCGCCACCAGCATGGACGGGCGCGCACACCTGAACGCCTACCTGGATGACTACGTGTATCTCGCCGATGCGGTGCTCGAGCTGCAGCAGGTGCGCTTCCGTAGCGAGGAACTCGCGTTCGCCCGGGAGTTGCTGGAGGTGGTCCTGCGGCATTTCCAGGACGGCAGCGCCGGCGGCTTTTATTTCACCTCCGATGACCACGAGACACTGATTCAGCGCCCGAAATCCTTCAGCGACGACGCCATTCCGGCAGGCAACGGCATCGCCGCGCTGGTACTGCAGCGCATGGGTCACCTCCTTGGCGAGCCGCGCTACCTCGCGGCGGCGGAAGCGACGTTGCGTACGGCGTGGCCGGCCTTATTGCAGCACCCGCAGGCGCACATGAGCCTCCTCGCCGCGCTCGAGGAGTTCTTATCCCCCGGCGAAGTGGTGATCATCCGTGGCACCACGGACGACGTCGGATCCTGGAGCCGCGCGCTTGCCAAGGGGTTCGCGCCCCGGCGCCTGGTGCTGGCAATTCCCGCGGACGCGACCGGACTGCCGCCAGCGCTGGCGGACAAGGCACCCCTTGCCGGTACGGCCGCCTACCTGTGCCGCGGGCAGGTATGCAGCGAGCCGCTGGAATCCCTGGGCGCGCTGCTCGAACAGCTGGATTCGGCCGCAATGTAGGGGGCGCGCCATGCGGTTCGAACCCAGTTACGTGAGCGGCGCTTCCACCATGCCGCTGATCGGGGAAACCATCGGCGTGCATTTCGACACGGTCGCTGAACTGCATGCCGATCGCGACGCTCTGATCTCGCGTCATCAGGCTATCCGCTGGACCTATCGCGAACTGCGCGAACGCGTCGACAGTCTCGCCGTGAGCCTGTGTCGGCTCGGACTTACGCGTGGTGATCGCGTCGGCATCTGGGCACCGAATTGCGCGGAATGGGCGTTGACCCAGTTTGCGACCGCCAAGACGGGACTGATCCTGGTCAACATCAATCCGGCGTATCGGCGCAGCGAGCTCGAATATGCGCTCAACAAGGTGGGGTGCACGGCGCTGGTGGTCGCGCCGAGTTTCAAGTCGAGCGACTACCTTGCGATGCTCAATGAGCTTGCGCCGGAACTGCAACACTTTGCGCCCGGTGCGCTCGCCGCCGTGAAGTTTCCCGAGCTGCGCTGGGTCATCCGGCTCGGCACGCAGGTGACCCCGGGCATGCTCAATTTCGACACACTGCTCGGCAAGGCGAGCGACAGCGAACAGCAGGACCTGGCTGCGCTCGGCAGGACCCTGCAGTTTGATGACCCGGTCAACATCCAGTTCACCTCGGGAACAACCGGCCTGCCCAAGGGCGCGACGCTCTCGCATCACAACATCCTCAACAACGCATTCTTCGTCACCGAGAACATCAGGCTGCAGCCGGGCGACCGGCTGTGCATCCCGGTGCCGCTGTATCACTGTTTCGGCATGGTGATGGGCAATCTGGGCTGCATCACCCACGGCGCAACCATGATCTACCCCGACGCCGCTTTCGATCCAAAGAGCGTGCTCGAAACCATCCATAGCGAACGCTGCACCGCGCTCTATGGCGTGCCGACCATGTTCATTGCCGAACTCGGACACGCGGACTTCGGCAACTACGATCTGTCGTGTCTGCGCACTGGCATCATGGCCGGTTCGCCCTGTCCGATCGAGGTCATGAAACAGGTGATCGAGCGCATGCATATGCGTGAGGTCGTGATCGCCTACGGCATGACCGAGACCTCTCCGGTGAGCCTGCAGAGCTCGCCCGACGACACCGTCGGGCGCCGCGTGTCAACGGTGGGGCGCGTCTCGCCGCACCTGGAAGTGAAAATCGTCGACGCCGACGGGCGCATCGTGGCGCGCGGCGAACCTGGCGAACTGTGCACCCGCGGTTATTCGGTGATGCTCGGCTACTGGGGCGATCCGGAAAAGACTGCGGAAGCCGTCGATCGCAATGGCTGGATGCATACCGGCGATCTGGCGACGCTCGACGGCGAGGGTTACTGCAATATCGTCGGCCGTTCCAAGGACATGGTGATTCGCGGCGGCGAGAACGTCTATCCGCGCGAGGTCGAAGAATTCCTCTACCGGCATCCGAAAATCCAGGACGTGCAATGCGTCGGGGTACCGGATGCAAAATTCGGTGAGGTGCTGTGCGCCTGTGTGATTCTCAAGCCGGGCGTCAGCGCGGATGAAGACGAGTTGCGCGATTTCTGTCGCGGCGAAATCGCGCACTACAAGGTGCCGCAGTACTTCCGTTTCGTCGCCGGGTTTCCCATGACTGTTACCGGCAAAGTCCAGAAGTTCATCTTGCGGCAGACGGTAGCGGACGAGCTGGGATTGCGCGCCGAAAAGACGGCGTGAACTCCTGGCGCGCTACTGAAGCGAAGCAGACAGCGTGATCTGGAAGCTGCGCCCCGGGATGGTGAACCACAGCGGCGTGCCGCCGCCGGTGTAGCCGCTCAGGAAGTAGATCGAGGTCTTGTTGGCGAGGTTCTGCGCAGTAACACCGATCTTGGCGTCCTTCAGCGCACCCACCGAGTTGAGGAAGGTGTAGTTGAGCGCCGCATCAGTGGTGGAATACCCGCCCAGCGGGTAGGCATCCTCCACATCGCCGTAGCGCGCGCCGACGTAGCGATCCATCAGCGAGCCCTGCAGCGGACCCTGCTTGTAGAACAGGCCGATAGTGCCGGTACGAATGGGCGTGTCTGGAACCCAGGTTTGATCGGTCTTCGAATGCGCCGCGTTCAGCGAGCCATTCGCGTACACGGTGAAGCCGGCGCCCAGCACGTAGCTGCCTTCGGCTTCCACTCCTTTGTAGAGCGTGCCGCCTTCATTGTAGAACTCCTTGATGCCTTCGACCGTGCGACTGGTGATTTCGTTGTTGAAGTCGATGTAATACACATCGGCCGAGAGGCTGAAGCCACGATTGGCCCAGGTCGTGCCCGCCTGGTAATTGTTGGTCGCCTGCGGCTGTACGTTGCTCTCGGCCGGATTGGTCGTGTAGAGGACATTCAGGTTCGGGGCAAGGAATCCCTGCGAAAACTGCGCGTAGGCGCTCCAGTCATCCGCAATCTTGTAATGCGCATCCAGCGACGCCAGGTTGCGCGACCAGGTCTCTTCAAACACCAGCGGCTGCAGCGTGCCCTGGTTCACCGGCGCATACTGGTCACGCTCGAAACGTACCGCCTTGACACCCCCAGTGAGGTCAAGGTCGCTCCAGACGTGCCAGATGTATTGCAGGTATTCCTGGTCGGTGAACAGCTGATCGTGCATGAGCCGGTCCGCCGATTCGATCTCATTGGGAACGGTGTTGCCGAGAATTGACGGGTTGAAGGCCTCATTGTCGGACATGTCGACTTCGACCAGCGCCCGATAGTTGGTCTGGTGGTCGTACCAGGCGCCGATCTGGGCCGTGCCAGGTCCCAGATCGTGTTCGAGGCGGAAGATGTCGCCGACCGAGCGATAGTTATTGGTCAACAACTGACCCGGCACGTCGTTCGGGCCGTACATGGTGCCGTTCGGCACGTCGCCCGGCAGAACGACGCCGTTGGGTTGCGTGCCGTTGACATCCTCGCCGTTCCAGCCGTCGTGAAAGTAGGCGTAGGTGTAGACGTCGTTGTTGAGCCGCCAGCCGTTGAACTGCGAGCTCACGCCGATGTATTCAAAGTCGGTCGAGATCCTGTCGAGGTTGTAGCCGTAGTAGGCCTGACTGTTCGGGTCGGTGTTGTACGAATAGTTGACGCCGTAGGCGGCCAGCTGGGCTGTGGTGGCGCCGATTGGCGGATGCTGCGCCAGCTTGTTGAGATTGCTCGCCACGGTAATCGTGGTGGAGTCGCCGAGGGCAAGGGGTTGTATGACTTTCAGGAACGCATTGTTGCGCCACAGACCGGAGTTGCTGAGGTAACCATCCGCGGTGAAGGACTTCACGTCGATGAAGGCGCGCGTGCCGCCCCAGTCGCTGATCTCGCCGGTGTCGTAGCGCAGCGCGGCGAGCTGCATGCCAAAGCTGCCGGCGCTGAGCTCGCCCGACAGGGCGCGGAGGTTGCGCGGATCGTCGGATTGCACGGCGATCGTGCCGCCGAAAGTCGCGTCCCCCAGCGTCGCGGCATTTCCCGGCCCGCGATCGACCACCACGGCGCCCACGTCCTGCGCCATGAAATAGGAAGTGGAATGGTGGGTGAAGTCGTTCGAGTCACCCCAGGGGATGCCGTCGAAGGTGACGTTGAAAAAGCCGTCCTGGAAGCCACGGATCGAAGTCGCCAGGTTTTCCATCATGCCCGGACCGTTCGGATCCACGGTCCACACGCTCGGTGTGAACTTGATGATGTCGGTGTAGTTGGCGAGCGGCGAATCGTTGTCTTGGACGAACTCACCGTTGATGACCGAGCGCGGCTGCGTTGCCACCAGCGAACCCTGGGACGGCGCCTGATCGGGTCCTTCGATCTTGCGCGCGCTGACGACGACCTGGTCGAGGTCGCGGTCTTTCGCCTGATCGTCCGTGTCATCCGCGTAGACTGGAATGCTGCCACCGCCCAACATGACGAGAGCCAGGACTTTCAGGGCAAAAACCTGCGAGTAGTGACTGCGAGTCATCAGTGAGACCCCTGCGACGTTGCGTTTGCGCCACGCGTGCGTGCGTAGCTGATATATCTTCGAGGATATATTTTTAGTTTTTGTTGCCGCCGGATGGCGGAATCGTGACACGCGAGGCCGACGCAAAATCCGCCCGGACGCTAAGTCCGGGTAGCGGCAGGTCTAAGACAGCAGTGGAGGAGCGGCGAGCGCGCGCAGCGCGCCGCTTACACCAGGGCTATTCCGGGAGCGCCTCGCCCGAACCGCCCATTTCCTTCGGAAAATCCTTTAGCTTCGGCAAGCCGTCGCGCATGCGCAGCACGGTCTCCTGATAGTTCACATGCACCGATGGCTTGAAGGCCGCATGCGGCAGCATGGCCGCGGGTACGTCCGTGAGCTTCAGTGGCGGGTGCTCGGAGAAGACGTGTCCGCCGCAGACCTTGCACGCCTTGCGATAGCTGACCGGGGTCTTGTTGTAGGTGCTGATCTGGTCCGCACCTTTGGTGATCTTGATGGCACTGGGGTTCCACAGGGTGAACGCGTTGACCGGGCCAGCCGACCAGTGACGGCACGACTCGCAGTGACAGTAGCCCATCGCCGCGGGCTCGCCGGTTACCGTGAATTCAACTGCGCCGCAGAAGCAGCGTGCCTTGTACTCAGCCATGGTCCACCTCCTTAAGGAACGATGCTCTGCGGCCGCCCCGGCAAAGTCAATTGCCGGGAACCGCTAGGACAGCAACTCGACGTTACCGCCGATTGCCGCAGTGTTGATGGTGAGCGTGCGCTCATTCGCGAAGCGCGGCAGGTAGTGTGGTCCACCGGCCTTGGGTCCCGTGCCCGACAGGCCCTGGCCGCCGAAAGGCTGCACCCCCACGACCGCGCCGATCATGTTGCGGTTCACGTAGGTGTTGCCCACGGGCAGTGAGCGGAACACGTGCTCGGACACGCTCTCGAGGCGGCTGTGCACGCCGAGCGTCAACCCGAAGCCGGTGCTGCGGATCGCGGCGAGTACCTGCGGCAGGTCGCCACTGCGATAGCGCGCCACGTGCAGAATCGGTCCGAACTCCTCGCTCTTGAGCTGATCGAGGCTGCGCAGCTCGAACAGGTGTGGCGGGAAGTAGTGCCCGGCGGCGGCGAGGCTCGGATCCGCCTCGCAGGCGTAAAGCAACTTCGCCTCGCTGCGCATACGCTCGGCATGCCGGGCGAGGCGCGCACGCGCTGCCTCGCTGATCACCGGGCCTACATCGGTAGCAGGATCACCCGGCGCGCCGATGGTCAGACAGCGCATGGCGCCGATGAGCATGGTGATCACGCGCTCGGCGACCTCCTCCTGCAGATACAACACGCGCAGCGCCGAGCAGCGTTGACCTGCGCTGGTGAACGCGGACGTGATCACGTCATCCACCACCTGCTCGGGGAGCGCAGTGGCGTCCACCACCATGGCGTTCACGCCGCCGGTCTCGGCGATGAGCGGCACGATCGCGCCGGCGCGGTTCGCCAGCGTACGGTTGATGGTGGCCGCGGTGGCCGTCGAGCCGGTGAAGGCGACGCCGGCGAGCGCCGGGTGGGTGAGCGCCACGTCACCGAACGCGGGGCCTTCGGCCGGGGTGAGCTGCAACACGGCGGTGGGCACGCCCGCTTCGTGCAGCGCCCGCGTCATGGCGTGCGCGATGAGCGGTGTCGCGGGCGCGGGTTTTGCGACCACGGCATTGCCGGCCGCCAGGGCCGCCGTGATCTGGCCGCTGAAAATGGCCAGTGGGAAATTCCACGGACTGATGCACACGAACACGCCGCGCCCATGCATGGAAAGGCTGTTGCGCTCGCCGGTGGGTCCGGGCATCACCTGCGGCGCGGCGAACAGATCGCGCGCATGCGCCGCGTAATAGCGGCAAAAATCGACCGCTTCGCGCAGTTCCGCCACGGCATCGGGGAGCGTCTTGCCGGCCTCCCGCACCAGCAGACTCAGAAACTGTCCGCGCCGCTGCTCCAGAAGATCCGCGGCCCGCTCGAGGCACGCGGCGCGCTCGCCCGCCGGGGTCGCGTCCCACTCCGGCTGCGCGGCAGCCGCCGCTTCCATGGCCGCGCGGATTTCAGCCGGGCTCGCATCGCGTGTAAGCCCCACGACCTCACGCGTGTTGGCGGGTGAGTTCACGGGTACATTGGCATCGGACGCCAGGCGGCCGCTCAGGATCGGGCCGCCGGCGTGAGTTTCGGTGGCGAGCGAGCGCAGCTCGGCCTCGAGCGCCGCCAGCACGGCCGGATCACCGAAGTCTTCACCCTCGGAGTTGGTCCGCTCGGGGACAAAGAGCGCGCCCGGCTCGCGGATGCGTGCGGCAGGGGCCGAGTGTTCTGCGGACACGGATGCAATGGGATCGCGCACGACCTGCTCCACTGGGATTTGGGGGTTGAGAAACTGGTGGACGAATGAACTGTTCGCGCCGTTTTCAAGCAGCCGCCGCACCAGATACGGCAGCAGCTCCTCGTGCGTGCCCACCGGCGCGTAGGCGCGGATGGGCGGGAACGCAGGAATTTCCGCGCTTGCCGCCTCGTAAAGCGCATCGCCCATGCCGTGCAGACGCTGAAATTCGTAATGCGCGTCGGGTGGTGCCAGTCCCAGCACAGCCGCGACGGTGTAGGCGTTGTGAGTCGCGAACTGTGGATAGATCACATCGCGCGCGGCGAACAACAGCTGCACGCACTGCAGGTAACTCACGTCGGTCGCCGCCTTGGTGGTGTACACGGGGAAGCTCGCCAGCCCGCGCTCCTGTGCGCGCTTGATCTCGCTGTCCCAGTACGCCCCCTTCACCAGCCGAACTGACATGCGCCGGCCCGTCTCACGGGCGAGCTGCGCCACCCACTCGAGACCCAGGGGCGCGCGGCGGCCGTACGCCTGCACGGCAAGCCCGAGCCCGTCCCACGTCCGCGTGCCGGCATCGCGCGCCAGCAATTCCACGACGTCCAGCGACAGGTCCAGCCGGTCGGCTTCCTCGGCGTCGATGGTAAAGCCGATTCCGGCCCGGGCCGCGCCGCGCGCGAGCTCCAGCATGCGCGGGCCCAGTCTCCGCATGACGCGCGCGTGCTGCAGCAGCGTGTAACGCGGCTCGAGCGCCGAGAGCTTCACGGAAATTCCGGAGCGCGCGTACGTGGCGCCAGCCGGCTGCCCACCGAGGGCCGTGATGGCGTGTGCGTAGGCGTCGAGGTAGCGCTGCGCGTCGGCTTCAGTGCGCGCGCCCTCGCCTAGCACATCGAAAGAGCACAAGGCGAGCGCCGGGTCTGCCTTGCCACGCGCCAGGGCCGAATTGATGGTGTCGCCGACGATGAACGCGTCCCCCAGGAGATGCATCGACTGGCGCAGTGCCGCGCGCACGATGGGAGCGATCAGCGGTTTGGTAATGCTGGCGGCGGAAAATTCCCCGGACAGTTCTCGAGACACGTCCGGCAGCATGCGGCCGGCCACGCCCAGGAGCGCGAACCCGGTACGCAACAGGAAATCGGTCTTGCCCGGCACGCCGGCGGCACGCACCGTCGCGAGCCGCTCGGCGATCAGCTGATCGGCGCGCTTCGGATCAGGCGTGCGCAGCAGCGCCTCGGCGAGGCTCATGAGCGCCTTGCCTTGCGCGCTGTCGAGCGGGAACTGCTCGAGCATGGTGTCGACCAGCGGACGCGAGCCCTCTTCGGCGCGCGCCACCTGCACCCAGCGCCTCGCGCGCACCTGCCCGGCCTCGAGCACCGCACGCGCCGGCTCGAGCGCTGCGAGCATGCCGGCGATCGCTTCAGCTTCTGGGCGCAGGGTGGCCGCGCGCAGCTGCGCGCGCAGCGCCTCGAGCCCCTGTGTCTGCGGTCGATTCTCCACGCAGTAGTCGCGCCCTCAGCGCCCCAGAACCTCAGCTACCGAGCGCGCGAAATACTCCAGAGTCTCCTGCCGCAGCCCCGCGACGTTCATGCGACTGTCGTCGGTCATGTAGACGTGGTGCCGGGAGCGCAGCTCGCGCACCTGCGCGGTGCTGATGCCGAAATAGGAAAACATGCCGCGCTGTCTGGCGATAAAACTGAAGTCCCGCTGCGGGCAATGCTGCTGCAGCTGCTGCACTACCGCAGTGCGCAGCCCGCCGATGCGGCCGCGCATCGCCGCGACCTCCTCCACCCAGCCGGAGCGCAGCGTCGCATCGTTGAGAATGCCGTAGACAACTGCCGCCCCATGATCCGGCGGCATGGACCAGATGCCGCGCGCGATCCGCGCCAGGTTGCTGAGCGTGGCTTCCGCAGCGGCCGGGGTTTCGGCGACCACGTGCAGCGCCCCGGTGCGCTCGCGATACAGTCCGAAGTTCTTGGAGCACGACACCGCGCACACTACCTCGGGCAGCTCGGTGCAAAACAGCCGGACCGCAAACGCGTCGGCATCGAGCCCGTCGCCGAATCCCTGGTACGCCATGTCGATGAAGGGCAGCAGGCGCCGGCGCTTCACCAGCGCGAGGATCTCGCGCCACTGGCCCTCGGACAGATCCGCGCCCGTCGGGTTATGGCAGGACGCATGCAGCAGTACCACCGCGCCCGCCGGCAGACGCTCGAGCGCCGCAATCATCGGATCGAACTGCACGCCTCCGCTCGCCGCATCGAAGTACGGATAGCTTTCAAGCTTGAGCCCCGCACCAGACAGGAGCGGGGGGTGATTGGCCCAGGTCGGCGTCGGCACGTGCACCACCGATCCCGGAGACGCGGTACGAACGATCTCCGCGCCGAGGCGCAGCGCCCCGCAGCCCCCGGGTGCCTGCACGGTGCGCAGGCGGCCCGCGGCCAGCGCCGGATGGCCCGCGCCAAAGACCAACATCTCCAGCGCCTGGTTGAACCCGGCATTTCCGGTTGGCCCCACGTATGCCTTGGTTGTCTGGCTCGCCAGCAGCGCACTTTCCGCGCGCTGCACGGCCGTCAGCACCGGGGTCTCACCGCGGTCGTCACGATAGACGCCAACGCCCAGATCCACCTTGCGCGGATCGGGGTCGGCGCGATATGCCGCCATCAACCCGAGAATCGTGTCGTTAGCGATGGGTTCGAGTCGCTCAAACATGGCGCTGACTCTCCTTAAGTCAGTGCAACGGTAGCACGCGTCTGAGCGAAAGTGATCTGCCGGACTCGGCGGCCGGGTCGTGCGCGCGCTATGCTCAACGGCGGCAGCAACCGACCGATCGCAACCGCAATGGCCAACCCCGTGTTCGCCGCGTTCCGGCGCGGCGGCCCGCTCCTCATCGCGGCAATCGCCTGCGGCCATGTGTGCGCGGCGGACGCCCCGCCGGCAGCACTGGGTGCGATCACCGGCGTCATCACCGACGCGGCTCACGTGCCGCTCGCTACGCCAGGGTGCAGCGCGTGCACGAGGACGACAGCGTGGTGGTGAAGTACTACGACAACAAAGGCGCAGGCGGACTTGCGGTATCGAAGATGGCGTTCTCCCTGACCGCGGATCTGGGCTGCGAGTACGGCGGCGGCGTCGAGTGCGCACACGGGCCTAACAAGGCGAATGTCTTCGGCATGATGGGCTACGACCGTACCTGGTTCGATCACGATCTGTACGCGGTGACCTTCGGCGGCGGTTTCATGAACAACCCCGGCCGCTACCTGGCATCGATCCTGCCGGTCAATGGCGCCACCGCCGCGACCGGTACGCCCTACTTCACCGAAAACCCGGGGCAGAAGCTCTACCAGTGGGACACGCAGCTGAACTTCCAGTACATGCCCAAGGACTGGATCACCTGGTGGACGGAAGGGACCTTCCGCCACTCGGACGTGCCTTACTTCAGTGGGCCAGGTGGTGTGACGCCGCCTGCGGGCAATAACGGCTCGCCGGCGAGCTTGCTTTGCAACAACGGCAGCCCCATTGGAGGGGGTAACTGTGCTGGTGAGGGCGGCATCGGGTACCCGGACCTGCGCACCCGCGAGGTGGTGTGGGGCGCTGGTGTGCTGGTGAAGTTCTGAGGAAGCGGAGGCTACGCCAGACGGCCATGCCCCACCGGCTCAGCAGACGTGACTTTCTTTGCTAATCATGGCCTTAGGGGGGTAAACCCCCACACCGGACGCAAGTCCTACAGTTTAGACTCCGGCGTGATAAGTTACCGAGCCTTTAAACCCCCAGGTGGCGACCGCAATGCCCGCAGCGATCCGAAACGAGCCCAAGCCCCCACTGATCTGGACGAACACTCTGATGTTCGTCCTGACGGCACTCGCGGCAGCGGTGCTGGTCCCGTGGTATGGACTCACCCACGGGTTCTCGGGCGCCGACGTCGGCGTGTTCCTCTTTTTCCTGGTCGCCAATGGCATGGCGATCACCGCCGGCTATCACCGGCTGTGGGCGCACCGTACCTACGAGGCGCACTGGAGCCTGCGGGTGTTTTTCCTGATCTTCGGCACCATGTCCCTGCAGAACAGCGTCTTCGCCTGGTGCAGTGGGCACCGCGCGCATCATCTGCACGTGGACGATGAGGACAAGGACCCCTACTCGGCGCGCCGCGGCTTCTGGTTCTCGCACATCGGCTGGATGCTGCGCGAGTACCCGAGCGGCCGGCCCGATTTCACCAACATCCCGGACCTGAAGAAGGATCCGATGCTGGCGTTCCAGCACCGCTACTACGTGCCGCTCGCGCTCGCCACCAACTTCGGCCTGCCGCTGGCCGCCGGCATCCTGTTCCACGACGTGTGGGGCATGCTGATCCTGGCCGGCGTGCTGCGCCTGGTGTGGAGCCACCACGTCACCTTCTTCATCAACTCACTCGCGCATATGTGGGGCAGCCGGCCGTACACCGAGGAAAACTCCGCGCGCGACAACCCGGTGCTCGCGGTGCTCACCTACGGCGAGGGCTATCACAACTTCCACCATATTTTCACGCACGACTACCGCAACGGTGTGCGCTGGTGGCAGTGGGATCCGAGCAAGTGGCTGATCGGTGGACTTGAGCACACGGGACTGACCCGGCGGCTCAAGCGCACACCGGTAATCCACATCCAGCGCGCACTCCTCACCATGCAGTTCGACCGGGCGCAGGCGCGGCTCGCCGCGCTCCCCGCCGGCGGCCACGTGCAGCTCGAGGCGCTGCGCGCGCGTATCGCGCACGAATACGAGAGCTTCCTCGCGGCGCTCGCCGAGTGGGCGCGCGTCAAGGAACAGTGGCTCGAAGAAAAGAAACGCGCGGTGCTCGAGCACTGGCAGCAGGTGGATCTGCAGAGCAAGTTCCGGGAAATCGAGCGCCGCCTGAGTCTGCAGGTGCGACGCATGCGCGTACTGCAGGCGCAGCTCGCGTAATTTTGATTGGACGCACGGGCCCGTGGCCCCTGCGTCAGGCCAATCCATCCACTGCGTTCCAACTCGCCGGCAAAATGCGTGACTTTTGCCGGCGCACAAATGGCGTTTCCTCCTGGTTGGCACGCCCTGCGTGCTTGGTGCACCATGCCGCCATGGGACGCATCTTCGAAGTCCGCAAACACACGATGTTCGCGCGCTGGAACCGCATGGCGAAGCAGTTCGCGCGTGTCGCCAAGGACATCACCATGGCGGTGAAGGCCGGCGGCGCGGATCCTGCGTCCAACCCCACGCTGCGGCGGACCATCCAGAACGCACGCGCCATCAACATGCCCAAGGACAAGGTTGAGGCTGCCATCAAGCGCGCGGCCGGGCGTGATGCCGCCAACTACCAGCAGGTTTTGTACGAAGGCTACGCCCCGCACGGCGTAGCGCTGCTGGTGGAAACCGCGACCGACAACCCGACGCGCACGGTCGCGGGGGTGCGCAACATCATCACCAAGGGCGGCGGCAACCTCGCGACCAATGGAAGTGTCAGCTTCCTGTTCCACAAGATGGGCGTGTTCCGCCTCAACCCGCAAGGCCTCGACCAGGATGACCTGGAGCTGTACCTGATCGACCACGGCCTGGAGGAAATGGGCGAGAGCACCGGCGAGAAGGGCGAGCCACAGCTCGTGATCCGCTGTGCCTTCCCTGATTTCGGCAAGTTGCAGGAGGCGCTCGAAGCGCGTGGCCTGGTGCCGCTGTCGGCAACCCATGAGTACATCTGCACCGTGCCTACGCAGCTCCCCGAGGCGCAGGCTACCGAGGTACTCACCGTGATCGATCGCCTCGAGCAGGACGACGACGTGCAGCAGGTGTTTCACACCCTCGCCTGAGACGCGCGCCGTGTACGACTACCGCTTCGAACCCGCCCGTCTCGCCGATGCCGCGCCGCTGGCGGCGATGTCACGCGAGCTGGTGGAGGCGGGGCTGCGGCCCGCCTGGGGATGCGAGCGGATCCGCGCGCACATACGTCACCCGGAAAGCATCGTGCTGAGCGCGCGCCGCGGCGGTCTGATTGCCGGCTTCGCGATCATGCGCTACGCCGATGAAAGCGCTCACCTGAATCTGCTGGCGGTTGATCGCCTGCACCGTCGTCGTGGCGTCGGCCAGCGCCTCGTCAGATGGCTCGAAGAGACCGCGCTCACCGCCGGCACCTTCGTCATCGAACTGGAATTGCGGGCGGAAAACCCGGGGGCGCGCGCCTTCTACGCCGCGCTTGGTTACCGTGAGCTGACGCGGATTCCGGGCTACTACCAGGGAGTTGAAGCTGCGATCCGCATGCAGCGCGATGTTCGCGAGCCGCACATTGCGGCGCCGGGAGCACGCCACGGCGCCTCCTGAGACCTCGCAGCCAGGTTGCGCTTCAGTTGCCAGACTCGATCTTGTAGTCGAATTCGTACGAATGCGCGCCATCGGGCGCGATGACGATACGCATTTTTCCCGTCAGGCCCCGCAGCTCCCCAGCGCCGGAATCCGGGACCACCGTGACGGTGAGTTCCGCCGCGCCGCGGTTCATGGTGCCGTTGTGTTGCAGGACGAAGCTGCCGCTGCGCCCCTTGAGCTTGCCGGTAACCCGTTCCAGGGCGACGTAGCCGGCGGAACCCTTTATCTCTGTCTGCGCCGCAAGCATTTCGCCCTTGGCGATGGCTTCCAGATCGCCGTGGTAGCGCTTGTCGATGGTGAGGCGGCCGAGATTGGCGGCCCGTGCGATCTGGGTATCCGGCTTCTGCGGAGTGATCTTTACGTCGAAGGGTCCGGTCACGCGCTGGCTCATTGGCTTGTCTCCCCGCTTAGGTCTCAATCCGGCATCGCGGTTATCTGTCCCGCAAGCGCTTCCTCGAAGCCGAAATTGGCAAGGTCACGCACACGTTGTGGAAAGAGTATCCCATCGAGATGGTCGACCTCGTGCTGCACCACCCGCGCATGAAACCCCTCGACGCTGCGGTCGATGGGAGCGCCGTGCACATCGAAGCCACGGTAACGCAGGCGCCGCGAGCGCGGCACGAGGCCGCGCATCCCCGGCACCGACAGGCAACCTTCCCAGCCTTCATCCTCCTCCGACCCCAGAAGCGTGAGCACGGGGTTCACCAGCACCGTGTATGGCACCGGCGCGAGATGCGGATAGCGCGGGTTGTCCTTGAGCTCGAAAATGACGACGCGCGCACTGACGCCGATCTGCGGCGCGGCGATACCCGCACCGTTCAAGGCCCGCATGGTGTCATCCATGTCGGCGACCAGTGCCAGCAGCTCCCCGTCAAACTGCGTAACGGGCGCGGCCACCGCGCGCAGCAGCGGCTCACCCATCTTCAGTACCGGTCGAATGGCCACCCGCCAGGTCCTTGCGCGCGCCGCTATGCCAGCTTGAACTGCAGCACGCCAAGCTTTTCGATGCTGCTCACGATTTCATCACCGGCCTTCAGCCACACCTGCTTATCTTTGGGATAGCCGAGGATCACGCCCTCGGGGGTCCCCGACCAGATGATGTCACCGGGCTCGAGGGTCCACATCCTGGTGATGTAGGCGATCAGCTTTTGCGGGTTGAATATCATGCGACTGGTGTTGGACGACTGGCGTAGTTCGCCATTCACATGCGTCTCAATCTTCAGGTTGTTGGGGTCGCCCACCAGGTCCGCCGACACAAAGTAAGGGCCGATGGGACCGAAATCATCCAGGGTCTTGCCGATCATCCATTGCACGCTCGGAGTTTCCAGCTGCAGATCGCGTGCGGAGAAGTCCTGGGCGGTGCAATACCCTGCCACGTAGTTCAGCGCGTCGGCTTCAGTTACGTTGCGGGCTTGCTTGCCAATGACGATCAGCAGTTCCGTTTCGTAGTCGAACTTGTAGGCAACGTCCCGCGGCGGGAGTTTGATCGTGCAATTGTGCGCCGCCAGCGCATTGTTGTACTTGTTGAACAGTATCGGCACGCTGGGAAGCTTCATGTTGGCTTCCTGAATGTGCGCCCGGTAGTTCAGCCCGATACACACGATCTTGCCCGGGTTCGTGAACAGCCTGCCGAAGGTGATGGAGGATTCTTTCACCATGGCGGCCTTGGCCCTGCGAGAGGTCTGCGCGGCAGCGATAACCTGGGTGAGTCCCCTCGCGTTACCGTCCTTGAGCAACTCCTCGAGCGTCAACGGGGCGGCGATGCCGAGCAATTGGCTGGCTCTGCGCACGTCGAGCACGGCGTCGTCGCCGAGTCTGACACCCAGGGTTTCGGAACCATCGGCGTTGCGCATGGACAGCAAGGTGACATTGGCCGGCATTTCGTGTCCGCCACCGTGCTTGCCTGCCGCTGCATTGCCTGGCGTCGGGTCGGATGCCCTCGATGCGCCGCCAACGCCGACTGTCATCGCGGCGCTGGTCATCAAAAAGGCTCGCCTGGAGGTCATGTGCGCTTCTCCTCGGGTACTCCCGCTCAGCTTTTTAGCACATCTCAGGCAAACCGCTTTCGCGGCGACGCCTGGATGAAGGAGCAGCGGTAGCGCGGGCCGAGCGCACGGCCGCCAGCGTCGCGCACTCACCGGCACTCAGGTGCCGCGCCGGCTGGAAAGCCTGCGGGGTCTACTGGTCGGGCGCGCGGCCGATGGCCACGCGGCGCGTGAGCCGCTCCAGCGCGCGCCGGGCCGCCGCCTTGGCGATGTGCTTGCACCACAGTGGTTCGCGCTGACCTTCCTGGCGGCGGAACTTGTCGCAGTCGCACGTCCACAGAATCCGGTCGTCCCCGGTCTTGAGCACCTGCACGGTGCGGCTGGGGAAGCTGTAGGTCCCGAGCACTTCGTTATCGACGGGCTTGCGACGGCGCAGGCGCATTGCCATACGGATAGCCATGCGGTAAGCCTAGCGCACTTGCCATGTGGATGGCCTGTGGATTACTTGTGCATAACGGCAAAGCGCGCGGCTGGAGGTCAGGACGCGACGATTTTCGCCTTGATCGTTTCGTACTCGGCGTCGGTGATGAGCCTCGCATCCAACAGCTGCTTGGCTTCCTGAAGCCGCCGCACCGCATCACCTGGCGATCCGGCGGCGTCCGAGCCCGGCGTGGTCGTGACCTGGATCCCTCCTGAGCGCGCGCGCAACTCCTCCAGCTCGCGCACCCGGCGCTTCTCCCGCCACGCCTGGTCCTGCGCCTGACAGATGCGGTAGACCGCCTGTGCCTGCTCCTTGCGCAGCCCCTGGAACTCGACGCGCTGCGCACCCGCCGCACCCAGGGAGGCAAGATCGGTTGCTTTGCCGGCGCGTACCGCAAGCTCCGCCGTGATCATGCCGACGCGCAGCGTGACCTCTTCGAGGTCCTGCCAGCGAATCGAGGTGACTTCGAAACCGCCCAGCAGCCGACGCGTCAGCACGACAAGCCGGCCGCTGGTCGCGGCGATGAGAACCCGGCGGTGCCGCAACGCATACACGCGCCGCTGGATGACCCAGGCCTCTAGTGTCTCCCCGGCGATCAGCACCCCGCGCAGTTGCGCCAGCGGCCCGCTGGCATCCGGCTTGTCGGTGTCCGACCCGTCGCTCATGAGGCGCCCTCTGCCGGCTTATTTCCTGTTGACGATTTCCGCACGGAACTCTTTCAGTTTCGCCTTGATCACGCGCGCGTTCGCAGGTCCCATGCGGATCAGCAGTTTCTGTCCCGCCGAGCGGGCTTCCAGGCCGGCATCGGCGTATTCGTAGAACACCTTGGGCTGCACGACTGGGATCGGCGCCGGCACTTCCGGCGCCTGCACAAGCTGGTCGATGACTTCCACCAGCCGGTCGTTGAAGTATTTGTCAGGGTAGCCGAGATCTTCGTAAGCCTGCTGGAACAGGGGATACAACCGCTGGTACACGACCGCGAGCGCCTTCACGTCCGCGGCCTGCACGATGCGCACCAGCGGGGTGTAGCGCGCAAAGTTTGCTTCGCCGAGCGTCACCAGGTCGCCCTGGGTCGCGGTCACGGTCTCACCTGCGGTCGGCTTGAGGGGCCGCAGCTCTACGGCGACCTTCTTGCGCTGCAGGTTGTCGACCGTCACCACGATGTGCCGCACGATGTTCTGCGGCACGACAAACTGCTCGACCGCAGCGGCTCCCAGCACCCCGGCGAGCGAGTCGTGCACGAGTTGATCGCTGTCGGAGAGTGCCGGCAGAGCCGCAGCCCCCGACGTGTCACCCCCAATCGGATGCTGGATCGCGGGCGGCGCGCTCACCACCCCCGCGGCCGGAGCGCGCACCACCGGAGTGGGCACGGCGGCGCGCTGTCTAGCGGCATACCACTGCCAGCCGGCTACGCCGAGTACCGCAATGGTCACCACCGCGGCCACCCACATCACCCAGCTGCGGGTGGAATTCTCCTCATCTCCCCACATGCCGTACACCTCGCCATGCGCCTAACTCGCCGCGTGCGCGCTACGCGGCGCGCACTAAACCCAGGTAACTTTACTCCCGTTTAGCGCCGCGGCAATTTTTCGCTGTCGGCACAGCGTATCGACTGCTTACGGTGCGGCCCCTGCAGCCGGATCCTTCCACCACCCGCCGCCGAGGGCCACCAGCAGACCGACCGTGTCCTGGTATTGCTGTATCTGCGCGGTCGCGAGGCCGAGGCGCGCCTGGGCATAGGTGCGCTGCGCGTCGATGAGCTGCAGCACGTTGATCTTGCCGACCAGGTAGCTCTGCTGATCCAGCTTCAGCGTTTCGGAGGCAACGTCGACCGCGTGCTGGTCGACCGTCATGCGCTCGGCATCGTTCTGCAGCGCCCACAGGTCATCGGTCACCTGACCGAGGGCAGTGACCACCACGCCCTGGTAGGTGGCCAGCTGCGCGCTGTAGGCATCACGCGCGCCCTGCGCCTGGGCGCGCAGTGCGCCGCCGGCAAAGATCGGCGCCGCGAACGCCCCGCCCAGCTGGCGCACCGTGTCGAATTGATGGAAGAGTGCCCCGGCCGTCAGCGCCTCGCGGGTGATTGAGGCGGAAAGCGTGACACTCGGAAACTCCTGGGCTACGGCGACCCCGATGGCGGCGCTGGCGGCATGCAGCTGCGCCTCGGAAGCGAGGATGTCAGGTCGCTGACGCGCCAGCCGCGCGGGCAGTGTGAGTGGCAACTCCCCGGGGAGCGTGAACTCGCTGATGTCGAAGTCATGCACGGTCCACTGCGCCGGCGCATGGCCGGTCAGCACCGCGAGTGCATCGCACGCCTGCTCCAGCTGCGTCCGCAGCGAGGGCAGTGTCGTCAGATCGGCGGCCAGCTGGCTGTCGGCGGTCAGGACATCGGTGCGGGCGGCGGTGCCGACCTCGAACTCGCGCTCGGTGAGCTCCAGGTTCTTCTTGTCGCTCTCGATGAGCTCGAGCGTGGTGGCGATCTGCAGCCGCGTGGAGGCGATGGTGAGCGCCTCGGTCACGACACCGCCGGTGAGCGTGAGATACGCAGCGGCCAGCTGATAGCGCTGCATGTCGGCCAGCGCCACCTGCTGCTCGACGCCGCGGCGTACGCCGCCGAAGACATCGAGCGTATAGGTAGCCGCGGGCCCGAGAGTGTACTCGGTGGGCGCCAGCAGCGGTGACGGCGCGCTGCTGGTCGTGTGTGTCACGCCGCCGTTGACCCCCAGGCGCGGGAATAACGCGCCGCGCGCCACTATGACCTGCTGCTGCGCCTGGGCGAGCGTTGCATTGGCCGCGACGAGCGTCGGGCTGCCGGCGAGCGCAGCCTTTACCGCTTGCTGCAGCGCGGGCGAATGAAACAGCTGCCACCACTGCGCGGGAAGCTCTTCCCCCGGCAGCAGCCGCTGCGCCTTCGCCGGCGGTGCTGCGGGCGCCGCCGCTGCCGCCGGCGGCGTTGCCGGCAGGTAGTGATCGGCATCGGGGACCGCGGGGCGGTGAAAGTCCGGGCCCACGGCACAACTCGTGAGCGCCAGCGCCGCCAGCGCCGCCCAACGTGAAGGCACGCGTGCCGGTTGCGGTCGGCGCCGTCGCCGCCGGCGGCTATTCGTAGCGCAGGGCATCGATCGGGTTGAGGCGCGACGCCTGGCGCGCCGGGTAAAAACCGAAGAACACGCCCACCGCCGCCGAAAACACGAATGCCAGGATGATGACGTCGGCGCGCAGCAGGATCGGCCAGTGTGCGAGGTGCGAAATCAGCTCCGAGACGATGACCCCGGCGATGATCCCGGCGGTGCCACCCATGACCGCCAGCAGCATCGCCTCGATCAGGAACTGCAGCAACACGTGCAGCCGCCGTGCGCCGGTCGCCATGCGGATACCGATCTCGCGCGTTCGCTCGGTAACCGACACGAGCAGGATGTTCATGATGCCGATGCCACCGACCACCAGCGAGATGGAAGCGATCGCGGCCAGCAGCACCTCCATGGCCTTGCTGCTCTGCTCGGCGACTTCCGCGATCTCGGTCAGATCGCGCACCACGAAGTCATCGGGATGCGGCGGGCGGATGCGGTGTTGCTTCTCCAGAGTCTTGGTGACCTGATCGAGGGCTACCTTCACCTGCGCCGGGCTGCGCGCCTGCACGTAGATCGTGTTGACGAACCCTTCCAGTTTCGGCACGACGCCGAAGGGGTTGGGCGGCGGACCGATGGTGGCGAAGATGTTGTTGGCGAGCGTCTGCGTCGAGTTCGGAGTGGCGACGCCGAGGATGCGCTCCTGCGAGGTCGTGAATGGAATGAACACCACGTCATCCTGGTCCTGCCCTGAGGCGGAGTGACCCTTGGCGGCGAGCACTCCGATCACGGTCATCGGCACGTTCTTCACCAGCAGCGTGGCGCCCACGGGATCGGAGAATTCCCCGTAGAGGTTCAGCACCACCGTCTGCCCCAGCAGGCACACCGCCGCCCCGTTGAGATTGTCCTCGCCGGTGAAGTTGTGGCCCGCGCGGATCGGCCAGCGGCGAATCGACAGGTAGCTGGGCGAGATACCCTGCACGCTGGTGCTCCAGTTCTTGTTGCCGTTGACGAGCTGGGTACTCTGCCGGTTCACGTAGCTCACGTCCGCCACCGCGGGGTCCTCTTCGAGGATGGCGCCCACGTCACGCACCCGCAGCGATGCGGCGCTGCCGTTGCCGGCGCGCACACCGTTGACACGCGTGCTCCCCGGCAGCACCACCAGCAGGTCCGTGCCGAGGCTCTGCACCTGCGCCTCGACCGCCGCGCGGGCTCCTTCGCCAACCGCCACCATGGCGATGAGCGCCGCGACGCCGATGAACACCCCGAGCATGGTGAGGCAGGCACGCAGCTTGTTGCGCCCGATGGCCCGCAGCGCCGCGAACACCGCCATCCACGCGAGTGCCGCGGCTTCGTAGAGGGCCGCATCCATGCGACTCGCATAGCGGCGCTCGCGGAACGGCCGCACCGGTGGCAGGTCGCGCGTCTGCAGCGCGGCGCCCAGGTGCGTGGTGGGCAGATCGGAGAGTATCTGGCCGTCGCGGATGGTGACGATGCGGTCGGCGAGCTCGGCGAGCTCGCGTTCGTGTGTCACGAGCACTACCGTGACGCCGCGCTCGCGGTTGAGCGCCCGGATGGTCGACATGATATCGAGCGCGGTCTGCGAATCGAGGTTGCCGGTGGGCTCGTCCGCCAGCACGATCGCCGGATCATTGACCAGGGCGCGCGCGATGGCGACGCGCTGCTGCTGACCGCCGGAGAGCTGGTTCGGCAGGTTCCTCTGGCGATCCGCGAGCCCGAGCATGGCTAGCATGTCGTGCACGCGCTCGACGTTGCCGCTGATCTGTGCGGCGTAAAACAGTGGCAGCTCCACATTCTCCGTGGCGCTGGTGCGCGGCAGCAGATTGAAAGTCTGGAAGACGAAGCCGATACGCCGGCCGCGGATGCGCGCCAGCGCCGGCTCATCGAGCTGCGCGACGTCGATGCCCTCGAGCAGGTACTGCCCCTGCGTCGGCCGGTCGAGGCAGCCGAGAATATTCATCAGCGTGGACTTGCCGGAGCCGGAGGCGCCCATGATGGCGACGAACTCCCCGCGCCGGATGGTGAGGCTGACGCCCCGCAGCGCGTGCACCAGCGTGTCGCCAAGGCGATAGACCTTGGTCGCCTCGCGCACGATGATGATGGGCTCCCCGGCCGCGGGCGGTGCTGCCGTGCTCATAGGCGGAAGCCGCCCCCTGTTCCCGGACGCGCGTTCGGATTGGTGCCCGGGGGACGCTCACCGCCTTCGGGCTTGGGCTCATTGGGTCGCACCGCGTTGACGACCACGACGTCGCCTTCCTTCAGATCATCTCCCGAGACCTCTATCAGCGTGCCGTCATCGAGTCCGGTGCGCACCTCTACGGCAACGAGTTTGCCGCCACGCATGACCCACAGCCGTGCGTGCGGCGCACCGCGGCCATGGCCGTGCGTGTGTTGGCCAGCGGCCCCGGCCGCGCCTCCCGGACCTGCGTGTCCGCCAAAGCGGCCCGCTCCGCCCGGACCGCCGGCGTCACCACTGCCGCCGCCACCACCGCCGCCGCCGCCGCCGCCGCCGTGATGCACATGCTCGCCGCCTTGCTCGGGCGCCTCCGCTGCAAGCCCCTCGGGCGTGAAGCGAATCGCCGGCAGCGGCACGCGCAGTACGCCCAGCTGCTCGGCCGTGATGATGTGCGCATCGGCGGTCATGCCGGGCAGCAGCTTCAGGTCCTGATTGTCGACGTCAACCACGACGTCGTAGGTCACGACGTTCTGCACGGTGATCGGACCCACGCGGATCTGCCGCACCTTGCCGATAAACGTGCGGTCGGGAAATGCCTGCACGGTGAAGGTGGCCTTCTGTCCGGGCGCCACCTCGCCTACATCCGCCTCGCTGACGTTGGTGTCGACCTGCATTTTGTGCATGTCCTTGCCGATCAGGAACAGGGTCGAGCTCTGCAGGCTCGACACCACGGTCTGGCCGATATCGATGTAGCGCGTGATGACCATGCCCTCCACGGGCGAGACGATGTTGGTATAACCAAGATTGACCTGCGCGGCGTGCAGCACCGCCTTCTGGGCGGCGATGGTGGCGGTGTCGAGCTCGACCTGCGCCTTGTCCTGGTCGAGGGTCGCCTTGTCGGTGTCGAGGGTTTCCTGCGACACGATGCCCTGGCCGATGAGCTTGGTGTCGTGATCGTAGATGAGCGCGGCGTTCTTCACCGCCGCGCGGTCCTTGCCGAGCTGCGCAGTCGCGACGCGCACATTCGCCTCGTCCTGGTCGACCACCACCTGAAAGGGCAACGGATCGATGAGAGCGCAGCTCTGCCCGATCTTCACCAGGGTGTTGTAGTCACAGGACCAGGACTTGATGTTCCCCGAGACGTACGAGCCGACCTGCGCGGTCACGACCGGGTTCAGTGCCCCGGTCATACTCACGCTGCGCTGGATGTCCCCGCGCGTCACGCGCGCCGTGACGTAGTGCAGGGGCGGCTGGCGCACGAACCACCACCAGCACGCAATCCCCAGCACCACTACGCCTATCGCGGCGGCAACCCACAGGGCGCGGCCGCTCAGGCGCCCGGTGATCCCGGGCATTGTGTCCACGGAAGAATCAGTGTCCTGCTGCATGTTGCAAGCATGGCAGCGGATCGGCGGATCCGATGCAACGGATTGTAAGACAGCCGGTTTCCATACAGGAGGGGCCGCCAGCGGCCCCTGTACGCTGTGTGAATTCGTACGTGGCGCGGCTGCTGTTTCGGGTGCCGTTGTGCTTCAATTCCAAGCCATGCCCGCCTCCTTCCACCCGGCCGTCGAGCGCTGGTTCCAGCGCACCTTCGCCCTACCGACGGATGCGCAACGCCAGGCCTGGCCGGCGATCGCGTCGCAGCGTCATGTGCTGATCGCCGCGCCCACCGGCTCGGGCAAGACCCTCGCCGCCTTTCTCGCGGTGATCGATGAACTGGTGCGCGAGGGCGTCGCCGCGGGCGCCCTCACAGATGAGACGCGCGTGGTGTATGTGTCGCCTCTCAAGGCGCTCTCCAACGACATCAACCGCAACCTCGAAGCGCCACTTGCCGGTATCAGCGCCGAGCTGCGTGAGCTGGGGCTTCCCGAGCCGGGCATCCGCACCTTTGTACGCACCGGCGACACGCCGCAGCATGAACGCCGGCAGAGCGTCAGGCGGCCACCGCACATCGTGGTGACGACGCCTGAATCGCTGTACATCCTCATGGGCTCCGAGTCCGGCCGGCAGATGCTGGCCACGACCCGCACGGTGATCGTGGATGAGATCCACGCCATTGCCGGAAGCAAGCGTGGCGCACACCTCGCGCTGACCCTGGAGCGGCTCGAGTCGCTCGCCGGCAGGAAGCTCACACGTGTGGGTCTCTCGGCCACGCAGAAGCCCATCGAAGATGTGGCGCGCTTCCTCGTCGGCACGAAGAACCTCAATGCCGACGGCACCGCCGACTGCACCATCGTCGACTCCGGCCACGCGCGCGAGCGCGACCTGCAGCTGGAGATCCCGGCCGCGCCGCTGGAAGCGGTGATGTCAGGGGAAGTCTGGATCCAGCTGTACGACCGTCTGGCGCAGCTCGTCAGCGAGCACCGCACGACGCTGGTGTTCGTCAACACGCGGCGCCAGGCCGAGCGCATCGCGCGCCACCTCGCCGAGCGCCTCGGCGAGCAGCAGGTCACGGCGCACCACGGCAGCATGGCAAAGGAGTCGCGGCTGCAGGCGGAAGCGCGCCTGAAGCGCGGCGAGCTGCGCGCGCTGGTCGCCACCGCATCACTGGAGCTCGGTATCGACATCGGCGAGGTTGAGCTCGTCTGTCAGATCGCCTCGCCGCGCTCCATCGCCGCATTCCTGCAGCGCGTCGGGCGCTCCGGGCACTCCCTCAGCGGCACGCCCAGGGGGCGTTTGTTCCCGTTGTCGCGCGATGATCTTCTGGAGTGCGCGGCGATACTCGTGGCGGTGCGCCGCGGCGAGCTCGACCGGCTCGTCATGCCGGCCAAGCCGCTCGACGTACTGGCGCAGCAGATCGTGGCGGAAGTCGCGGCGCGCGAATGGGACGAGGAGGGTTTGTTCACGCTGCTGCGCGGCGCGTGGCCCTACCGGGACCTCGGGCGCGGTGAGTTTGACGAAATCGTCCGCATGCTGGCTGAAGGGTACAGCACGCGCCGCGGCCGGCACGGAGCCCTCGTTCACCACGACGCGGTGAACCATCTCATCAAGGGACGCCGGAATGCGCGGCTCACCGCCATCACCTCCGGCGGCACCATCCCTGACACGGCCGACTACCAGGTGATCCTCGAGCCGCAGGCGCAGTTCGTCGGCACTGTAAACGAGGACTTCGCGATCGAGAGCCTGCAGGGCGATATCTTCCAGCTCGGCAATGTGTCCTACCGCATCCTGCGGGTGGAGCAGGGAAGAATTCGCGTGGAGGATGCACGCGGTGAACCGCCGTCGATTCCGTTCTGGCTCGGCGAAGCGCCCGGACGGACCGATGAGCTGTCGGCGAGCGTGTCGCGCCTGCGCCGCACGCTCGACACGCAGCTGAACTCAGGGCTGGAGGCCGCGACGCAGTGGCTGTGCGCCGAATCCGGGATTTCCGGCCCCGCGGCGCTGCAGCTCGTGAACTACCTCGCCGCGGCGCGCGCCGCACTCGGCGCGCTGCCCACGCAAGAGACCGTCATATTCGAGCGCTTCTTCGACGAAGCCGGCGGCATGCAGCTCGTCATCCACTCACCTTTCGGCAGTCGCGTGAACCGTGCCTGGGGACTTGCGCTGCGCAAGCGCTTCTGCCGCGCGTTCAACTTCGAGCTGCAGGCGGCGGCCACCGAGGACACCATCATCCTGTCGCTGACCACCGCCCACAGCTTCGAGCTCGCCGAAGTCGCCCGCTACCTGCATTCCAACACGGTGCGGCCGCTGCTGGTGCAGGCGCTGTGCGCGGCGCCGATGTTTCCGGTGCGCTGGCGCTGGTCGGCCTCGATCGCCCTCGCCCTGCCGCGCTTTCGCGGCGGCAAGAAGCTGCCGGCACCGCTGGCGCGCATGGCCGCCGAGGATCTGCTGACGGCGGTGTTTCCGGACCAGGTGGCGTGCGCCGAGAACCTTCCGGGGGAGCTCGAGATCCCCGATCACCCGCTGGTGCGCCAGACCATCCGCGACTGTCTCGAAGAGGCGATGGACATCAACGGCTTCGAGCGGCTGCTCAAGGGGCTGGAGTCCGGCGCGATCAGCGTCATCGCGCGTGATCTCACCGAGCCCTCCCCGCTCGCGCTCGAGGTGCTCTCCGCCAGGCCCTACGCGTTTCTTGATGACGCGCCGCTGGAAGAGCGCCGCACCCAGGCGGTCATGAGCCGTCGCTGGCTCGATCCGCAGAGTGCCGCCGACATCGGCAAGCTCGACCCTGAGGCCATCCGGCGCGTGCGCGAGGAGGCCTGGCCCGACGCTACCAACGGCGATGAGTTACACGATGCGCTCTTGTGGCTGACCTTCCTCACCGACGCGGAGGCGCAGCGCAGCTGCGGCTGGTGCGCACTGCTCGCGGAGCTCGCCGCGCAGCAGCGGGTCACGCAACTGCACTCGGACAGCACGCGGCTGTGGGTCACCGCCGAACGGCTGCCGCTCTTTGTCGCGCTGTTCCCCGGGGCCCGCACCACGCCAGCGGTCGTGACACCCGCGGCACATGCGCAGACCTTCAGCGCCGAAGCGGCATTGGTGGAGGTGATTCGCGGGCGGCTGGAGGGTCTCGGGCCGACGACTGCGCACGGCCTCGCGGAGTCGTTGGGTCTTGCCATGACACGTATCGATGCGGCCCTTGCAACGCTGCAGGCGGAAGGGTCCGCCATGCGCGGCGCATTCTCGGGCGAGGTGCCGCTGGCGAACGAGTGGTGTGAGCGGCGCCTCTTGGCGCGCATCCACCGCTACACCGTGAAACGCCTGCGCGCCGAGATCGAGCCCATCGACGCGCGCGACTTCCTGCGATTCCTGTTCGAGTGGCAGCGGGTCACACCGGCGCTGCGCATGGAGGGCCCGGACGCGGTCGGCGCAATCCTGGCGCAGCTCGAAGGCTTTGAAGCGGCGGCCAGCGCCTGGGAGACCGAGGTGCTTCCCAGCCGCATCAGCGAATACGAACCCGCCTGGCTCGATGAGCAGTGCCTCGCGGGCCGCTTCGTGTGGACGCGGCTCGCTGCGCGCCGCAGTGATCCGGAGCGCGGCGCATCCCCCGTGCGCGCGACACCCATCGTGTTGCTCGCCCGGCGCAACCTGCGCCTGTGGTCCGCACTCACGGGTGGTGCGGATCAGCGGCAGCTGTCCGCTGGTGCACAGCGTGCGGCGGAGCATCTCAGCCGGCACGGCGCGTCTTTCTTCGACGAGATCACTGCCGGCACCGGGCTCCTGCCCTCACAGGCGGAAGAGGCACTCGCTGAGCTGGTGGCGCTCGGCCTCGTCAACTCCGACAGCTTCGCGGGACTGCGGGCGCTGCTGGTGCCAGCCGACCGGCGGCGATCCGCCATGGGCGGCCGCCGGCGCCGGCGTCTTGCACTCTACGGGATGGACGCGGCCGGGCGCTGGTCAAGAACCGCAAGAACCGCCGCAATTGCCGAGCCCGCCGCCGGGGAAGAGGCTGTCGAGCACGTCGTGCGCACGCTGCTGCGCCGCTGGGGAGTCGTGTTCTGGCGGCTGCTCGCGCGCGAGGCGGACTGGCTACCGCCGTGGCGCGAGCTTCTCATGTGTTGCCGGCGGCTCGAGGCGCGCGGCGAGATCCGCGGCGGGCGCTTTGTCGCAGGGTTCAGCGGCGAACAGTACGCGGCTCCGGAGGCGATTGCGCTCTTGCGTGAAGCGCGCCGCAAGCCGCGAGAGGGACAGTACGTGTCCCTCTCGGGTGCGGATCCCCTGAACCTCGTCGGCATCGTTACGCCCGGTGCGCGCCTGCCGTCCTTGAGCGGCAACCGGGTGCTCTACCGAGACGGCGTGCCGGTGGCGCTGCTGGCGGGCGGTGAGGTGAGCTTCCTTGAAACGCTCGCGCCGCAGGAACAGTGGGAGGCTAAGCGTCTCTTGCTGCGCCGGAACGTGCCCGCAGCGCTCACTGACCTGGCCTGACCATACGCACCGGCATGCCGGGCGCCCGGGTGGGTCAGCTCTTATGCGCGTCCTGCCACTTCTTGACGGCGGCCATGGTGTTCTCTACGTGCTTGTCCGGCTGCATCGCCGTGTACGAATAAATGATCTCGCCCGTCGGCGCGATCACGTAGGAGGTGCGATTCGCGTAGTCCGGGTGAGCCGGCATCACTGAGTCGTAGGCCTTCATGATGTGGCCGTCGGCATCGGAGGCTACCGGGAACTTGTTGCGGCATTCGCTCACCGAGAACTTGTCGAGTTTCTCGATGGGGTCGTGCGAGACGCCGATGACCGTGGCGCCGAGCGCGGCGAACTTGTCGGCCGCTTCCGCAAAGTCATGGGCCTCGATCGTGCAGCCGGGCGTGAACGCCGCCGGATAGAAATACAACACCACTGGTCCCTTCTTCAGCGCGTCGGCCAGTGCGAAGTGGAATTCCTTGCCGGCGAGCGTCGCCTTGGTGCTGAAGTCGGGCGCTTTGGCGCCGTCTGGGAGCGCGGCGTACACCGGAATCGCAACCAGCAGCGTGGCGAGGGTTGCTGCGAATGAGCGTCTCATGATCGTCTCCCGTCTGGTAAGTCCCTACATCATCGGGGAAGGTGCGCGGGTTCGCCAGTCTGCCCCGGTGTGGCACCCCTTTTCGCGCGTTCCCGGTCGTAACCGACCAGCTCGACGTAGCCCCGCCCGGCCACGCCGGCGCCCGAGCGAATCCCGCCGACATCTACGGCGCCCTCCCAGTATTGCGGCGTGACCTTGAGCTCCTGGTCGGCGAGCACCGGCTGCACCCTCAGGTCGAGCGCGAGGGAGGGCACGCGGATGCGCCACGCCGACGGGTAGCGATCCCCGTCGGCGTTTCGCCAGTGACCGGTGACATCAATCGCCACATCCTCGCGGCGCAGCGCGTGGGCGGCACCCGCTGGCTCAATCCAGGTTCCGGCGCTGTGCGCATCCTCGGCGCCGTCGGTATCGCGCAGCGCGTAGAACATGAGCGCCGTGCCGTCGTTCATCTGCAGCGCAAACCAGTCCCAGCCGGCCTCGCGGGCGCCAAGCTCCCCGCTCCCCCATTCACGGTCAAACCACGCAAGACCGGAAATTGCCAGCGGCTGGCCGTCACGCGTCAGCTGCCCGCGAACCGCGAGACGCGGGATCGAATAGTAGTAGCTGGCGGTTCCGGGCTCACCGGACTTGCGGCTCAAGCCCGCATCGCCGTTGAGAACGGGTGCGGTGAGCGGCGTGAGAGTGAGCTCGAGTGCATAGCCGGGCTGCGCCGCGTGCAACTTCCACGACGCGCCACCCGCGCCCGGCTCCGCCAGCGTCCAGTCATCAATCCAGACGCGCAGCGGCGAGCCTTGCGCCCCCGCAAGACCGAGCGCCTCGCGCGACATCTTCTGTGCGAAATGGAATTTCCTGCGCGCGACGTCGGTGACCGCGAAATGCGCCAGGTAAATCTGCCGCGTGCGCCAGGCAGACGCCGCGGGCGCCGTGGCTGGGTTTGCCGCGGGCGGCTCGAGGGCCACGCGGAAGAACGTCAGCTCAAAGCCGAAGCGCTCGCCGGTCGCGGTATCGAGATTGCCCGTGACGTACCACCATTCCTGGCGAAACTGCAAATGCGGCCCATGATCGCGCGGAAAGACGAACGGCCGGGGCACATCCGCCTGGTCAAAACCCATCCCCGGCGTGGCGCCCCACGCACTGACGCCAAGCACCCCGAGTGCGCCCGCCATGACTGCCATCCGCACGCCGCGCATCACTCCTCCCGCAGTCCGCGTGCGAGCGGTGCGCGCGCGCTGCGCCACGCCGGATACAGCGCCGCCGCCAGCGCCGCCGCCAGCGCCAGCCACAAGGCATTCATGAACTGCGCGCCGTTGAGGTGCAGGTCGATCTGCCAGCCGAACGCGCGGCGGTTGATGACTTCGGTGAGCACCAGCGCGGTGAGAAGTCCCGCCGGGATGGCCACCAGGAACGCGACCACGCCCATGAACAGCGTCTGCGCAACCACCAGCGCCGCGGTGCCTGCGGGTGTCAGCCCGAGGGCGCGCAGTATGCCCAGGGTCCGCGCGCGCTCCAGCTCCCACGCGAGCAGCGCGCTCACCAGACCGAGCGCCGCGACGCCCGCTGCCAGCCAATACAACACGCGTGTGATCACGAACGTGCGCTCGAAGATGCTCATCGACAGTGCGCGGATATCCGCGTTGGCGCGGATCAGGAGTGCCTGGCGGCCATGCACGGCAGCGCGCAGCTCCACGACTGCGCGCTGCGCGCTCACCCCGGGCGCAAGATACAGGCCCAGGGCGCTGATGCCGTCGTCGTTCCACAGGCGCTGGTATTGCGCGAGGTTGATGAGAACTTCACCGCGATCGTTGCCGTACTCACGGTAGACCCCCGCGACCGTGAGTGTGCGCGGGCCGGACGGCGTGCGCAGCGTCAGTGGTTCGCCAGGGGCAAGGCGCAGCCGCCAGGCGAGCGGTTCGGAAATGAGGATCGCGCCGTGCAGAAACTGCGGCCAGGCATGCGCCGGATCACCCTGGATGAAGCGGAAGCCGGCGTAGCCCGCCGGTGCGAGCTTAAGGGCGTTGACCTCCAGGGGACCCGCTGCCGACTGCGTCACCGCGCGACGGGCCTCGCTGTGATCCCGGACATCGGAGACGGACAGGAGCGCGCGGATTACCTCCGGCTCGAGGCGGCGTTCGGGTCCTGCGGTGGCCCCCGGAGCACTGACATACACGTCGGCGCGCATGGTCTGAACGAGCCACTCACGCAGCGACTCGCGGAAGCTCTCGACCATGATGGCGACGCCGATCATGGCGGTGAGCGCCATGCCGAGGGCGGCGATGGCGACCCCGGTACGGCTGAGGGACGCGGCGATGTCGCCGCACGCCAACCGTGCCACCGGGCTCGACTGCGCCACCACGCGCGCGGCAGTGTGTGCGAGCACGCGCAGTGCCAGGGGCGCCAGGGCCGCCACGCCGATGAGCAGCAGGAACAAGGCGACAAAGCCCGCGGGCAGGCTGCGCCCGGACCCCAGCACCGTGACGCCGGCCGCCGCGCACAACAGCGCGCCCGCTGCGGCCAGCCGCGTGGCCCACCTCACCGCACGCCGTTCAAGCCCGGAGCGGGCGAGCGCGAGCTGCGGCGCGCGCCCGGCCGCATCAAGTGCCGGCAGCAGCGCGGCAATGAGTGCGGTTCCCAGCCCCACCGCCAGCGCCTCAGCGAGCGTGGCCGCCGGTACGCTCACCTCGTTGACCGCCACCGCGAAATACAGGTCATTGATAGTTCGCGACACGAGGCCAACGAGACCTCGCCCGATGAGCACCCCGAGGAACAGGCCGCAGGCGGTACCGGCGAGCCCCAGCACCGCGGCTTCGGCCAGCACAATGCCGAGCACATCGCGGCGCGTGGCGCCGAGCGCGCGCAGCACGCCGAGGATCGCGCGGCGCTGCAACACCGCGAAGCTCACAGCGCCGTAGATCAAGAGCGCGCCGACGAGCAGTGCCAGCAGACTCATGGCCTTAAGGTTGGTTGTGAACGCATCAGTCATGGCGTAGGTCTCGCTTCCGGCGGCCCGGGTGGCGAGCAATTCGAGGTCCGCGGGAAGTCGCGCACGCAGCTGTCTGAAGAGCGTCGCCCCAACATCCCCGCCGGGCAGGCGCACGTCGATGCGCGACAGGCGCCCGCGGCTCCCCAGCCATTCCTGCGCCTGCGCGATGTCGGTCAGCATCAGGGCATCGAACCCGGCCCCGGCGTTTTGTGGGCGGGCGACGAGGGTGGCGCGCTGGCGCACGCCGCCGATCGACACATCGAACTGACTGCCCGTCGTAAGCCCGAGCTGCGCGGCAGTGGTGGCGCTCAACATCACGGCGCCCGGCGCGCCGAGCCACGCTCGCAGCTCTGCGGGCGCGCTGCCCACCAGCTGCAGCGCCTCGCTGGCGGCGCCCGCTGCGGCCCCCGGTGCGCTCGCAAGCTCGGCGCTCGCGAACGGATCCACGCCCAGCAGCTCGAGCGTGCGGTCGGCGATCGTGACATACCCTGACACCAGCGGCGCAAACACCGGCTGCGCGGAGCCCGGCAGCGCAGTTTCTTTGCGCAGCTGCACATACAGCTGCTCGTCGATACCCGACGATCCGCCCGTGATCTGGTGGGTCGCCGCACCGTTGACCGCCTGCAGGGACAGCTCGAACGCCCGTCGGGAGCTCGCGGTCGCGATGTCGACCGCGACGATGGTGCCCACGCCGAGGGCAAGCCCCGCGAGCGCGAGCGCCAGTTGCGCCGGGTGCCGCAACAGGTGCCGCAGGCTCGCGGCCTGCAGGGTGCTTATCACGATGATTCCCGCGGCTCGCGGGCGTGCAGCCTGCCGGCGCGCAGTTCCAGCACGCGATCCGCGACGCGCGCCAGCGCGGGGTCGTGCGTGGCAATTACCAGAGTCGTAGCGTGCGAGCGCGTCAGTGACAGGAGCACCGGCAACAACTCGCGCGCCGTGGCTTCATCGAGGTTACCGGTCGGCTCGTCCGCGAGCAGCAGGGCCGGCCGGTGCACCAGGGCGCGGGCAATCGCCACGCGCTGCTGCTCGCCGCCGGACAGCTCCTCCACGGCACTGCCGGCACGCTCGCGCAGGCCAACGTCGGCGAGCACGGCGAGCGTGCGCTCGCGCGCCTCCCTGCCCCGTACGCCGTTCAACTCCAGCACCAGGCGCACGTTCTCGGCGACGTCGAGTGTCGGAATGAGGTTGAAGAACTGGTAGACGAAGCCGATGTGCGCACGGCGAAACAGGGTGCGCCGCGGTTCTGCCGCTGCCGTGATGTCGCGGCCGTCAAACTCGACACTGCCGCTGTCAGGGCGGTCAATTCCGCTGATGAGATTGAGAAGTGTGGATTTGCCGCAGCCGCTGCGTCCAACGATGGCGACGACCTCGCCGCGCGCGATCTGCGCGCTGGCGCCATCGAGCACCTGGTGCACGCGCCCGCCTTCGCGGAAGCTGCGGGACAGTTCGCGGATGCTGAGCATTGTGGAAACACCGGCCATTTGGCACTGTACCGGCACGATGGCAGAAACAGAATGGCGCCTGCTCATCACCCTGCCGGACGTGCCGTCCGCGCAGTCGCTGGCGCAAGTGCTGATGGACGACGGTATTGTCGCCCGCGTCATGTCTGACGCCAGCGTGCTCGGACAGGCGGCACCTTCGCGTATTTACGTCGGCGCGACCCATCTGTACCGCGCCCGGTGGTTCTTGACCCAGCGCCAGTTCACCGACGAGGAACTTGATTACCTCGCCACCGGCGAGCTTGGCAGGGAAGAAACGCCTGAATGATCACGGTCCATCACCTGAACAACTCGCGCTCGCAGCGCATCCTGTGGCTGCTCGAGGAGCTCGGCTGCGAGTACCAGATCAGAAAGTATCAGCGTGATCCCAAGACGCTGCTGGCGCCCGCGGAGTTGCGGCGCGTGCACCCGCTCGGCAAGTCACCGGTAATCACCGATGGCGGGCAGACCATCGCCGAATCAGGCGCGATCATCGAATACCTCGTGGACACCTACGGCAATGGCCGGCTGCGCCCACCTGCGGGCACGCCCGAACGGCGGCGCTACACCTACTGGCTGCACTACGCCGAGGGCTCAGCGATGACGCCTCTGCTGCTGAAGCTCATCTTCAGCCGCCTGCCCAGGGGGCCCATGCCCTTCTTCATCCGCCCGGTGGTAAGGGCCGTTGCCAACCGTGCCCAGGAAACCTACATCGATCCGCAATTGAAGGCGCATGCCGACTACTGGGAAAATGAACTCGGCAAGTCCCGCTGGTTTGCCGGGGACGAGTTCACGGCCGCGGACATCCAGATGAGTTTCCCGCTGGAAGGCGCAGCGGTACGGGCCGGCGGGCAGCTGGGCGATAAGACCCGGGCGTTCCTCGGCCGTATCCACGAGCGACCCGCTTACCAGCGCGCGCTTGAGAAAGGCGGCGACTTCGAGCTGCTGGCTTAAAAACTGCAGCGCTGCGGCGCGCAATCGGCGAAACTGCGCGCCCGAATTGCATGCCTTCGAGAGGTTCCCCATGACTTTGTCAGCGCCACACCGCGCCCGCACATTCCTCCCGGTCGCGGCTGCAGCGTTCGCCGTTTTTTTGGCCAGCGCCCTGCCGGCGCACGCACAGCAGGGCGCGGCCGCGCCGGCTACCACGCACACCCGCAGCGGCGACAGCTACAGCCTGGGTGTCTCACTGGGCGAACAACTGCATAATGCGGGTGTCGCCCCGCAGGATGTCAACGGCGAGCGCGTCGCCGCGGGCGTGCACGATGCGCTGACGGGCAAGGCCAAGCCAACCCCAGAGGACCGCCAGAACATCGAGGGGCTTCTGCACGGCTCGCATGCAGGGGCCGCGGCCCCGGGAGCGTCACCGAATACGACGGCGCCGAGCACTCCCGCGCCGGACAGCGCACACGGGAACAGCGCCGGCAGCTACAGTGTAGGCGCCATGATGGGCGCGCAGCTGCACGCTTCGGGCGTCACGCCGCAGGATGTCGCCAATGAGCGCCTTGCGGCGGGCCTGCAGGATGCGTTGAGGGGCAAAGCCAAACTCGGCCCGGAGGACCAAAAGAACATCACGGAGCTCATGAGTCGTTCGCGCACACAGGCGGGCGAGACCAATCACCGCGCCGCGGCCACGTTTCTGGCCGAAAACGGCAAGAAGAAGGGCATCGTCACGACCGCCAGCGGCCTGCAGTACAAGGTGATCACCGCGGGCAGTGGCACCCCGCCGAAGGCGACCGATGAGGTCGTCGTGAATTATCGCGGGACGCTCCTGGATGGCACTGAGTTCGACAGCTCATACGCGCGCGGCAAGCCGGAGACCTTCCCGGTCGACCACGTCATACACGGCTGGACGGAAGCCCTGCAGCTCATGAAGCCCGGCGCCAAGTACCAGCTATTCATCCCGCCGAGCCTGGCTTACGACCTGGCCTCGCCGCCGGGGATTCCGCCCGGCTCGCTGCTGGTGTTCGACGTGGAGCTGCTCAGCGTCAAGTAAATGACCGGCCGCCGTGCGGTACGCGTCAGCCTTCCAGGTTGGCGCCGGGAGTAAAGCGCATGGGCTTCGTCACCCCGAGCCGGGTGAGCTCGCGCAGTACCCCGTCAGCAAGCTCCTGGCACGCCGCGCGCTCGAACGCGGGCGCCGCTGCCCAATCGTAGGCCCAGGGCTGCTCGCTGCGCAGCGCCTCCGGTTCATCAGGATAGCGAGGGATGACGTGCGCGTGCAGCGCCGGCGCCTGGTTGCCGAAGATCGCGTAGTTGATGCGCGCCGCTCCGGTGACCTTCAGCAGCGCATCCCCGAGGCGTGACATGTCGGAGAGAAACGCGATGCGTTCACGGGCCCCGAGCGAGTTCAGGTCCGGCACCACCGGGTCGGGCAGCAACAGCGCGTAGCCACGCACGAACTGCCGCTCGCCGAATACCGCCCAGCCGGTGAACAGGCGTGCGATCACGCGCGGCTCGCGCCCTTCGCGCGCTGCGATCACCTGCGTGTGGATGGCGGTCAGCGATTCGGTTGCGGTTTCGTTCTTCATGGTATGCCCGGCGACCGGAACACGAAATATACCGCACCCATGATGCATAGCGCGGCCCACAGGTAATCAAGCTTCAGGGGCTTATTCATGTACAGCACGGCAAAGGGCACGAATACGCTCAGGGTGATCACTTCCTGCAGGATCTTCAGCTGCGGCAGCGACAGGCGCGTGTAGCCGATGCGGTTGCCCGGCACCTGCAACAGGTATTCGAAGAAGGCGATTCCCCAGCTCACCAGAGCCGCCAGGTACCACGGCCGCCCGGCCAGGTTCTTCAGATGCGCGTACCAGGCAAAAGTCATGAACACGTTCGACGCCATGAGCAGGAGCGTCGCCGACACGATCGGATTCACGCCGGATCTGCCCTACAGCGCCGTGACGCTGCCGGTGTCGCCCGGACTGGTGTTGACCGCCACCACGGTGGCCTTCGGGAAGAAGTTAAATTCCGAAGCGCTCGCCCAGGTATAGGCACCCATAGCGCGGCCGACGATCAGATCCCCCACCTTCAGCGGCGGCAGCATGAGATTTTCGGCGATCACGTCGATGCTGTCGCAGGTGGGCCCGGCGAGGACCGTGGGCAGGCGTTCGCTCCCGGCGCGCAGCGCTTCGATCGGGTAGCGCGCGTGATCGAACAGCTGCCCGCTGTAGGAGCCGTACAGACCGTCGTCGAGGTAATACCACCAGTGCCCCTCGCGACGCGCCCGTCCCATCACCGTGGCGACGCCAATGGCGGCGGGACCTGCGATATAGCGGCCGGGCTCGGCGATCACCCGCACGCGGCGCGGCAGCTTCGCCAGTGCGGTGCGCAGCGGCGCGCAGAAGCGCTGGATGTCCGGCACGCGCTGCGCGTAGTCGATCGGAAAGCCGCCGCCGATGTCGATGGTGTCCAGCGACCCAAGCTTCTCGCGGCGCGCGGCGGCCAGCAGTCGCGCGCATACCTCCAGCGCCTCGACATGCTTGGTGGCAGAGGCTGTCTGCGAGCCGACGTGGAACGACAGGCCGCGCACGCCGATGCGCAGGCCCGCCGCGAGGCGCGCCAGTGGCAACACGTCTTCCGGGTCGCAGCCGAACTTGCGCGACAGGTCGCACACCGCCCCCGGCGCCCGGAATGACACGCGCAGCAGAAGCTGCACCTGCCCGCCCAGCCGTGCAAATTTGCGCACCTCGTCGGGATTGTCGGCGACGAAAGTGCGCACTCCGAATTGCAGCGCGTTGGCGATGTCCTGGGGACGCTTGATCGGGTGCGTGTGGATGCAGCGCTCGGGCGCTACTCCCAGCCGCTCTACCAGCTGCACTTCACCGGTGGTCGCAAGATCCAGAAACCCGCCCGCGGCGATGACCGTCTGCACGAGGGCCGGATGCGGCATGGGTTTCAGCGCGTAGTGCAGGTCGACCCGCGGCAGCGCCCGGGAGAGCGCGCGCCACTGCGCCCGCACGCGCTCGCAATCCAGGATCAGAAGTGGTGAGCCAAACTCCCTGACGAGGCGGCGGACTTCGGCGGGTTCGAACGGATCGATGAATCGCGGGCGGCGCACCAGCGCAGTTTATGGCAACACGGCCATCGTGCCGGTGACATCGTCCGTCTCGGCGACGCTGGTCGCGGCGCGCAGCAGGCGGTCGCTGATGGCCTCCCAGCGCTCCCCGTCCGGGACGGCTTGCACGAGGATCTGCTGGCAGCCGGCCTTGTCGAGGGTGCGCAGGTTGGCGTACAGGTCGCGGCCGTACATTTCCGGGCGCCGGCCGGCGTTAATCCAGGTGACGTACTTATGGGCGCGCAGCGGCAGGCGCTGCGCCAGCACCGCGACGCGCCGGCCGCCGGCGGAGGCCGCGTCCGCCTGCGCATCGATCTCACCGGCGGGCACGAGGGTGATAGGCGTGCTCGGTGCGTAGTGCATGGGCGTGCTGCCCGGAACACGCGGTGACCCGGCGCTCTGGCCGACCAGCACCTCCCCTGCGACCGCGCGCAGCTGCGCCGCCGTGACGCCGCCTGGCCGCAGCAACCGCACCGCGTCGCCCTCGAAGGCGATGATCGTGGACTCAAGTCCGAGCTGACACTCGCCGCCATCGAGAATCACGCGCACCGCATCGCCCAGTTCCTCGCGCACGTGCTCGGCGCGGGTCGGCGAAAGCCGCCCGTAGCGGTTGGCTGACGGTGCGGCAATCCCGCCGCCAAAGGCGGTCAGGAGCTGTTGCGCCATCGGGTGCGCGGGTACGCGGATCGCGATCGTGTCCTGGCCGCCGGTGATGACGTCATGCACGTGCGAGGCGCGCGGCATCACCATAGTCAGGGGGCCGGGCCAGAAGGCCTCCGCGAGGCGCGTCGCCGTCTGCGGAACTTCACGCACCCAGCGGTGCAGAAAGCGCGGATCATCCAGGTGCACAATCACCGGGTGATTCGCCGGACGGCCCTTGGCCTCGAAGATCTTGCGCACCGCCGCCGGATTCTGCGCATTGGCACCCAGCCCGTAGACCGTCTCGGTAGGGAATGCCACGAGCTCCCCATCGCGCAAGGCCTGCACGGCGTTCTCGATTTCGACCTGGGTTGCTCTGAATACACGAACCATAGTTAGAGGGATTCTACCAAGCCCCCGACTGCCGACGGCCCGTGTTGCGTCAAAGCCGCATCTGCGTCACAGCATGCGGTGATGGCACTTGTCGCGAACGGCAGACGGGAGGCTGCGCCGTGAAGGGGTTATTCGAGTGCCCGCCGCTGCCAGCTGCCGGCAGAGGAGCGAGTCAGCTCGTAGGCCGGCCAGTAGTGCTTGTCGAGTTTCAGCGTGATCACTTCCGGGGCGTTGTTCCAGATGATGGTCTTCAAGCGCACCGATGAACGGTCGGGGCGCCCCGTCACCACCCTAAGAAAGGTGTCCAGGTCCGGCGTCGCTGTCCCATCGACCTCGACAATGCGCCGGCCGGGATACAGCCCGTAGCGCGACGCCGGCGAGCCATAGGCGAAGTAGCCCACGTACACCCCCACGGGCGCTATACCGCGCTGCGCGCTCATGGCCCGATGCGGCGCCTGCAGCGTGGCGCCGCCCCACTCCACCACGCGGTCCACGTCCATTCCCGGCAACTCGGCGGTGGGCACCTCGAGTGTCTGTTCGCCCGGGCCACGCCACACCGTGACCGCCACGTGGTCCTTGTCGGCCGCCGCCCGCTCCACTTCGCGAAAACGCGTCACCACCTTGCCGTCGATTGCCAGCAGCAGGTCCCCCTGCTGCAGTACCTTCGAGGCGGCCGAGCCGCCGACCATGCGCACGATGGACAGCGCCTGCCGGCGCGTCGGCGTGTGTTGCGCGAGGCGCTCCGTCCAGGCCTCCGACAGGCCGATCTGTCGCGCGCTGGCGAGCGGCAGGGGCGTGAGTTCGGCTTCGAGGGAGTGCAGCGGACGGTCCTCGCGCACGCGCTCGAGCATGTCCGCCACCACGTCAATAGGCACGCCGCGCGTGTCCTGGGCGAGCTCGCGCCCGCTGTCGTAGGCGAAGCTCGACCAGGTGCCAAGCACCTCGCCAGCCGCATCGGCGAGCACGCCGTCAAACTCCAGCGGCGGATTGACCAGCTGGATAGTCTCGATGTTGCTGTCGCGGAAGCGCATGGTGCGCGACTGCGGCAGCTCCAGGGGATCGATGCTCGCAATCTCGGTATTACGCGAGTGCATCTGGCTGTCGCCACCCAGGCCAACCACCCACACCGGCTCCCCGGCGCGCAACTCGCGCGGTACGAGCTTCGCCGAACGCACCGGGGTCGCGCCGAGCAGCTTCGGGTCGTACGCCACCACGGCGAAATTGTGTTGCGGGTGGATGTAGACCACACGGCCCGGGACCTGCACCGTGCCCGCGAATGTCACCGTGACATCCCCGATCGCAACCGGCACGGTGTTGCGATCCACGACCACGAGGCCCCGCTGCGCATCCACCACGAGGCCGGTGCCGTGGTAGTTGTGCTCGGTGATCCCGGACACCGAGTACGGCATGTCGAAGGTCACCATGGCGAGAGACGGCGCGAGCGCGTCCAGCCGCGGCTCCTTGAAGCGCGGGAAGGTCGTGGCGCTCACCACCGCCGGCTTCGGCGGCGGCCCTGCGGCCAGGGCGCTGCAATCCCACAGGCCCTCGACGTCGTTGCGGTTGCAGTGATTCGCCGGGAACCACAGGCGGTCCATGCGGACGGGACGCAGCTGGCTGCCATTCGGATCGTCGAGGGTGACGTAGCGGGCGGTCGCGTGATCGCCGTCGCCGAGCGCGGCCAGGCCGGCCTCGAAATCTGCCAGCGTGTTGGTTTGGGCGCCGTTCAACGTCACGATCACCGCACCGCGGGGAATGCCAGCGGCGCCGAACACGTATCCGGGGTTGGCGACGTACACCCCGCGCGTCGGCCGGTTGAAGTAGCGCGCCTGCTGGTACGACAGCGTGTGCACCACGGCGTCGCCGAACTCGGCGTAGGCGCTCGGCGTGATGGTGTGCAGATCTCCCACCGGCAGCTTCGCGGCCACCGACTTGCCGCCGCGAACCAGCTCCACGTCCACCTGCGCGCCGACCGCGTCGTCGAGGACCTCCTCCAGCGGCTCGAACTGGGTGATGTAGTGACCGTTGAGGCGTACCAGGATGTCCCCGGGCTGCAGCAGGTTCTCGCTCGGACTTCCGGGCAACACCTCGGTCACGACCAGCATGCCGGTGTAGCGGGGAAAGACCTTGCGCACCTGCGCTTCGGTGCCGGCATCCAGCCCCAGCCGCTCGAGCTCGTCGTACGGCATGTAGTTGAACACGGTGTAGAGCGTGCCGCGCGTAACGGGCTTGCCCTGCTGGATGAGCCCGAGTGCGCGCCGCACCCGTCCCAGCGGCAGGTAAAAGCTCGACGCGGAGCTGTTGGCGCCACCGGCATTGAGCGCGACGACCCGGCCGCGAATGTCGATGACCGGCGAGCCGGAGGAGCCTCCGGAGGTCCCCGAGGCGGCCTGCAGATAGAAGGTGTTGAAGTCGTTGTAGTGGGCGACGCCGTAATCCGGCGCATCGCGATCGAGGCGCGCCAGCGTCCCGGCGAGGATCGACAGCTGCTCGCCGGCGTTGTTGCCGACGACGCGAATCTCACGCCCGATCTGTGCGCCTTCCGGGTAGAGCGGCAGCGCCTTGGGCGAGATGAACCGCAGCTTCTTCGGATCGTAGCGATACAGCCCGAAGTCGTGGACGGGGTCGCGGTACACCGGGTAGAGCTGCACCTCCTCGCGATCGAGGAAGGTGGCTTCGGCGGTCACCGGACCGGGCGTTACGACGTGCCGGTTGGTGAGGATGAGCCCGCGCTCGGCGTCCACCACGAAGCCGGTTGCCTGGGCAGTCGCGTTCCACTCCGTATCGAAGGCGCGGGTGGCGTCCAGGTCGATCGACACGACGCTGCCGGCAATGCGTTCGAGCGTCACCGCCCAGTCAGGGTTGGCCTCCGCGGCCGCCGGACGCGCGGCCAGCGGCGCTGCCGCAGCGTCGGTCGGGGGAGCCGCCGGTGCGGGCACCGCCTGGGCGGGGCCGGGCGGCACGGGCGTTTCCACCGGTGAGGTGGGTTGGGGCGCCGGCTCGGACGTGGTGGCGGCGCGCGGCGGATCGGCCGCCTGCACGCTGGTGCACCATACGAGGAGACAGAGCGCGAGCACGCGCGGGAATCGCATCTGCGGTGGGTTCCTAGCGGCCGAGCAGCAGCAACAGCCACACGGCGACGAGCAGCACAAAAGACATGAACACCGCGGCCGAGCCGATGTCCTTGGCGAGCCCGGCGAGTGCATGCCGTTCGAAGCCGATGCGGTCCACGGTCGCCTCAATGGCGCTGTTGATCAGTTCCACGATGAGAATGAGGAGCACGGGGCCGATGAGCAGCGCGCGCTCGACGCCGCTGTGACCGAGCCACAATCCTAAGGGTATGACGAGCGCCGCGAACGCAAGTTCCTGGCGAAACGCAGCCTCCTCGCGAAAGGCTCCGGCGAGGCCATAGGCGCTCGAGCGCACAGCGCGCAGTAAGCGCGTGGCGCCGCGAGGTTTGTAACGGTCTACGGCTGTGCCGCCGGCTTCCATGTCAGATCCAGTTGTCTGGCCGCCCGCACGTCATCGAGGCGGTGCACCGGCATGGTATGCGGTGCGCCCTTTACGCGCTCGGGTTCCTGCTCAGCTTCCTTCTGGATCTGTGACATGGCCGCTACAAAGGCGTCGAGGATGTCCTTGCTCTCGGTCTCGGTCGGCTCGATCAGCAGGCATTCCGGCACCAGTAACGGAAAGTACGTAGTCGGCGCGTGGAAGCCATAGTCGAGCAGGCGCTTGGCGAAGTCCATCGCCGTCACGTTGTACTCGCGTGCCTGGCGCTTGAGCGTCACGATGAACTCGTGACTGGCGCGCCGCTCGGGATAGGCTGCATCGAAGCCGGCAGCCTTGAGTCGCGCGAGCATGTAGTTGGCGTTGAGGGTTGCGTACTCCCCGACCCGGCGCATGCCATCGCGTCCCAGGAGGCGCATGTATATATACGCCCGCAGCAGCACCCCGGCGTTACCCATGAACGCCGACAGGCGTCCGATCGACTGTGGCAGATCGGCCTCGGTCAGCCAACGATAGCGCTCGCCGTCCTTGCCGACGATGGGAACGGGCACGAAAGGCATGAGGCGCGCGCCCACCCCGACAGCACCGGCGCCCGGGCCGCCGCCACCGTGCGGTGTCGAGAAGGTCTTGTGCAGGTTCATGTGGATGACGTCGAACCCCATGTCCCCGGGGCGTACCTTGCCCAGGATCGCGTTTAAGTTCGCGCCGTCGTAGTAAAGCAGGCCCCCCGCCTCGTGCACGATGCGCGCAACCTCCTCGATGTGCCGCTCGAACACCCCGAGCGTAGAGGGGTTGGTGAGCATGATGCCCGCGGTGTTGGGCCCGACAGCGGCCTTGAGTGCGTCAAGATCAACGTCGCCTTGCGCGTCGACCGGGATCTCGCGCACCACGCAGCCGCACATGGTCGCGGTGGCGGGATTCGTGCCGTGCGCCGCCTCCGGGACGATGATCTCGTTGCGCTGCAGATCCCCGCGGGCACGATGATAGGCGCGAATCATGGCCACCCCGGTAAACTCCCCGTGCGCGCCGGCCATGGGACTCAAGGCCACGCCCTGCATGCCGGTGACTTCCTTCAGCATCTCCTGCAGCTCGTACATGCAGGCGAGGAACCCCTGGCCGTGGGATTCGGGAGCGAGCGGGTGACGCGCCAGAAACTCCGGCAGCATGGCGTACTGGTTACAGGCCTTGGGGTTGTACTTCATCGTGCACGACCCGAGCGGGTAGAAGTGCGTATCGATGGAGAAGTTAAGCTGCGAGAGGCGCGTGAAGTGGCGCACCGCCTCGAGCTCGCCGACCTCCGGGAGCGCAGGCGCATGTGCACGGCGCAGCTTGGCCGGCAGGTCAGCGAGGGCCGCGGCGGGCGTCTCCTGCGGCCACTGATCACTCGCTCCGCGACCCGCGTGCGAGTACTCGAAAATCACTTTTTCACGGGCAGGCATGTAATCCTCGTAAGGGCGTGCGCGCAGTTAAGCCGCGCGCGCCGTGTGCATCACGTCGCTTAAAGAGCTGCGGTAACGCTCGATGTCGGCGGCGGTCTTGGTCTCGGTGGCGCACACCAGCAGCGCGTTGCCGAGTTCCGGGAAGTAGCCCCCGAGCGCGAGGCCACCGTGAATGCCGCGCTCACCCAGCGCTTTGAGCACCGGGGCCACCGGGCGGTCGAGCACCAGCACCGTCTCGTGAAAGCACGGACCGCTGAAGGCAACGCGCACGCCCGCCACGCGGGTGAGCGCCGCGACGAGCTCGCGCGTGCGCGCGTGCGAGGCGGCGGCGGTGCGCGCCAGGCCCTGCGGACCCATGAGCGACAGGTAGATCGTCGCCGCGGTCATGAGCAGGCCCTGGTTGGTGCAGATGTTTGACGTCGCCTTGGCGCGGCGAATGTGCTGCTCGCGCGCCTGCAGCGTGAGGGTGAATCCCTCGCGGCCGTTCAGATCGAGGGTGCGGCCGACGATGCGCCCGGGCATCTGCCGCACGTACTCCATGCGCGTGGTCATGAAGCCAAAGTACGGGCCGCCGGAAGACAGCGGCACGCCCAGCGGCTGCCCCTCGCCCACCGCAATGTCCGCACCGCGCGTGCCCCACTCGGCCGGAGGCTTGAGCAGCGCGAGCGAGGTGGGATTGACCACCGCGATCACGAAAATGCCGCGCTGGTGCGCCCAGTCGGTGAGCGCATCCACATCCTCGAGCCGGCCGAAGAAGTTCGGTTGCTGGATGACGAGCGCGGTCACGTCCTGGCCGTCGTATTTTTTCAGCGACTGCACCAGCGTTACGCCCTCTTCGGTGCAGTAGGGCAGCTCGACGAACTTCAGCCCCATGTTCGAGGCGCTGGCGACGGCCACCTGGCGGTAATGCGGATGTACGGTCGCGGGCACCAGCACGGTGAGTGACTTCGACTTGCGGTTCGCGCGCACCGCCATGAGCGCCGCTTCCGACATCGCCGAGGCGCCGTCGTACATCGAGGCGTTGGCGACCTCCATGCCGGTGAGGCGCGCGATCATGCTCTGGAATTCGTAGATCACCTGCAGCGTGCCCTGGCTCGCTTCCGCCTGGTAGGGCGTGTAGGCGCTGTAGAACTCTCCGCGTGTCGTGACGGCCCACACCGCCGCCGGGATGTGGTGCTCGTAGGCGCCGGCGCCGATGAAGTTCAGCGGCGCGCCGTCCGTGCGGGCGCGCTCGGTCATCAGGCGCCCGATGGCCATTTCGTTGAGTTCCTCGGGTATGCCCGCGAGGGACTTCACGCGTAGGTTCGCCGGAATCTCGTCGAACAGATCCTCGATACGCTTAGCGCCGATAGCGGCGAGCATCGCCGTGACGTCCTCGGGCGTGTGCGGAATGAAGGCCATCAGCTAACCCTCCGCCGCCAGGAATTTCTCGTAGTCCGCGGCCGACATGAGCGCGGCGGCAGCGAGGGCCCCCGGCGCGGGACGCAGCCGCATCAGCCACGCCGAGTAAGCATCCGTGTTCACCGCTTCCGGTTCGTTCGCCAGCTGCGGGTTGCCGGCGGTGACTTCCCCGCTGAGCGGCGCGTAGACATCCGAGGCCGCCTTGACGGATTCGACCACGGCGCACGCCTCGCCCGCCTTGACGACACGGCCCGCATCGGGCACCTCGACGAACACCAGGTCCCCGAGCGCGTGCTGGGCATGATCGGTGATGCCGATTTCGACCGTGCCGTCGGCGAGGCTCTTCACCCACTCGTGCGACTTGGTGTACTTAAGATCAGCGGGAACATTGCTCATGGTGAAACCCTTCGTTTAAACCAACGCCTTACCGTTACGGACGAACGGCGGCTTCACGACCCGCGCGTTCAGGAGCTTGCCGCGAATGTCGACCTGCACGCGCTCGCCGGTGCCGGCCGGCACGCGCGCCAGCGCGATCGAGCGTTCGAGTGTCGGGGAAAAAGTCCCGCTGGTGGTCTCGCCCTCGCCGGCAGCGCCCGCCAACACCTTCTGGTGGCTGCGCAGCACGCCGCGATCTTCCAGCAGGAGGCCCACGAGTTTCTTCGGCGAGCCGCTCTTTTTAATGGCGGTGAGGGCTTGCCGCCCGATGAAGGCTCGCTCCGCCGGCTCCATCGCCACCGTCCAGGCGAGTCCGGACTCGAACGGGTGGGTGCTCTCGTCCATGTCGTTGCCGTAGAGATTCATGCCGGCCTCGAGGCGCAGCGTGTCGCGGGCACCGAGGCCGCAGGAGGCCACGCCCAGGCTGTTCAATTTGCGCCATGCCGGCACCGCATCCGCGGCGGGCATCATGATCTCGAAGCCGTCCTCGCCGGTGTAGCCGGTGCGCGCGACGAACCAGGTTCCAAGCTCACGGCCAACGAAGGGCTCGAGCGCCAGCGCCGCCTGCGCGTCCGCGGGCTTGAGCAGCTGCGCGGCCTTGGCGCGCGCTTCGGGTCCCTGGACGGCGAGCATGGCGAGATCATCGCGCTCGATGACCTCGACGCCAAACCCGCGCGCCTCGCGGCGGATCCAGGCGAGATCCTTGTCGCGCGTGCCGGCATTGACCACCACGCGAAACCACGATTCGGTGAGGAAGTAGATGATGAGATCATCGAGCACCCCGCCCTGCTCGTTGAGCATGCAGGTGTAGAGCGCCTTGCCGGGCAGCTTGAGTTTCGCGACGTCGTTCGCGACCAGGTGCCGCAGAAAATCGCGCACGCGCGAGCCTTTGAGATCCACGACGCACATGTGCGAGACGTCGAATACGCCTGCAGCGCGGCGCACCGCGTGGTGTTCGCCGATCTGGGAGCTGTACTGCACCGGCATGTCCCAGCCGCCGAAGTCGACGATGCGGGCGCCGAGTTCCTGGTGCAGCTTGAAGAGCGGTGTTTGTCGTCCCATACCTGTCTCCCGCAGTCTCGCGGGCAAAAGCCACGTCTTTTGCCCGCACACCGAAACAGCCCACTATCCGCCGTCCGCTGAAAGCGCCGCAGGCGACTTTCAGCCAATAAAAAAGGGCGGCAGGCGCCCGCGCTTTTCCGGCACCTGCCGCCCTTCTGTCCTGTGACCTGAGAGATCAGGTGCAGCTGCCGCACCGCTCCCCTTCGGTGGGCGGGGCCTTAACGAAGGCTCCGCCGCTCTCCAGAAGCCCCTGCGGGCCGCTCGCGCGTCCCACCGTCTGCCGTTCTGTTGCCTGAGCGTTTCCGGGCGGAATTTGCGCCTTCGGCGTTCCGGCGCCTGGGCACCGGACTCTCTCCGAACAGACTTCATTCGGGGCGCGTCATGATAGCAGTCCGGTAGAATCCGGGCATTACACGCAGTGCAGTCCGAATGAGCATTCCGCGCCGTTCAGCAGTTCAGGTCGTCATCGCAGGGGTCCGCGTCGGGGGCGGCGCCCCAATCGTGGTGCAGTCGATGACCAATACCGACACCGCCGACGTCGAAGGCACGGTACGGCAGGTGGCGGCGCTCGCGCGTGCCGGTTCGGAACTCGTGCGTGTGACGGTCAATACCAGCGAAGCCGCCGCCGCGGTCGCCCCCATCCGTGAGCGCCTCGATCGCGCCGGGGTAAATGTGCCCCTGATCGGCGACTTCCATTTCAACGGTCACAAGCTGTTGCGCGAGCATCCCGGGTGCGCCGCGGCGCTCGCCAAGTACCGCATCAATCCCGGCAACGTCGGGCGGGGAACCAAGCGCGATCCGCAGTTCGCGCAGATGATCGAGACAGCCTGCCGCTACGAAAAGCCGGTGCGCATCGGTGTCAACTGGGGAAGTCTCGACTCGGACCTGCTGACCCGCCTCATGGACGAGAATTCCCTGCTACCGCAACCGCGCGACGCACAGGAGGTCACGCGCAGCGCCGTGGTGTTGTCGGCCCTGGGCAGCGCGCAGCGCGCCGAAGAACTTGGACTGCCGCGCGAACGGATCATCCTGTCGGCGAAGGTGAGCGGCGTGCAGGACCTGATCGCGATCTATCGCGACCTCGCGGCGCGCTGCGACTATCCGCTGCACCTCGGCCTCACCGAGGCCGGCATGGGCTCAAAGGGCATCGTGGCCTCGACCGCCGGCATGGCCGTGCTGCTGCAGGAGGGGATCGGCGACACCATCCGCGTATCACTCACGCCCGATCCTGGCGGGGATCGCACCCAGGAGGTCATCGTCGCGCAGGAAATCCTGCAGACCATGGGACTGCGCGCCTTCACGCCGCTGGTAATCGCCTGCCCGGGCTGCGGGCGCACCACCAGCACGGTTTTCCAGGAACTCGCGCAGCAGATCCAGTCGCACGTGCGTACCCGCATGCCGCAGTGGCGGCGCGAGTACACGGGCGTAGAGGACATGAGCGTTGCCGTCATGGGCTGCGTCGTCAACGGACCGGGCGAGAGCAAGCACGCTAACATCGGCATAAGCCTGCCCGGCACCGGCGAGCGTGCGGTGGCACCGGTCTATGAGGACGGGCAGAAGACGGTCACGCTCAAGGGCGAGCGCATCGCCGCGGAATTCCAGGAGATCGTCGAACGCTACGTGGCGCGCACCTACGCGCGCAGGGAGACCCCATGAGTGCTCTTGCGGATCGCAAATGCAAACCCTGCGACGGCGGCACCGCGCCACTGACCCGCGCCGAGTCGCAGAAATACCTGGCACAGGTCTCTTCCGCGTGGGCGGTGAGCGCGGACAACAAGACCCTGCACCGGGAATTCACGTTCAAGGACTTCTACCGCACCATGAGCTTCGTGAACGCACTGGCGCACGTGGCCAACATCGAGGATCACCACCCGGATCTCGAGGTCGGCTACAACCACTGCCGCGTCACCTTCACGACGCACGCCATCCACGGGCTCTCGGAGAACGACTTCGTGTGTGCCGCGAAGCTCGACCTCATACCTTTGAGTTAATTCTCGCCGGAGCCTCGCAGCCGCGCGGCGACGAACTCCACGAACGCGTGCACCTTGAGCGGAATGAAGCGCGCGCTCGGGTACACCGCGTAGATCCCTTGCTCGATACTGCTCCACTGCGGCAGCACGCGGGCGAGCTCGCCGTGGCGCACGTCCGCGGTAGCCACCGAGGCAGGCAGCAGCCCGATGCCGGCACCGCTCCTGCAGGCGGTGAGCAGCACGAACGAGTTATTCGAGTGCAGGGGACCTGACACGTCGACCGCGAGCGCGGTACGCCCGCGCTGCAGCTCCCAACGCCGCGGACGGTTGCCGATATCGAGTATCAGACAGGAGTGCTCGGTCAGCTGCTGCGGGGTATGCGGACTGCCGTGCCGCTCGAGGTAGGCGGGGCTCGCGAGCAGTACGCGCCGCGTGTGTGCGAGACGCCGCACCACCAGGCGCGAGTCGGCGGCCAGCGTGCCCACCCGCAGCGCGACATCGAACCCCTCCTCGAGCAGGTCGACGTAGCGGTTAGAAAGCTGCAGGTCGAGCGCCACGTGAGGATGGGCAGCGAGAAATTCCGGCACGATCGGTCCGATCAGCGACTGGCCGGCGCCCGTAGCTGCGCTGACACGCAGCGTGCCGCGCAGAGATGCGGCCTGCTCGCGTACCTCGGCTTCGGCTCCCTCGAGCTCGGCGAGCAGCGTTTCGCAGCGCTTGAAGTACCCGCGCCCGGCGTCGCTCAGCGTGACCCGACGCGTGGTCCGCTGCAGCAGCCGCACTCCGAGCCGGTTCTCGAGCGCCGCGACTGCGCGGCTGACCGCGGAAACATGCCGCTCGAGGTGGCGCGCGGCCTGCGCGAAGCTCTGCAGGCGTGCAACCTCGACAAAGGCGCTGAGCTGATCGTATCGGTCCATGCGATTATTGCAGATTCAGCAATTATCTTTTGTATTCTACCCAGTTTATCGCGCTGCGCGCAGTGCCTATGCTGCTGGCCTGGTGAGGTGACGGAAGGAGCAGGTAATGACCCGGCAGATTGAGGCGCCCGCGCCATTGGTCACCCGGGCGCGGACTGCTGTCGGTGTACCGGCGGGGGTGCTCAGCGCCGCCTTCGTGCTGCTGTGGAGCACGGGCTACCCGGCGGCGCGCGTCGCGCTCGATCACGCCGGGCCATTCACGCTCCTGGTGCTGCGCTTCGGTGGGGCCGGGCTCATCTTCGCGCTGCTCGCGCTGCTTGGCGGGGTCAGGTGGCCGCACGGGCGCGCGGCGCTGCACAGCGCGGTCGTCGGCGCGTTGCAGCTCGCGCTGCAGTTCGGCGCGTTGTACTTCGCCGCGGCACGCGGCGTGAACGTCGGACTCATCGCGCTCGTGATCGGTACCATGCCGATCGTCACGGCGCTTCTGGGACGCGCTTTCCTCGGCGAGGCGGTGCGTCCGTTGCAGTGGCTCGGATTCGCGTTCGGTTTTGCTGGCGTCGCCCTCGCAGTCGGGGAGAGCATCGGCATGAGCGGCGGCGGAGCCCTCGAGTACCTCGCCGTGCTCGTGGGTCTGCTGGCAATCAGTGTCGGCACGCTCTATCAGAAGCGTCTCGGATCGGACGTCGACCCGCGCAGTGGGCTCGCCGTGCAGCACCTCGCGGCCGCCGCGGTGCTCGTCCCGTTCGCCGTAGTCGAGGGCTTCCGCTTCGACACAACGCCGGCCTTCGGCGCTAGCCTTGCCTGGGTGATCGGGGTGAATTCGCTGTCCGCGTTCGCGTTATTCTTCGTGCTGCTCAGGCGCGGCGCCGTGAGCAAGGTGGCGGCGCTCTTCTTTCTCATGCCACCGGTGACCGCGGTGATCGACTACTTCGTGCTCGGCGACTCGCTCACCGTGCTCAAGGTGTCCGGCATCGCGGTCGCGGCCTTCGGGGTCTACCTGGCCACGCGCCCAACGGCGGCCGGCCCCTTAGGAGCTGCCCGCGCTGAATCAAGCGCAGTTCAGCTGCGGCTAGCCGCTCCGGTCCACCGATGCGGCGGCTGATGACTGCATTTCAATAAGCAGTTCGGCGAAGGCTCCACGCACCCCATCGGCATGAGTCGCGAAATCCCTTTCGGGCTCGACGGCGGCGCCCCTGATCATTTCGTCCGTTTAATTCCCGGCATGGTCGCGACGGGTCGCATGTGCAGGCCCGCGGCGACTTGCCGCAGCTGCGCCGCGCATTTGTTGCCGCCGTGCCCACCGTAGGTGACGATAACCAGCGGCTTGCCTGTCCATTTCTGATAGAGGTGATCGAGCGCATTTTTTAGCGGCGCCGGATAGCCCCAGTTGTACTGCGGCGTAACAATCACGATGGCGGCGGCGCTCGACACTTTACGGCTCCAGGCGCGCGTATGTTCGTGCGCGTAACCGCCGAGAGCCGGGATGCCAGCAGGGGATGCAGGGCTCATCGTCCGCCGGCAGGTGCCAGTCGAGGAGGTCCGCCACCTCGTAGCTGAGATTCGTGGAGCTGCGCGCGATTCCAAGTACCCACGCGGCGATCATCGGGCAACGCCGCCCGGCCCGCGTGCTGCCCAGGATGACCAGCACGCTGGCGCCATCAGGAGGATTTCCAGCCATGTCGCTTCCATATGTGTAATATGCACATATTAGGAGGGGCTCGCCCATGGCGTCAAGAAAAACTGTGCAAAATACACATATCGGCACGCAGATCCGGGATCTGCATGGCGCGCTGCTCGACATCATGAGCGTCATGAACCGTCCCCAGCGCGATGCGGTACTCGTCAGGGAAGCAGCCATTGCGCTCGATCGCGTTTTGTTTCCTCTGCTGGTCGTGATCGACAGGTTTGGCCCCGTCGGAGTCGTGGACCTCGCCGCGCGCGTGGGCCGGGATTACACCACCGTGAGTCGTCAGGTCGCGAAACTGGCAAGCCTCGGTCTCGTCGAGCGCAAAGCCGACGCCAGGGATCAGCGTATCCGCGAGAGTGCGATTACCCCCAAGGGAAAAGAAATGACCCGGGCCGTGGACGCCGCTCGCGAGCGGATCGGCCGACGGATTTTCAAAGCCTGGGGTCAGCGCGACGTCAGCGAACTGGTACGACTCACGCGCAAGTTCGCCGATGCCATTAAGGATGAGGCGTAGGCGACCGCCGCCCATTCAGCGTGCGGCCCGCGGCAACTCCCCACTCATCCCCAGCGCGCGGCGGATGAATACGCGTCGCAGCTCCTGACTGCTGTTCACCCACGACAGCCCGTGTTGCGCTAGGCGCGCCAGCGGTCCGGTACCGTGGGCGAGGAAGCGGTCGAACCCGTCGATGGCGGCGCTCATCAGGGCGACCTCGCTCTTGCGCCAGCGCTCGTAGCGACGCAGTACCCCGAGTGCTCCCGGGTCCTCACCGCCGGCGCTTGCCGCGAGGACGAGGTCGGCGAGTGCGGCGGCATCGAGCAGTCCCAGGTTGACACCCTGCCCGGCGAGGGGATGCACCACGTGCGCCGCGTCCCCGATGAGCGCCACCCGCCGGGCCGCGTAGCGCTGCGCGGCGAGCCGCTGGAGCGCGAAAGACTGGCGGCCGCTTACGAGCCGCGTCGCTCCGAGCGCCAGATCGGATGCGCGATCCAGCTCCAGAGCGAAGCCCGCCTCGCTCGCAGCCATGAGGCCCGGTGCCACCTCGTCATCCGCTGACCACACGATGGAACTGGTGCCGTCGGCGAGCGGCAGAAAGGCCAGCGTCCCGGCCTTCATGAAACGCTGCCACGCGGTCAGCTCATGCGGGCGTTGCGTCGCGACTGTCGCGACGATCGCCGTTTGTGCGTAACCGGAGGTTGCCGCGGTAAGTCCGGCCGCAGCGCGCACCGCCGACTGTGCACCGTCGGCCCCGATGATGAGCCGCGTGCTCAGGGTGCCGCGGCTGGTCTGCACCTCCACCGCAGCGTCGCTGATGCGCAGGCCGGAGAATTGCGCAGTCTCCAGGTGCCCGCCTGCCTGCACGAACGCGCCCAGGAGCGCCGTCTGCAGCAGCCGGTTTTCCACGATGTAGCCGAGATTTGGCTCACCCACGTCGGCGGCATCGAACACCAGCGCCGCCGCGCTCGCGGGAGCCACGCTCTCGTGCCAGATGCGCATGCGCTCGTAGGCGCACACGCGTGGCCCGAGTATCCCCGGCCACGCCCCGGCGCTCGTGAGGGTGCGTTCACTCGCGCGCGACACCGCGACCACGCGCGCCTCCAGAGCCGCGCCAGCGGGCAGCGCCGCGGGCGGTTTAGGTTCGAGGAGCGCCACCGCAAGTCCCGGGCCGCCCGCGCCGCGCGCGAGCAGGGCTCCCGCGCAGGCGCCCACCGGGCCGCCCCCCACGATCAGTACGTCATACATGCCGCACCGGCAGTCCCCGCGCGAGGCGCGGTGCAGGTCCGCCAAACCCGGCGCTGACGCGCGCCAGCGCGCTCTTGGCCGGCGGCGCGAGATCAAACATCAAAAGTCCCAGGTTGCGCAGCAGCGGTACGCCCGGGCGCGTATCCGCGAACAGCTTCACCAACCCGTCAGTGAAACGCGTCACGCCGCTGCGGTCGCGTGCCCGCCACGCGCTGAAAGTGCGCAGCAACTCCGGAGTGCCAACGTCGCCCTGGGCATTGGCGATCACTTCCGCGAGCATCGCCGCATCGCGCAGCCCTAAATTAAACCCCTGCCCGGCGACCGGATGCAGCGCCTGCGCGGCATTGCCGATCAGCACCGTGCGGGTCGCGACCGTGCTGGCGGCACGCGTGAGTCTCAGAGGATAGGAGCCGCGGCGGCTGGCGCGCACAAAGCGCCCGGCGCGCCACCCAAACTGCGCCTGCAATCGCGCCAGGTACTCAGCCTCCCCGAGCGCCAGCACTTGCTGCGCCTGCGCGGGCCTTACGGCCCAGATCACAGCGTACGTGCCGTCATGCACGGGCAGCACCGCCAGCGGTCCCGCGGGTGTAAAGCGCTCGTACGCAACGCCCTGGTGCACACGGTCCGCGGCGACATTGGCCACGACCGCGACCTGCTCGTAATCCTCCACGGCGGCATCGATCCCGGCGGCGATGCGCACCTGCGAGTGCGCACCATCGGCAGCCACCACGAGCCGGGCTGCGAGGCGCTCGGATCTGCCCGACGCGTCGGTCAACGTAAAGCCGACGCCCTGCGCGCTGATGTCGAGGTCTGTGGCACGGGCCGGGACGCGCAGCGTGACGCCCGGCGCGCGCGGGAGCGCGTCCCAAAGCGCAGCCCCGATCGCGCGGTTGGCCACGACATAGCCAAGCGCATCGACGCCCTGCACACTCGCCTCCAGGCGCGAGAAACCAAAACGCCCCGCGTCCGACACGTGGATGGCGCGGATCGCCGCGGCGCTCGGTGCGATCGTGTCCCAGACACCCAGGCCCGCGAATATCCGGCGGCTCGCGTTGCCGAGCGCCGTGGTGCGTTCATCGAAACTCGGCTGGGCCGCCGAATCGAACGGCGTGCTTTCCACCAGCAACACCCGCACGCCCGTTCCGCCCAGGGCGAGCGCTAGGCTCGCGCCGACCATACCGCCGCCGATGACGGCGACGTCGGTGTCCGCGGACGCGGTGTGTGTGTCGGCCATACGGGCCTTTGAGGGCGCCGGCCTCAGCCGCGCGCCATCAGAGCCTCGATCTGCGCGACTTCCTTAGGCGCGCGCGCCGTCAGGACCTCGGGCGCACGCCGGGTCACCACCACGTCATCCTCGATGCGGATGCCGATGTTGCGGAAGCGCTTGGGGACACCGCGGGCCGCGGCGGGGAGGTAGATGCCTGGCTCGACGGTGAGCGCCATACCCGGCTCGAGCACCCGCCATTCGTCACCGACCTTGTAGTCGCCGACGTCGTGCACGTCGAGCCCCAGCCAGTGGCCGGTGCGATGCATGAAAAACCGCTTGTAGGCCCCGGAGCGAATCAGCTGCGCCACGCGGCCCTTCAGGAGCCCGAGCCTGACCAGTCCCTGGGTAATGACCCGCACCGCCGCCGTGTGGGGATCGTCCCAGTGATTGCCGGGGCGCACGCGATCGATCGCCGTGCGGTTCGCCTCGAGGACAATCTCATAGACGGCACGCTGCTCGGGCGTGAAGCGGCCGTTGACCGGGATGGTGCGCGTGATGTCGGAGGCATAACACTCGAACTCGCAGCCGGCGTCCACCAGCAGCAGGTCACCATCGCTCAGGGGCTGGTCGTTCTCGCGGTAGTGCAGGATGCAACTGTTCGCCCCGCCGCCTACGATGGGCGCATAGGCGGTGTCGGCGTTGTGGCGACGGAACTCGTGCAGCAGCTCCGCCATCACCTGGTATTCGGTGGCGCCGGGGCGGCAGAAGCGCATCACCCGCTGGTGCGCGCGGGCGGCAATCTGCGCCGCGGTGCGCATGAGCTCGATCTCGCGCGACGACTTGTAGAGCCGCATGTCGTGCAGCACGTGATCGAGCGCCACGAACTCCTGCGGCGGGTGGCGGCCATTGCGCGCCTGGGTCCTCAAGCCATTCACCCAGCCGACCACGCGCTGGTCGAAGTCGGCATAGACACCCATGGTGTAGAAGACGCGCGTGCGGTTCTCGAGCAGTCCAGGGAGGATCTCGTCGATGTCGGTGATGGGAAAGGCATCGTCCGCGCCATAGGTGCGCGCGGCTCCCGCGGGACCGGCGCGGCGGCCGTCCCAGGTCTCGCGCTCCGGGTCGCGATCCCGCACGAACAGGATGTACTCGGCCTGACTGCGACCCGGGACCAGCACCGCGACCGCCTCCGGCTCACCGAAGCCGGTGAGATACTGAAAATCGCTGTCCTGGCGGAAGGGGTATTCGACGTCGTTGTTGCGGTGGCGTACCGGGGCCGCGGGCAGCACGGCGATGGAGTCGCGTCCCATGAGACGCAGCAACTGCCTGCGACGGCGAGCGAACTCGTCTCTCACCATTGCATGCTCCGCCTAGTGAAGCGGCGCCGCGTCGTCCGGCGCGGGCGCAGGCGCGCGGCGCGCGGCCTCCAGCTCCTCGAACAGCAGCTGCGCGCCCACGCGCACGAACTCCACGAGCTCGGCGTAGGCACTCTCGTTTGATTCCTCGCTCTCGTCGCCGTCCACACCCGCACGGGTGATCTCGGCGAAGTCGCGCACGATCTCGCCCACTTCCCCGGGCAGGTCGCTGGCATCGGGAATGCGGCCGGCTCCCAGGCCGTACAGGAACCCCTGGCACCATTCGGCGAGCGCGGTCGTGCGGGCACCGATGGGTTGCGCGTCGCTCGGCAACAGCGGTTCGAAGCCCATGTCGGGCTGCTCCAGCGCAGCGCGCGTCGCAGCATACAGATCACGCAGGTTCTCGGCCGGTTGCGGGTCCGCGCGCCCCTCGGGGAGGATCTCGCGCAGCCAGTCCTCGAAGCTATAGCCGGCCGCGCTGCACAGGCAGCCGCTGAGCATGCCGTGCGCTTCGGCAGCCTCGGCGAGCGCGTGCTCCTGGACGAGCAGCTGCTGGATGTGTGTGTAGTCGGGCTGTTGCACGCTTGAGTGCCATTATAATTGACCCGCGGAAGAGCGCGGCCCTATAGTTCCTGACATGAGCGATACCACAAAAACACAGCTCGATCTGGAGCTCACGCGCCTCACCCGGCGCGTAGAAGAACTGCTTGCCGCCCTGGAGCACCTGCGGGAAGAGAACCGCGCACTGCGCACGCGGCACGAGTCCCTCGCCGGCGAGCGCGCCGCCCTCGTGCACAAGAACGAGCAGGTACGCACCCGTGTCGAGGCCATGATCGGGCGTCTGAAGACACTGGAGCACAGCGCATGAGCCAGGACCAGGCGCGCGTCAGTGTAAGAATCATGGAAAAGGAATACGTGGTCGCGTGTCCGTACGATGAGCGCTCGGCGCTGCTGGACGCGGCGGAATTCCTAAACGCGCGCATGCGCGAGATCCGTGACACCGGCAAGGTCGTCGGGCTTGATCGCATCGCCGTCATGGCGGCGCTGAACCTCGCGCACGAGTTCCTCAAGGTGAAGGACCGCGAGTCGAAAGTCGACAACGGCGCTGGATCGCGGGTGCGCGCGCTGCGCGAACGCGTCGAGAGCGTGCTCGGCAAGAGCCAGCAACTCGATCTGTGATCTGCGAACCAAGCCCCTTAAGCGCGACGCCGTCTTGGTGTAGAGTGACCTCAGCGTCGCCTGCGGTGTTCGATAAGCGAGCCGGGTTACCTCGGACCCTAATTGAGACACCCTCGGGACTTGGGGCTTGCGCGCAGCGCTGTGCAGGTCCGCCTTCGAGCGGAAAGCCTTACCTGCCGCAGCTCGTCCCACTTGTTGCTCTGGTTCGAGAGCAACGGTTCGCACCGGCACATGCGGGTGGCGCTTCCTGATTCCGCCTTGAGTGCTGCCCGCAGACAGCTGCGGGCAACGCTCGATGCACGCCGTCGGCTCGTGCCGGCGCCCGCACGAGCCGCCGCCGCGCGACGTCTCGCCCACAACGTCGACCGCGCGCTGCATCTTGCCGCCGGCCAGTGCATCGCAATCTACTCAGCCCTCCCCCACGAGCTGGACACCGCGCCCCTCATTGCACTGGCGCTCAAGCGCGGTTGCCATATCTACCTGCCGCGCATCGACCGGGTACGGCGCGCGCGCGGAATGCGCTTTGTCGAGATGCGCGGCCTCCTGCGCATCAACCGGCTCGGGATCGCTGAGCCCGAGGGCGGTGCGAGCGTGGGCGCGCGCTGGCTCGACCTCGTGTTTCTGCCCCTCACCGGCTTCGATCGCCGTGGCGTGCGGCTGGGGTCTGGCGGGGGCTTCTACGATCGCGCCTTCGCCTTCCGGCGCTGGCGCCGCGTGTGGCATGCACCGCGCCTGATCGGGCTCGGCTATGCCTTCCAGGAGCTTCCGCACCTCGACGCCGCGGCGCACGACGTGCTCATGGATGCCGTGGTGACCGACGAGGGGAGCGTGCGATGCGCTACTGGCTGATGAAGACTGAGCCGGAGACTTTCGGCGTCGAACACCTGGCCGCGGCGCCGCGCCGCACCAGCCCCTGGGATGGTGTGCGCAACTTCCAGGCACGCAACATGCTGCGCGATGAGATGCGCCGCGGCGATGAGGCCTTCCTCTACCACTCCAGCTGCGCGGTGCCGGGTATCGCCGCCATCATCCGGATCGTGAAGCAAGGCTATCCGGACGCCACTGCCTTTGACCGCAGGCATCATCACTACGATGCGGACAGCGATCCGAAGAATCCGCGCTGGTTCATGGTGGACGTGCAGCTGCAGCGACGCCTGGCACGCGTCATCACACTCGAAGAACTGCGCCGGCATGCGGCAAAAGAGCTCTCGGGTCTGGCACTGCTGCGACCCGGTAACCGGCTGTCGATCACGCCGGTGGAAGCCGCGCACTGGCGGTTCATCCTCACGCTCGAGTGAGCGGCGGACGGCGTGCTCGCGCGCGCGACGCGACGCGCGAGCACGCACTTGATGAGATGCGCACGCATGTCGCCTAGCACACTTCACCCCGCACTCGCTTGTAATTTAGATTCGCGTGTATATACTCGGACCCCGGACTAACCCGTCAATTTGGAGACCCAACATGGCGAAGGCAAAGAAGAAGGCCAAGAAGAAAGCTGCTAAGAAGAAATAGTGGCCTTATCTCGGCGGCCACGTAAGTGGCCGCTGAGTCGAATTCGAGTACTGTGCCCGCCTGATGCGGGCACAGTCGTTTCTGGAGGACGGTAATGGCTGCGGACGGTGACCTGAGGAAGCGGCGCGTGGCGCAGGCGGCTCTCGAGCTCGTGGCGGGCGCCACCACCATCGGCGTCGGCACCGGCTCCACCGTGAACTTCTTCATCGAGGCCCTCGCCGCGCATCGTGGACGCGTGCAGCGGGCCGTCTCGAGTTCAGAAGCGAGCAGTGCGCGTCTGCGCGCTGCCGGCATCGCGGTGCTCGACCTGAATGAGCTCTCCGACCTGGATCTCTACATCGATGGCGCCGATGAGGCCACCGCCGCCCGGCACCTCATCAAGGGCGGTGGCGGCGCCCTGACGCGCGAGAAAATTATCGCCGCGGCAGCCCGGCGCTTCGTGTGCATCGTCGACGACAGCAAGATCGTCCAGACCCTCGGTAAGTTTCCCCTGCCTGTCGAAGTGATCCCGATGGCGCGCAACCTGGTCGCCCGGCAGCTGAGCGCCGGCGGCGGCCGGCCCGTGTGGCGGGAGGGCTTCCTGACCGACAATGGCAACCACATCCTGGACGTCCACGGCCTCACCATTGCCGATCCAGTGGCGCTCGAGCGTGAGCTCAACCAGATCACAGGTGTGGTGACTGTCGGGCTTTTTGCCGCTCGCCCCGCGGACGTGCTACTGATCGGTACCCCGCAGAGCGTCCTGACCCGCTGACAAAACCTCCGGTCGCGTTCCCGCGCCGCCCGCCCGCCGCACGGCGTGCCTGTGTGGCGTCCGGACGCATCCCCTAAGCCCCGCCGCGTTCCCCTGCATCTAATCCTGAGGAGACAGTCAGGGCCGTGCGACGCCTTCGCGCGCGCGGTGCCTGCACTCGCCGTGGAATGCACATCCTTAGGAGAACGCCGTGAATAAAGTGAAATTTGCTCGTCGCTCATCCGCGTGGCTGGTGGCCCTCGCATCACTCGCCTGCCTGGTGGGCTCCGCACAGGCGCTGGCGGCAGCGCAAACGGAGACCCGCTCCGTCACCGTCCGATACGGCGACCTGGACCTCACAACCCGAGCCGGTGCAGCCGCCCTCTATCGCCGTCTGGAAGGTGCCGCCCGCGTGACCTGTGGATACGAGGAGCATCGCCTCGCCAGTCTCTCCTACGTGAACCACTGCAACAGCAGTGCGATCTCCGCTGCCGTCACATCCGTGAACAGCCCGCTCCTGACCGCCATTCACGAGGCTCACCGGGCCTGGCCACTGACCGCGATGCTGGGCGAGTGAGTGCCCGGTGAAGCGCCCGCCTGGTCGTTCAAGGGCCAGGCGGGTGCTGCCGCGCACGACATAATCCGCAAGGCAGCGTTAGCTTGTGAGGTCGCACACGCCGGAGACCTGCGGGGGTTCAGTAACGTACCGGCAACGGACAAACCCATCGCGCCTTGAGGAGTCATCACATCGACGCCGCCGAGCCCACCGCCGAGGTCCCCAAGCTGCAGCTGCCGGCCGAACTGGTTGCAGAAGTCAGCCGCCGCGGCGCCGCGCGCACCGACTTTCACGTGGAAAGCTGGAAACCCTCACTCCTGGAGCGACTCGCACGGATGCTGGGCCTCGTCTGACAGCTGCCCGTCAGGCTAGGATGGGCCCATGGAGCGTCCCGGCCGCCACCTGTCCCGTCCCCTCTACGAAGGGCTGCCGTGGATTTACATGGCAAGCGGGGTGCTGGCGCTCGCTGGCAGTTACTGGCTCGCGGCGCACGCAGGCGTAAGTCTCATCGTAGGACTGGCGGGCCTCGTGGTGCTCATCGGCGGCTTCGTGGTCCTGCTGCGGCGCCGCGACTATCGCGAGTTGCGCTCGCACTACTCCAATCCGGATTCCCTCACCGATCAGGACAAGAACTAAGAGCGCACCACGCCCGGGTCGCTCGACGGTTCGGGTGCGTCGTCGGAAGCCGTGCCCTGGGTTCCCGGAATCGTGTCGGTAAACAAACCGCGGGTCCGCGCCGCGCGGTCGTCCACGTAGATGAGTTCGTGCTTGCCTACCAGGACGACGTCGCCGTCGTTGAGGTAATGGCGGCGCACACGATTGGATTTCACGAAAATGCCGTTGGTGCTGTTGAGGTCCTCGACCACGCAGGAATGCTCCATGGTGATCACCTGGCAGTGATGGCGACTCACAAAGCGGCTGTCGATCTGGATGTCGTTGTCGGGCGTGCGCCCGACGATGAGCCGCCCGACGTGCAGCGGGATTTCCTGCACCGTGCGGCCATCGACCGCCACCAGCAGCTTGCCGACGGACGGCCCCTGATCGCTCGCCGCCGCCAGCCGCGGCGCACTGCCCGCGTGCGCGGCAGTAGCGCCGGAATGCTGCTGGGGGCGCGCTGAATACTCGACCCAGCGCAGCTCATCCACCGCGGCCTTGACGTCGGCGCCCGTGACCGTGTCCCGGTCAGCGGTGAACGCCGACATAAGCGCCGTGTCGCACAGAGTATTGGCGAGCCGCGGCACGCCGCCGCTGTAGCGAAAGATCATCGGGAAGGTGTCGGCTTCGAATATCTGCCGGTCGCCCGCGCCGGCGACCTCCAGACGGTGCTGGATGTACGCCTGGGTCTCCGGTTCCGAGAGCGTCTGCAGGTGGAAGCGCAGCCGCACGCGCTGCGTCAGCTGTGCGAGCTCCGGCGCGTTCAGCTTGTCATTGAGTTCCGGCTGTCCGGCCAGAATGATGCGCAGCACCTTGTCCTTGGTGGTCTCCACACCCGACAGCAGGCGCAGTTCCTCCAGCACCCGCATGGTCAGGTTCTGCGCCTCGTCCACGATGAGCAGCACCTTGCGCCCGGCGGCATACTGCTCGATCAGGAAGTTGTTAAGTGTGCTGATCAGCTCCGCCTTGCGCATCCTGAAGGGCGAGAAGCCGAACTGCTCCAGCACCGCCTGCAGAAAATCGACCACCGAAACCTGCGTCTGGTTAATCTGCGCGACCACCACTTCCGGGGGGACTTCCTTGAGAAACGACTCGATGAGGGTCGTCTTGCCCGAGCCGATCTCGCCGGTGATCACGACAAAACCATCCGTGAACCAGATGGTCGACTCCATATACGCCTTGGCGCGGGCGTGCTGTTTCGACAGATAAAGGAATTGCGGGTCCGGGCTCAGGCGGAATGGCAATTCCCGAAGTTTGAAGGGTTCCAGGTACATGGTGTTGACTCGCGCCCCGATGTTACGGGATGCGCACGCCAACGGCCAAATCAGCCAACAGGCGCCGCGCGCGGGTGTCGCGCGCGCGGGCGGTCGGCTCCACGACGGTCAGGTGCCCGACCTTGCGCCCGGGGCGGGGGCGCTTGCCGTAGTCATGCAGGTGCACCCCCTCGAGGCCGAGGACCTCGCCCGCGGCGGGCATCTGCCCGATGAGGTTGATCATGGCACTATGGCCGAGCGCGCGGGTCGCGCCCAGCGGCAGCCCGAGGATCGCGCGCAGGTGATTTTCGAACTGGCTGGTGGCCGCGCCCTCGATGGTCCAGTGCCCGGAGTTGTGCACGCGCGGCGCCATCTCGTTGGCGATGAGCCGCCCGTCACGCACGAAGAATTCGACCGTCAGGATGCCGGTGTAGCGGAAGTGCGTGAGCAGGCGTGTCAGATAGCGCGCCGCCAGGCGCTGCCAGCGGGAAGGTCCGAAGGGGGCGCAGGTGAGGCGCAAAACGCCGGCGCCATGAACGTTGCCGCACAGCGGGTAGATCGCAACCTCACCGGTCGTGCTGCGTGCGCCGATGATCGACACCTCGCAGTCAAACGGCACCCATTCCTCGAACAACAGCGGCAGCCTGCCGAGCGCGCGCCAGGCGCGCTCGGCGTCCGCGGCGACACGCAGGACCGCCTGGCCTTTGCCGTCGTAACCGAAGCGCCGCGTCTTGAGCACGCCCGGCAGCCCCAGCGCGCCGATGGCACGCTCGAGTTGCGCGCGGGAACTCACGGCGCGCCAGCGCGTCGTGGGAACACCCAGGCGCTCGAACAGGCGCTTCTCGGCCACCCGGTCCTGACCGGTGGCAAGGGCTGCGATGGGTGGTGAGATGCGCGCGCGGTGCGTACGCGTGATCGCGCGCAGGCTCGTCACCGGGACGTTCTCCCAGTCGAAGGTGACCACCTCGCACTGGCGCCCGAGGCGCGCGAGGAGGCGCCGGTCCGTGAAGGCGCCGTGCAGGAGCGGCGCAACACGCCCGGCCGGCGCGTCGCGCGCCGGGTCCAGGCACAGGAAATCAAGCCCGAGCGGGTAGCCCGCCAAAGCGAGCATGCGGCCGAGCTGGCCGGCGCCCACGATCCCGACGGTCATGTGCGCGGGTTCGCGCGCGGATCGGGATTGCCGAGTACGCCTGCCGTCTGGGCCGAGCGAAAGGCCTCGAGCGCGGTCGCGATAGCCGGGTACTTGATGGCGAGGATCGCGGCCGCGCACAGCGCCGCATTGGCCGCGCCCGCCGCCCCAATCGCGAACGTCGCCACCGGCACCCCGGCGGGCATCTGCACGATGGACAGGAGTGAATCAAGACCGCCGAGGGTCTTCGACTGCACCGGCACGCCGAGCACCGGCAGCATGGTCTTCGCGGCCGTCATGCCGGGAAGGTGCGCAGCCCCGCCGGCGCCGGCGATCAGCACCTCGAGCCCGCGGGCGCGCGCTCCGGAGGCGTACTCGAACAACAGATCCGGTGTGCGGTGCGCAGACACGACGCGCACCTCGTACGCCACGCCGAGCTTATCCAACTGCGCGGCGGCGGACTGCATCGTCTCCCAGTCGGAAGCGGAGCCCATGATGATGCCGACGAGCGCGTTCATCACGACATTGTAGCGAACAACGCGCGTAAAGCGCGAAACAGCTCCTTTGCAGCCACGCCGCTGACGCCTGAGCGCTCGCGCTCGGCGTGCGCTGCATGCACGCGCTGCGCCCATTCAGCCGCATCGATGTCCGGGCGCCAGTGTTGCAGTTCCAGGAGTGCCGGCGCGCCCTGCGTGATCAGCCGCTCACGCCAGTTCTCGATGCGCTTGAAGCGCTCGGTCTCCTGCGCATCGATGGCATGACGCGCATCGAGCGCCGCGCGAATCGGCGCGGGATCGACATCGCGCATGAGTTTGCCGATGAACTGGCGCTGGCGTGCGAGCCCGCCGCGGCTGCTGATACGGCGCGCCTCGCGGATGGCATCCAGCAGACTCTCCGGGAGCTGGAGCGCGTCGAGCTCAGCGGCCCGCAGCCGTATGAGCTCCTCGCCCAGGTCCTGGACGGCGTGCGCGGCACGCTTGCGTGCGCTCTTGCTCGGGCGCTCTTCTGGCTGCCCGGCGTCCGGCGGGTCGTCGTTTGATGGAGGCGTCACGTGGCTCCCGCGTTGGTAGGCTACAATTTAACCTGATGCAAACGGCCGCCACACCCCCCGCCATCGCGCAACTGCAAGACATCACAAGCCTGGCACTCGCGCAAGCGCGCCGCCACGGCGCCTCCGCGGCCGAAGCCGATGCCTCCGTCTCCCAGGGCCTGTCGGTGAGCGTGCGCCTGGGGGAAGTGGACACCGTCGAGTACCAGCGTGACCGGGGTCTGGGAGTGACCGTCTACTTCGGCAAGCGCAAGGGCTCGGCGAGCACCGCCGACCTGGGAACCGCCGCGGTGCGCGAAACCGTGGAGAAAGCCTGCGCAATCGCCCGCTACACCGCCGAGGACCCGTTCGCGGGAATCATCGAGCCGGAAGCGTTGGCGCGCGAAATCCCGGACCTCGATCTTGATCACGCCTGGGACCTGCCGCCCGAGCGGGCGATCGAGCTCGCCAGGGAATGCGAGGCGGCGGGCCTTGCCGTGGATGCGCGCATCGCAAACTCCGAAGGCGCATCCGTGGGCACGCAGCGCCACTCCGGCGTCTACGGCAACTCGCTCGGCTTTCTCGCCGGCTACTCCTCCACCAGCCACTCGGTGAGCGCGTCGCTCATCGCCCAGGCCGGCGAGGACATGCAGCGCGACTACTGGTACAGCGTCGCGCGTGACCCGCAGGACCTGCAGGACGTGGCGGCCGTCGGCCGCATCGCCGGCGAGCGCGCGCTTGCGCGCCTGGGCGCTCGCCGGCTCACCACCCGCAAGACCCCCGTGGCCTTCTCCTCCGATCTCGCGCGCGGCCTGTTCGGACACTTCATCGGTGCGATCAGCGGTCCGAGCCAGTATCGCAAGTCGTCGTTTCTCCTGAACGCCGCCGGCGAGCAGGTTTTTCCGGCATTCCTGCAGATGCAGGAGCGGCCGCACATCATGAAGGCTCTTGCCAGCAGTCCTTTCGACCAGGAAGGGGCGGCAACGCGCGACCGGGAGCTCGTCAGCAACGGGGTGGTCGGCGGGTATGTGCTCGGCAGCTACTCCGCCCGCCGCCTGGGACTCAAGACCACCGGCAACGCCGGCGGCCTGCACAACCTGCTGGTGAGCGCTCGTGATGGCGGCCTCGAGTGGCAGGCATTCCTGCGGCGCCTCGGCACCGGCGTGCTGGTGACCGAACTCATGGGCCAGGGCGTCAACGGTGTGACCGGCGATTACTCGCGCGGTGCGAGCGGCTTCTGGGTGGAGAACGGCGCCATCGCCTACCCGGTCCACGAGATCACGATCGCGGGGAACCTCAAGCCCATGTACCGGGACATCGTCGCGCTCGGCAGCGACGTCGATACGCGCGGCGGTATCCGCTGCGGCTCGGTGCTGCTCAGCGAGATGACAATTGCCGGTGAGTGAACTGCAGCGCCGCGAGCGGCGCCTCGTCCACCAGCTCCCGTAGCGTCAGCTCGCCGCAAGCCTTGCGACGCGCATCATCGAGGCTCGTGAGGATACGGTCCACCGGCGGGATCTGTACGTTGCGGGGCGCGACGTGGCCGCTGCGCTGGTTGCGCGCGATCTCGAGTATCTCGTAAACGCCGATGCGGCTGATGTCGCGCGCCGGCACCAGCTCGTCATACTCGGTCACTATCACCAGGCCCGCCCGCTCGAGCGTGCTCGCCATCTGCGCCACGGCGATACCCGGCAGCCCAAGCTCGGTAGCCAGCCGGTTAACCGTCCAGCGCCGACCGCCCGCCACATGTGCGCGGCCCACGAAGTACATGAGCTTCAGCGAGAGCTGCTCGAGTTCCACACTCGAAAGACGCAGCTGCTGCAACCCCAGGCGCAGATAAGTCGGGTTCTGCACGTAAAAGGACAGCTGCGCCCCGGCGAGCAGGATCAGCCACCCAAAGTAGGTCCACAGCAGCGCCGCCACCACGAACGCAAACCCCGCGTACACGATGGTGAGGCGGGTGGAGTAAACCACAAAGGCGGTGAACATCTTGCCAACCGCGGCCCACAGCACCCCGCCCACGATTGCGCCGGTCAGCGCCGCGCGCCAGTGCACGCGCGTGTTGGGGATCATCATGTACGCGGCGGTGAAAAACGCCGTCACCATCACGTAGGGCGCCAGCACGATGCCGGTGCCGCGCAGGTGCTGCAGCAGCGGCCAGCGCGCCACCTCCTGCACCGGGGCGCTGCCGAACGCAGAGTGCGACAGGCTGATGAAGCCCACCAGCAGCACCGGACCTGCGATCAGCAGCGTGGTGTACTCGGCGATCCGCCGCGCAAAGCTGCGCGGCTGCTCCACGTGCCACACGAAGTTGAAACTGTCCTCGACCTTCTTGATGGTGCCCACCAGCGTCCAGGCGAGCAGCGCGAAGCCCAGCGAGCCGACGATGCCGCTGCTGACGTGATTGGCAAACTGCACCACCCGCGTGGTGAGTTCGCTCGCCGCCGCCCCGCCCACGGGGCGGAAGAATTCGTACACAATCGGCTCAAGGTCGCGGTGGCCGCCGAAGAGCTTCAGGATTGCGAAGCTGAAGGCGAGCAGCGGGATCAGCGACAGGAGCGTGGTGTACACCAGCCCCATGGCGCGCAGGTTGATCTCGCCGCGCAACAGGTCCCGCACCACCGCGTACGGGTAGCGCAGCACGCGCAGCGCCGCCCCGGCAAGACCGACACGCATGGAGGCCGGGCCGAAAAAACACCAGTCGAGGAAAGCCCAGATGCGCACCCACATCCCTTAAGGATACAGTGCGCCCCGTCAACGCGGTGGGCCGATGTCCCGAAATTCGCAGTTCCCGCAGCGCCTCGTGTGCCTGACGGAGGAAACAACCGAAACGCTGTACCTCATGGGCGAGGACTGGCGCATCGTCGGTATCTCGGGGTTCACCGTGCGCCCAGCGCGCGCCCGGCGCGAGAAACCGCGGGTTTCGGCGTTCACCAGCGCCAAGATCGCGCGCATCCTCGAACTGAAGCCCGACCTGGTGCTCGGATTCTCTGATCTGCAGGCCGACATTGCCGCGCAACTCATCCGCGCCGGCCTCGAAGTCCACGTCTTCAACCACCGCAGCGTCGCCGACATCCTGCGCATGATCCGCACGCTTGGCGGCATGATCGGCTGCGAAGCGAAGGCGCGCGCGCTCGCGGACGCACTCGAAGCGGGACTGGCGCAAGTGCGCGCGCGGGCCGCAAGCCTCGTGCGACATCCGCGGGTGTATTTCGAGGAGTGGGACACACCCATGATCAGCGGCATCCACTGGGTGTCGGAGTTGGTGCAGGCGGCCGGGGGCGAGGACTGTTTTCCCGAACTCGCGCGCGAGGCGCTGGGGCGCAATCGCATCATCGCCGACCCGCTGGAGGTGCCGCGCCGCTCACCGGACATTGTGCTCGGCTCCTGGTGCGGCAAGAAATTCCAGCCGGCGGCGGTCGCCGCACGTCCCGGCTGGGAGGGTGTACCGGCGGTGCGCGCCGGCTTCGTGCGCGAGATCAAATCCTCGCTCATCCTGCAGCCCGGGCCCGCAGCGCTCACCGACGGCGTGCGCGCGATCCAGGCCATCATCGAGGAGTGGGCGGCGCGCGCCTGACTCAGGTCATCCCACGCCGTTCGCGGATCAGCTCGTAGGCCTCGATGATCTGCTGCGTGCGCTGCTTGGCGTGGGCCAGCATGGATTCGGGCAGCCCGTTGGCCTTGAGCTTGTCGGGATGATGGCGGCTCAGCTGCCGGCGGTAGGCCTTGATGATCTCATCGTCGCTGGCGGCCGGCGCGGTTTCGAGCACCTGGTACGCGAGGGAGAGTTCGGCGCCGCGGGCCGCAACGCTCTCGGTGCGTGCGCCGGCGGCGCGGAAGCTGCCGCGCTGGATGCGCAGCACGGCCTCGATCTGCGCCAGCTCAAACGGCGAGACCCGCAAGGTCGCAGCCACGCGGTTCATGAGCGGCCGCACCGGTCCCTCCAGGTTGTTGCCGGCGAGCGCGGCGCGCACTTGGATCTCGAGAAACACCCGGATCAGGTCCGGCCGCCCGCGGCACGCCTGGTAGAGACCGGCAAGCTCGGTGCCGATGTTGAAGTGGGACCGCTTGCCCTCGGTGAAGCAAGCGATCGCCTCCTGCACCTGACCGGGCGCGAGACGCAGCTCCGCCATCACCTCGCGGGCGGCGGCAATCTCCAGTTCCGTCACCCGCCCATCCGCTTTGGCGAGATAGCCCATCACACGGAAAGTCGCGCGGAAGAAGCGCTGACCAACGCCCGCAACCTCCCCGGGGGGCAGCGCCTCGTCGTCAGTCTGGGAGTCGAACTGGTGACCCAGCAGCAGGCCAACCGCCGCTCCGATCGGCCCCGCGGCAATCGCGCCCAGCAAAGCGCCGAGGGCTTTGCCGACCCATTTCATCCCCAACGCCATGGGAAGCTATAGTACCAAGCGCATGCCGGCACCCAGCCTTTACCGCACCGAACTCTCCGGTTTGGCAAAAATCCACGAGGGCAAGGTGCGCGACCTGTACGCAGTCGATGCGGACACCATGCTCATCGTCACGACCGATCGCCTGTCGGCCTTCGATGTCGTGCTGCCCGACCCGATACCGGACAAGGGCCGGGTGCTCAACGGCATTTCCAACTTCTGGTTTGGTCAGACGCGACACCTGGTACCCAACCACCTCACTGGCCGGGAGCTGGCGGGCGTGGTGCGTAATGCCGATGAGCGCGCCGTTCTCGAGGGCCGTGCCGTGATCGTGCGGCGCCTGCGGGCGCTGCCTGTCGAGGCCGTGGTACGCGGCTATCTCATCGGTTCGGGATGGAAGGACTACCAGGCACACGGCAGCGTGTGCGGCATCAGCCTGCCGGCGGGACTTAAGCTCGCGCAGGCGCTGCCACAGCCCTTGTTCACGCCCGCCACCAAGGCCGCGATCGGCGCCCATGACGAGAACATCAGCTTCGATGAGGTGGCCCGGCTCATAGGCGCGCCGCTCGCTGCGTCGGTGCGTGATACGGCGCTGGCTCTCTATGGGTTCGCCGCCGAGCACGCGCGCCGGCGCGGCATCATCATCGCCGACACCAAGTTCGAATTCGGTGTCGATGCCAACGGCAGACTGACACTGATCGATGAGGCGCTGACGCCGGACTCCTCGCGCTTCTGGCCGGCCGACACGTACCGGGTGGGAGCGAGCCCGCCGAGCTTTGACAAGCAGTTCGTACGCGATTATCTCGAGACCCTCGACTGGAACAAGAAGGCGCCGGGACCGGCGCTGCCGGCGCAAGTCATTGCCCGCACCAGCGACAAGTACCGGGAAGCGCTAACGCGGCTGACTGGCGCCGCTGTATCGTAGGCGGCCGGACTGATGTCGGCGCGGTAACCTCCCCCGGCAGAGCCTGATCACGATCGGTTAGACTCATGGTCATGTCGCCAGCATGGCTTGCCCCTTCGATCCTGTCCGCCGACTTCGCCCGCCTCGGCGAAGAAGTCGACGCGGTCTGTGCCGCTGGTGCCGACCTCATCCACTTCGACGTGATGGACAACCATTACGTGCCGAATCTCACCATCGGACCGTCGGTGTGCGCGGCTTTGCACAAGCACGGCGTCAAGGTACCAATCGACGTGCACCTGATGGTGAGTCCGGTGGATCGAATCGTCCCTGACTTCGCCGCCGCCGGGGCCACCTACATCAGCTTTCACCCGGAAGCGACCCGGCACATCGATCGCACCATCGCGCTGATCCGCGAACATGGCTGCCGCCCGGGTCTGGCTTTCAATCCCGCCACCCCGCTCGACTACCTCGACTACACGCGCGAGCTCATCGACCTGGTGCTCATCATGTCGGTGAATCCAGGCTTCGGCGGGCAGCAGTTCATTCCGACCTCGTTACGCAAGCTGCGCGATGCCCGCGCGCGCATCGATGCCGGCGGGCGCGCCGTGCGACTGGAAGTTGATGGCGGAATTAAGACCGATAACATCCGCGCGGCGGCCCAGGCCGGAGCGGATACTTTCGTTGCGGGGTCTGCGATCTTCGGCAGCGGTGACTATGCGGCGACCATGCGCGAGATGCGCCGCGCCATCGCTTCCTCGTCCTAGAACTACTCGTCGTCGTCCTCGTCATCATCATCGTCATCGTCGGGCGCCGCCGCCTGGCTGCTCATCCTTACCCCAGCCCCAGCCACCGCGCCGCTTGGCTTCGCGGGCACGATCACCGGGCGCGTCTTCATTTTCGGCCGGGCGTTAAAGACGACGATGGTCTTGCCGGTCGCGCGCAGCAGGCCCTGCTCCTCCAACACTTTCAGCACGCGCCCGGCCATTTCGCGCGAGCAGCCGACCAGGCGCGAAAGCTCCTGACGGCTGACTTTGATCTGCATCCCTTCCGGATGAGTCATGGCGTCCGGCTCGCCGCACAGATCCATGATCGCGTGGGCCACGCGCCCGGTGACGTCCACGAAGGCGAGATCGCCGAGCTTGCGGTTGGTGCGGTCGAGGCGGGTGGCAAGCTGGGTGGCGAGTTCAAACACCAGTCCCGGACTCTCGGCGGCAATCTGCCGGAAGCGCGGGTAAGTCATTTCCGCAAGCTCGCACTGGTTGCGCGTGCGCACCCAGGCGCTGCGGGTGGGCTGCTCGTAGAACAGGCCCATTTCGCCAAAGAACTGCCCGCGGTTGAGGTACGCGAGCACCATTTCGTTGCCCTCCTCGTCCTCGATCATCACCTCCACCGAGCCGCTGATGATGTAGTAGAGAACATCCGGCAGATCGCCGGCGTGGATGACGACGGTTTTCGATGGCACCGCGCGAATGCGACAGTAGCTCAGGAACCGGTTGATTGCGGGAATCTCGCTCAGCGGCTTGATGCTTTCTTCCATTACCGGTTCCCCCAAGAACGCTTTAATTAGAGCCAATATGCTGTGCGCGTCATGATGCGCGCGGTGGCCCGCATGAGGGCGGGCAGCGGTGGCGGCAGTTGTGCGCCGCCGGCGGCGGAGGCTGCGGCGCCATGTGCGATTTCCTCGGACCTCATGGTTTCCAGTATGGCACGGCTGCGGGTATCGCTTTCCGGAAGTCTGCCCAGGTGCTCATCGAGGTGCCCCTCGACCTGACGCTCGGTTTCGGCAACAAACCCGAGGCTCGCACGATCTCCCAGGAGTGCCGTAAGCGCGCCGATGGCGAAGGAACCCGCATACCACAACGGGTTCAGCAGGCTCGGGCGCGCGGCGAGTTCTTTCAGCCGCGCTTCACACCACGCCAGATGATCAGACTCGGAGCGCGCCGCCGACAGCAGCATGGCGCGCGTATTCGCGGAGCGCGCCACCAGAGCCTGACCGTGGTAGAGCGCCTGGGCGGCAAGCTCCCCGGCATGATTGACGCGCATCAGCGCGGCGCTCTCACGCCGGTCCGATTCGCACAGGGGGGCGACGGGGTTCGAGGCAACAGCACCCGGGATAGCCCGGGCCGCGATGGCCGGCGCAAAGACGGCTCGCAGTGCACGATCGACGGCGGCGATGGCTGAGTCCAGAGGGCGGCCTGACTCCATAATCTCAGGCCTCTATTATAAGGGGCAATTCCGGCAGGCATACCTCCGCTTAAGCCCCTGCGCGGCCCCAGGGCCCGTGGCTTTGCATTGGGACACCTGCTTGAGTACACTTCCACGCCTTTTTTGGCCCCCAAAACTGCCGTGCGGGAACCGTCCCCGGCGGTACGGCCGCAGCCACGAGTGACCTATGAAGACTGTATTCGCCAAGCCCGGCACCGTCCGCGGCGATTGGTTCATCGTCGACGCCAGCGACAGAACGCTGGGTCGCCTCGCCACACAGATTGCCCATCGCCTGAAGGGCAAGCACAAGGCTGACTACAGCCCGCACGTCGACATGGGCGATCACATCGTCGTAGTCAATGCGCAAAAGATCCGCGTCACGGGGCGCAAGCTCACCGACAAGATCTATTACCACCATACCGGCTACATCGGCGGCATCAAGTCGATCGCCCTCGAGAAGCTGCTGAGCGAGCATCCCGAGCGGGTGATCGAGTTTGCGGTGAAGGGCATGCTGCCGAAGAACCCACTCGGTCGGCGCATGTTCAGGAAGCTGCACGTGTTCGCCGGCGGCGAGCATCCGCATCAGGCGCAGCAACCCAAGCCGCTAAAGATTCAATAGGACCCATTCATGCCAGCGACCCCGCACAGTCACTATGGCACCGGCCGCCGCAAATCTGCGACGGCGCGCGTGTACCTCAAGCCCGGCAGCGGGCGCATCACGGTTAACGACCGTACGCTCGATGAGTTTTTCGGCCGCGAGACCGGACGCATGATCGTGCGCCAGCCTCTCGAAGCAGCGAAGCTCGTCAGCAAGTTCGACATCGCCGTCAGGGTCGACGGCGGCGGCATCACCGGCCAGGCTGGTGCGATCCGCCACGGCATCACGCGCGCACTCCTCAAGTACGACGAGAGCCTGCGCAAGACACTGCGTGACGCGGGCTTCGTGACACGCGATGCGCGCGAAGTGGAGCGCAAGAAGGTCGGGCGCCGCAAGGCCCGCCGCGGACCGCAGTACTCGAAGCGTTAACATCGGCGGCGGACCGGAGACCAGGTGCTTCCGGTTCGCCGTGCGATTGCGCATCCCGCCACGTACCGGGCCCCGCGAAATCGAGCGTCTTGATTGACGCCCATGCCATTCGGGCATGATAAAGCTCGATTTCGTGGGTGGTGTTTTGGGGGATCGTCTAGTGGTAGGACAACGGACTCTGACTCCGTTTACCTAGGTTCGAATCCTAGTCCCCCAGCCAATAGGAAGAAGGCCCGTCACATCGACGGGCCTTTTTCATTTCCAGGCCGGAAGTCGCGTAGGGACTAGGATGAGAACCGTAGGCGACGGCTTCGCGCAGCGAAGCTGTCGGGCCCGAAGGGCCGAGGCGCGCCAGCGCCGAGCAATCCTAGTCCCCCAGCCAATAAAAACAGCCGCTTTTTAGGCTGATCAATTAGCCAGGTTATGCTAGGGGTAACGGTAGCCCTTGGAGGTGTGAAATGACAAAAGGCGAACAAAGGGTACTTGCGCGCGGAGTAGCTGCTGGCACGATCATGGGTTTGGCCATCGGCCTCATAATCGCGTTGTTCATTGCGGTGAAGCCGGGACTCTTTGCAGGGCTGATCCACTGACCAGGCTGCTGCTCAAGGCCGCATTGCGTTAGTGCCAGAAGGCCCGTGTATCCCACGGGCCTTTTGCCTTTCCAGGCCGCGCGTCACGACTCGAGATTTGCCCCCACGAACTCCCAGTTCACCAGCTCCCAGAAGTTCTTGAGATAGTCGCCGCGGTCGTTACGGTGATCGATGTAGTAGGCGTGCTCCCACACGTCGCACGTAAGGAGCGCGGTGTGCCCGTCGCGCGCCGGCGTATCCGCGTTGGCGCTGGTCACGACTTTGAACCCACCAGCGGAATTCTTCACCAGCCACACCCAGCCGGAACCAAACAGGTTGACGGCCGCCTCGTCGAACTGCGCCTGCAGTGACTCGAGGCCACCGACTTTATCCAGCGCCCGGGTGAGTTCCTTGCCCGGAGTCTGGCGCCGTGGCGACAGGCAATTCCAGAAGAAGTCGTGGTTCCAGACCTGCGCGGCGTTGTTGAACAGCGTCCCATCGGCCTCCGCCACCAGCTCCTCCAGCGACGCGTCAGCGAATTCCGTGCCGGCGATGAGCGTATTGACCTTGTCCACGTACGCCTTGTGGTGTTTGCCGTAATGAAAGTCCAGCGTTTCGCGCGACATGTAAGGCTCAAGCGCGCTGCGCGCATAGGGAAGCTCGGGAAGAGCGATTGCCGTATGGGTTTTCACCATGAAGAGTCCTCCGTGTAGGTGTGCGCCGACGCAAGCCGGGACATCCATGGGTAGGACTGCCGGCGGTGCTCGTTTTCGGACAGCGCGCCGGCGGCAAAGTGCCGCGAAGCCTGCGCGGATCTACCGAAGGGGAGAGGCTCGGGCTGCGCCTGCCTGCGCACGCGGGACCTGCCTCCCCGCCCGTACTGGCAGATTAGGACCCTCAGATCCTGTGGCAAGGAGGCGTTACTGACCCTTTTCTCGAGAAATGGGTGAGTGGTCCGAAACGAAGCGCCTCGACCCTCTCGCCGAGGGAGGCGTCCGGTGACACAATATGTCGCCCGGCGTCTCCGGTTGACCCGCGAGCCTGCAGGGGAGCACCCTGATTCCATCGGGGATCAAGGCCAGACCGCGGCCCGGCTGCTGCACGTTCGGCATGGACGGGCGGACTGGGCGGAAATAAGAACAAGCAGAACTCACCATGGCGCGCCAAGTCAATCATTCAGACGAGCCCGAAGCGGACCTCGAAAAAACCGACGAACTGCAAGTACTCGACGTCGCCGCGTACGAGGCACAACTTGTCCGTGACGATCCCGATGGCGAGTTAACCGCCCCAAGGGTGTCGGACCTTACCGGGGACGAGAGCCGACCACGAACATTGGCGGAGCCCCCCCCAGCTGAAACGCTGCGGGATGTCGAGGCGTGGATCGCGGCGCAAGACGCGCGCGTACGCACTTACGAACATGATCTTGCACACCTGCAGGCAGCGCGCACTGACGCCCAGGCGCGGGCCGACAATCTGACGCTCGAGCTCGAGGTCGCACAAAGGGCGCTACGCACTGCCCTGGGTCGTGCCAACGACGGCGAACGCGCCGCGCTCGACAACGGCGCCGCGGCGCGCACCGCCGAGTCTCGCGCCGCGGAGTTGCAGACGAAGCTCGGAGCGGCGAAGCAGCAGCTCGCGACGGCTACCGAGCGTGTTGCCGCGGCCACGGCGGAGCTTGCTCGAACGCACGAGTCTCTTGCCGCGAGCGCGCGGGGGCAAGACGAGATGCAGCAGCGTCAGGCCGCGCTCACGCGAGACCTCGACGAGCGCTCGAACCGGATGGCGCAGCTAGAGGGCGAGCTTGCCAGCCTGCGTGCACACATCGCGGAGGCCGATCGCGAACTCGCGCAGCGCGGCGAGCGCATCGCGGCCATCCAGAGGGAAAATGAGGTTCAGCAGGCAGCCGCCGATGCCACCGCGCAAGAGCGCGACGCACTTGCCATGCGCGTCGCAAGCCTTGTTGAGAATGCGCAATCCAGGGAATGGAAGCGCAGTCTGGGGGACAGTATATGGCGCGAGCTGGACGTCGAGCTCACCGAGGCACGTAGACTGATAGCACGGCTCGAAGCCGAGCGTGCGGACTTCGCGGCGACCGTCAAAAGAGTCGCTGCCGAGCTTGCCGAACGCGACCTGGCCCTCGCGCGCCTCGAGCATGATCGCGCGGCGCAGCTCACCGCGCTCGAGGAACTCGCCGCCAGCCACTCGCGAGAGCAGCAGGAGCGCGCAGTCAGCGCGCAGGAGTTGCGCGTTTACGGCGAGAAGCTGGCCACTGAGATCAAGGCGCTCGAGGAGCGGCACCAGCGCAGCACTGAGTACGTCGCCGCCCGCGAAGCGGAACTTGCCGAGTCGCGTGCCGCGTGCGCCGCTCTGCAGGTGACGCTGCGCACAGTGCAGTCGAGCGATTCGACCCATGCGGCGCGGGTGGCGGAACTCGAGGCGCTCGCGGCTGATCTGGGCGAGGCACTGCGGGCACAGACTGAGGCCACGCACGGCGCTAACGCGTTGCTCGAAGCTCGAGAACGCGAGCTGGCGGACGAGCAAGCCCGCGCCGGCGCACTGCAAGCAGAGCTGCAGGCGGCGACGCTCCATGCAACAGCCCAGTCAGCGGCAGCCGTGTCGACCGAGGCGGCGCTCAAGATGCACCTCGAGCAGCTCGCGGCGAGTCAGGAGCGGCTGGCCAATTCTGAGCAGCAGGCGACGCGCCAGTCCGAACGCCTCGCGGATTTACAAGCGGAGCTCGCGCACGCCAAAGCACTGGCAGCGCAAGGCGAGGCGTCGCGACGCCCGCTCGAGAGCGAACTCGCGCGCGTCCGGACCGAACTGCAGCGCGAGCTCGAGCGAACGAGCAGCCTCGATGCGGCGCAGCAAAAACTCACGCTGGAACTCGCGCGGACGCGCGGTGCCCTGGATGAACGGGAATTGCAGCTCCGACGCCTCGAGCGCCATGCAACCAGCAGCGCCCAGTTGCTGAGCCGGATCAGGGTCGGTATCGAGCGCGGCACCCCCAACCGGCGTCCCGAAACGCCCGAGTTCCCGGATGACGGCGCGACGCTCATCCCGCTCGACGACAGCGACGCGCCGCCGTTGACGCTGGGCCGGCACACAACGATTGGCCGCTCGCGGGCGAGTGATCTATGCCTTACGGACACATCGATCAGCCGGCGCCACGCCGTGCTAACGATCGGGCCAAAAGGGGCATTTATCGAGGACCTGGGTAGCGCAAACGGTGTGACCGTGAACCGTCAGCTCCTGCGTCACGCTCGGCTTAGCGACGGGGACGTGATTGGACTCGGACTGAAGCGGTTCCGGTTCACTACGCCGCCTGCCAGGAGTGTCGGCTAAGCGATCTGGTCGAGGCTGGTGTCGGACTTGTACCACCGGCACGCGGATTTTTCGGAGGCTGCCTCGAATGAGCGTCCGCGAAATGTTCGAACTCGGCGGAAAAGTGGCTCTGATCACCGGCGGTTCACGCGGTCTCGGGCTGCAGATCGCGACCGGACTCGGCGAAATGGGCGCGAAAATCGCGATCAGCGCACGCAATCCCACCGAGCTCGCAGAGGCCAAATTGCATCTCGAGACGCGCGGCATCGATGTGCTTACGGTGGTCAATGATCTGTCAGACGCCGCGCAGGCACCGGCGCTCATCGACGCGGTGCTCGCGCGGTTCGGCGCTATCCATATCCTGGTCAACAACGCGGGCACGTCCTGGGGCGCGCCGGCCGAGCAGCTCCCGCTCGAGGCCTGGAACAAGGTCATGACGCTCAATGCGACGAGCGTGTTCGTGCTGAGTCAGGCCGTCGCGAATCGTTGTTTCATCCCGAACCGCGCCGGCAACATCATCGTCGTAGCCTCGGTCGCGGCGCTGCGCATCGGGACGAAGATGAAAGCGGTGCCGTACTACGCCTCGAAAGCCGCGGCGCTGCACATGGTTCGCGCGCTCGCAAACGAGTGGGGACCCTACGGTATTCGCGTCAATGCGATTTGCCCGGGATTCTTCCCCTCGAAGATGGCAAGCGGGCTGCTCGAGAAAATCGGGGCATCGGTCATTGCACATACCCCACTCGGACGCATCGGCAATGACACCGACCTGCAGGGTGCGGCGGTCTATCTCGCCTCGGACGCTTCGGACCACGTGACCGGTCAATACATCGCAGTGGACGGTGGCGCCTCGATCGGTTGAGCGGCGGCGAGGCGAACCGGGTGTCGACGCGCGGCCACCGAGGCTGTGATACTGCCCTGCGTAGGTTCATTTCCAACAACCCCGGTGTAGCGCATGAATCTGTTACAGACTAAAACGGCGTTCGTGGCGGGCGCGGCAGCGCCGTGAGTCAACGATCGAGAGCCGTCGTCGCGCGGCAACTCGGCTTGCCCGTATCGGTCGAGCAGATCGAGGTGCAGTCGCCGCGCCACGGCGAGCTCATGATCCGGCTTGCCGCGTGCGGCGTTTGCCACAGTGATTTATCGGCGACCAACGGTACGATCGCCTATCCCTTGCCGCTCGTGTTAGGGCACGAGGGAGCCGGAATCGTGACCGCCGTCGGTGAAGGCGTGAGCCGCTACGCGCTCGGCGATCACGTCGTCAGCTCATTCGTAAGCATGTGCGGCCGCTGCCACTACTGTCAGACGGGTCGCCCGCATCTGTGCGTGCAGTCCTTGCAAGCGCTCTACACCTTGCCCGACGGCAGCGTGCGCACGTTCGACGCGGCCGGATCGCCGCTCAACGTATTCTGCGGCTGCGGCGTCATGGCCGAGTACGCGACCTTGCACGCCGACAACCTCGTGAAGATCGACCGGCAAATGCCGCTCGATCGGGCCGCCTTGATCGCCTGCGGCGTCATGACCGGCTTCGGCGCCGCGGTCAACACCGCTCGCGTCGAAGCGGGCTCGGTCGCGGTCGTGTTCGGATGCGGCGGAGTCGGCCTCAATGCAATCCAGGGCTGCGCGATTGCGGGCGCCGCAATGATCGTCGCGGTCGACACGAGCGCGCCCAAGCTCGAATTGGCCGAGCGCTTCGGGGCCACGCACACGTTCAACGTGACCGGACAGGACCAGATCGGCAAAGCCTTGTACAAGCTCACGGGCGGTGGTGCCGATTATGCCTTCGATTGCGTGGGACTCGGTCGGATTTCCGAGCAGGCTTTCGGTGTCTTGCGCCGCGGCGGGACGGCGGTGACCGTCGGTATTGCCGCGCCCACGGACAAGATCGTTCTGAATGCGCAACACGTCGCGATCACCGAAAAAACGCTGACCGGCAGCTATTATGGTTCGGCGCGACCGCAGCTGGATTTTCCGCGGCTCATTGGTCTTTATCGCAGCGGTCGATTGAAGCTCGACGAACTCATTACCCGGACCTATTCGATCGATGAGGCACCGCAAGCATTTGCCGATCTTCAAGATGGCCGGCCGGGCCGCGGCGTCATCGTCTTTGGAGATATGACTTAGATGAAATCTCTCGCTCTGCCGGTTGGACGCGGTCGCGAGGCGGTGCGCGCGATGCGCGCGGCAAGGTCGTCGTCATGATCGAATGAGAAAACCCTCGTGAATCTCAACTACAGCGCCGAAGAAGAATCCTTTCGCGCCGAAGTCCGTGCGTTCTTCGAGGCCGAGCTGCCGCCCGACCTCCGCTCCAAAGTGCGCTTGGGAAGGCGCATGCACAAAGACGACCTCGTGCACTGGCAGAAGATCCTCTACCGCCGCGGCTGGGGTGCCGGCATGTGGCCGCGGCGCTACGGCGGTGCCGATTGGAGCGTCGTCGAGCAACACATCTTTGACGAGGAGGGTGCGGCGGCCGGCGCGCCGCCCCAGATCCCGTTCGCGTTGCGCATGGTCGCCCCGGTGCTCATGAGCTTCGCAACTGCCACACAGCAGAATTACTTTCTGCCGCGCATCATTTCCGGCGAGGACTGGTGGTGCCAGGGGTATTCGGAGCCCGGTGCGGGGTCTGATCTCGCATCGCTGCGCACGAGCGCGGTGCGCGAAGGCGCTCATTACCGCGTCAACGGCCAAAAGACCTGGAACACGCTCGGCCAGTATGCCGATTGGATCTTCTGCCTGGTGCGCACCAGCAGCGACGCGCGTCCACAGCAAGGCATTTCGTTCCTGTTGATCGATATGAAATCGCCGGGCATCACGGTGCGCCCCATCATCACGATCGACGGCGAACCGGAAATCAACGATATTTTCTTCGACAACGTGCAGGTGCCCATCGAAAACCTGGTCGGCGAGGAAAACCAGGGCTGGACTTACGCAAAATTCCTGCTCGCGCACGAGCGCACCAATAATGCCGGCATCGGCAATTGCAAACGCGCATTGAAGCGACTCAAGGAAATAGCAACGCGCCAACTCCATAACGACCGCCCGCTGATCGAGGATTCCCGCTTCCGCGATCGCATCGCGCAGGTCGAGCTCGAACTCATGGCACTCGAGATCACGAACCTGCGTGTGCTTTCGGCGGTCTCGACGGAATCCCGCGCTCCGGGGCCCGAGGTCTCGCTGCTCAAAATCAAGGGATCGGAGATCATCCAGCAGCTCGCGGAGCTGCAAATGCATGCGCTCGGTCACGATGCCCTGCCCTACTTGCGCGAGGCGCTCGAGCTGGACTGGGTTCCGGCGCCGTTGCTCGCAGATCACTATGCCGCCTTCGCGCCGCCGCTCACGGGCCAATATTTCAACTACCGCAAGAGCACGATCTATGCGGGCTCGACCGAGATCCAAAAAAACATCATTTCGAAACTGATCCTGGGTCTGTAAAGCGAGCTGCCATGGATTTGCGCCTGACAGAGGAACAACTGGCGCTGCAGGAGACGCTGCGGCGTTTCATCGCCAAGGATTACGATTTCGAGCGGCGCCGCTCGCTCGCGCGCTCACCGCTCGGCTATTCCGCGCAAGCCTGGGCCCAGTATGCCGAGCTCGGCCTGCTCGGCCTGCCCTATCCCGAGGAATTCGGCGGACTCGGCGGCAGCGCTGTGGACATCATGGCCGTCATGGAACTCATCGGCCGGGGACTGCTGCTGGAGCCTTACGTGAGTACCGTCGTGCTCTGCGGTGGGCTGCTGCGCGATGCCGCCGCCCGCGCGATCAAGGAAGCGCTATTGCCGCAGATCGCGGCGGGAAAGCTGCAGATCGCTCTCGCCGCCTATGAGGCGGCCGGGCGCTATGAGCTCGCGCACGTCGCTTCGACGGCCGTCCGCGACGCCAAAGGCTGGCGGCTCACGGGCCGCAAGTCCGTCGTGCTCGATGCCCCATCGGCCGATTATTTTCTTCTCTCGGCGCGCAGCAGCGGCAATCGGACCGACGCCGAGGGTATCTGCCTGTTTCTGGTGCGACGTGATGCGCCGGGATTGACGCTGCAAGCCTATCCCACCCAATCCGGCGGCAGAGCCGCGGATTTACATTTGCAGGATGTGCTTATCGACGACGACGCCGTAATCGGCGCGCCCGAGCGAGCGCTTTCCGTCATTGAGCGCGCCGTCGACCAGGGTATCGCCGCACTCTGCGCCGAAGCGGCGGGTATCGTGACCGCGCTCAATGAGGCAACTCTCAATTATTTGAAAACCCGCAAACAGTTCGGCACCGTGATCGGCAGCTTCCAGGCGCTGCAACATCGAATGGCCGACATGTTCATCGCCGCCGAGCAGACCCGTTCAATGGCCATCATTGCGGCAATCCAAGCCGCCGGCGACGAACCCGCGGCACGCCGCCGGGCCATATCGGGCGCGAAGGCCTATATAGGACAGGCCGCGCGCTTCGTCGGCCAGCAGGCCGTCCAGCTGCACGGCGCGATGGGAGTCGTCGACGAACTCAACGTCAGCCACTACTTCAAGCGCCTCACCATGATCGATATGAGCTTTGGCGACGCCGACCATCATTTGGCGCGCTTCAGCGATGCACTTCGCATCGAAGCGCTGGGAGCTGCCCCATGAAGTTCAACCGCCGCCGCCTGATTCTTGGACTCTATGTGCTCGCGCTCATCGTCATCGCCGAGCTCGTCGCCGGCCATTTCGAGCTGCCGGCATGGCCAGCGTTCGTGGCCTGGGTGCTCTTCTTCGGCGACCACATGAACCCGAAGAGGGCGCCGCACATTCTGATCGGCTCCGCCGTCGGTATTGGACTCGTGATGCTTGCACCACTCGTCATCGGCTTGCTCGCGCACCTTATCGGCGCCGACTGGGCCCGACTGATTTACATCTTGGCCGCCGTTTACGCGATCTTCGCGTTCGGCGAAATGATTCCATTGGTTCTCAACAACTACACCTTCATGTTCTTCACGGTCGCGGGCCTGGCGTTGGCGACGCCACATCCCAATCCTCTGCTGTGGCTGCTCGTCGAGGTGGCGGGCGGCGGCTTGCTGATCGGCGCCACGATCGTCGTCGGCAGGATCATCGGGACACTTAGCGCCGCGCAGGAGGCGCCCTGAATGAAACACGAAGCGGCCAGCTCGATAAGACAGCAAGTCAGCGCCGCCGAATGGGAGATGCGCGTGAATCTTGCGGCCGCGTATCGGCTGGTTGCGCTCTACGGCCGGGATGACCTGGTCTTCACTCACGTGTCGGCGCGCGTTCCCGGATGGTGACGGCGACGTGACCTAAGCGCGGCTATTCCCGATACCCGGGATTCGATCGATCAAGTTTTCGCAGCAGCCCCTGGGCGCGTTTAGGACGGCGATGGCGCTCGCGCCTGCTGCAGGTTCTTCACTTCTTTTTCACTGAAGCGCGCGTCATAGATTGAACGGCGATCCAGTGTGCGCGCAACTACGGTGGCGGTAACGACCGCCAACAGTAGCGGCAAAATAAAAGACCGGTCTCGGCCGGTCAGCTCCACCGTGAGCAGCACCGCCGAAACGGGTCCATGGGTAGTGGCTGCCAATACCGCTGCCGCGCCGACCACAGCGAACAGGCCCGGCGGCACGCCCGGCCAAAGCCATCCCCAGACATGCCCCAAAACGCCCCCGAGCAATGCACCCAAGGCCAGCGACGGGGTGAATAGTCCACCTGGAACGCCGCTGCCCAAACACATGGCGGTCGCCGCAGGTTTGAGGAAAAGAAGGGTCAACAGCAGCAGGGGCGCAACCTGGTTCGTAAACGCCAACTGGGCGATATCCTTGCCGTTACCCAACACCTGCGGAAATTCAATCGAAACGATGCCGAGCAATCCAAGCGCCAATATCGGCGCGATCAGTCGCCGCCAGCCCTTTGGCTTATTACGGTCGGCCCAGGCAATCATCAACACGTAACCCACTGAGACAAGACCCGCGACGGGCCCCACCAGTACCGCCCAGACGACAATGGACGGAGGTGGTGTAAGCGGGAATCACGTAGGTGGGGGCGTTGGGTAGCGCGAGCCAGGAAACCGCCGTGGCGGTGGCGGAGGCAAGTAGTGCCGGCAGTACCAGGCGTAGCGCCAGCACTCCGCGAAGCACCTCGACAGCGAACAGCGCACCTCCGAGGGGGACACCATAGGCTGCCGCCATGCCTGCCCCGGCGCCACACGCAACCAGCAGCTTTCGCTGCTCGTCAGACAGGCGTGCCCTGTCCGAAAGGGCATTCGCGATCACCGCCCCGGCTTGCTTGGGCGCACCTTCGCGCCCGAGCGAAGCCCCCATGCCGACGAGGAGTACCGACAGCACCGCACTGCCAAGGGTACGTACCGCCGGCAACCGCCCGGCGAAGCGCGATATCGCCTCAGTAATGTCAATGCCGTTGCCGCCCGTGAGACGGTGAAGAATGAGTTGGCCTGCACTCGTCAGAAGACCGGCCCCCAACAAAACAACGATATGCCGCAAAGCTCCTGCACTCGCCGCAGCGTCAAGTAGGTCCGGACCTGGCCACACCAGATGTTGGACGAGTTGCAGCAGCCGCGTCAGAACTGCCGCGCTGATGCCGGCCCCAATACCCGTCAGCAGCACTGCGAGCCAGAATCTCCCGGCACCGGGGCGCGTGAGGGTCGCCGGGATTTTGTCAGGGCCTTCTTGCGACGCATCAAAGTCCTTCATTCCGATTGAACGATTCATGCGCAACGCCGCAAATTCGGCCACCGAGTAGGTGCGTGCCATCCGCCTCCGGCAGAACCCGCGCTGACGGTCATTGAAACAGTCTCAGACGGTTTGCGATCGCGACGTATGCGAGCGCCAAGACGAAGAATATTGCCAGCCCCGCAAGAATGGCTTTTTGGGAACCAATCTTCGGCGCGAGGTACGCAATCGCAAGCATGTAAGGCACCCAAGTCACGAGAGTGCCAGCCAACACCCACTTCGCGTGCTGACTGACCGCGATGTTTCCCGCACTTTGGCCTATAAAGAAATATGCGACGAGCGTGAAAACGGGAATTAGCGTGGCCAATCCGGATAGGGTCCGCTGACCACTCTCCTCCAGCACCACGATGACCGCAGTAAACAAGCCCCCGGTCATGAAATAGATGAGCAGGCTAGAGAGCTTCATAAAACCTGTTCATGTCCGCCCTGTGAGTACTTGACCGAAACGCCAATTGCGAAGTTCCGTCATCAGCTGCTTGGCCTCTGGCCGCGGCGGATTATAAACCCGACCAAAGTTCAAACTCGCCACCCGTGAGCGGAATGCGGGTGCCGTCAAGCGAGTGCAGGCGGCGCGCCACCAAGTCCAGCCGCCAGTCCAAAAAGGGTCAAGACGGACCGGGGTCTGCTGCGCGGCTCGTGTGCCAGGTACTCAGACCGGCGCAGTAGGGCGCGAACACGCGCCACCAGCTCATGGGTGCCAAAGGGCTAAGTCCCGAACCCCTGCTCCGGTCAACGCGTGTCACGTGACCAGGGGAAGACAGGAGAGTCCCGAAACATCGAGACACGGAATCAAATCCGGCGAAACACGCCGCCACATTCGGAACGTAATTGCCACGACATGCGACCGCGCAGAATCAGCACCTCGCGTGAACTTCGAAAAGCGCTCAAACGGGCGAACCTGTGAAGGGCTTTCGCGGTCAAAACTACTGTAGAATTCGACATCAGCAACACGAGACCGGCGAGAATAGTGCGATCGTTGGTCGGGACCCGGGCGGGTTCCGGGCGCTGCGGCAGCGAACCGGTGGTGAATTCGTAATTCACCAGGAGGCTGGCATCATGAGCAATCGAGTATTCGTACGATCCTGCGCGATCGCAGCAGCAGTGATGCTCTTGGCGGTCGGCGTGGCGAGTGCCGGTCCGGGGGGTGGCGGCCACGGCGGAGGCGGGAGCTCCCATGGCGGAGGCGGGAGCTCCCATGGCGGCGGCGGGGGATTCCATGGCGGCGGCCGCGGAAGTTACGGCTGGCGCGGAGGCTACTACGGCGGCGGGTATGGCCGCTGGTGGGGCGGTTGGGGATTAGGGCTCTACCTGCCGCTCTTGCCGTGGTATTACGACACATTCTGGTGGAATAACATCCCGTACTACTACGCCGACGACATGTACTATCAATGGGACAACGACGTCGGGGAATACCAGGCCGTCGACCCTCCGGGAAATCTCAGCTCGGTTCCCCCGCAAGGCTCGTCAGCGCCGTCGGTCAATCCAGCAGTGGCTGCCACGCTGTTCGCCTATCCCAAGGCGGGTCAGTCGGAGACGCAGCAGAAGCAGGATAAAGACGAGTGCCGTCGGTGGGCAACGTCGCAAACCGGTTTCGACCCAACTCAGCCGGATCGCGCGACCCCGAAAGGCGCCGGAGACAGTCGACAGGGCTACCTGCGCGCGGAGGCTGCTTGCCTCGAAGGGCGCAACTACAGCGTCAGATGAGCATCGAAAACCGGCGGTTTCGCGGCTCGGTCAGAAGTCACTCACCACAGACTCCGATTTTCGGCGCTCAGATCAGATCGACTTTGGCCTTAATGTCTAGGAGATCGGCGATCTGACTCACTAACGTCGGAACAAAGGCAGCTGACTAACCATCGACCGCCGCGCCCCTGCTCGTACGCGTCGTGCGCGATGAAGTTCCGCAGTTCATCGTCATTACGGGTGCCGGCCGCCGGTGATACTCGACATCGCGGACCGGCCCTGCGCCCTCGTCCGTCGAGCGCCACGGCGCTAGCCGTCTCGTTGGCCGCCTGCGCCTAGAAGACAAGCTATTTACTAGCATCCGATGGAGGCCCATCGAAACCGCCGCACTCAAGCAAGGCTCGGTCAGTATCCCCCCGATCCGGCACTTACCTCGATCTCGTTCACAACCTTGGTAACTCCCGGTACGTTGCGCGCGATCTCCGTGGCCTCATCTCGGACTGCCGGGTCAACGGTAAGCGCGTTGATGTAGGCCGCGCCGTAGCGGACCCGCACTTCGAGCCCGATGTAAAAGTGCAAGCGATCGGCTTCGAGCGCCGCGTACACCCGATCGGCGATAGCCGCATCCGCCTGCGCCTGCTCCGGAGACTCAGGGGGAGTGGACGCACAACCGAGCGCGAACGTCGTCGTCGCCATTGCGGAGGTCGCCCAAGTGTCAGCTCTGGTGCGCGGCTTGAACGGTTTCACGAGAATGCGCTCCGATCGTGCGTCGCCGCACTACCCCTGCCTATGTCGTTGGACTACGGCGGCAGCAGGAAGTGCCTCACGGAGTGAATGGCGCAAGCGCTGAACCTTTGAGCGCTCCTGGCCGCGAGTCGCCTCTCGACCCCGAGGCGGAAGCTCGCGACGGTCCCGCTTTCGGGAAGACTAATCAAGCCCGCATTGTCATCTGTGGCCGCTGTCCTGAGCGCACGAGACTGAGCACAGTGCTATCCATCGGCGTCAATATCAGACCAAGAGCTTATTGGACGAGCCGGTGTAAGGTTTCGGATACCCAGTTGCATTCATGCGGCGCGAGAGGATGTCGCGTGCGTCATGCACATCCATTCTCTCAATGGCGTCGCCGTCGCAGCACAGAAGCAGGGCTTGCTGCCGATTTCACAGCAATCCTTGTTCGTGCTGTCGTCGTTGGCCTATCACGACTACGAGGGTGTCGCGCTCAATGCCGCCGAACAGCCGCGCCTGGTTGCGGACCTCGGCGACAAGTCCTATCTGATACTGCGCAATCACGGGCTGCTGACGGCCGGTTCGTCGCCGGCCGATGCCTTTCTGTACATGTATATCTTCGAATCCGCGTGCGCGATCCAGGTGCGCGCTCAAAGCGGCGGACAAGAATTGATCCGAATACCCGAACCCATTCTCGGCGGCATTCGGGCCGCGGCCAGCCAGGTGACGCGAGGATTGGGAAGCAGCCTCGCATGGCCGGGGCTGCTGCGAAAACTTGATCGATCGAATCCCGGGTATCGGGAATAGCCGCGCTTAGGTCACGTCGCCGTCACCAGTGAATTTGGAAAATTGGACCGCAAGAATCGGATTGCGGCAGTAGCGTGACGGGGATAGTGTGCCGGCCGGCTTTGAAATCTGGAGTTGGTCATGAGTTTTCGCATAACCGGACTTGCCGCTGAGCCCTTTCGACATCTGTATGGTCTCAGCGACCAGGAGCTGGCGCTCCAGGGGGTCAAGAGGTACATAGCCGACAAGAGGCCTGGCTTTCCAGACCGCATCGAAATGCGGGACGCTTCGGTCGGTGAGAAACTCCTGCTACTCAATCACGTCTGCCAGCCAGCCAACACCCCCTATCGGGCCAGCCATGCCATTTTCGTGAGAGAAGGCGCAGAAGATGCCTACGACCGGGTGGGCGAAGTCCCAGAGGTCATGCGCACGCGCCTGCTGTCCCTGCGCGCCTATGATGCCGAGGGCATGATGCTCGATGCCGATGTGGTCGATGGGAAGGACATCGAATCAGTCATTTTGCGATTTTTCGTATCCCCTCATGTTGCATACATTCACGCTCACAATGCCAAGCGCGGATGCTATTCGGGCCGAATAGACCGCGCCTAAGGTCGCAGTTCCCGACAAAGCGGTCGTTCGTGAATGCGCGGAGTGGGTCAAGCGCTGCCGTGGAGCGAGTCCCTCCAACGTGGCAAATCCTGCCCCTGCGACCTGGTATCGAGCGCAGCGGTCTCGGGAATAACGCAACGGTACCGTTGCGTTTCTGCGGAAGGGCGAGTACCGTCCGCGGGTGCGTCGGTCACGCACGGTCAGGAGGAGAACGCCATGCCCGCACTCAAGCAGACGGTTCTTGCCGCGGCCGCCACCGCCGCGCTCCTGTGTCTACCGATTACACCAGCCGCTGCCGCCGGCCCTTTGCTCTTCGCCCCATGGGTATTGGGGCACGTCATCGGTGCCGGGATGAGGCTTGCCACCCTGCCCCTGGCCGTGGCTTCGTCAGCGGCCTCGGTGGGGCAACCACGAGCGCCATACCCACCGACCCCCGGTTACTACGGGGGCCCGCCCGGCTACTACGCGCCGCCCAACTATTACGCACGGCCCCCGGTGAATTACGGGCCCCCAGGGTATTACCCTGCGCCGCAGGCTCAATACCGGCCCGCGCGCGCCTATGCTCCCCCGATGCCGCGGTTCTACGCGCCGACACGTGGTTACTATGCACCGCGCGCGTCGTACTCTGGCTCCCATGGTGCCCAAGCCTTCTATCGATCGGGCGGTTCCGCCTATCGGCGCCGGTAAGAATCGGCGCCGCTCGCCGACTCGTAAGACACGTCATGGCGGAAGGCCATCGCAGGCTGCCGCCCTGGAGCTGCGCGATCGGATCTTAGAGGTCGCCACCGAGCTGTTCCTGACGGAGGGCTACGGGTCGACATCCATCGAAGCGGTGGCCGGGCGCGCTCGCATCTCGAAGCGTACGTTCTATCACCGCTTCGACGACAAGGCGGCGCTGTTCGCCGCGGTCGTCCATCGAATCATCGAGCAGATCCGTCCGCCTCCCGGAGTGCCCCTCCTTGAGGGCGCGACGTTGCAGGAGATCCTGCGTCGGCTCGCCGGATTCATCCTGCGCGCCGCGCTTTCCCCTCAGGCTATCGCGCTGCACCGCCTCGTTACGGCCGAGGCAGCGCGCTTTCCCAATCTGGTTCGTGCGGTCTATGACGAGGGCTGGGCTCAGGAGGCGACGACGCTGATTGGCGATCTGCTCGCGCGTGAACTGCCAGATACACGGCTGACGGTCGAGCTTCGAAGCTTTGCGGCCGCGCAGTTTCTGCATATGGTCGTTGCCCAGCCGCAGCGTCGCACCATGGGTGTGGGCGTACCCATGACGCCGGGCGAAATCGACGCGTGGGCTGACAACGCGGTCAACCTGTTTCTCAACGGCTGTCGAGGATTGTCCGGCGCGTCTTCGCGTCGCAGACGATGATTTGCTACTGAACGCCGGGCCTCCTGGCTCCGACACGCGGTTTTTCAGCCCGTGCCGCCAACCGTCAGCGCATCGATGCGCAGCGTCGGCTGGCCGACACCGACCGGGATGCTCTGGCCCTCTTTGCCGCAGGTGCCGATGCCCTCGTCGAGCTTCAGGTCATTGCCCACCATGGAGACACGCGTCAGCACGTCCGGACCATTGCCGATGAGCGTCGCACCCTTGAGCGGTGCGCCGATGCGGCCGTTCTCGATGGCGTAGGCCTCGCTCGCCGAGAACACGAATTTCCCCGAGGTGATGTCCACCTGGCCGCCGCCGAAGTTGACGGCGTAGATCCCGCGCTCCACCGAGCGGATGATCTCTTCGGGTGCGTGCGGACCGGGGCGCATGTAGGTGTTGGTCATACGCGGCAGCGTCATGTGCGCGAACGACTCGCGTCGCCCGTTGCCGGTCGGCGCCACGCCCATGAGGCGCGCATTCAGCCGATCCTGCATGTAGCCGCGCAGCACGCCGTTTTCGATGAGCGTGGTGCACTGGGTCGGGATACCTTCGTCATCAATGTTGAGCGAACCGCGGCGGCGCGCGAGCGTGCCATCGTCCACCACCGTGCATTCCGGCGCCGCCACCCGCTCACCGATGCGGTTGGCGAATGCGGAGGTGCCCTTGCGGTTGAAATCCCCCTCGAGCCCGTGGCCGATCGCCTCGTGCAGCAGGATTCCCGGCCACCCCGGCCCCAGCACCACCGTCATGGTGCCGGCGGGCGCCGGCAGCGCCTCGAGATTCACCAGCGCCTGGCGCGCGGCCTCGCGCGCCAGCGCGAGCGGCCGGTCGCCCGCCACGAGTTCACTCAGGGTGTAGCGTCCGCCCGCCCCCGCGTAGCCCTGCTCGCGCCGGCCGTTCTGCTCCACGAGCACCGACACGCTCATGCGTACCAATGGGCGCACATCGGCGGCAAGCTGCCCGTCGCTGGTGGCAATCAGAACCACTTCATGCACCGCGACCACGCTCGCGGTGACATGTACGACGCGCGGATCGACGCGGCGCGCTTCCTTATCCACGCGCTCGAGCCAGGTGACTTTTTCCTGCGCTGCGAGCGATACGCCCGGGTCAACGGGCAGGTAGAGCTGATGGCCGGTCTGCGCGCGCCACGCCTGCACCCGGCGCTCACCGCCCTGCACGGCGATGGCGCGCGCGGCTCGCGAGGCTTCCTCGAGCGCCGGCGCCACGATCTCGTCGGAGTACGCGAAGCCGGTTTTCTCGCCGGCGAGCGCCCGCACGCCCACACCCTGTTCGATGCTGGCGGTGCCATCCTTGACGATGCCGTCCTCGAGCGCCCAGGACTCCTGGTGCGTGAGCTGGAAGTACAGGTCGGCAAAGTCCACCGAGTGTGAGAGCACCTCGCCGAACACGTGATCCAGGCCCCGCTCGTCCAGTCCACTCGGGTGCAGGATCAGGTCGCGCGCCAGCGCCAAGGGATCGTTGCCCGGCGTCTCACTCATGGGTGGTGTTCGCAAAAGCACGATGTGCGAGTGCGGGAAAGCTCTCGCGCACCCCGGCCTGGCGGGAGAGATCCACTTCCGCGACCGCGCAGCCGCGTCCGCGCGGCACGCGCTGCAAAATCCGTCCCCAGTAGTCGACAATCATGCTGTCGCCGTAAGTCTCACGTCCGCCCGGATGGAAGCCCGACTGCGCGGGCGCGAGAACATAACACAGATTTTCGATCGCCCGGGCGCGCAGCAGGGTTTCCCAGTGCGCACGCCCGGTAGGCGCGGTAAACGCCGAGGGCACCACCAGCAGCTGTGCGCCCGCAGCGCTCAGGTGCCGGTACAGTTCCGGAAAGCGCACGTCGTAGCACACCGACAGTCCGAGCCTGCCCGCCGGGGTATCCACCACGGCCGCGGCAGCTCCCGGGGCCACGTGCCGCGATTCGCGGTAGGCCTCGATGCGACCGGGAATATCGACATCGAACAGGTGAATCTTGTCGTAACGCGCGGCACGCCGGCCGTCGGGGTCGTACACCAGGGACGCGGCCGCGACGCGTCCGTCGCTGTCAGCACCGACGCGCAGCGGCACCGTGCCGCCGACGACCCACAGCTTCAGCCGCCGCGCGATGTCGGCGAGAAAGTCCTGTGCCGGACCTGAGCCGTCGGCTTCGGCGACGGCGCGCTTGTCCGCGTCCTTGAGTCCCATGAAGGAGAAATTCTCCGGCAGCGCTGCCAGCCGTACGCCACGCGCGGCGGCATCCTCGAGGAGCGCGCGCGCCTGCTCGAGGTTCGCGCCCACGTCCGGACCCGAGGTCATTTGTATCGCGGCAATTTTCATGTACTTCCAGTTTGCCCGCACCGCTAGTCGATTGGCCGAAATCGCATGGGAGCGATTTCGGCGGACAGTAGTTCCGTTGCCGGTGACCGCTTCGGCTAGTTCGGTGTGTTAACACGCCCTAGTCCGCGGCCACCACCACCGGGTCATCCCACGTGCCTTCCAGGCGCAGCGCCGCAGCACCGGCCCGATCCACACTCGACCCGCTGAAGAGCTCCCGCAGCGACAGCCACACAGCGGCCACGCGCGGAGTCGGACCCAGTCCGCGCACTGCTGATGGCAGACGATCCTCGCCCCTGAGGATCCACGCCTCCGCATCGTAGTCCCGCGCGGTCAGGCCCACCCGGCCGCGCACGAGGATTTCCGCGTCCCCATCGAAGTGCAGATCGGCGGTCTGCGCCTCACCCTCGTGCAGCGCGAAATCTGCGCTCAGGCTCGCAAAATGCAGCTCCGGCGGCACCCCCGACCCCACGGGCGTGATTAAACCCTTCATCAGCGCCGGCACGGCGAGCAGCGCAAACGGCGCGGCGGGTGCGGCTGCGGCGCGGGTCACGCCGTCCTCAAGCTGCATATGGAGTCGCCCGTTCAGGAGTGCAAGGGCGGCATCGCTCTCCTCGGGCCACTGCACATCCCCCGTCAGCTGCGCGTGCCTGGCGCTGACGTCCGGGCTCAGCCCGAAGCGCGCGAGCGTCGCCGCGGCATCCGTGCTGTCGAGGGTGAATTTCAGGCCGCAGGCGCCATCCGCACAGTGGGCGCTGCCGGAGGTTCTGTCGACCGGTCCGGCGAGTTCCAGGTCCCGCAGCTCCAGGCTCGCTCCGCGCAGGCTCAGCCGCGCTGCAAACCGGCCGAGCGGGCGCCCCTGCCATTGCAGCTGATCTGCGGACACGGCGACGTCCGCGCCCAAAGCGCCGACGAGGCTGGCGCCAAGTGCGACGTCGGTGAGCTGCGCGATGTTGAGTGTTGCGAAGTGCACCGTTGTCGGAGCCGCCGGCGCCTGCCAACGGGCAATGCCTGAAAAGTCGGCCGACTGGATCTGCACCTGACCGCTGCCGTGTCCAGCCTCCGCCGTCAGCGTCGCGTCGGCGTAACTGTGAGCGCCGATGAGCAGCTGCCCGGAGGTGAAATGCGCCTCAACCACCGGCAGCGCCGCATCGGCGCCGGCCTGGCGCCATAGCTTCAGATATGCCGGAAGATCGAGGCGTCCGATGGACCCCTCGACCAGCAGGACCCGCCGCTGCGGGAGTTGCGGGACGCTCGCAGCGAGACGCACCGCGCCACGCTCGATGCGCCAGGTGTCGCCGCTACGGGTGACGACGGCCACGCCGTGCAGGCGTTCGCCGAGACTCACACGCAGCTGGCCATTGTCGGCGTTGCCCTGGGCATCAATGCGCAGCGGCACCGCCGTGCCCTGAGTCTTGGCAAACGGCTCAGGCAGGGCGCTGCTGACGCCCACGAGGTTCGAATCCGCGCGGATTCGCCAGTGCGCCTGCCGCGGGTCCTGGGCAGTTGGCACCTCCAGGGACGCGGTCCACTCGGCGTTGCCCTCCAAGGGCGCCCCTTCGGCACTGCCGCCCGCCGCCAGCAGCGCCTCGCGCGCATTCATGAGGCCACGGCCTGAGATCGAAAGTCCGCTCGCCCGAGCCTCGCGATGCTCGGCAATGGTCAGGGCCACCGGCCCCCCGAGCCATTGCCCGGTGAGCGTCGAGTGCCGCACGTGCCCGGCGCTGAAGGCAAGCGTGCCGCGCAGTGCCTGCATCGGCGGCAGGCCCGCGAGCGGCGTCAATCGCACGCCGTCGAGGAGCGCGGTGAGGCCCACGCGCGGTTGCGCCAGCGGCGCGGCCCCACCCGGGATCGTGATATCCACATCGAGGAGCGTGTCACCGGCGAGGTCCACATTGCCGACTGCGGGCGCCGCGGCGAGCAGCTGGGGGCGCTCGCGCACCCAGCCAAGCGCTTCCTGGGCCGCGCCAGTGAAGCGCCCGACAAGATGCGAACTGCCCTCCCCGCGTGCGTCCCAATCGAGATTTGCCGCGGATACCTGCCAGGTGCCGGCGGCGCCCGCATCCAGCGCGGCGTGAATTCGCGGCCCTCGCCAGTCGAGGTGCGCGCTCAGTCCGTGCACCTCAGGCCACCAGACACCGGCGGCAAGACTGGCATCGCGCAGCTCGAGTGTGCCGCGGAACACGCTGCCGTTATCCCACGGCGTCGCCTCATCCAACGGACCGTGCAGCGTGAACTGTGCGTCTGCAACGCGGCCGGCCGTGAGGCGCGGCCCGGAAGCGCCGAACACGCTCGCCCCCGCGGGCCCCAGCAGCTGCGTGAGCAGCGCCACATCGGCTTGCTTGAGTGTGGCGCGGGCATCGATCGCAGGGTGCACCCCGGCAGCGTGGCTGCTGACGGTGACCGCGCCCGCCAGAGTCGCTTCCCCGTGTTGAATCTGCACATCGTCGCTGCTTAGCTGCCAGCCGCCGGAGGTCGCGGTGGCAAGCAGATGCGCGGCGACCTTCAGGCCGGGGAGCGTGAAGCTTTCCGCGCGTGCGAGCGTGAGTTGCGCATCCTCGGAGCGCAGCTCGGCGCTGAGCGCAGCGTCGCTCCCGGAAATACGCCCCGCAAGGCCCGCCAGCACCAGGCTGCCGTCCGCGCTCGCCACCGACACGGCCTCCAGTTGCGCCGTGGTCGTGAGGCGCTCGCCCGCCGGACGCCGCGCGCTCCAGTCAAACGTGAGCAGGCGCACGCTGCCCCGCAGGTCGAACTCACCCAAGGGCAACTCAGGCGCCTGCCAGCGGGCGATGCCGGCGAGTAGCCCGAGCGGTGCGTGCTCAATCGCGCCGCTGGCGCTCTGCAGCCCTGGGTCCGCATCCAGCGTGACTGCTGCCGCAGCGGCGGACCGATCCAGATCGAGTCCGCTGACCGTCAGATGCCAGGCGCTCGCCTGGCGCGCGAGTTGCCACGCGGCACGCAGCCGCGGCACGGCGAGTGTGGCAGCGCCGGCCGCGCGCGGCGCCCATTCCAGCGCCTCGGCGTGCACCTTGCCCTCGCTGGCAACCATGCGCCCTGCGACAAACCGCGCCTGCAGGTCAAGGTCGGCGATGCCAGCCTGTGGCAGAAAGTCGACGAGCCCCGGCTGCGCCAGGGCCGCGCGCCAGCCAGATGATTCAAGGCGCTGTGCCTGCACGCGCAACGTCCCGCTGGTGCCCGCGGACTGCGCCGGATCACCCACCATCTGCAAGGTCAGATGCGCGCCAGCACCCAGGCTCTCAGGCAGCTGCACGGTGGCATCGGCGCTCCACTGTGAGCCCAGACGGCGCAGCGTGGCGTGCTGAAGTCCCAAGACCAGGGGCGCGGCGAGCGTGGGCCAGTGCAGCGTTCCACCCTCGATGTCGATGCGTCCACCGCGCCAGCGGGACAAAGTCCGGGCGGCCACCGCCCACAGCGACGCCTGCGAGTCACGCCCTGCAACAGCGCCCGCGGGGGTGTTGGGATTGCGCAGACTGGCGTCCGGGCGCAGCACCACGTCGGGCGCCACCAGGGTGATGCGACCGGCCTCGGGCCGGCCGCTGCGCAGCATGCGCCACAGGTCGAGTCCCACCACCAGCTCCGGAGCGCGCACCTGGAGCGCGCCTGACTCGGGCTCGCCGAGCTCCACCTCGCGGAATACGGCCTCAGGGCCATACCAGCCCCAGCGCAACGCGAGTTCGGAGAAGTGCAGATCGAGATGAGTTTCGTCGCGCACCAGGCTTTCGAGCGCCGCACGATGCTCCGGAAGGCGCGCCACCGCGAGCTCGCAGGCGAGCCACACGACCACTGCCAGGGTGAAGAGGCAGCCGAGCGCCACCGTGAGAGCGCGCCACTCAGGTCGACGCGCGCGCGCACCCGTGCCGCCTGCGGCAGCAGGAGACGCCGGCCCGGCAGCCGGCTCTGCGCGCGTAACACTCACCGTCATGCCTTAAACGAGTACGACGTCGTACTGGTCAATGCCGTAAAGCGCCTCGACCTGCAGGCGGATCGGACGGCCGACCTGCGCCTCGAGTTCGCCCAGGGTGGCGGACTCCTCGTCCAGCAGGCGATCCACGACGTCCTGGTGAGCGAGTATCAGCAGCTCCCGGCTGGCAAACTGTCGGCTCTGTCGCACAATCTCGCGAAAAATCTCGTTGCACACCGTTTCGGGCGTGCGAATGAAGCCGCGTCCTTCGCAGCTTCGACACGGTTCACACAGCAGATGTTCCAGGCTCTCGCGGGTGCGCTTGCGGGTCATCTCCACCAGCCCCAGGGGCGAGAGGCTCACAATGTGCGTCTGGGCCCGGTCACCGGCCAGCGCGCGCTCGAGCGCGGTCAGTACCGCGCGCCGATGCGGCTCATCGCGCATGTCGATGAAGTCGAGGATGATGATGCCGCCAAGATTGCGCAGGCGCAGTTGCCGCGCGATGCTCACCGCCGCCTCGAGGTTGGTGCGGAAGATGGTTTCCTCGAGGTTGCGGTGCCCGACATAGGCGCCGGTGTTGACATCGATGGTGGTCATCGCCTCGGTCTGATCGATCACCAGGTGGCCGCCGGATTTCAGCGGCACCTTGCGGTCGAGCGCCTTGGTGATTTCCTCCTCGACGCCGCCGAGATCAAAAATCGGCCGCGCGCCCGTGTACAGCTCGATGACCTGCGCCGCTTCGGGCATGAAGGCGGCGGCAAACTCCAGCATGCGCGCGTGCTCGTGCGGTGAGTCGACGAGCACACGGCTGACGCCGCGTGTCAGCTCGTCGCGCAGCACGCGCAGGCTGAGTGGCAGATCCTCGTGCACCACCTCGCCGGCGCTCACCTGCGCTGCGCGCTCGCGCACGTGCCCCCACAGCTTCGCGAGATACCCCATGTCCTCGCGCAGGCTTTCTGCCGCGACTCCCTGCGCCGCCGTGCGCACGATGTAGCCGCCGCTGCTCGTGGTGCCGAGCACCTCGAGGAGCGCCGCCTTCAGCCGCGCGCGTTCGGCTTCGTCCTCGATGCGCGCCGACACGCCGATCGCTTGCCCGCGCGGCATGTACACGAGGTAGCGCGAGGGCAGCGCGATAAAGGTCGTCAGGCGTGCGCCCTTGCTGCCGATCGGGTCCTTGATCACCTGCACCAGGATCTCATCCCCGGGATTCACCAAGCGCCGGATGTCCTCCACCGCCGCCATGGCCACAGCCGCCGGGGCGCCCAGCACCGTGTCGTCGGAGACGCGCTGAGCGATGTCGGCGGCGTGCAGGAACGCCGTGCGCTCCAGGCCGATCTCCACGAACGCCGCCTGCATGCCGGGAAGCACGCGCGATACACGCCCCTTGTAGAGATTACTCACCAGTCCCCGGCGACTGGTGCGTTCGATGTGAATCTCCTGCACCACCGCGTTCTCGAGAATGGCGGCACGCGTCTCGCGCGGGGCCGTGTTGACGAGAATCTCCACGCTCACGCGGCGTCTCCGCCAGCGGCTGCGGCCTGCCAGCACGGCACGCCGGCCGCCTGCAGCAGCTGCGCGGTCTCGAACAGCGGCAGCCCCATGACGCCGGAGTAGCTGCCGCTGAGATGTTCGATGAAGACCGCGCCGTGGCCCTGGATGGCGTAGCCACCCGCCTTGTCGCGCGGCTCACCGCTACGCCAGTAAGCCGCGCATTCGGCGGCGCTCAGCGCGCGGAAGCGCACCGCGCTCGCGCTCAGACGCTGCGCGACGCCCAGCGCGCCCGCGAGCGCGACGGCGGTAAGCACCTGGTGCGTGCGGGCTGACAGGCGCTGCAGCATGGCGATGCAATCGGCCTCGTCGCGCGGCTTGCCGCAGATCAGTTCATCCACCACCACCGTGGTGTCGGCCGCCAGCACCGGCAGGGCCGTGCCGCGGGCGCGGACGCTGAGCGCCTTGTCGCGTGCCATGCGCACGACGTACTCAGCCGCCGGCTCGCCGGGCCGCACCGTTTCATCGATGTCAGCGGCGCTCACCAGGCAGCGCACCCCGATCTGGGCCAGCAGCGCCCGGCGGCGCGGCGAGACCGAAGCGAGGCACACAGCGGCGGGGGTGTCTTGTGGATTCATCAGTCGCGGTGATAGGGGTGGTTGCCCAGTATGCTGTGGGCGCGGTAGAGCTGCTCGGCGAGCAGCACGCGCACCAGCGCGTGCGGCAGCGTCAGGCGCGACAGCGACCAGGTGAAATCGCTGCGTGCCAGTACCTCGGGTGCAAACCCATCGGGGCCCCCGATGAGGAACGCGAGATCCCTGCCCTCCTGCATGCGCTTGCCGAGCCAGGCGGCAAGCTCGCGCGTCGAGAGCTCTTTGCCGCGCTCATCAAGCGCCGTGACGTGCTCGTTTGCCTTCAGGGCACTGAGCAGCCGCTGCCCTTCCACCGCGACGGCCTTGCGCACCGCGCCGCCGGCACTGCGCGCGCCGGGCGCGACTTCCGTGAGCGAGACGGACAGCGGCGCGAGGCGTTTCAGGTATTCAGCGGTGGCGGTGCGCACCCAGGCCGGCGGACGCGTGCCTACGGCGATCACGCGCACGCGCATCGCGCGGAACTTACCGCGCGGTTCGCCGCCGCCGGGCGGAGGCGCCGGCAACCGCCGGGACAGCCGCAGCGGGCGCGGCCATGTCGTTTTCCCACAGGCGCTCGAGCCCGTAGAACTCGCGCACGCGCGGCAGCATCACGTGCACGAGGATATCCTGCAGATCCACCAGCACCCATTCCCCATCCCGCGTCCCTTCCATTCCGAGCGGCCGGAACCCCGCCGCTCTGGCGTTTGCGACCACGCGCTCGGCGATGGAGCGCACGTGGCGGTCGGAGTTGCCGCACGCAATGACCATCGTGTCGGCGATATCGGTGAGCCCCCGCACATCCAGCACCCTGACATTCACGGCTTTCATGTCCTCGAGCGCGGTCGTCACGGCTTGTTGCAACGGCGAGGCGCGCTCCTCCACGGGGCGCAGGCGTTTGCGGGTGATCATGTGCTTAAGTGGTTTCTCCTGTGTCCTGCGAGGTTCGGCCGGTCCGCGGCCCCTCGCGCGAAGCATAGCACCTCGTCTCCAGAATGATCTGCCTCACCGGGTCGGGCACCAGGTAGCGCGGGTCGCGGCCCGCGACGATAAGCGCGCGCAGCTCGGTGGAGGAGATCTCCAGCTGCGTGACGGCGTGCACGTACACGCAGCCGGCGGGCCGCTCGTGCAGTTCGCGCACCGAACCGGTGCCGTGATCAACCATGATTTCTCCCAGGGGGCCCATGGTCGGCGCGCGCCAGCCAGGCCGGTGCGCCACCACGATATGCGCGAGGTCGAGCAGTTCCCGCCAGCGATGCCAGCCTGGCAGTCCGAGAAACGCGTCCATCCCGAGCAGCAGGCACAGCGAGGCCTGCGGATGCTCGGCGCGCAGCTCCGCGAGCGTATCCACCGAGTAGGAAACGCCGCCGCGGCGCACTTCTCGATCATCGACCAGGAAGCCCGGCTGGTCGGCGATGGCGGCGCGGACCATCTGCAGGCGCAGCTGCGCGTCCGCGTAAAGATGCTCGCGGTGCGGAGGATTGCCGGTCGGCACAAACCGCACCTCTGCGAGCTTCAGCTCCTGCCACAGCTCGAACGCCGTGCGCAGGTGCCCGCAGTGGATCGGATCGAAGGTGCCGCCGAACAGGCCCAGGGGTTGCATGCGTGGCTCAGTCTATCGGCCGAAATCGCAGGAAGTCGATTTCGGCGGACAGCCCAGGCGGCTGGTTGGCAGTGTCAACACGCCTAACGGGCCACCGTGCGCGGCAGCGCCGCCTGCGGCAGCACCGGCGTCGCACAGATGTCGGCGGCGAGCAGCGCCAGCTCGTCCCACGCGTCCCCCGGCACGCGCCCCTTGATCATGCGGTCGGCGCGCTCGGCGCGCTGCGCGAGCGCGGTGAAGGCCAGGCGCGGAGCGCGTTGCACGGCCTTCGCGAGCGCGGCGCCCTGGCGCTGCCAGGGAGGTGCTTTGGAGCCGCCGCCCGCGCGCGCCTGCCACACATCGCGCAGCGACTTGTTCAACGTCCACAACACCAGCGTGCGCTCGGTGCCTTCAGCGCGCAGTCCGGCCAGCATGCGCAGCGCCCGCGGCGTATCGCCAGCGAGCACCGCCTCACCCAGTTGGAAGACGTCAAAGCGGGCGCTGTCGGCCACGCTCGCGAGCACGTCTTCAGGAGTGATGCGGGGCGCGTGCGCGGACAGCGTGAGCTTCACCAGCTCCTGGTGCGCGGCGAGCAGGTTCCCCTCGGTGCGTGCGGCCAGGATCGCGAGCGCCTCATCGCTCGCCTCGAGCTTGAGTTTGCGGCACCGTCCCTTGAGCCAGCCGACCAGCCGCGCAGCATCCACCGGCCATACCTGCACCCAGCCGCCACGGGCCTCCACGGCGCGCACCCATTCGGCGTTCTGTGCGTCGCGGTCCAGGCGCGGCGCGAGGATGAGAAACAAGGTGTCAGGGTCGCTCTTGTCGAGGAGCGCGACGAGCGCGGCGTTCCCGGCGACCCCGGGCTTGCCGCTCGCGAGGCGGATCTCCAGCACCCGGCGCGAACCAAACAGCGACAGGTTCGCCGCCGAGGCGCGTACGTCGTCCCAGTCGCTGACGCGCTCGATGAAATGCACTTCGCGTTCGGTGAAGCCCGCGGCGCGGGCGCCGGCGCGCACGGCGTCGGCCGCCTCCCCGGCCAGCAGCGGCTCGTCCCCGGACACGAGGTAGGCCGGCAACAGCCGTTCTGCGAGCGAAGCGGCGAGCGAGTCGGAGGTGAGCTTCATGAAACCCCATCCCGGCGCGTATTGGCCGGTAGCGGTTCATTATTGACCATAGACTGGCGCCGGGTCAGTTTTCGACCCGGCGCCGCCCAGGGCGCGTGGACCTGTGCCCGCCTACCTCAGAATTGCCATGACAGGCCGCCAAACAGCCCGCGCCGCGGGCCGTACTGCGGCGCAAAGACACCGATGCCGGTACCGCTGCGGATCTCGTAGACCTTGTCCAGCACGTTGATGACATCGAAGCGCGCCGTCAGCGGGCCCGAGGTGGCCAACCGGAACTCGTGGCTGACGCCCAGGTTGATCTGGGTGTAGCTCGGCGTGTGGTCCCCGTTCGGGATCACGTAGCCGTCGGCTAGAACGAGATCGTCGCGCAGGCCGGTGCCAAAGATCATGTCGGTACTGAAACGCGTCCCCTGCCACAGGTAGGAGACGCCGCCGGAGGCCGCCACCCGTCCCTCATGATCCAGGTGGATGTAGTTGTCGGCTATGTAGTCGAGCTGCTGCTGGTTGAAGTTGAACTGCGACGACTCGACGTCCTTGCCGTGGGCGGTCTGAAACGACAGGTTCCCGTACGCGGAAAAATTGCTCACCGTGTAGTTAACGGTGAATTCATCGCCGCCGATGATGCCATAGCGGTAGTTGAACGGCGTGAGGATGATCGGCGCGCCGAACTGCCCCTCATCGATCAGGTGCTGCGACTGCTCGTAGAAGCTGTCGAACCCTAAGGTAAGGGTGTTGTTCAGCAGTTTCTGCTGCACGCCGAAGTCGTAGTAGTTGGCGCGTTCGGCGATCGGCGCTGTGTCAAGCGTGACCGAGCCGGGTGGCAGGGCGGTTGTGCCGGCGAACTTCGTGAAAGTTTCGGTACCGATCAGCTCGAACGGGGGCGGGGTGAAGTAACGCGAGTAGCCGCCGTGCACGGTCGTGTCGGATTCGAGTTTCCAGACGAAGTTGACACGCGGGCTGAGCTGACTGCCGCTGGAATAGGCGCTGTAGTGGTCGAAGCGCAGTCCGTAGTTGATCGTCAACGGCGCCAGTGCCTGCCATTCGTCCTGCAGATATGCGCTTTCCATGGCCTGCGACTGTTGGCCGTTGTCGAGGACGGTCAGCGGAACGTCGCCGGTCTGCACGCCGCCGGCATTGATGGGCAGGACCTGCGAGGTGGTATCGCTGGTGGCGCTGTCGTGTTGAAGATAGAACCCAGCGCGCACCGTGTGCGCGTCGCTCACCTTGTAGGAGCCATCGGTTTGCCACCCGTAAGCGGTGTCATCCTTGAACGCGTTCTGAGCGATGCCGTTGTAGAGCAGATCGCCGGTCCAGTCCGGCGCGAAGTGCAGGCTGGTGTAGCGCGTGGACAAGGAGCTCTGCCAGTTGAGCGCCCCTTGCGAGTGCTGCCAGCTGACGATCGCGTACTGCGCTGCCTCGTGCTGCGTTTCGTTCAGATCATCGCTCAGAAACGCGGTCTGGCCGAGGACGTCCAGGCCCAGGGTGGGCTGCAGGCCGCGCTGATTCGGGATCTGGAATGCGTCGTCGGAAGTGCCGAGAATCAGTGACAGGCGGTTGCTCGGATCGAGGATTTCCTCGAAATAGGCGAAGCCGTGACCCTGCGTCGAATGATCGTGCAGGGGATTGGAGCTGCCGTCCGGGGATTCAATGCCCAGATCATTTTGCTTGTAGTCGCCGCTCAGGTAGTAGCTGAAATTGCCGGAGCTGCCACCGTACTCGGCCGCGGGCTGGAAGGTTCCGTGGCTGCCGCCATAGACCGACACCTCGCCACCCGGCTGCAGCAGGCCGGTATTGGTGGTGAGGTCGATGACTCCGGCGGTGCGCAGGCCATATTCCGCCGGCAGCGCGCCCGTGATCAGACTCAGTGACGAGATCAGCCGCGGACTCAACGTCTGGCTGAAGACACTGATGCCCTCGGGCAGAATGATGCCGTTCAGCCGATATTGCAGATCGTTGTGGTCGGCGCGCACGTGCAGCTGCCCGAACGAGTCCTGGACCACGTCCGGCGCCTGCAGCAGCACCTGATTGAGCTGTACGTTATCACCACCGGGAGTGGCGGCAATCGCACTGCTGTCGATCGTATAGGTCGACGCGCCCGTCTGGGTCTCGATCTCGGCACGCGCCTGGTTGAGTCGCCTCGCGGTGATCACTACTTCCGCCAGCTCGCCGGATGGCGCTGTAGTCGCGGCGGTGCTGGGAGCACTGTCAGCAGCAGCGCCGGCGGCGGCATTGTCGGCGGCCTGCGCCGCGGGCGCGGTCAGCAGTGCGGCCGCGAACCAGGCACCGGCGGCGAGCGCGCCAAGCGCGGCAGCCGGGAATCGGGAATTCATCATGAATTACTCCACAAGAACTGAAATCACGCAGCACCGGAAGCACTCCGGCGCGGCAGCTTTCGGGAACGAAAGGTCAGTTCAGGCTTGCGGAGGACCGCGACTGCGGGGATTCGGCGCATCGGCGCCGACGATGACGTAACTGGGATGGCGGGCGGGTATGAGCGCAGGCGGGGAGACCGCCAGATCGGCGGTCCCGGCAGCCACCGGGTTCGCAATCTGCGCAAACGCCTGGCAGGTCGGACACAGCCCGTCCTCGGCGCCGTGCAGCTGCGCGCTCAGTGCCGCCATGCCGGCCGTGCCGCCGTGGTGGCTGAGGTGCCCGAGCTCGTGCAACAGCGCGCCGTGCTGCGCCAGCAGCAGCGACAGCGACAGGACCCACGAGAGGAACGATCGACGCATATTCACGACAGTCGGGCACACGGACCGCGGGGAGTCTAGCGTGTCGCGGCGCTCATTTCCTAGTCAGGCGGCACAAACTGAGGCATGCGTCCGTCGCACGGAACACTCCGGCCGGCGCGCTCATACCCTGACCGCTCCCGTCACTCTGCCAGCGGCGTCGATGACGCCGTGCCCGACCAGCCACGCGCGCGCATCCTCGGCGTCGCGCTCAAACCATGCGCGGGTGTTGCCCAGCCTGAAGCTGTAGCCCCAGGCGTCCATGTCGGCGAACAGCCGCTGCGGGCCCACGTCCGGCAACTCGGCGGCCAGCACCACCTGCAGGTAGCACACGGCGGATTCCTCGCTGTCACCGCCACCAGCGTCGCGGTCGAGGCCCACACGCCGCTCCGGCGTCATGCATATGAAGTGACTCGCTTCGTGCAGGACCGAATGCAGCGGCGTATCCAGGCGCGCGTACAGCCGATCAGCCTTGAGCCCTGCCTCACTCTCACCCCAGTAGGAGCCGGGAATTATTTCCCCGGGCGCGGTCAGCGCCAGCGTAAGTCCGAAGCGATTGAGGAGCAGCGCCAACGCCAGGCGGTCGGTGGCGTTCAGCAGCAGCACCGCGGGGATTCCTTACAGGCTCGCCAGCCGCCGCATGACCCGGTCGGCGAGATCGCGTGCCATGTCGGCGCGCAGCAGGTCCTCTTCGTGACCCTTCGCGAGCAGCAGCCGTTCATCGAAGCTGTAGGTGCGGGTGGCGGAGATATCCTCCTGCGGCAGCAGTTCCTTATCGCCGGCGCTCACCGCAAAGGTGATGGTGTAGGTGATCTCGTACTCGTTCGGCTGGTTGGTCGCCGACACCGACAGCACGCGCTTCTTGTAGTTCTCCTTGATGATCTGCACCACGGCGGAGGATTGATCCTTGGCGTTAGCGAGCTGCGCGCCGTTGGACACGAGCGCGTGCCGCAGGCTCTGCACGAAGGTGCTCTGGCGGTCCTGTGCTTCCACGTATGGCGTCTTCACCGCCGCGGGCAGGAGCGTATGGCCCTGCAAATGAAAACCGCACGCCGACAGCAGCAGCGCGGCGCTGAGGGCGAGCACGCAGGACGCGGTGCGGCTCATACCACCACGTTGACGAGCTTGCCGGGCACGACGATCACACGGCGCACCGGCTTATCCGCCACGAACTTACGCACGTGCTCGTCTGCGAGTGCTGCCTCGCGCACGGCCGCCTCGTCGCAGTTCACCGGTACGCTGATACGCGCCCGCAATTTTCCGTTTACCTGCAGCACGATCTCCACCGCCTGTTGTGCCAGGGCCTGCGGGTCGGCTACCGGCCAGCGCTCATCCACCAGCGCGGTGCTGTGGCCCAGGCCCTGCCACAGGGCGTGACAGACGTGCGGGGTGATGGGTGCGAGCACCAGGGTTGCAATCTCGAGTGCTTCCTGGCGCACGGCACGTCCCTGCGGACTTGAGTCACTGAAGCGGCCGACGGCATTCAGCAGCTCCATGACCGCCGCGATCGCGGTGTTGAAATTGCGGCGCCGGCCTATGTCGTCGGTGGCCTTGGCGAGCGCCTGATGCGCGGCGCGCCGCAGATGCCGCTGCGCGTCGGTGAGCGCAGCGCTCTCAAGGCGTGGCGCGACACCCGTGGACGCGTGCTCATACACTGCATGCCACAGGCGCTTGATGAAGCGCGCGGCGCCCTGCACCCCTTCATCGGACCACTCGAGGGTCTGCTCCGGGGGCGCCGCGAACATCGTGAAGAGCCGCGCGGTGTCAGCACCAAAGCGCTCGATCAGCCCTTCCGGGTCGACGCCATTGCCTTCCGACTTCGACATCTTGCCAAGGCCCTCGTTCTCGACCCGCAGCGTCCCCTCGGCGGTGGCTACCTCGTAGATGTCGGCGCCATCGGCGCCGCGGCGCACCTCGACATCCGCCGGATCGAAGTAGCGCTTGCGGCTGCCCGCGCTCTGTTGCGAATAAACGTGGTTGAGCACCATGCCCTGCGTCAGGAGCTTCGCGAACGGCTCGCTGAGCTTCACCAGGTCCATGTCGCGCATCACGCGCGTCCAGAAACGCGAATACAGCAGGTGCAGGATGGCGTGTTCGATGCCGCCGATGTACTGGTCGACGGGTAGCCAGTAGCCAACGCGCTGATCCACCATCGTCCGCTGGGCGTCGGCGCACGCATAGCGCAGGAAGTACCACGAGGAGTCGACGAAGGTGTCCATGGTGTCGGTTTCGCGCCGCGCCGGCTCGCCACACTTCGGACAGGTGCACTCGTAGAACGCCGGTGACTTCGCGAGCGGATTGCCGCTGCCGTCGGGCACCAGATCCTCCGGCAGCACCACCGGCAGCTGCGCATCCGGCACCGGCACCTGTCCGCAGCTCGCGCAGTGGATGATGGGAATCGGGCAGCCCCAGTAACGCTGCCGCGAAATACCCCAGTCCCGCAGGCGGTAGTGCACACGCTTGCGCCCCAGGCCCTGGCTTTCGAGCGCCGCAGCGATCGCATCGACCGCCGCCTGGAAAGCGAGGCCGGAGAAGCCTCCCGAGTTCACGGTCACGCCGTAGTCGGCATAGGCGGGCATCCAGGGCGCCACTACGTCTTCATATGCGCCGCTCGTGGAACGCACCACCGTGACCACCGGCAGGGCGTTCTTCTGCGCGAATCCGAAGTCGCGCTCATCGTGCGCGGGCACGCCCATGACGGCGCCCTCGCCGTAGCCCATGAGCACATAGTTGGCGACCCACACCGGCAGCGGTGCTCCCGTGAAGGGATGCAGCACGTGCAGGCCCGTCGGCATGCCCTTTTTTTCCTGGGTGGCGACGTCGGCTTCCATGACGCTGCCGCGGCGGCACTCGGCGATGAAGCCGGCGAGCACGGTGTTGGTCCTGGCGGCGGCCAGCGCCAGCGGATGCTCGGCCGCGACCGCCATGAAGGTGGCGCCGAAGAGCGTGTCGGCGCGCGTGGTGAAGACTTTCAGCGTGCCGCCACCGCCGGTGGCGGCGTTCGCGTCCGGCGCGTATGGGAACTCGATCTCGCAGCCTTCGCTCCTGCCGATCCAGTTGGCCTGCATGACACGTACGCGCTCGGGCCAGCCGTCGAGCTCGCCCAGGGCCGCCAGCAACTCGTCCGCGTAGCGCGTGATGTTGAGGTAGTACGTCGGGATTTCGCGTTTCTCGACCGGCGCGCCCGTGCGCCAGCCGCGGCCGTCGATCACCTGTTCGTTGGCGAGCACGGTCTGGTCCACGGGATCCCAGTTCACGACCCCGGTCTTGCGGTAGGCAATGCCCTGCTCGAGCATGCGCAGGAACAGCCACTGGTTCCAGTGGTAATAGGACGGATCGCAGGTCGCGACCTCGCGGCTCCAGTCAATCGCGAAGCCGAGCGACTGCATCTGCCCGCGCATGTAGGCGATGTTCTGCCGCGTCCACTTCGCCGGCGACACCCGGTTGGTGATGGCGGCGTTCTCGGCCGGCAGGCCGAACGCATCCCAGCCCATGGGCTGCAACACGTTGTATCCCTGCATGCGCATGTAGCGCGCCAGCACGTCACCGATGGTGTAGTTGCGCACGTGACCCATGTGCAGGCGGCCGGAAGGGTACGGCAGCATCGACAGGCAATAGAACTTCGGACGCGAGGGATCTTCGCCGACTTCGAAGGCGCGTTGCTCCCGCCAATACTTTTGCGCGGCGCGTTCGACCACCGCGTGGTCGTAACTGTCTTGCATTGTCGTTAAGGCAGGCGCAGCGGGATGAAGATCTGGGCGTCCTCGCGCTGCACCAGAAGCGCCACGTTCTTGCCGGCGGCCTTGGCCGCGTCCTGCAATTCCTCGGTCGTGCGCACACGCTTGCCGTTGACGCCGAGAATCACATCCCCCGGCTCGACTTCGGCGGCCGCTGCGGGCCCGCTGACTTCCTCAACCAGGAGTCCCGCTTGCGGCGCGCCGGCCTGGCTCTTCTCCTGCGCGGTGAGCGGACGGACCGTGAGTCCGAGCGCGCTTGCGTGGCTGCTGGCGCCGTGACCCTGCGGCGCCATCTGGTTGGCGGCGGTCTGCGGCTGGTCCTTCAGCTCGGTGATCCTGACACTGATGTCCTGCTGGTGCCCGGCGCGCCAGACCTGCAGCGTCACGTCCGCACCCGGCTTCATGCTGGCGATGGCGCCCGAGAGCTCCCCGTAGTGCTCAATGGGGTGTCCGCCGGCGCCGAGGATGACATCCCCCGGCTGCACGCCGGCGTGCGCCGCGGGGCTGTCTTTCTCCACGGAAGACACCAGCGCACCGCGCGGGCGGTCGAGACCAAAGGACTCCGCGAGCTGCGCGTTCAGGTCCTGGATGGTCACGCCGATGCGGCCGCGCACCACGCGGCCGGTCTTGATGATCTGCTCCTCGACGTTCTTCGCCACATCGATCGGGATCGCAAACGACAGGCCCATAAAGCCGCCGGTGCGGCTGAAGATCTGCGAGTTGATGCCAATCACCTCGCCCGCCATGTTGAAGAGCGGCCCGCCGGAGTTGCCCGGGTTGACGGCAACATCCGTCTGGATGAATGGCACGTAGTTCTCGCCCTGCAGTGAGCGCGAGGTGGCGCTGATGATGCCGGCGGTGGCGCTGTTGTCGAAACCGAAGGGTGAGCCGATCGCCAGCACCCACTGGCCGGGCTTGATGCGGGTGGGATCCCCTAACCGCACGGTGGGCAGGTTGGTGGCGTTGATCTTGATCACCGCCACGTCGGTGCGTTCGTCGGCGCCGAGTACCTTCGCCGCAAACTCGCGCCGGTCGGTGAGCCGCACGGTGACTTCTTCGGCGTTCGCCACCACGTGGGTGTTGGTCAGGATGTAACCGTCAGGGCTGATGATGAAGCCCGAGCCCGCCCCCTTGACGGGCGGCTGGTTGCCGCGCGGCTCCTGGCCCGGAGCGGGAACGCCAAAGCGCTTGAAAAAATCATAGAACGGATCGTTCGGCGACAGTCCCTGCAGGCCGCCCTGCTGGGTCTTCTCGACCACCTCCACGTTCACCACCGCCGGACCGCATCTCTCCACCAGCTGCGAGAAGTCCGGCAGCGCCCGCACGACCGGCTCCGCCATCTCGGTCGACGGGGGCGCAGCCGCGTCCGCAGCCACGATCGCAGCCACCCCGGGAGCGGCCGCGCCGCGCTCGGATTGCGCGCTGAGGTCCCGGGAACATGCGGCCAGCGCCACGGCCATCCCCAGCACGGCAAGCAGCCGCTTGAGCGCCGGATAGCAGGAGCAGTTAAACATGAGATTCATGGGGAGGGTTCCACACCGTGTCGGTCCCTATCATTCCGCAGCCACAGCCCGTACGCCAGCGCCATCGCGGCGAGGCTCACGATGAGCCAGTTTCCCACCACCGCGTAGGGCGTCAGGCCCATAAGAGGCACAATCTGTGAGATCAGCACCACCGGTTCAAATTCCCGCGCCCGCGCAATCACCTCGCCGTGGGGACCCACGACCGCCGAGATGCCATCGTTGGCAGCCCGCACCAGATAGCGGCCGGCTTCCAGCGCCCGCATGCGCGCGATCTGGAAATGCTGGTGGCGGGCCGTGGAGTGACCGAACCAGGCGTCGTTGGTGACATTGACGAGCGCATCGGCGTGGCGCAACACCGCGAGCATCGAACTGCCGTAGGCGTCCTCATAACAGATGGTGGCCCCCAGCTGCAGATGCGCCGCCGGCAGCGGCGGCTGCTCGGCCGCGCCGGGCGTGAAGTCCGAGTACGGCAGGCTCATGAGGCGCAGCCACGAACGCACCCAGTGCGGCACCGGGAAGAACTCGGCGAAGGGCACCAGGTGATGCTTGTCGTACCAGTTCAGCGTGTCGTCAAACGCCAGCACGGAGTTGAAGTAGCGTGTCTTATCTTCGCTACCCTCGCCGCCCTTGCCCGCGGGCACGCTTTCCGCGCGCAACACGCCCATCACCAGCGCCGAGTGATGTGTGCGCGCCTCGGTGTTGAGGTGGTTGAGGTACGGCACGATGTCGTTGGCGACTTCGGCGGTAGCGGACTCGGGCCACACGATGAGTCCCACACCGAGCGCCTTCTCGGTGAGTGCCTGGTAGAGCTTGAGTGTCGTGTCCTTGTTAGTGTCGAGCCACTTCTGGTCCTGCGGAATCGCACCCTGGATCACCGCCACTGACACCGGCGCGCCGCTGACGTGCGTCCAGGACACGTGCCGCAGGCCCGCGCCGGCGAGCCACGGAACCACGAGCACGAACGCGGCGATCAGGCGCGCGCGCCGCGTGCCCAGCGCGAACGTCGCGAGGGCGCCGGCGCTCACGAGCAAGATCGCGCTCAGGCCGTACACGCCCACGAGCGGAGCGAAGCCTGCCAGCCACGTGTCGGTCTGCGAGTAGCCGAGCGACAGCCACGAGAAGCCGGACAGGAACCAGCCGCGCCACCACTCGATGAGCAGCCAGCTCGCCGGCAGCGCGACGAGCCAGCGCGCGAGGCCGGTGCGCGGCAGCCAGCGCGCGGCCGCGTAGCCGAGCGCGGCGTGATACAGGCCCATGATGGCGACGAGTCCCAGCATGAGGACAAACGCGAGCCAGATGGGCGCCTCGCCGAAGCCGTGGATGCTGATGTACAGCCAATAGGTGCCGGCGGCGAAGGTCGCGGCGTTGAAACAGAACCCGAGGCGCGCGGCCTCGCGTGGCGCCGCGTCCTGCCACAGCCACATGAGCACCGCGGGGCACAGCACCGCGAGCGGCCAGAGGTTCAGTGGTGCAAAGGCTGCCGCCAGCGCCGCTCCGGCGGTGAGCGCCAGCACCGCGCGCACCAGCGCAGATGAGGGCCGCGGCAGGCCGTAGCGTGCCTGCCCCGGCGGCGGGGCCGCGGTGCGGGAAGCTGCGTGCATGCCGTTCAGCTGCCGCCGCCGGCGGCGTGCTCTTCGGGCGGCAGCACGTCGCGCGGCGCGACCACCCGCAGCGCATCGATCCGGCCGCGGTCGACACGCATGACCTGAAATTCAAAGCCGTCGATACTGGCGGTCTCGCCGCGGCGCGGCAGCCGCCCGAGCTGCTTCATGAGCAGGCCGGCGATGGTGTCAAAGCCCTGCTCCTCGGAGAGCTGCGCGGCGAAGTAGTCGTTGAACTCGCCGATGCGCGTCACCCCGCGCACCGTGAACTTGCGCTCGCCGTCGCGGCGGATGTTGTGATCGTCTTCGACGTCGAACTCATCGTCGATCTCACCGACGATCTGCTCGATCACGTCCTCGATGGTGACGAGTCCGGAGACGCCGCCATACTCGTCCACGACGATCGCCATGTGATTGCGATTGCGACGGAATTCCTTCAGCAGCACATTCAGCCGCTTGGACTCCGGCACGAACTGCGCCGGCCGCATGTACTCGCGGATGTCGAAGCGTCCACGGGCGCCGGCGGCGGACAGCCGCAGCAGGTCCTTCGCCATCAGGACCCCGACGATGTCGTCGCGGTCCTCGTCCATCACCGGGAAGCGCGAGTGGCCGGATTCGACCACCACCGCGAGAATCTGCGCCGCCGGCGTGGCGCGCCGCACGAACACCATCTGGCCGCGCGGCACCATGATGTCGCGCACCTGAAGGTCTGCCACTCCCAGCACGCCTTCGAGCATGGTGAGCGCATCGCCATCGATGAGGTCTCGCTCGCCCGCTTCGCGCAGCACGCTCAGCAGTTGCTGACGGTCCTGCGGCTCGACGGCGAGCCCCTGGGTGAGGCGTTTCAGCCAGCGTCCGGTGGTATTGAGATCCTTCGCCATCTTGAGTTAGCTCCGGTAGGGGTTGGCGAACCCCAGGCGCCTGAGCACCGCGATCTCGCGGCGTTCCATGCGCTGCGCATCGCTCGTGCGCTCGTGGTCGTAGCCGATGAGGTGCAGTGTGCCGTGCACGATGAGATGCGCCCAGTGGGCCTTGAGCGGCTTGTCCTGGGCGCGCGCCTCGGCGCGCAGCACGCGGGCGCAGACCACCAGGTCTCCGAGGGGCAGCGACGCGCTCGCCGCCGCATGCGGCAGGCGTGGCGCTGGAAACGACAGCACGTTAGTGGCCTGGTCACGGCCGCGGAAATGGGCATTCAGGCGCCGGCTTTCAGCGGCCGCGACGACCCGCACGCCCAGCTCGCGCCCCGCCGCGCGCCGGCCCGCGGCGGTACTCGCCCACAATGCCAGCTCCCGCCGCGACGGCGACCAGCCGCTGACGCGCCGTTGCACTTCAAGTCGCACGGGCGCCGCGACCGCCACCCTGCCAGGTCGGCTGCCGAGCATGCGGCGAGCCGCCGCGCTCAGGATGAACTCCCGCGCGACTCGTAGGCCTGCACGATGCGCTGCACGAGCGGGTGACGCACCACGTCGTGCGCGTCGAAGAAGGTGAACGCCACGCCCTCCACGGCCCGCAGCACCTGCACGACGTGACTCAAGCCCGACTGCCGGCCGGCGGGCAGATCCGTCTGGGTGATATCGCCGGTGACAACCGCGCGGGAGCCGAAGCCGATGCGGGTGAGGAACATCTTCATCTGCTCGATGGTGGTGTTCTGTGCTTCGTCGAGAATGATGAAGGAATCATTGAGCGACCGGCCGCGCATGAACGCCAGCGGCGCGACCTCGATGACGCTGCGCTCGATAAAACGCGCCACACGGTCAAAGCCCATCATCTCGTACAGCGCGTCGTACATCGGCCGCAGGTACGGATCGACCTTCTGCGTCAGATCCCCCGGCAGGAACCCCAGACGCTCGCCCGCCTCGACGGCCGGCCGCACCAGGATGAGCCGCCGCACGCGCTCGGCTTGCAGCGCCTCCACCGCGCAGGCCACCGCGAGATAGGTCTTACCGGTGCCCGCAGGCCCGATGCCGAAAGTCAGGTCCCGGGTGCGGATGTGCTCCAGGTAGTCGCGCTGGTGTGCGCCACGTGCACGGATGCCGCCGCTGGGCAGCCGCACGCCATGATCGCGCGAGTCCGCCGCCGCGACCGGACCTGACGCGCGTTCGTGCAGCGCCAGATGCACCCGCTCGGGCGTAACCTCGTCAGTCGCCGTGAGCACAAACAGCTCGTGCAGCAGCGATTGCGCATTCGCGGCCTGTGCGCCGCTGACGCGGAAGTTGTCGCCACGGCGTTGAATGCGTACGTCCAGGCGCGTCTCCAGCAGGCGCAGGTTCTCATCGAGCGGTCCGCAGAGATTGGCGAGGCGGGCGTTGTCCGCCGGCTCCAGAACGAACTCCCGCTGCAACTCTGCTGATGGTGCGGCCACTGGCATTTCAGCCGCTGACCGCGGCACGCGCGGCCGGCTGAGCGTGCGGCACAGCCAGGCGCCCGCGCAGGCTGTGGGCGCGCACCTCGGTCACCTCGACGTCGACGAAGCGGTTGATGAGCGTCGCGGGCCCGGCAAAATTCACCCAGCGATTGTTGGCGGTACGACCGGCGAGTTCGCGTGCATCCTTCTTTGCGGGCCGCTGGATGAGCACGCGCTGGCGCGTGCCCACCATCGCCTCGCTGATCACGCGTGCCTGGGATTCGATCTGCGCCTGCAGCCGCGCGAGCCGCTCGAGCTTCACCTCGTTGCCGACCTCATCGGGGAGCGAGGCGGCCGGGGTTCCGGGACGGCGGCTGTAGATGAAGCTGTATGACTGATCGCAGTCCACGTCGCGCGCCAGCGCGAGCGTGGCGGCGAAATCGCGCTCGCTCTCGCCCGGAAAGCCCACGATAAAGTCGGTGGAAACGGCAATGTCGGGACGCACGGCGCGCAGGCGTCGCACCTTGTCCTTGAATTCGAGCGTGGTGTAGCCGCGCTTCATGAGCGCGAGCACGCGGTCGGAACCGCTTTGCACCGGCAGGTGCAAGTGATTGGCCAGCTGCGGCACGTTGGCGAACGCCTCGATCAGGCTGTCGCCGAACTCCAGGGGATGCGAGGTGGTGAAGCGGATGCGCTCGATTCCCGGCACCCGCGCGACATGATGGATGAGCGTGGCGAGATCCGCCTGCACGCCATCGGCCATCGGCCCGAGATAGGCGTTGACGTTCTGGCCGAGCAGCGTGACTTCGGCGACCCCTTGGGCCGCGAGCGAGCGCACTTCGTCCAGCACCGAGTCGAAGCCGCGGCTGACTTCCTCGCCGCGTGTGTACGGCACGATGCAGAAGCTGCAGTACTTGCTGCAGCCTTCCATGATGGAGACGTAAGCGGCCGCGCCCTCGGCGCGCGGCGCCGGCAGGTGATCGAATTTCTCGATCTCCGGAAAACTCACATCGACCACGGCGCGTCCCGTGCGGCGCAGTTGCGCGATCATGGCGGGCAGACGGTGCAGGGTCTGCGGGCCAAACACCAGATCCACGAACGGCGCGCGCGCGGTGATGCCCTCACCTTCCTGACTTGCGACACAACCGCCGACACCGATGATGATCTCGGGGCGTTGTGCCTTGAGGAGTCGCCACTCCCCGAGCAGCGAGAACACCTTCTCCTGCGCTTTCTCACGCACCGAGCAGGTGTTCATGAGCAGCACGTCCGCTTCGGCCGGGTCGTGCGTCGGGCACAGGTTCGCCCCAGCGCGAAGTACGTCCGCCATGCGGGCGGAGTCGTACTCGTTCATCTGGCAGCCGAAGGTCTTGATGAAATAGCGGCGGGTCATGGCGAGTGAAGAATTTTACGGGCTCACAGCGAGCCCCGCATGATCATGGCAAGAATATTAGAAACTCTAATTCTTTCATAAGCTTGTGTGGCAGGTCCGGTAGCCTGTAGGCCCCGGGGCAACCCGAGTTAGTCGGCCCAACCGACGCGTTGTCTGGAACTGGTGCTCGAAAAGGACCGGCGGTGGCAGGCGCTCATTGATCGCCCCGACGTGCAGCAGGCGATTCTGCGCGTCGCTCGTGTGGATCACTACGCGCTGCTGAGGAGCGGGTACTAGCGAGCGCTGCTGTGCGCAGGCCCGTCGTCGGTCTCAGAACGGAATATCGTCGTCGAACTCCTCGCCCGATCCGCCCTTGGATCCGCCGCCACCACCACCGCCAGAATCTTCCGCATACGCGTGCGCCGCGGCGGCAGCTCCTGCGGGACGCGCACTGCCCTCGGCACCGGCTCCGGCGCCAGCCCCTGAACCGCCCCGGCCGCCGAGCATCTGCAGCTCGTTGCCGACGATCTCGGTCGAGTAGCGGTCATTGCCCTGCTTGTCCTGCCACTTGCGCGTCCGCAGGCTCCCCTCGATGTACACCTGCGAGCCCTTTTTCAGGTATTCACCGGCGATTTCGGCCAGCCGGCCGAAGAGCGCCACGCGGTGCCACTCAGTGCGCTCCTGCTGCTCGCCGGTCTGTTTGTCGCGCCAGCTCTCGCTGGTCGCGATGCGCAGGTTCGCCACCGTCGTGCCGGAGGGCATGGCGCGCGTCTCAGGGTCAGCGCCCAGGTTGCCAATGAGAATCACTTTGTTGATGCCACGCGCCATGGGGAAAAGCCTCGCAAGTACCCTGGATTGGAAAAGCGGGTCGCTGACCGCGCCCGCCGACGGAAACACTCATTCTAAAGGAGCGGCCCGGGCCGCGCGAACCTCAAATCGACTGCGGATGAGGCGTTACGCGGCCTTGACCGACAGCTCGGTGCCACCCTTCAGCGGCAGCGTCATGGAGCGAAAGCCGCTCGCCTGGTCACGGATGAACGCCAGGTAGTCGCTTTCCGCATTGTCGTTGAGGACCAGCGCGCCACTACGCATCTGCGGCGCGATCACCTGCATCACCTGCAGCGAGAGCGAGGGTCCGCTCTCGCCCGGCCAGCCGTCGATCAGCGCGAAATCGACCGGGCCGCCAACGGCGCGCAGCGTTTCGCGGGCGTCCCCGGCGCGGATCTCCACGAATTCGCTCAAGCCCGCGTCGCTTAAGTTGCGCCGCGCCGTCGCGATCTTTGCCGGCACGATTTCTGCGCCGATGACCACACCGCCGCCGTTGTCACGCACGGCCGCGGCAAGATACAGCGTCGAGAACCCGACCGAGGTCGCAAAGTCCACCACGCGCCTCGCGTTGAGCGCCCGGCACAAGAGGTACATGAGTTCGCCTTGATCCGGATGGACCGAGAAACCGAAGCTCGCGTAGGCGTGCGGGTCGTACTCGTGGCCGCCAACCGGTCCGCCGTTTGCAGGCCGCGCATAACAGTCGACCATGCGCTCGATGACCTGCTCGACACGACGGTCGTTGAGCGGGCTCGCTGCAGGCGCAGGGGGCGAGAGCACGCCTGCGGCATCCATGATGGCTATCAGCCTTTGCCCTTGATCTGAGCGGCGGCGCTCTTGAGTATCGCCGCGATGCGAGCCTTCTCTTCCGCGGAAGCGCCGCGCTTGTCCCGCAGCGCCTGCTTCAGCTCGCGCCGCGCCGCGTGTACTTCCTTGGAGTCGGCGAGCTCCTCGCCCTCGTCGTCGCCGCCGAAGATCTCGCGCACGCGGCCCATCTTGCGGCCGATGTGCTCGAGCTGGCCGAGCATGGCGTCGGCCGCGTCCTGGTTCTCCTTCAGGTATTCACGTCCGGTGTCGGTAATGCTGTAGAGCTTCTTCGTGCCCTCGGCGGCGACGCTCGCGTAGCCGACCTCTTCCAGCCAGGTAAGGGCCGGATAGATCATGCCGGGGCTCGGGCTGTAGAAGCCGCCCGAGCGCTCCTCGAGCGCCTTGATCAATTCGTAGCCGTGGCTCGGCCGCTCGCCGAGCAGCGCCAGCAGCACCAGCTGCAGGTCCCCCGAGGCAAGCCTGCGCCCGGCGCGAAACGCCCTGCCGCCCATGCCCATACCACCGGTGAATCCCCCGGCAAAGTGACCAAAGCGGCGCCCGTGGCGGCCCATGTAGTACTCGCGCACGTCCTCGTGGTGAGATCCGTGGCCGCGATGAAAGAAATGATGGTGCATAGCACGTCCTCTATGTTGACGGATATATCTTAAGATATATTCAAAGATAATCAAGCCCCCAAGCAGGGCTGGCGGGGCCTGCCTTGTTTTCCCGCCCCCGGCCCTGACTTAGCAAGCCCCCTGCAGCGGTTTGGGTCGCACTGGCTCCCGCACGTACCATTGGCGGTTCAATGCACGAGATTCGCGTGCGCGGCGCGCGCACCCACAACCTGAAGAACCTCAGCCTCGCGCTGCCGCGCGAGCGGCTGATCGTCGTGACCGGATTGTCCGGATCCGGCAAGTCCTCGCTCACCTTCGATACGCTGTACGCCGAAGGTCAGCGACGCTACGTCGAGTCGCTGTCCACCTACGCACGGCAATTCCTCTCGACCATGGACAAGCCGGACGTCGACGGCATCGATGGCCTGTCGCCGGCGATCGCCATCGAGCAAAAGGCGAGCTCGCACAACCCGCGTTCCACCGTCGGCACGGTCACGGAGATCTACGACTACCTGCGCCTCCTGTACTCGCGTGCCGGCACGCCGCGCTGTCCCGATCACGGCATCGATCTCACCGCGCAGACGGTGAGCCAGATGGTCGACCAGGTGCTGAAGCTCCCGGATGCGCTGGCTGTGGCGTTGCTCGCCCCGGTGGTGAGTGACCGCAAGGGCGAGCACCTGGAAGTGCTGGAGAATCTCGCCGGCCAGGGGTTCGTACGCGTGCGCATCGACGGGCGCATTTACGAGATGGATGCGTTGCCGCAGCTCGAGGCGAAGAAAAAGCACACCGTCGAGGCGGTCGTGGACCGCACGCGCATCAGGCCCGATGCGGCGCAGCGCCTCGCGGAATCTTTCGAGACCGCGCTGCGACTCTCCGGCGGGCTCGCACGCCTTACATTTCTCGATGAGCCCGGGCGCGAAGAACTCACCTTCTCCAGCCGTCACGCCTGCCCGGTGTGCGGCTACAGCGTGCCGCCGCTTGAGCCGAAGCTGTTCTCGTTCAACAACCCGGCGGGCGCGTGCCCCAGCTGCGACGGGCTTGGCGTGCAGGAATTCTTCGATCCGCAGCGCGTAGTGTTGCACCCGCATCTGTCGCTCGCCGGAGGCGCGGTGCGGGGCTGGGACCGGCGCAACGATCATTACTTCCAACTCATCCAGTCGCTCGCGCGGCACTATCGCTTCGACATCGAGACGCCGTGGACCGAGCTCCCGGAGAACGTGCGGCACGTGTTACTCCATGGCAGCGGCGAGGAGGCGCTGGAATTCAGCTGGCCCGAGGAGCCGGGGCGCAAGGCGCGCAAACGCCAGCCGTTCGAAGGCATCCTGCCGAACCTGACCCGCCGCTACCGCGAGACGCAATCGCCGATGGTGCGCGAGGAGCTGGCGCGCTACCTGGGCGTGCGCCCGTGCCCGCAGTGCCAGGGGACGCGTCTGAACCGCGCGGCGCGCTTCGTGTTCGTCGCCGAGCGCACTTTGCCGGAGCTGAGCTCTCTCACCGTCGGCCGGGCGCTGGAGTTTCTGGGCGGCCTCACCCTCGCCGGCTGGCGCGGCGAAGTCGCCAACAAGATCGTCAAAGGAGTGGTGGAACGGCTGCGCTTCCTGTCCGATGTGGGTCTCGACTATCTGACCCTGGACCGCAGCGCCGAGACGCTCTCCGGCGGTGAATCGCAGCGCATTCGCCTCGCGAGCCAGGTCGGCTCCGGGCTCACCGGGGTCATGTACATCCTCGACGAGCCCTCGATCGGCCTGCACCAGCGCGACAATCGACGGCTGCTCGCGACGCTGCGGCAGCTGCGCGACCTCGGCAACACGGTGATCGTCGTGGAGCACGACGAGGAGGCGATCCTGGAAGCGGATCACGTGGTGGACCTGGGTCCCGGCGCCGGTGTGCACGGTGGACAGCTGGTCGCACAGGGCACGCCCGCCGAAATCAAGGCGAACCCCGCCTCCATCACCGGCCAGTACCTGTCGGGGCGCCGGCGCATCGCCGTACCGGCGCTGCGCGCACGGCCGGATCCTGCGCGGATGATCCGCATCGTCGGCGCGCACGGTAACAACCTGCGCCACGTCAACACCGGGATCCCGCTGGGCCTTTTCACCTGCGTGACCGGCGTGTCGGGCTCAGGGAAATCAACACTGATCGTCGATACGCTCTTCGGCCACACCGCCGCGCGGCTGAACGGCGCGCGCGTTGACGCCGCGCCGGCCGAGCGCATCGAGGGACTGGAGCAGATCGATCGCGTGATCGATATTGACCAAAGTCCCATCGGGCGTACGCCGCGCTCCAACCCCGCGACCTACACCGGACTCTTCGCACCGCTGCGCGAGTTGTTCGCGGCGGTGCCCGAAGCGCGGGCCCGCGGTTATGACGCCGGCCGCTTCAGTTTCAACGTCAAGGGCGGCCGCTGCGAGGCCTGCCAGGGGGATGGTGTCCTCAAGGTCGAGATGCACTTCCTCCCGGACGTGTACGTCGCCTGTGATGTATGCAAGGGACAGCGCTACAACCGCGAGACTCTGGAGATCCGCTACCGCGGCAAGAACATCCACGAAGTGCTCGAGATGACGGTGGAAGACGCAGCGCGCTTCTTCCAGAACGTGCCGGCGGCCGCGGGCAAACTGCAGACGCTCACCGACGTGGGGCTCGCGTACGTGCGCCTGGGGCAGAACGCCACCACGCTCTCGGGCGGGGAGGCGCAGCGCGTGAAACTCTCGCGCGAGCTCGCCAAGCGCGCCACCGGACGCACGCTCTA